>Ga0070738_10001456_pt1 | contig 47179 bp, 35 predicted proteins | sample Coa_R2_2_FD_66446 | JGI IMG/M metagenome (GOLD analysis project Ga0070738, IMG submission 66446) | Surface soil microbial communities from Centralia Pennsylvania, which are recovering from an underground coalmine fire - Coalmine... | ecosystem: Environmental > Terrestrial > Soil > Unclassified ...
CCGGAAGGCTGCGCCTATCGGCGGGTGCTGCAGCGCTGGCTCGGCCGCGACAGCCTTGCGACGTTCCGCGTGCTGGAATTGTCATCCTATCACGCCATCGTTGCCTGTGTGACGGCAGGCGCCGGAATCGCGCTGATGCCGGAATCCGTGCTCGAGGTGATCCCGCAGGCCAGGGTACGCCGGCATGCGATCCCGAAAGCGCAAAGCGCGATCACGACGCCGCTGGTCTGGCGCCGCGGCGAGATCTCGCCCTCGGTGCTGGCGCTGCGCACGCTGGTTGCAGCGCTGCCGAAGCAGCAGCGCGCGGCGTGACGGAGGCGAATGCAAGATCTGCAAGCGCAAACGGCCGGACCTGGGTCCGGCCGCATAGCCGATTGAGAGACGCTGCCGCGGCTTCTCACAATGTGAGCGTTTCGGCACTCGGCCTTCGGTCATCCCAATTGCCAATGTGACCACTGGTCTCACCCGGTTGCCTGCACACCAAGCGCTGGCTATCGTTCCCAGCCAATCGGCCGGCAAAAGGCTGAAATGTCAGGGAGAGAAGCATGCGGAGCGTGGGCGCGCTGGCCGTCGCGGTGATGTTGTCCTTGCTGGCGGTCCCGGCAAGCGGACAGGCCGGCGAGCCGAAACAGGGCGGCGTTCTGCGCATTTATCATCGCGACAGCCCCGCCAATGCATCAATCCATGAGGCTGCAACTTTTTCGGTCAACGTGCCGTTCATGCCGGTTTTCAACAACCTCGTCATCTACAAGCAGGACGTGGCGCAGAACAGCATGGACTCGATCGTCCCGGATCTCGCCGAGAGCTGGGAGTGGGGCGCCGACAACAAGACCCTGACCTTCAAGCTGCGCCAGGGTGTCAAATGGCATGACGGCAAGCCGTTCACATCCGCCGACGTCAAATGCACGTTCGACATGCTGATGGGCAAGTCGCCGCAAAAGTTCCGCCAGAACCCGCGCAAGGCCTGGTATGAGCAGGTCAATGACGTCACCACCAACGGCGACTATGAGGTCGCCTTCAATCTCAAGCGGCCGCAGCCGTCGCTGCTCGCCCTGCTCGCCTCCGGCTACACGCCGATCTATCCTTGCCATGTCTCGCCGGCGGAGATGCGCACCCATCCGATCGGCACCGGTCCGTTCAAATTCGTCGAGTTCAAGGCCAACGAATCGATCAAGCTGGTGCGCAACCCGGATTACTGGAAAAAGGGCCTGCCGCATCTCGATGGCATCGAGTTCACCATCATCCCGAACCGCTCCACTGCGATCCTGGCCTTCGTAGCCGGCAAGTTCGACATGACGTTTCCGACCGAAGTGTCGATCCCGCTTCTGAAGGATGTGAAGTCGCAGGCGCCGAACGCGATCTGCAAGGTCGAGCCGAACAACGTCTCCACCAACATCATCGTCAACTCGAGCAGTCCGCCGTTCGACAATCCGGACATCCGCCGCGCCATGGCGCTTGCGATCGACCGCAAGGCGTTCATCCAGATCCTGTTCGAAGGCCAGGCCGATATCGGCGGATCGATGCTGCCGGCGCCGGCCGGCCTGTGGTCGATGCCCAAGGAGATGATGGAGCAGATGCCGGGCTACGGTCCCGACATCAACGCCAATCGCGAGGAAGCGAAGAAGCTGATGCAGAAAGCGGGCTACGGCCCGGACAAGCATCTTGCAGTGAAGGTCTCCACCCGCAACATCGCGCAGTATCGCGATCCCGCGGTGATTCTGATCGACCAGCTCAAGAGCATCTATATCGATGCCGAGCTCGACGTGGTCGAGACCGCCAACTGGTTTCCGAAGGTGGCGCGCAAGGACTATGCATTGGGGCTGAACCTCACGGGCAACGCGGTCGATGATCCCGACCAGTCCTTCTACGAAAACTATTCCTGCGGCTCCGAGCGCAACTACACCAACTATTGCAACAAGGACATCGAGAAGCTGTTCGACGAGCAGTCGGTCGAGACCGACATCAACAAGCGCAAGAAGCTGGTCTGGGAGATCGACAAGAAGCTGCAGGAGGACGTGGCACGTCCGATCATCTTCTACGCCCGTAGCGGCACCTGCTGGCAGCCCTATGTCAAGGGCGTCACGGTGATGGTGAACAGCTCCTACAACGGCTATCGTTACGAGGACGTGTGGCTGGAGAAGTGAGTGCGGCTTTGGGGGCGGAGCAGGTCATGCGATCACGCCGCGAGAGCAAATCCGTTCCCGTCATCCTGAGGAGGCCGCGCAGCGGCCGTCTCGAAGGGTGCACCGCCCCGCTGCAGCGTCCGGGCCGTTTCATCCTTCGAGGCTCGCTGCGCGAGCACCTCGGGATGACGGATCGATAGCGCATTAATCGGGAGGACGCCGGGATGTTTGCCTACATCGTGCGACGCCTCTTTCTGATGCTGCTGACGCTGCTCGGCATCTCCATCGTCATCTTCTTCCTGCTGCGGATCGTGCCGGGCAACATCGTCGATATCCTGTTCGCCGCCGCCGGCTACGTCGATCCCGCCGACAAGGTCGATCTGGAGCGCCAGCTCGGCGTCGACCAGCCGCTGGTGCTGCAATATCTGCACTGGATCAGCGGCCTGCTGCACGGCGACCTCGGTTATTCCTATGTCTCGGAAAAGCCCGCGCTGGACGAAATCCTGCCGCGCATTCCGATTACCGCGCGCCTCGCTGGCCTCGCGCTGCTGTTCTCCGCCTCCGTCGGCATTCCGCTCGGCGTCATGAGCGCGGTCAAGCAGGGAACGAAGCTCGACTATGCGCTGCGCGTGGTGAGCCTGAGCGGGCTGTCGCTGCCCTCGTTCTGGCTCGGGCTTTTGATCCTCACCGCCTCCGTCGCCATGTTCGGCGAGATTCCGATCTTCAATCCGAACCCGCAGACCTGGGGCGAGTTGTTCGCGACCTACTGCATCCCCGCCATGGCGGTCGGCTTTCGCAGCTCGGCGCTGACCATGCGCATCACGCGCTCCTCCATGCTGGAGGTGCTGCGCCAGGACTATATCCGCACCGCGCGCGCCAAGGGCGCCTCGGACGCGGCGGTCAATTTCCGTCACGCGCTGAAGAACGCAATCCTTCCCGTCATCACCGTGGTCGGCATCGAGGCCGCATTCCTGATCGGCGGCCTCATTGTCACCGAAACCGTTTTCAATATTCCCGGCGTCGCCCGCTTCCTGGTCGAGGCGATTCGCTGGCGCGACTATCCGATTGTGCAGAACCTCGTTATGCTCATTGCCGTGGTCGTGGTGAGCGCGAATTTCATTGTCGACATGCTCTACGCCGTATTCGACCCGCGCATCCGCTATTCGGACTAGAGGAGTCCTGCTTGGCCGCGATCGACTTCGAAAGCGAACTCAGACGTGCCGGTGCGCTCGCGGGCGGCCGCTGGGGCCGGCTTGCGTTTCTTGCGCAGCGCCATCTGCTCGGCGCGATCGGACTTGTCATCATGGCGCTGTTCGTGCTGACCGCGATCTTTGCCAACCTGATCGGCCGCTATGATCCGCTTACGGTGGATGCCGTGCACGCGCTGGCGCGGCCGAGCTGGCAGCACTGGATGGGTACGGACTCCTTCGGTCGCGACGTCTTCAGCCGCATCGTTCATGGCGCGCGGATTTCGCTTGCCGTCGGCATCGGCTCGACCGCGTTAGGGGCCACATTCGGCGTGATCATCGGGCTTGCGTCCGGCTATCTCGCCGGCTGGGTCGATCTCGTGTTCCAGCGCGTCACCGACATCCTGCAGGCACTGCCGCTGCTCGTGCTCGCGCTGGTGATGACGGCGGCGCTTGGCCCGTCGCTGCCGAACGTGATCCTGGCCATCGCCATTCCGCTGGTGCCGATCGTGGCCCGCGTCATCCGCGCCAACACGCTGGCGCTCCGCGAATTGCCGTTCGTGGAAGCCGCGAAATCGATCGGCATGAGCGAGACGCGGATCGCGCTGCGCCATGTGCTGCCCAACACGCTGGCACCGCTCATCGTGCTGATGACGGCCCAGCTCGGCTCGACCATCCTGACCGAAGCCTCCTTGTCGTTCCTGGGGCTCGGCATTCCCGAGCCTTATCCATCCTGGGGCCGCATGCTCTCGGAATCGGCGGCCGAATATGTCCGCACCGCGCCGTGGCTCGTGATCTTCCCGGGCATTGCGATCAGCCTCGCCGTGTTTGGCACAAATCTGTTCGGTGACGCGCTGCGCGACATTCTCGATCCAAGGCAGCGCGGCTGATGAGCACAACGCTCCACGAGACGGTGCTGGAGGTGAAGAACCTGCAAACGGTGTTCTTCACCAATTCGGGCCTGTTCCGCGCCGTCGACAATCTCTCGCTTTGCGTCCGCCGCGGCGAGACGCTGGCGATCGTCGGGGAATCCGGCTGCGGCAAGAGCGTGAGCGCGCTCTCGATCATGCGTCTCGTCCCCGATCCGCCTGGCCGCATCGTCGGCGGCGAGGTGCGGCTCGAAGGCACTGACCTGCTGGCCGTGAGTGAGGAGCAGATGCGCCAGATCAGGGGCAACCGCGTCTCCATGATCTTCCAGGAGCCTATGACCTCGCTCAATCCGGTGATGCGGATCGGGGACCAGATCTCGGAGGCCGTCCGGCTGCATCAGCCGCTTTCGGCCAAACAGGCCCGGGCGCAGGCCATCGAGATGCTGCGGCTGGTGCGCATTTCCGAGCCTGCGCGCCGCGCACAAGACTATCCGCATCAGCTGTCGGGCGGCATGCGCCAGCGTGCCATGATCGCGATGGCGCTGGCCTGCCGCCCGGCGCTCTTGATCGCGGACGAGCCGACCACAGCGCTTGACGTCACCATCCAGGCCCAGATCCTCAAACTCATTCTCGATTTGCAGCAGGAGCTCGGGACGGGACTGATCCTGATCACGCATGATCTCGGCGTCGTCGCCCAGACCGCGCAGCGGGTGATCGTGATGTATGCGGGCAGGAAGGTCGAGGAGGCCGATGTCGACAGCCTGTTCGCCGCGCCCCGTCATCCCTACACGCGAGGCCTGATGGCCTCGATCCCGGCACTGCCGCTGCCCGGCGCGAAAGCAAGCACGCGGCTGGCGGAAATTCCCGGGTCGGTGCCGTCGCTGGTGCGGTTGCCCCCGGGCTGCGCGTTTGCACCGCGCTGTCCGCTCGCAACCGAGCGCTGCCGGAGCGAGTATCCGCCGCTGGAAAGTTTTGGCGGCAACCACTTTGCTGCGTGCTGGCGCGCCGGAGAAATGGCAGCGGCATCATGAGTGGGGTGAACCCATTGCTCGAGGTCACCGATCTCGTCAAACATTATCCGGTGCGCGCGGGCGTGCTGCGCAGGGCGGTCGGCACGGTGCATGCCGTCGACGGCGTGAGTTTTGCTCTCGGTAAAGGCGAGACGCTGGGACTGGTCGGCGAATCCGGCTGCGGCAAGTCGACGGTCGCGCGCAGCGTGCTCCGGCTGGTCGAGCCGACGTCGGGCCAGATCCGCATCGACGGCACAGACATCACACATCTCTCCAAGCGCGAGCTGCGCCCGGTCCGGCGCAGGATGCAGATCGTGTTCCAGGACCCGTTCGCGTCACTCAATCCGCGCATGCGCGCCGGCGACATCGTCGGCGAGCCGCTCGCGGTCCACGGCCTTGCAAGCCGCGACGAATTGCGGCAGCGGGTTGCGGCGATGTTTCAGCAGGTCGGCCTGCGGCCCGACCAGATGAAGAACTATCCGCACCAATTTTCCGGCGGCCAGCGGCAGCGCATTTGCATTGCGCGGGCACTCGCGCTGCAGCCACGGTTGATCGTGTGCGACGAGCCGGTCTCCGCGCTCGACGTCTCGATTCAAGCACAGGTGATCAATCTCCTGATCGACCTGCAGCGCGAGCATGGATTCTCCTATCTCTTCATCGCTCACGATCTCGCCGTCGTCGCCCATATCAGCCACCGCGTGGCCGTGATGTATCTCGGGCGCATTGTCGAGATCGCCGACAAGGCCGAGCTGTTCGACAATCCGCGCCATCCCTACACCCAGGCGCTGCTCGCCTCGGTGCCGCTCGCCGATCCCAGGAAGAAGCGGCTGCAGCCGCTGGTCGATGGCGACGTACCAAGCCCGGTCAATCCGCCCTCCGGCTGCGCCTTCCACACCCGCTGCCGCTACGCGATGCCCCAGTGCAAGGTTGAACGGCCGGGGTTGCGCGAGGCCGGCCCGCGGCACCAGGTGGCGTGCCTGTTGAATGACGGGACAGGCCGGGCGGGATAGGCCCGGCCCGACTTCCGGCCTGGCTTCACGTCTGCGCGTCGCGGACGATCACCCTGATATTGGCAATCACGATACTCTGCGCGTCAACAAAGACGATAACCGTACTCCCAAGCGTCCGGGGCTGCAGGATGACCGAGCGATCGTCCTGGACGTGAACCTCGACGACGTGGGGATCACCGATCAGCACGGTCGCAAAGGACTGATCGAGCCTGAGCACCGATCCCGTGCCCAGTGTAAGCGCGATCGTCTCGTCGCCGGCCCGGCTGGCCCCCAACGGCACGAGCAGCAATGCGAGGCCGAGCACGCCCGCACGCAGCCCGGCCAGCAATTTCTCCAGGCCCATGATGCAGCGCCCCATGGTCATGTCGGCGCATTGGCGGCGGAGATGGCGAGATGCTTCCTGAAGCTCGCCACCGCCGTCTCGGCGATGCCGAAATTGTTGGCCAGCAGATGACGCGGTGCCTTCGCCAGCCAATCCGACAGCGAGCTCTCATGATAGACGCCGCTATCGAGCACGCCGATGATCTCGGCGTCCTCGGTTCCCACATTCTGAATCGAGTGACCGCAATTGCGCGGAATATAGGCGCAGTCCCCGACCGAGAGTTCGGCAACCGCAAGCCGCTTGTCGGGCGCGAACAGCGTGACGCGGGTTTTTCCCTTGAGCGCATAGAGCCACTCGTTGGCATCGACATGCCAGTGCGGCTCATGCATGCCGCCGGGCCGCAGTTGCAGCAGCGTGCCGGTCATTGCCGTGGACAGCGGAAACTCCTTCGACGAAGCGACGTAGAACGAACCCCCCGGGGCGCTGATCCGCGGCTTTTGCGCGGCGAGCGAAAAACGGTGCGTTCGTGCATGATCGAGCTCGCGTGTCGCGCGCGCCTGCGGGCCGTCCAGCGCGACCACCTCGCCCTGCATGATATAGGTCTCGGCCTTCGGGATGCCGGCGAAAGTTTCGGCCGGCACCCCAAAGGCCTGCGCCAGCGTCTGACTGTCATAGCGGCTCATCCAGTCGCTGATGCCGAACGTGCCGTGCTCGCCGTAAAGCCCGTCATCGAAGGCCAGGATCGCGTGGCACGGCGCAGTGCCGAGGGTCTGGATGGCATGACCGTGCCCCTTCGGGAAATACCAGAGATCGCCGGGACCGAGATTTGCGATCTCGGCGGCGCCATCAGGATCCACCACCGTGACCTGGCAGTGACCGTCGACGACATAGGCCCATTCCGCCGAATTGTGCCAGTGCATCTCACGCGCACCGCCCGCCTTGATGAAGAGATGCGCGCCGGCGATATCGGTCCCGATCGGAAGCGTGCGCGCCGTGATCTCCCGCGCCCAGCCACCGGATGTTGCCTTGATCGGCGCCTTGTCGAGCGAGGCGGTGAATGTGACAGGGTCGCCTGTCTTGCGCGGGATGGTCTTCATATAATCCGATGCCGGCGCGACATCGTGGCCGGCGGCGTGGCCGTCGTCGGCTGCGGCAAAGGATTGTGAGGCGGCCAGAGTGCCTGCCCCAACGGCAAACGACTGCAGGAAAACACGACGATTTGCTTCAAACATGAGATGCGCTCCAAATGGCGATTCGAGCGGCACGCGATCGGCCGATCAGACGGCTTCGAGCCGCTCAATCGAAATAAAACGAGGTGTTCCAGGATAGCGCCGCGCCATTCGATCCGACGTGAAGCGGTTCACACAGAGATCGACGGCGCGAGGCTATTCTTGTTTCGGGCACCGCTCCGTCACACAAGATTCAACCGTGCGCCGGACAATCGATAGGATTGGTCCGATCGCAGGACTCGCGCTGGCGGCAGAAGCATTAAGCTCGAGGCGGAGCGGCGTCAGCGGTAATTTGCGTCAATAAGGCCAAACCGGTTTTTGACGCCAAATTGCGCGATCGGGTTTCGCCTCAAGCTGCCGCAATGTTCCAGTCGACGATCCAGATGACGGGTTCTTTGAGCATCAATCTGCTGGGGCCGTTCGAGGCCTCCGCATCAGGCGGCGAACCGCTCGTGGTCCGCAGCCGGCGCTCGCGTGCGCTGCTTGCATGTCTTGCGATGGCCAATGTCGAATCGCTGCTCGATCGCGGCCCTGCCAACATGGACGCCTGGAGCCGTCTGCAGCGCGTTCACGCGATCGTTCTGTTCAATCGCAGCGCGGAGCGGCTTGCGGATGCGGTCCGCGAGCTGAAGCAGGCACTCGCGGTCGATCCCGATTATGCCATGGCTCAGGCACGACAAGCCATCGCGCTGTTCAGCGACTCGCCGGCACAATGGATCGAGCTGACCTGCGCGCTGGGCCTGCAAGGCAAGGCCCGCGAGGCAAACCAGGCCGCCAAGGTGCTTCGGAGATTGTCACCCAGTTTCACGGCCGAGGGCTTCTTCGAAATTGCCCGCAAGTTCTACGGCAAGCGCTTCACGGCAGCCGTCAAGAACGACTATCGAGGGCTCTGCACGGCCTTGCAGCGGGCATTGCCATAGTGGCCTTCGCGCCAGATGATGACGGGTAAGGGTCGAGCGAGACAAGATCGACACGCCCGCTTGGTCAGGCCGCGTCGATCTCCACCACTATCTTGCCGGTTGTCACCTGCTCGCCTTCAGTGACGTCGATTGCGCTAATCGTACCTGCGATACCGGCCGTGTGCACGTGCTCCATCTTCATCGCTTCCAGCGTCATGACCGGCTGACCGGCTGCGACTCGATCGCCCTGCTTCACCAGCACCGCGACCACCCGTCCGTTCATGGTGGCGCGGACCTTGCCGTCGCCGCCGCTTGCCGCAGCCGATTGCGGCGGCGCCAGCGTGAGGTCGCGCACCGCGCGAGGAAGACCGCGATGCAGGAAAAACAGCTGGTCGCGATCGCGCAGAAACGGGACGCGCTCCGTGACGCCATTGTGGCGGAAGCGGATGAAGTCCGCGGCCAACTCATCGATCACGACACCATGCTCGGCGCCATCCGTGACCACATAGCCGCCGTCGCGCTCCCGCACGAGTTCGAGATCGTGGACGCGCCCCTCAATCTCCAGCCGATACGGGATGGGAAACGCTGCCCCGAGCGACCTGCCGCTGCGAAACGGCTTTGCATGTGGGCTCGTGACATAAAGCAGCACAGCGGCGAGTACGACATCGGGTGCGAGATCCCTCGTCGTCAGGAGCTCGTGGCGGTTCTGCTCAATGAAGGCCGTGGTCGCCTGCCCGTTGGCGAACACCGGATGGTGCAGGCAGGCCATAAGAAACGCCTGATTGGTGGTGACGCCGAAGGCAACCACCCGTTCCAATGCGCAGATCAGCTTGCCGCGCGCTTCTTCGCGCGTCGCGCCATGGCTGATCAATTTGGCGATCATGGAATCATAGAACGGCGGAACCTCCGAGCCAGATTCCAGCGCGTGCTCGGCGCGGATGCCCTCCGGCATCTGCCAGCGTAGCATTGTGCCCGATTGCGGCATGAAGTCATGGCTCGCATCTTCCGAGCACAGCCGCACCTCGATGGCATGGCCCTTGAAGTCCACGTCCTCCTGGTGAACGGGCAGCGCCTCGCCCCGCGCGACACGCAGCTGCAATTCGACCAGGTCGAGCCCGGTGATCGCCTCGGTCACGGGATGCTCGACCTGCAGGCGGGTGTTCATTTCCATGAAATAGAACGCGCCGCTGGCATCGAGCAGGAACTCCAGCGTGCCCGCACCTTCATAGCGCAACGCCTTCACGGCGGCGATCGCCACCGCGCCCATTCTCGCACGCAATTCCGGGGAGACGGCCGGCGACGGTGCTTCCTCGATCAGTTTCTGATGCCGGCGCTGCACCGAGCAATCGCGCTCACCGAGATGGATGGCATTGCCGTGGGAGTCGCCGAACACCTGGATCTCGATGTGGCGCGGATTTTCGATCGCCCGTTCCAGGATCACGGTCGCATCGCCGAACGCCGCCCTCGCCTCCGAGCGCGCGCTGCGCAACGCATCGGCAAAGGCCGCTTCATCAGCGACCAGCCGCATGCCGCGGCCGCCACCGCCAGCCACCGCCTTGATCATCACGGGAAAGCCGATGCGGCGCGCCTCGCGCAGCATGGTGGCGTCGCCCTGGTCCTCGCCCTGATAGCCAGGGACCATAGGAACGCCGGCCCTCGCCATGATCTCCTTGGCGCCAGCCTTGTTGCCCATGGCCCTGATGGCTTCAGGCGACGGTCCGATGAATACCAGCCCCGCTTCGCGGCAGGCGGCGGCAAAATCCTCGTTTTCGGCGAGGAAGCCGTAACCGGGATGCACGGCATCGGCGCCACTCGCTTTGGCGGCGGCGATGATCGCGTCAATGTGGAGATAAGACTGCGCCGGCAGCGCCTCGCCGATGCGCACCGCGCTATCGGCTTCTCGCACATGGCGTGCGTGGCGGTCGGCATCGGAATAGACCGAGACCACGCCGAGCCCGAGCCGGCGTGCCGTGCGCATCACACGCAGCGCAATCTCGCCGCGGTTGGCGATGAGGACCTTGAGGAACGGGCGATGCAGCGACCTCTCAAGCTTCATGGCCGCGCCACCGAGAACTGCATGCGTTGTGGGAGGCGCGCGTCCGCCTCGCGGCAGATCGCGAGCACCTCGGAGAGGATGGCGCGGGTGTCACGCGGGTCGATGACGCCGTCGTCGAGCACGCGGGCGCTGGTTGCGAACACATCCATCTGGCCGTCGAACACGCCGACGATCTGCGCCTTCATGGCCTCGAGCTTCTCCTGCTCGATCGGCTTGCCGCGCCGCGCCGCCGCTGCCTCCGTCACGATCGCCATGGTTTCGGCGGCCTGCTCGCCGCCCATCACCGCGGTCTTGGCGTTGGGCCAGGAGAAACAGAATCGCGGATGAAAGCCGCGGCCGCACATGCCGTAATTGCCGGCACCGAACGAGGCGCCGCAATAGATGGTGATCTGCGGCACGGTCGCCGAAGTCACCGCCTGGATCATCTTCGAACCGTGCTTGATCATGCCGGCCTCCTCATAGGCGCGGCCGACCATGTAGCCGGTGGTGTTGTTGAGATAGAGCAGCGGCGTGCGCGACTGGCAGCAGGCCTGGATGAAATGCGTGGCCTTGTTGGCGCCGGGCACATCTAGCGGGCCGTTGTTGGTGATGATGCCGATGGCCTGGCCCTCGATGCGGGCGTGGCCGCAGACTGTCGCCGGACCGTAGTTCGGACTGAACTCGGTGAAATCGGAATCGTCGATGATGCGCGCGATCACCTGGCGCATGTCGACCGGGCGCTTGTGATCCATCGGCATGATGCCGAGCAACTCGTCCTGGTCGTAGCGCGGCGGGCGATAGTCATCGTTGCTTCCGCCCGGCCGGTCCCATTGCAGTGCCGCCATGATCTCGCGCGCGATCCGCAGCGCGTCGCGATCATCCTCGGCGAGATAATCGCCGAGGCCGGAGATGGAGGTGTGCATCTCGGCGCCACCGAGCTCCTCCTCGGTCGCGATCTCGCCGGTCGCCGCTTTCAACAGCGGCGGACCGGCGAGAAACGCGCGGGTACGTCCGCGCACCATCACAATGTAATCGGAAAGCCCCGTCTGATAGGCGCCACCTGCGGTCGAGGAACCGTGCGTGACGGTAACCACGGGCAAACCCGCGGCCGAAAGCCTTGCGAGATTGCGAAAGATATTGCCGCCCCGGACGAAATCCTCGACGCGATAACGCAAGAGATTGGCGCCGGCGCTTTCGACCAGCTGCACATACGGCAGCTTGTTCTCCAGCGCGAGTTCCTGCACGCGCAAGGTCTTGTCGAGGCCGTACGGCTGCAGCGCGCCGGCATCGATGCCGGCATCATTGGCGCTGACCATGCAGCGGACGCCCGCGACAAAGCCGATCCCGGCGATGACGCCGCCGCCCGGGACGCTTCTATCGGGATCGGAGACGTCGAACATGTATCCGGCGAGCGTCGACAGTTCGAGGAACGGCGTTCCGGGATCGAGCACCAGCGCCACGCGCTCGCGCGGCAAGAGCTGCCCGCGCTTGTGAAAGCGGTCTTTGGCCGCGGCCGATGCCGCGCGCGTCCGCTCCTCCAGCGCACGCATCCGCGAGATCAGCGCCAGCATGCCGTCGCGATTGGCCTTGAAGGCCGCGCTGCCGGGAGCGATGGTGTTTTCAACGATGGCCATAGGAACCTTGTTCGTCATTCCGGGGCGCGCGCAAGCGCGAACCCAGAATCCAGAAGTTGCGGCGCGAGATTCCGGGTTCGATGCCTCGCATCGCCCCGGAATGACGGAGTAAGCAGCTCAGTTCCTCACCCCGAATATCTGCCTCGCCTCGACCGGCGTCGCGATCTCGCGCCCCGCGCGCCGCGCACACGCGGCGAGTGCTTCGACCAGCGGGCCGTTCGACTCCACCTTGGTGCCGTCGGCGAGATAGAACGTATCCTCCAGCCCACTGCGCAAGTGTCCGCCGAGTTCGGCACAGCGCTGATGCAGCGGCCAGATTTCGCCGCGGCCGATGGCGGTGACCTGCCAGTTCGCTTCCGGCCGTTTCAGCTTCAACAGGATCGGCAGCAGCTCCGGATCGGCGGGCATGCCCGAGGCCACGCCCATCACAAAATTGTATTCGAGCGGACCTTCGTACATGCCGGTCTGCCGGTACATGCCGACACAGCGCACGATACCGACATCGAAACATTCGAATTCCGGAATCGTGTTCACGGCCTTCATCACATTGAGATAGTCCTGCACCTTCTCCACCGAATTGTCGAACATCATCGGTGGCCAGGCCCAGCTGTTGTCGGCCTTCACCTTCAGATAATTCAGCGAGCCCGCGTTGCAGGCGGCGATCTCCGGCCTGGTCTCGCGGATGCAATCGAGCGCACCCTGATAGTTCGGGCCCGACACACCCGAAGTGTGATTGATGATCACGCCCGGACAGGCCTCGCGGATCGCCTGCTGGATTTCGCGGGAGACACTCACCTCCCACGACGGCAGATGCCCTTTGTTGGGCGCCTGCTGGCGCAGATGGATGTGCATGATGCTGGCCCCCGCATCGAAGGCGCGCCTGGCTTCGCGCGCCATCTCCTCCGGCGTAACCGGGACATGATGCTGCTTGGGATCGGTCAGCACGCCATTCAGCGCGCAGGTGATGACGGCCTTGTTGCTCATGCAGGCGGCTTCAATCTCGTTCGAGGATTGCTGCCGGCGATGATGCTGATGGCCTCAACCGGCTTCTTGCGTCAAAGCGCTACCGGCTGCCAGGGGAGCAGCCATGGGACGGGCGTGATATATCGCAAGATCCCGCGAGCCCGAAAAGATCGCCCTCGGCTTCAGGCCGTAGAAGCGGCGGATCGAATGGCTGAAATGCGTGGAGTCGGGATAGCCGATGTCCTGGGCGAGATGGGCGAGATTGAGATCCTGGTTGGCGAAATGCAAGAGATGCCGCGCCCGCTTCCAGGCCCGGAACGAGCGGAAGGAGATCCCGGTCTCCTGCTTGAACAGATGCAGGAAGCGCGAGGCGGACAACCCCGCTTCGGCCGCGCATGTTCCCGCCGTGACGGGCTCGCCACAAAAGCGGCCGATCTGCGCAATGGCCCTCACCACGCGCGGATCAAGCTCGCGCACAGGCAGGATCTCGCCAAAGCACATGCGATCGAACGCGGCTCGCGTGATGTCATCATGGTGGTCGCGGTCGCGGAGCTCGCGGTAAGCGGCCCGGATGCGCGCGGCGAACAACTCGCGCTCATCGCCGAGCAGGCGCTGTGTCAGATTGTCCAACGTTCCCGCCGGCACGCTTTCCGGCTCGATCGAGACGCAGATCGCGGCGCGATAGTCGCTGGCAATGGTGTGACGCAGGTTCGGCGCGGTGACGACCAGTTCGCCATAGGTCTCGCGCCCGTCCGCGGTCGAGAGCCACAGGCCGTCCTTGATGGCGACATAGACATGGAACGCGCCCGGGCAGCGTTCGCGTGGCCGGCCCAACAGACCGGCATAGAAGACGCGCTCCGGGGTGATCAGCATCAGGTGACCTGACGCGTGATGACCTGACGCTTGGCCCCTCGAAGCTTGGCCCCCCGAAGCTTGGCCCTTCTCGTCCATCAGCATCTCCTCAAGGCGCCGCGGCTCTTTGGACGGCGCGCGGTCGCGGGCCAAGATAGCGCAAATTCGGCCGCTGTCACCGGGAGATAAGCTAGCCCGAGCTCGTCATTCCGGGGCGTGCGCCAACAGCGCACGAACCCGGAATCTGGAGGTTGTGGGGCGAGATTCCGGTTTCGATGCTGGCGCATCGCCCCGGAATGACGGAGAAACGCAACTTACGCCCTCACCCGCGGCGCGACGTTCTGCTCCACGCCGGCGCGGCGTTCGGCCGCAATCGCGCGCTGATAGCCGTCGCGGGCCTGCAGTCGGGCCCAATAGGCTGCGACATTCGGGCCGAAATCCCTGGCCAGCCCGATGGTATCGGCAAGCCGCAGCGCATAGCCGATCACGATGTCGGCCGCCGTGAAACGGCCGGCGCAGAGGGTCTCGCTGCCGGTGGTGGCGGCCTCGACCGCCCGCAGCCGCCCAAGGAACCACTTGGCATAATCGGTCGCCACTTGCGGATTGCGGCGTTCTTCCGGCTCGAGCTGGCTGTAGCGGAGCACCAGCGTCTGCGGGAAGGTCAGCGTCGCGTCGCTGAAATACATCCAGTTCAGGAATGAGCCGTAAGCCGGATCCTCGACGCCGACCATCAATGGCGTCGGGCCATGTTTAGTGCCGAGGTAATGGCAGATGCCGGAGGATTCCGTCATCTTCACATCGCCGTCGACCATCAGCGGAATGGTGCCGAGCGGGTTCAGCGCGAGATAATCCTTGGCAAACACCCGGGGCGGGAACGGCAGCATCTTCAGCTCATAGGCGAGGCCCATTTCCTCCAGCATCCAGAGCGGGCGGAAGGAGCGGGCGCCGTCGCAGTGATAGAGGGTGATCATCTCGCTTCCCTATTTCTGTGCGGGCAGTGTGCCCATCATCTTGCATAGCACCATCAGCATCACCTCGTCCGCGCCGCCGCCGATCGAGGTGAGGCGGCTGTCGCGATAGGCGCGGCTGACCGGCGTCTCGTTCATGAACCCCATGCCGCCCCAGAATTGCAAGCAGGCATCGGTGAGTTCCCGCCCGAGTCGGCCCGCCTTCAGCTTGGCCATGGTGGCGAGCTTCGTCACGTCCTCGCCCGCGACCAGCTGCTCGGCGGCACGGTAGATCAGCGAGCGCAACAATTCGACCTCGGTCTGCAGCTCCGCCAGGCGGAAGTGAACCACCTGGTTGTCGAGGATGCTCTGGCCGAACGCCTTGCGGTTGCGGGTGTAGTCGATGGTCGCCTCGATGATGAACTCATGGGCCTTGAGGCAGGCGGCGGCGCCCCACAGACGCTCCTCCTGGAACTGGATCATCTGGTAGACAAAACCCTTGCCCTCCTCGCCGATGCGGTTGCGTTTGGGCACGCGGACATTGTCGAAGAAGATCTGCGCGGTGTCGGAGGAGCGCATGCCGAGCTTGTCGAGCGTGCGGGCGACGGTGACGCCCTTGCTCGTCATCGGCACGCAGATCAGCGACTTGTTGCGATGGACCGGGCCGTCGCCGGTGTTGGCGAGCAGGCAGATCCAGTCGGCCTGCGCGCCATTGGTGATCCACATCTTGCCGCCATTGATGACATAGTCGTCGCCGTCGGACCGGGCGCTGGTCTTGATCGAGGCGACGTCGGAGCCGGCGCCGGGCTCGGAGACGCCGATGCAGGCGACCATGTCGCCTGCGATCGCCGGCGCCAGGAACTCCCGCCTGACCTCGTCGGAGCCGAAGCGGGCCAGCGCAGGCGTTGCCATATCGGTCTGCACGCCGATCGCCATCGGCACGCCGCCGCATGTAATGGCCCCGAGCTCCTCCGCCATCATCAGCGCATAGGAATAATCGAGCCCGGCGCCACCGAACTCGACCGGCTTGTTCAGGCCGAGGAAACCGAGATTGCCGAGCTTCTTGAACAGCTCATGCGCCGGAAAGCGGCCGGCGTCCTCCCAGGCATCGACATGCGGATTGATTTCGCTCGCGATGAATTTCTGCAAGCTGCGGCGGATTTCGTCGTGGTCGGCGGTGAAAAGCATTGTCCAGTTTTCTCCGTCATTCCGGGGCGCTCGCATCGCGAGCTAACCCGGAATCTAGAAGTTGAGGAATACGGATCGAGATTCCGGGTTCGATGCTTCGCATCGCCCCGGAATGACATGCCCGGAGCCACAATCACAACCCCATCTGCCGGCTAGCGAGGTCCTTCATGATCTCTTCCGTGCCGCCGCCAATGGCATTGACCTTGACCTCGCGATAGATGCGCTCGACCTTGATGCCGCGCATGAAGCCGGCGCCGCCGAAGATCTGCACCGCTTCCGAAGCGCAGAATGCCATGGTCTGCGTGGCCTGGTTCTTCATCATGCAGATTTCGGCGACCGGGCTTTCGCCGTTCTCCAGACGCCAGGCGAGCATTTCCAGCATCGCCTGCGAGGCTGCAACCTTCTGCGCCATGTCGACGATCTTGTGGCGGATGACCTGGTGCTGGGCGATCGGCTTGCCGAAGGTCTTGCGCTCCTTGGCATAGGCGATGGCCTCTTCGACGCAAACGCGGGCGAAGGCCGTGCAGCTTGCGGCCATGCCCATCCGCTCGCTGTTGAAATTCTGCATGATCAGCTTGAAGCCCTGGCCCTCTTCCCCGATCAGATTGCTCGCCGGCACCCGGCAATCATCGAAATGCAGCGTCGCGGTGTCGGAAGCCCACCAGCCCATCTTCTTCAATTTGGTCCGCGACAGGCCCGGCGTGCCGCCCTCGATCAGCAACAGGCTGACGCCGCCGGCGCCCTCGCCGCCGGTGCGCACGGCAACCGTCAGATAATCGGCGCGCACGCCCGAGGTGATAAACGTCTTCTCGCCGTTCACGATGTAATGCCCGCCGTCGCGGCGGGCCCGGGTGCGCAAATTGGCGACATCAGATCCGCCGCTCGGCTCGGTGATGGCGAGCGCCGAGATCTTCCTGCCCGACAGCACCTCCGGCAGCACCCACGCCCTCACCTCGTCCCGCGCCGCGCGTGCAATCGGCGGTGCGCCGATGGTGTGGCTCATCAGGCTCGCCGAGACCCCGCCGGCGCCGGCCCGCGCCAGCTCCTGGCTCGCCACGATCTTCATGAACTGGTCGGCAGGACTGCCGCCGAACTCCTCCGGAAAGCCGAGGCCGAGCAGCCCGATTTCGGCGGCCTTGCCATAGAGCGCGCGCGGAAATTCGCCGGCCTCGTCCCATTCATGGGCGTAGGGCTCGATCTCCTTCTCGACAAAGCGGCGCATGACCTGCCGGAAGGCTTCGTGCTCGGCGGTATAGAACGGGCTGTTCATCTGGCGCAGCGCCTCTCCAGCTCGGCTGTCGAATCCGGCCGCAACATGCGCCGGCAAAGGCCGGCCCAACTTGCGTTGAGTGGCTGGTCGCAAGCGCCGCGCATTCCGCATCGCGGAACGCAATCGACCTCAGCCACTCAACGCAAGACAGTTTTGCGCCAAACCGCGCCAACGTCATTGACTGTGCCCAAAAGTCCGGCTGGCGGGTTCTGCCCGGCTTGGGCATGCTGCAAAGCCATAACGCGACGCAAGATCGCGACGGTGAAGGGGAGGGAATTTTGCCTATTCGGTACTATGATTGGATTGCGCATTTCGCCCGCCGGACGCCGCATAAGGTGGCTGCGGTCGATCTCGCGAGCGACCGCCGCTTCACCTATGCCGCGTTCGACGCCCGCATCGCTCGGCTCGCGTCGCATCTGCGCGAGGAGCTGAAGGTCGGCCGCGGCGATCGCGTCGCGGTGCTCGCGCTCAACACCACCGACACGCTGGAAATCCAGTTCGCCTGCGGCCGGCTCGGCGCAGTGTTCGTACCGCTGAACACCCGACTCACCGTGCCCGAGCTGCATTTCATCGTCGGCGATTGCGCGCCCAAGGTGATGGTGCATGACGCCGATCTCGCCGAGACCGCGCTTGCGGTGGCAAAGCTCTGCAACACCGCCTCGATCCTGCTGCTGGGACCCGACGGCTCTTACGAGCGCGCGATCGCGGCCGGACAGCCGCTTGCGAGCGGCGAAGAGGTCACGCTCGATGACATCTCGACCATAATGTACACCTCGGGCACCACGGGCCTGCCCAAGGGGGCCATGATCACCCATGGCATGACCTTCTTCAATTGCGTCAATCTCGGCGGCCCCGCCTATATCACGCCGTCCTCGGTGCTGCTCACGGTGCTGCCGCTGTTTCATACCGGCGGGCTCAATTGCTACACCAATCCGGTGCTGCATGCCGGCGGCACGGTGCTGATCATGCGCCAGTTCGACCCGGCGCTGGCGCTCAAGCTGATCAGCGATCCCGCACAGGGCATCAACGTGTTCTTCGGCGTGCCCTCGATCTACCAGTTCATGGCGCAGCATCCTGCGTTCGAGAGCGCCGATTTCAGCCGGCTGATCATCGGCGGCGTCGGCGGCGCGCCGATGCCGGTGCCGCTGCTTCAGATCTGGGAAGCGCGCGGCGTGGCGCTGCAGCAGGGCTATGGCATGACCGAGACGTCGCCGGCGGTGCTCGCGCTCGACCGCGAGGACGCCGCGCGCAAGGCGGGCTCCGCGGGAAAACCGGTGCTGCACACCGAAGTGCGGGTGGTGCGCCCGGACGGTAGCGATTGCGCGGTCGGCGAGCTCGGCGAGCTCTGGGTCAAGGGACCGAACATCACGCCGGGCTACTGGAACCGGCCGGATGCCAACAAAGCCTCCTTCACCGACGGCTGGCTGCATACGGGCGATGCCACGCGCGTCGACGAGGAAGGCTTCTACTACATCGTCGACCGCTGGAAGGACATGTACATCTCCGGCGGCGAGAACGTCTATCCGGCCGAGGTCGAGAACGTGCTGCACCAGCTCGGAGCCGTCGCGGAGGCCGCCGTGATCGGCGTGAACGATGCGCAATGGGGCGAGGTCGGCATGGCCATCGTCGTGGTGAAGCCTGGACAATCGCTCACCGAGAGCGAAATCATGGCACATTGCGCCAGGAATCTCGCGCGCTTCAAATGTCCGCGCCTGATCCGCTTTGTCGATGCACTGCCGCGCAACGCCACCGGCAAGATCCACAAGCCCACCTTGCGGAAACATTTCTCCACTGCCTCGGCCACCGACCTGGCCCGAGCCGCCTCGTGACCCCGCGGTCACGCCGGTTTTTTCTGCCTGTCTCAACAACCAAGAAAGTCCAGGGAATGCTCTCGATGAAGACCGACAAAATCACCTTGCTTGCTGCAGCAGCCGCTTTCACGCTGCTGACGACCCAGGGCGCGTTGGCGCAGAAGAAATATGACACCGGTGCCAGCGACACCGAGATCAAGATCGGCAATGTCGAGGCCTATAGCGGGCCCGCGTCCGCCTACGGCATCATCGGCAAGACCGAGGACGCCTATTTCAAGATGATCAACGACAATGGCGGCATCAACGGCCGGAAGATCAATTTCATCTCCTATGACGACGGCTACAGCCCGCCGAAGACGGTGGAGCAGGTCCGCAAGCTGATCGAGAGCGACGAGGTGTTCCTGGTGTTCAACGCGCTCGGGACCCCGACGCAGACCGCGGTGCAGAAATATCAGAATACCAAGAAGGTGCCGCAGCTGTTCCTCGCCACCGGCGCCAGCAAGTGGAACGACCCGAAGGATTTCCCCTGGACCATGGGCTTCCAGCCGAGCTACCGGGTCGAGGCACGGATCTTCGCCAAATATATCCTGAAGGAAAAGCCGAGCGCCAAGGTCGCGGTGTTCTACCAGAACGACGATTTCGGCAAGGACTATGTCGCAGGCCTCAAGGACGTGTTCGGCGACAAGGCCTCCAGCCTGATCGTGGCGGAAGAGAGCTATGAGACCACCGAGCCCTCGATCGATTCCCACATCGTGAAATTGAAGGGCACGGGTGCCGACGTGTTCGTCAACATCTCGACCCCGAAATTCGCAGCTCAAGCCATCAAGAAGATGGCCGAGCTGGAATGGAAGCCGATGCATCTGATGACCGATGTTTCCATCTCCATCGGCTCCGTCATGAAGCCGGCCGGGTTGGAGGCGTCCGAGGGCGTGCTGTCGGCCGGCTACCTCAAGGATGCCTCCGACCCGCAGTGGAAGGACGATTCCGGCATGAAGAAGTTCATGGCCTTCATCGACAAATACATGCCGGGCGCCAACATCTCCGACACCAACCTGGTCTATGGCTACGCCGCTGCGCAGACCATGGTGCAGGTGCTGCAGCAGTGCGGCGACAATCTCACGCGTGAGAACGTGATGAAGCAGGCCGCGAGCCTGAAGGGCTTCGCGCCGGATACGCTGATCCCCGGCATCAGCATCTCGACCAGCCCGACCGACTTCGCGCCGATCGAGCAGCTCAAGATGATGCGCTTCAAGGACGGCAAATGGGACCTGTTCGGCGACATCATCAGCGCCGAGACGGGGGGTTAGTTCTCCCCGTCGTCCCGGGCAAGCGAAGCCCGCCCCGGAACCTATAACCACAGGGCGCAATTGTTGCGCCCTGTGTCTCCGTCATTGCGAGGAGCGAAGCGACGAAGCAATCCAGAGTCGGATGCGCGGCCCTGGATTGCTTCGCTTCGCTTGCAAAGGCGAAAATGACTTGCGTGCGCAAAACCCCGCCTTGGGTTATGAGTCCCGGCTATTCGGCCGGGACGACATCGTGCTCGTCGACATCGTCCGCCCTACCCCGGCAGAAACAGCGCGAACGGTTCCTCCGTGGTGCGGCGGAGGTGGCTGCGATAGAGCTCGTAATTCGGATCGCTTGGCGCAATCCGCCCCATGGTCGGGTTGGCAACGCTCTTGATCGGCAGAAAGGCGATCGCAGCGGCGATCGGCGTCAGGGTCGAGCCGCGGCCGGCGAGTAGCGTGGTGATGATGCCATACATCTCGCCGGTGATGGTCGGACGCGACACCGTGATCAGGCGATGCTGGCCATTGCGGTTGGTGACGAGGTAGACGAAGCCCGACTCGTTCGGCAATGCCACCTCGCCCCATTGGGTGTAGGCCGAGTCCTGCCGCTCGCCCTCGCGAAACACCAGAGAAGAAGCCGCATCGTCCCAACAGATTTCGGTACGATAGGCATAGACGGAATCCCTGTCGCCGAAGGACGGACGGAGTGTCAGGTAGACGCCTTCCAGCCGGCTCGCCGCCCGGTGCGAGTAAGACCCTAAACTATCAGGCGCGATAGCTCCACCGGCCGGCGTCTTGAGCGGCACGCCGTCCGCCTGCTTGCTTCCGTCCTTGTCTCCGGCCTTTCGCAGGGAGACGCCGAGCGCCTGCTCCAGCCGCACCGTGGTGGCGAGTGTGAACGGACGCCGGCCGCCCAGCACCTTTTCCAGGGTCGAGAGGCTGAGCTTGGCCTGTTCGGCCAGCGCCTGCCGCGACATGCGGCGGCGCGCAATCTCCTCGCGAATGGTCTCTGCGATTTGCCGGCTCTGCTCGGCGGAAAGCTGGTGGTCCGGCGTTGTCATCTTGATCCCTGCCTCGACTCGCTCCACTCTAGCAGACGCACAATTCGGCACAAAACCGCACAAAGCCGCCGGGACCGTGGCGCGGCCGGACGGCCGGCTGCTGAACAATGCCGATCATTCTGCTCGCGGCGGAGCGGCCGTTTCGCAGAGATTGCAGCCGGAAAAACAGACTTTCCGGAGCTGCCCTATGACCACCTGCGACGACACCGAGATCAAGAACTCTTCGATCCTGTCGCGAATCGTTACCATCCTCCTTTTCCTGCTGGCACAAGTCGTGGCCGCGTTGCTGATCGGATCAGTGGCACTGGCGGTGAGCCCGGCCCAGGCGGCCGAGCTTCAGCCTGCCGCGTTCATCAAGCCGGGCGACGCGCGTTCCGGCTCGCTGCTGCTGAAGAACGGCGACAATTCCTACGCGGATGCGACCCGGCTCGGCATCGATGTCGATATCGACGTGTCGGGCCCGACGCTCCGCGCCCGCGTCACCCAACTATTCCGCAATCCGACGCAGGACTGGATGGAAGCCACCTATGTCTACCCGCTGCCGGACGGCGGCGCGGTCGACACGCTCAAGATGGTGGTCGGCGACCGCGTCATCGTCGGCGACATCAAGGAGCGGCAGCAGGCGCGTGTCATCTACGAGCAGGCACGTGCGAACGGGCAGAAGGCCGCACTCACCGAGCAGGAGCGGCCGAACATCTTCACCAATTCGGTGGCCAATATCGGCCCCGGCGAAACCGTGCTGGTGCAGATCGAATATCAGGAGCCTGTCCATCAATCCGGCAACGCGTTCTCGCTGCGCGTGCCGATGGTGGTCGGGCCGCGGTACAATCCGGCGCCGGTGGTGCAAAGCGTCGACCTGCGCAACGACGGCAGCGGCTGGGGCGCGACCACGTCCGATCCGGTCCCGGATCGCGATCGCATCTCGCCGCCCGTGCTCGATCCCGCCGAGAACGCGCCGGTCAATCCGACCAGCGTCACGGTTCGTCTGCAGGCCGGCTTCCCCCTCGGCGAGGTGAAAAGCCAATTTCACGCCGTGAAGATCGAGAGCCCCGACAGCTCGACGCGCATCATCCGTCTGGCCGACGGCCCGGTGCCGGCGGATCGCGACTTCGAGCTGACCTGGAAGCCGGCTGCGGAAAAGGCGCCATCGGTCGGCCTGTTCCGCGAGCATGTCGGCAACGCCGATTATGTCCTGGCCTATGTCACGCCGCCCTCGGTCGAGCAGGCCGAGCGGAAGCCGCTTCCGCGCGAGGTGGTGTTCGTGATCGACAATTCCGGCTCGATGGGTGGCACGTCCATCGAGCAGGCGAAGGCCAGCCTTGTCTATGCGCTCGGCCGGCTCACGCCGAACGACCGTTTCAACGTGATCCGCTTCGACGACACCATGGACGTGCTGTTCTCCGCCCCCGTTGCAGCCGACGCCAGGCACATCGGCGAGGCGACGTCCTTCGTTGGGGCGTTGCAGGCGCGAGGCGGCACGGAAATGGTGCCGGCGATGCGCGCGGCGCTGACCGATCCCAACGCGAGCGAAGCGGATCATATCCGCCAGGTCGTGTTCCTGACCGATGGCGCGATCGGCAATGAGCAGCAATTGTTCGACACGATAGCTGCGATGCGCGGCCGCTCCCGTGTCTTCATGGTCGGCATCGGCTCGGCACCCAACACCTTCCTGATGACACGCGCCGCCGAGCTCGGCCGCGGCGCCTTCACCCATATCGGCTCGGTCGACCAGGTCGAGGAGCGGATGCGCGAATTGTTCGCCAAGCTGGAGAACCCGGCGGTCACCGGCCTCACCGCAAAATTCTCCGACGCCACGGCGGACATGACGCCCGCCGTGCTGCCCGATCTCTATCGCGGCGAGCCGCTGGTGCTGGCCGCGAAGCTCGACAAGCTCGCCGGTTCGGTCGAGATCAAAGGACGCATCGGCGATCGGCCCTGGACCGTGACATTGCCGCTGACAAAGGCTGCCGAAGGCAAGGGCCTGTCGAAGCTGTGGGCGCGGCGCAAGATCAGCGATGCCGAGGTGGCGCGCAACATGCGCCAGCTGTCGCCTGAAGACGCCGACAAGACCATCCTGAAGCTCGCGCTGGAGCACCAGCTGGTCAGCCGGCTCACCAGCCTGGTCGCAGTCGACGAGACGCCCAGCCGTCCCGCCGGCGAGCCGCTCAAGCTGACCGACTTGCCGCTCAATCTCCCCGCGGGCTGGGATTTTGTGAAAGTGTTCGGCGAGCACGGGCCATTGCCGGCCGCTCCGACCGAACGCCGCGCCGATGCCGGCACGGCCCGGACCCATCTCGCTTCGCTCAAGCGGCCTGGCGTCGCGCCCGCGCCCGGCACCATCACCTTGCCGAAGACAGCAAGCGACGCCGAGCTGAAGATGCTCGCAGGATCGATCCTGCTCGCACTCGGCCTGGTGCTGCTGTTGATCAACCGGCGTCAGCAGTTTGCGCGTTGACGCTGGAATCGGAGGAGGAGACCCCAAGCTCCTTTTTCCGAAGCGCGCGCGGCGCCTCCGTCCCCACCCAGGGCCGCGTGCGAAGGGATTTTGGACTGCCGTTGTCGGGTGGAGCAAAGCAATTCGCTCCGTGTCGTCCCGGCGAAGGCCGGGACCCATGACCCCAGGGTTTGGTTTTTGCAATGAGCGTCTCCCACCGAATTCCTATGGATAGCGTCCGCGGTATGGGTCCCGGCCTTCGCCGGGACGACGAGAGAGCCGAGACGACGAGAGCAAATGTCACGATGTCCCGTGTCATTCCCCTCCTCATCCTTATCACCGGCCTCATCCTGTTCGGCCAGGGCGCCTACATCCATGCCAAGGCGCTGCTGGCGCAGGTGCTGCTGGAACGTGCATTTGCGACCACCATCGCCACCGGGCAGCCCACAAAGCCGTGGTCGTGGGCCGACACCTGGCCGGTGGCGCGGATCGAGGTGAAGCGGCTTGATGCGAGCGCCATTGCGCTCGCGGGAAGCAGCGGTCAGGCGCTGGCGTTCGGTCCGGGTCATGTCGAGCTCACGCCCGACGCCGGGGAGCGCGGCGTCGCGGTCTATTCGGCGCATCGGGACACGCATTTCCGCTTCCTGAAGGACGTCGTCATCGGCGATGTCATCGACATCGTCAGGAGCGACGGCAGACGTTTCCGCTACCGGGTCGACGGCGCTTCGGTCGTCCGCTTTGACGCCTCCGGCATTGATCCCCTGAGCAGCGGCTATCAGCTCGTGCTATCCACCTGCTGGCCGTTCGGAGCGCTGACGCCCGGTCCGGAGCGCTATCTCGTCCATGCCACGTTGATCGATCCCGGTTCCTGACGACCCCCTTGCGGCCTTTCGCTGGTCTCGGCTGTTTGTCTTGCGACCCATCTCATGAGATGCTTCCAAGCTCAAAGTCAAAGCCGGACCTCGAGCTCAATCGAAGAGTTGCGAACATGGATTCCCAGATTCACTACCTGCCGCTGACGCCGGGCCTGTTTGCGGTCCTGGTGCTCCTGTTTGGCGTGATGATCATCCTGATCCAGCTCCGCATCCTGCGCTACGCCTATATGCGGCTCGGTATCGGCCCCGGTGCAGCGATGCTTCTCCTGTTCGGCTCGCTGGTCGGCAGCTATTTCAACATTCCGATCACCGTGCTGCCGGGAAAGACGGTGCAGACCGGAGAGATCGTCGATTTCTTCGGCATGCGTTATGTGGTGCCGCTGGTGACCGCCTATCCCGGGACCGTGCTGGCGGTGAATGTCGGCGGCGCCGTCATCCCGACGCTCATGTCGATCTATCTGGTGCTGCGCTATCAGCTGTGGCTGCGGGCGGCGCTCGCGGTGATCATCGTCGCCATCGTCATTCATTCCATGGCAACGCCGGTGCGGGGCGTCGGCATTGCCGTGCCGGTGTTTGCACCGGTCGTCGTCACCGCCATCCTCGCGTTCATCCTGTCGCGCGAATATGCCGCGCCGCTCGCCTATATCGGCGGCTCCATGGGCACGCTGATCGGCGCCGATCTGATGAACCTCGGCAAGATCAATGGACTTGGCGCCCCCGTCGCCTCGATCGGCGGCGCCGGCACGTTCGATGGTATCTTCCTCACCGGCATTCTGGCCGTGCTGCTCGCGGGCATCGCATCTCCCGCGCGACCGCGGCCGGCCTGGTAGCGCCGGCGCGACGCAGAGCCATGCCTCGCCATGGCCTGACGTGAGTTGCCACGCCATACGACTGCCCGTAAAACTCGAAAGACAGCGGTGCGGACGGCGTAGCCATAATTCGCCGCACGGGAAAACAGCACGACCTGATAATCAAGCAAAACGGGAAGAGTTACGCCAATGGAAGCTCATGCCTCGACTGCCTCCGTCCCATTCGAAAAATGGTCGCCTTCCCGCGATGCGAGCCCCGTCATCCGAGGCGTCCATGCCATGCTGCACCCGCGCAACATCGTGCTGGTCGGCGCCACCGACAAGCCGGGCAATTATGCCGAACGCATCTGGAACAACCTGGTCAAGTACAATTACCAGGGCGGTCTTTATCCCATCAACGCCAAGCGCGAGACCGTCTGGGGCGTGACCTGCTACAAGGATTTCGCCTCGCTGCCTGAAAAGCCGGACCATGTGCTGGTGCTGGTGCCGGCGCGCTTTGCCGTTCAGGTGATCCGGGATGCGGCCGCTGCCGGCGCGCGTTCGGCGACCATCGTCACATCTGGCTTTTCCGAATTGCAGGCTGCGGAGAGCCAGCGGCTCGCCGCTGAACTGCAGGCCGCCGTGCGCGAGACCGGACTCGCGGTCACGGGTCCGAACTGCCTCGGCAATCTGAGCGCGGGGGAGAACCTCTTCACCAATATCGACGACCGCGTCGTCACCATGGAGCAGGGTGCGGTCGCGATCGCCGGCCAATCCGGCGCTATCGTGATGGCGATCCGCCAGGCGCTGGAGGATCGTGGCGTCGGCGTCGGCTACATGGTGACGACAGGCAACGAGGCCGGGCTCGAGACGCCGGACCTGATGGCCTATTTCGCCGCCGATCCCTCCATTCGCGTCATCGTGGTCTATCTCGAGGGCGTGCGCAACACCAAGGCGTTTCGAGATGCCTGCAAGGCCGCGCGCGCCGCCGGCAAGCCGGTCATCGCGCTCAAGCTCGGCGCCTCCGAGGGCGGGCGCGCCGCCGCCATGGCGCATACCGGCGCGCTGGCCGGCTCGATCGAAACCTTCGACGCAATCTCGACCCGCGAGGGCGTGATCCGGGTGCGCGGGCTCGACGAACTGGTCGAGACCACCGAATGCTTCGTTCACACCGAGCTGCCCAAGGGCAACCGGCTCGCCGCCGTGACATTGTCGGGCGGCAAGCGCGGGCTCTTGATCGACGCCTTCTATTCGGCAGGGCTGAATTTCGCCCCGCTCAGCAAGGATGCCAGCGAGAAGCTTGCAGCGATGCTCGGACCAGGCTCGATCGTCGGCAATCCGCTGGATGCCGGCTTTGCCGCGGTGGTCGATCCGAGCGTCTACATGAAATCGATCGAGATCATGATCGACGACCCCGACACCGATATCGTCATCATCGACGCCGAGCTGCCCAAGGCACCGCATGAATTGCGCGAGCGCAATTTGCGCATCGTCAACGAGATGGCGGGCGCGGCGTCGAAACCCGTGATCTATATCAGTGCGATGTCCATCGGCTTTACCGAGTACACCAAGGCCTTACGCAAATCGCTGCCGAACATTGCGGTGATGCAGGGCCTGGACCGCGCGGTCGGCGCCATCAAGGAGCTGATCGACTACGCGGCGCTGGACAAGAACGTGCCGGATCTCGTCTCGAGCTCCACCGCGCAGGCCCGCGCGCTGCTGGAGAAGACGCTGAAGAACGCAAGCGGGGCCGCGCTTGACGAGGTGGCCTCGAAAAAGCTGCTCAAGGCCTATGGCATCCCGATCTCGAAGGAAGCGGTCGCACAGACGGCGGCGGAAGCGGCAAACATCGCCAAGACCATCGGCTTTCCAGTGGTCGCGAAGGTGGTCAGCCCGCATATCCTGCATAAATCCGACATCGGCGGCGTTGTGCTCAACCTCAACAGCGCAGCCGAGGTGAAGAAGGCGTTCAACGACATCATCGCGCGGGTGAAGAAGCTGAAGGGCAAGCCGAAGCTCGAAGGCATTCTGATTGCGCAGCAGGTCAAGGCCGATCTCGAGCTCGTGGTCGGCGCCTCGCTCGATGCGGAGATGGGACCGGTGGTGCTGTTCGGCACCGGCGGCATCGACATCGAGCTCATGAAGGACGTGGCGCTCTCGGGCGCACCGGTCGACGCAGGCGAAGCAAGGAAGCTGATCGGCCGCACCAAGGCCGGCGTGAAGATCAAGGGCTATCGCGGCAAGCCTGCTTTGCACGAAGCCTCCGCCGTCAAGGCGCTGGTCGGCCTGTCCAACCTGATTGCTGATGCGAAAGGCCGCGTCGCCTCGATCGACGTCAACCCGTTCCTGATCAACGCCAGGACCGGGGTCGCGGTCGACGCGCTGGTGGTGCTGAACAATGTGGAGGCCGGCAAGGCGGGCAAAGCCGCCGGCGGGCATTAGACGGCCGCCGGCCACCGCGGCGGCGTCGACTTGGTCGAAGGTCGCAAACCTTCTCAATGGCTAAAACGCGCGGGAACGGCTAGCCTCGGAACCACAAGGCATCGGAGAATGCCGCCCAACAAGACCAAACAATCTTGCCTGGGAGGACATGATGGCTACCGGAAATCGCCTTTGGTCCGTCAATCGGCGGACCATTCTGAAATCGGGCGCCGCCATTGCTGCAGCGCAAATTACCTCTCCCTTCATCATCACGGCCCGCGGTGAAACGCCGGTGCGGATCGGCCTGGTCGATCCGCTGACCGGGGTCTATGCCGCAATTGCACAAAGCGAGGTGGTGGGAGCCAAGTTCGCGGTCGAGGAGATCAACAAGAAGGGCGGCATTCTCGGCCGGCCGATCGAGCTCCTGGTCGAGGACTCCGCCAATGACGTCGGCACCGGCGTGCAAAAGACCCGCAAGCTGATCGAGCGCGATCAGGTCAATTTCATCATCGGCGATGTCAACTCCGGCATCGCGATTGCGATGGCGCAGGTCACCAGCGAGAAGAAGGTTCTGCATATCGTCTCGGGCGGCCACACCGATCCGGTCACCGGCACCAGCTGCTCCTGGAACGTGTTCCGCGTCTGCAACTCCACGACCATGGATTCAGCCGCGATCGCCAATACGCTGATCGAGAAGTTCGGCAAGAAGTGGTACTTCCTCACCCCGGACTATGCCTACGGCCATTCGGTGCAGGCGGGCTTTGAGAAAATCCTCAAGGCCGCCGGCGGCACCTCGGCGGGCTCGCTGGTGCCGCTCGGAACACCCGACTATTCGTCCTATCTGATCCAGGCCAAGGCCTATAACCCGCAGGTCCTGATCAACGTGATGGGCGGCGGCGACCAGGTCGCGAGCCTCAAGCAGTTCGTGCAGTTCGGCCTCGACAAGCAGATGGCAGTCGGCGGCACGCTGTTCGAGCTCGAGAGCATTCGCGCCGTGCCCGAGGCGGCGCGCATCGGCTGGTGGACCATGGAATGGTGGTGGAACCAGCCTGACGTGCCGCATGTCGCGGAGTTCAATGCCGCGATCAAGAAGATCACCGGCGGCGCGGCGACCGCACGCAACTGGTTCGGCTACGTCTCGGTGCAGACGCTCGCGCTTGTCGCCAACCAGGAGAAGACGCTGGACGCGCCCAAGCTTGCGCATGCGCTGGCCGGCTTCAAGCTGCCGCCGGAGGTCGCGCTGCAGCCGGGCGCGCCGCAATACCGGGCCGGCGACCACGAGCTGATGAGCACGGTGTTCGTTGGCGAGGCGCATTCGCCGCAGGGCGATCCCGACAACATGTTCACCGTGAAGAACCCCGTGCCCGGCGAGAAGGCCGCGGGCTCAGTGGAAGACACCGGCTGCAAGCTGGTCTGGCCGACCTGAACAGGGCTGGTCTCCGCCTGGTGCCGACCGGCACCAGGCGTCCCGTCGCACAACGATGTCGCCTCGGACGTCGCCTCGGTGGATCATGACGCTGCTGCTGCTGTTCAACATTACCAACGGTCTCATTGTCGGCGCGTTCTATGTCCTCATGGCGCTCGGCCTCTCGCTGATCCTCAACCTCTCCAACGTCATCAACTTCGCCCATGGCGGATTTCTCGTCATCGGCGGCTATATCGCCTATACGCTGTCGCCCTATGTCGGGTTCTGGGGCGCGCTCCTGCTTGCCCCGCCGTTGACGGCGGTCATCGGCCTTGCCGTCGAGCGCGTGCTGATCCGGCCGCTCTATGGACGCGACCCGCTCTACAGCCTGCTTCTGACCTTCGGGCTCGCCTTCATGATCGAGGACCTGACCCGCTTCATCTTCGGTCCGCAGGGCAAGCCGGTCGCCATTCCTGCCTTCCTGGCGCAGCCGCTCTCCAACGAGCTGTTCTTCATCACCGGCTACCGGTTGTTCATGGTGGCGACGGTGTTCGTCGCGATTGCGCTGCTGTTCGTGCTGCTGCGCTACACGCGGCTCGGCATCCGCATCCGGGCCGGCACGCTGGACCTCGAGACGGTCGCCGCCCTCGGCATCAATGTGGGGTTGTTGCGCTCGCTCAATTTCGCGGTCGGCATCTATCTCGCCGGACTGTCCGGCGTGCTCGCCGCAGGCCAGCTCGGCCTCGAACCGACCATGGGCACCGGGCTCCTGATGCCGAGCTTCATCGCCATCATCGTCGGCGGCATCGGTAGCCTGCCTGGAACGCTGGTCGGCGGGCTCCTGATCGGCGTCGCCTCCGGCGTCACCGCGGTGTTCTTCCCCGCGGCGAGCGAGGCGGTGATCTATGTGCTGATGGCCGTGATCCTGTTGACCCGGCCGCGCGGATTGTTCGGCGAAGAAGGAATGATGAGTTGACCGTCACGTCTTCGCGGAAGCTGCTTGTCCTCGCGGCGATCTGGGCCGTCCTGCTGCTCGCCCCCTACTGGATGGCGCCGCTCGGCGGCTACACGGCGCTGGCAACGCGCGTGCTGGTGCTGGGCCTCGCCGCCATGTCGGTGAATTTCCTGCTCGGCTTCACCGGCGTGCTCTCGTTCGGCCACGCGGCCTGGTTTGGCCTCGGCGCCTACGGCGCGGGGCTGACGCTGAAATACCTGGCGCCGAGCACCCCGCTTGCGGTCATCGCCGGGATGCTGCTCGGCGGGCTTTGCGGCGCGCTCCTCGGCACGCTTCTGGTGCGCCGGCGCGGCGTCTATTTCGCCATGGTGACCATCGCCTTCGGCCAGGTGTTCTACTACATCGCCTTTCAATGGAGCTCGCTGACCGGCGGCGACGACGGTCTGCGCGGCTTTGCCCGGCAGCCGCTGGATTTCGGCCTGTTCAAGCTCGACATCCTCACCAGCGCCGACACCTTCTACTACTTCGTCCTGTTCTGCTTTGCCCTCGCCGTCGGCGCCATGGGCTTCATCCTGCGCTCGCCCTTCGGCCGCACCATGATCGCAATCCGGGAGAACGAGCGCCGCGCGCGCTTCCTCGGCATTCCGGTCGAGCGGCACATCTGGATCGCCTTCACGCTGTCCTGCTTCTTCATGGGATTTGCCGGCGCGCTCTACGCGCTGGTCAACAATTTCGCCGATCCGCACGGGCTGCATTACAGCCAGTCCGGCGATTTCGTCATGATGGCCGTGATGGGCGGTATGCGCAGCTTCTGGGGGCCGCTGCTCGGGGCCGCCGTCTTCGTGGTGCTGCAGGACTATCTCTCCAGCATCACCGTGAACTGGATGTCGTTCGTGGGGCTGCTGTTCATCCTAGTGGTGCTGTTCTTTCCGCGCGGCCTGCTCGGCTTCTTCCAACGGAGCAAGGCGTGAACGTCCTCGAGATCAACAATGTCACCAAGCGTTTCGGCAACCTGGTCGCGGTGCGCGACGTGTCGCTCACCGTCGCCAAGGGCGAGCTCTGTGCCATCATCGGACCGAACGGCGCCGGCAAGACCACGTTCTTCAACCTGATCAGCGGCTATTTCCCGCCGACCTCGGGGACCATCATGTTCGACGGCCAGGACATCACCCGGCTTTCGACGCATCAGCGCGTCAGCCGCGGCATGGCGCGGACCTTCCAGATCACCGAGATCTTTCCGGAGCTCACCGTGTTCGAGAACGTCCGGATCGCGGCCGAGGTTGCCGACGGATACCGGCTGCGGCCCTGGATCAGCCGCGCCGAGGCCGGCAAGATCCATCACAATGTCGAGACGGCGCTCAAACTGGTTGCGCTGGAAGCCAAGGCCGGCCGGCTGGTCGGTGAGCTCGCCCATGGCGACCAGCGCGCCGCCGAGATCGCGATGGCGCTGGCGCTGAAGCCGCATCTGTTGCTGCTGGACGAGCCGACCGCGGGCATGGGCGACCAGGAGACCTTCCAGATCACGCAGCTGGTGCGCCGCCTGCACCGCAATGACCAATATTCCATCGTGCTGATCGAGCACGACATGCGCGTGGTGTTCAACCTGGCCGACCGCATTTGCGTGCTCGACCAGGGCCGGATGCTGGCGCAGGGCACGCCTCAGCAAATCGCCGCCAACGAGCAGGTTCAGGCGGCCTATCTGGGCAATGCCGCATGACCACAGCCCTCGTAGCCGAAGGCCTGCACACGTACTATGGCAAGAGCCACATCCTGCACGGCGTCAGCCTTGCCGTCGCCGAGGGCCGCATCACCGCCTTGCTCGGCCGTAACGGTGCCGGCAAGACCACCACGCTGCGCAGCCTGATGGGGCTGACGCCGGCACGCGAGGGCAAGATCACCATCTTTGGCGAGGACACCACGCGCTGGCCGACATTCCGGATCGCCACCCGGGGCGTCGGCTACGTGCCGGAAGGCAGGCGCATCTTCGCCAATCTCAGCGTCGAAGAAAATCTCAAGGTGCCGCTCGAGCGCGGCGGGCCTTGGACCATCGCGCGCGTCTTCGAACTCTTTCCGCGCCTCGAGGAACGCAAGTTCAACCGCGGACGCCAGCTCTCGGGCGGCGAGCAGGAGATGTTGTCGATTGCGCGGGCACTGCTGATCAATCCCCGTCTTCTGATCCTCGACGAACCGTCGCAGGGGCTGGCGCCGCTGGTCGTGCGCGAGGTCTTCCGCATCATCCAGCAGATGAAGGCAGAAGGCATTTCCATCCTGCTGGTCGAACAGAATGCCCGGATGAGCCTCGAGATCGCCGACGACGCCTATGTCCTGGACGACGGCATGATTGTCTATTCCGGCAGTGCGCGGGAGCTTGCCGCGGACGAGGCGCGCGTCCGCTCGCTTGCCGGCGCCAGCGCGGAAGAATGGACATTGGCGTAAGCCCGCCCGCGATTTTCGGGCCGGCAATCGGCCCCGAATGGCCCCTCGGGCCCGTGCCGTCTTTCATCCACCGTGCTTTAACCGTAAAATCGCACTATACGAGCCGCCTCCCCCGTGGTCCCGGTGGGACGAGAGACGACACGGAAAGCCTGATGCGCGTCACCAACCTTCTGATCGGAACGACGACCCTTGCGGTGATCGCCGCGGGCTTCGTCGGCATGCTCACCGTCCAGAAGCTGCGCACCGCGCAGGCGCGCAGTCCGTTGCGAATCGTGTTCGACGGCTCCGCCTCCGGCCTGCGCAAGGGCGGCCCGGTGAATTTCGACGGCGTGCCGGCCGGCGAGATCACCTCCATCGCGCTGGAGAGCCCGCGCAAGATCGTGGCGATGACCATGCTCGACAACTCCGCCCCCATCCGCAAGGACACGGTGGTCGGCATCGAATTTCAGGGCCTGACCGGCGTGGCCGCAATCTCCCTGGTCGGCGGGGCAGCCACCGCCCCGCCGGTTCCGCTGGACAAGGATGGCGTTCCCGTGCTGACCGCCGATTGGAGCGAGCAGCAATCGATCACCGATACGCTGCACAATGTCGACAAGGTGATCGTCGAGAACGAAGGAACCATCAAGGACGGGCTGCTGTCATTTGAAACCTACACGGCCTCGTTGAAGAGCAAGGGGCAGGCAATCGACGATGTCATTGCCAAGGCCGAAAACGGCCTCCAGGGTTTCAGCAATGCGGTCGACAAGGTCGACGGGATTGTGCCGGGTCTTGCCGACGGCAAGGCCTCGGAGCTATTCGAAAAGCTCAAGTCGACCCGCGAAATGGCCGACAGCTTCAGGAAGAAGTCGGCGACGGTGATCGAAGAGGCCCGCCAGACGCTGCTCGACCTCGGCGACGCCGCCAACAAGATGAGCCAGAAGCTCGATCCCCTGCCGGCTGCCGGAGCTCCGGCGGCCGTGCCGCGCCAGCAAGGCACCAAACGGCAGTAGAGGCGATGCCGCCCGGCCCGCCCCGCGAGGCTTGCCGTGCCCCTCCAGATTTCCCGGAGCGGTGCGGAACCAAAAGCCGGCTCGCACATTACCAAACTTCGCCTTTTGTCAGGGAACATCGTGTGCGGCATTTTCAAGATCCGCGTGGAACCGAACCGCGCCTAAGTGCTTATTAAGCTGGCCAAATCGACTGAGTTCCATTGTTCCATCATTTGTTCTTGCTTGATTTGGATGACGGCCGAAGCTTTCATGCGCGCCTCCTGCGACGATCCCGCATCGGTTCGCGCATTTGCTGGGGGATATCATGACCGACCTCGACCCCGTTGCATCATCGGGCACCAAGCGCGCAGTGCCACGAACCAATGGCAACGGAGGCCGCGAGCCGGAGCAGGAATTGCTCCACGCCCTGCAGGCGATGCGCAGCGGTGATTTCTCGGTCCGCATGACCGGGGATCACGAGGGAGTCGACGGCAAGATCGCCGATCTATTCAATGAAATCGTCGCCGAGAACGAGCGCATGGCGCAGCAGCTCGAGCGCGTCGGCCAGTCGGTCGGGCGCGAGGGCAAGACGCGGCAGCGCGTCAAGTTCGGCCTCTCCTCCGGCTCCTGGGCCGACATGGAGGATTCCGTCAACACCCTGATCGACGACCTTTTGTGGCCGACCCGCGAGGTGACGCGCGCGGTCGCCGCGGTCGCGCAGGGTGACCTGTTGCAGACGGTGCGGCTCGATGTCGACGGACGGCCGCTCGGCGGCGAGTTCCTGCAGTCGGCCAACATCGTCAACACCATGATCAAGCAGCTCTCGGTGTTCACCTCCGAGGTGACCCGCGTGGCGCGCGAGGTCGGCACCGAAGGCAAGCTCGGCGGCCAGGCTCAGGTGCCGGAGGTGACGGGCGTCTGGAAGGACTTGACCGAGAGCGTCAACTCCATGGCCAACAACCTGACCAACCAGGTGCGCAACATCGCCGAGGTGACGATCGCGGTGGCCAACGGCGACCTGTCGAAGAAGATCACGGTCGACGTGCGCGGCGAGATCCTGCAGCTCAAGGAAGCCATCAACACCATGGTGGACCAGCTGCGCTCCTTCGCCTCCGAAGTCACGCGCGTGGCGCGCGAAGTCGGCACCGACGGCAAGCTCGGCGGCCAGGCCATCGTGCCAGGCGTCGCCGGCACCTGGAAGGACCTGACCGATTCCGTCAACGCGATGTGCGGCAACCTCACCGCACAGGTGCGCAACATCGCCAACGTCACCACCGCGGTTGCCCGCGGCGACCTCTCGCGCAAGATCACCGTCGACGTGCGCGGCGAGATCCTGGAGCTCAAGGACACCATCAACACGATGGTCGACCAGCTCAACTCCTTCGCTTCGGAAGTCACGCGCGTCGCGCGCGAGGTCGGCACCGAAGGCAAGCTGGGCGGACAGGCACAGGTGCCAGGTGTGGCCGGCACCTGGAAGGACCTGACCGACAACGTCAACTTCATGGCGTCCAACCTGACCGCGCAGGTCCGCAATATCGCCGATGTCGCGACCGCCATTGCCGGCGGCGACCTGTCGAAAAAGATCACGGTGAACGTGTCGGGCGAAATCCTGCAGCTGAAGGAAACGCTCAACACCATGGTCGACCAGCTCAACGCCTTCGCCGGCGAGGTGACGCGCGTCGCGCGCGAGGTCGGCACCGAGGGACGGCTCGGCGGCCAGGCCAACGTGCTCGGCGTCGCCGGTACCTGGAAGGACCTGACCGAGAGTGTCAACTCGATGGCCGGCAATCTGACGGCGCAGGTCCGCAACATCGCGGAGGTGACCACCGCCGTCGCCGGCGGCGACCTTTCCAAGAAGATCACCGTCGACGTGCGCGGCGAAATCCTGGAGCTGAAAAACACCATCAATACCATGGTGGACCAGCTCAACGCCTTTGCCGGCGAAGTCACCCGCGTGGCGCGGGAGGTCGGCACCGAAGGCAAGCTCGGCGGACAGGCCAACGTGCGCGGTGTCGCCGGCACCTGGAAGGACCTGACCGATTCGGTCAACTCCATGGCCTCCAACCTGACCGGCCAGGTGCGTAACATCGCCGAGGTCGCCACCGCGGTGGCGAAGGGCGACCTGTCCAAGAAGATCACCGTGAACGTGTCGGGCGAAATCCTTCAGCTGAAGGAAACGCTCAACACCATGGTCGACCAGCTCAACGCTTTCGCCGGCGAGGTGACGCGCGTCGCCCGCGAGGTCGGCACCGACGGCAAGCTCGGCGGCCAGGCCGAAGTGCCCGGCGTCGCCGGCACCTGGAAGGACCTGACCGACTCCGTCAACTCCATGGCGGGCAACCTCACTGCACAGGTCCGCAACATCGCCGAGGTCGCAACGGCCATCGCCAATGGCGACCTGTCGCGCAAGATCACCGTGGACGTCCGCGGCGAGATCCTGCAGCTGAAGGAAACGCTCAACACCATGGTCGACCAGCTCAACCGCTTCGCGGGCGAGGTGACGCGCGTGGCGCGCGAGGTCGGCACCGAAGGCCGCCTCGGCGGCCAGGCCAACGTCCCCGGCGTCGCCGGCACCTGGAAGGACCTGACCGACAGCGTCAACTCCATGGCCGGCAATCTGACCGCACAGGTCCGCAACATCGCCGAAGTCACCACCGCAGTCGCGCGCGGCGACCTCTCGCGCAAGATCACCGTGGACGTGAAGGGCGAAATCCTCGAGCTGAAGAACACCATCAACACCATGGTGGACCAGCTCAACGCCTTTGCCTCGGAAGTCACCCGCGTCGCGCGCGAGGTCGGCACCGAGGGCAAGCTCGGCGGCCAGGCCCAGGTGCCGGAAGTCGCGGGCACCTGGAAGGACCTGACCGACAACGTCAACTTCATGGCCTCGAACCTGACGGCGCAGGTCCGCAACATCGCCGAGGTCGCCACCGCGATCGCCGGCGGCGACCTGTCCAAGAAGATCACCGTGGACGTGCGCGGCGAAATCCTGCTGCTCAAGGACACCTTGAACACGATGGTGGAACAGCTGCGCTCCTTCGCCGCCGAAGTGACGCGCGTGGCGCGCGAGGTCGGCACCGAGGGACGCCTCGGCGGTCAGGCCGTGGTGCCCGGGGTCGGCGGCACCTGGAAGGACCTGACCGACAACGTCAACCTGCTGGCCGCGAACCTGACCACGCAAGTCCGCAACATCGCCGAAGTCACCACCGCGGTCGCGCGCGGCGACCTCTCGCGCAAGATCACCGTGGACGTGAAGGGCGAGATCCTGGAGCTGAAGAACACCATCAACACCATGGTGGACCAGCTCAATGCGTTCGCCGGCGAAGTGACGCGCGTGGCGCGCGAAGTCGGCACCGAAGGCAAGCTCGGCGGCCAGGCGCAGGTGCCGGGCGTCGCCGGCACCTGGAAGGACCTGACCGACACCGTGAACTTCATGGCCGCAAATCTGACCGAGCAGGTGCGCGGCATCGTCAAGGTGGTCACGGCCGTGGCCAATGGCGACCTCAAGCAGAACCTGACCGTGAAATCGAAGGGCGAGGTGGCGGCCCTCGCCGAGACCATCAACAACATGACAGAGACGCTCGCGACCTTCGCCGATCAGGTGACCAGCGTCGCCCGCGAGGTCGGCGTTGAAGGCCGCCTCGGCGGACAGGCCAACGTGCCCGGCGCCGCCGGCACCTGGAAGGATCTGACCGGCAACGTCAATCTTCTGGCGGCGAACCTGACGTCGCAGGTGCGCGCGATCGCCGAGGTCGCGACCGCCGTGACCAAGGGCGATCTCACCCGCTCGATCCAGGTCGATGCGCGCGGGGAAGTGGCGGAGTTGAAAGACAACATCAACACCATGATCACCAACCTGCGGCTCACCACCGACCTCAACACCGAGCAGGATTGGCTGAAGACGAATCTCGCCCGCTTCACCAACATGCTGCAGGGCCAGCGCGACCTCACCACTGTCGGCCGGCTGCTGCTCAGCGAGCTGACCCCGCTGGTGAACGCGCATCGGGGCGTGATCTACCAGGTCGAGAACGAGGAAAACCCACGAATGCACCTGCTCGCCTCCTATGCCGGCGACAGCGACCATCCGCATCCGCAGGTGCTGCAATTCGGCGAGGGCCTGGTCGGCCAGTGCGCGATCGACAAGCGCCAGCGGCTCGTCGCGGACATCCCGTCCGACACCGTGCCGATCCGCTCGGCAATGCTGCGTGTGGTCCCGAAGAACCTCGTGGTGCTGCCGGTGCTGTTCGAGAACCAGGTCAAGGCGGTGATCGAGCTCGCCTCGCTGTCGAGCTTCACCACCTCCCAGATGACCTTCCTGGAGCAGCTGACCGATTCCATCGGCATCGTGCTCAACTCGATCGAAGCGACGATGCAGACCGAGGGCCTGCTCAAGCAGTCGCAGCAGCTCGCCGGCGAATTGCAGGCGCAGCAGCGCGAATTGCAGCAGACCAACGAGCAGCTGGAGCAGAAGGCGCAGCAGCTCGCCGAGCGAAATGTGGAAGTGGAGCGCAAGAACCAGGAAATCGAGCAGGCGCGGCGCGCGCTCGAGGAAAAGGCGACCGAGCTCGCGCTGACCTCGAAATACAAGTCCGAGTTCCTGGCCAACATGTCGCACGAACTGCGCACGCCGCTGAACTCCATCCTCATCCTGGGCCAGCAGCTCACCGAGAATCCGGACGGCAATCTCACCGCCAAGCAGGTCGAGTTCGCCCGCACAATCCATGGCGCCGGCACCGATTTGTTGAACCTGATCTCCGACATTCTCGACCTCTCCAAGATCGAGTCGGGCACGGTGACGGTGGATGCCGAAGAGATTCTCACCGGCAATCTCCTGGAAACCGTCGGCCGGCCGTTCCGCCATGAGGCGGAAAACCGGCAGCTCACCTTCACCATCGACATCGATTCCAGCCTGCCGCGCAGCATCGTCACCGACTCCAAGCGCCTGCAGCAGGTGTTGAAGAATCTGCTCTCCAACGCCTTCAAATTCACCGCCGAGGGCGGCGTGCAGCTCAAGGTGACGGCGGCGCAGGCCGGATGGAGCAGCGATCACCCGGTGCTGAATTCGGCACCAGCCGTGATCGCCTTCGAGGTCACCGACAGCGGCATCGGCATTCCCCTGGAAAAGCAAAAGCTGATCTTCGAAGCCTTCCAGCAGGCGGATGCCGGCACCAGCCGCAAATATGGCGGCACAGGCCTTGGCCTTGCCATCAGCCGCGAGCTGGCAAGCCTGCTCGGCGGCGAAATTCACTTGAGGAGCGCGCCGGGCAAGGGCTCGACCTTCACACTCTATCTGCCGCTGAAATATTCCGGACCGACGGTGGCGCCGCGCATGCAGACGGCACCGCCGGCCTACGGCCAGACGCCGGCCCTGCAGACCGCAAAGGACGACCGGATCATCGAACAGCTGCCCGACGACCGGCTGAACCTCGAGCCCGGCGACACCATTCTGCTGATCGTCGAAGACGACCCGCATTATGCGCGGGTGCTGATCGATCTCGCACGCGACAAGGGCTTCAAGGTGCTGGTCGCCGCGCGCGGCGCCGAAGCCCTGGACCTGGCCAAGCAGTACCAGCCCGCAGCGGTTTCGCTCGATGTGTTCCTGCCGGACATGCTGGGCTGGACCGTGCTGAGCCAGCTCAAGCACAATCCGCTGACACGCCACATCCCGGTGCAGATCATCACCCTCGACGAGGACCGCCAGCATGCGCTGGCGCGCGGCGCCTTCTCCTTCGTCAATAAGCCAACCACCACCGAAGGTGTCTCCGCGGCGCTGGCGCAGATCAAGGAATACGCCAAGCCGCGCCGCAAGCGGCTCCTGATCGTCGAGGATAACGAGGCGGAACAGCTCTCGATCCAAGAGCTTCTGCATCACGACGACATCGAGATTCTCGTAGCCGATACCGGCGCCGGGGCCCTGTCGACGCTGCGGGAACAAACTTATGACTGCGTGGTGCTGGATTTGCGGCTCCCCGACATGAGCGGCTTCGAGGTGCTGGACCATATCCGCAATGACGAAGCTCTCTCGAACATCCCGGTCGTGGTGTTCACCGGACGCGAGCTGTCCGCCGAAGAGGACGCGGAACTTCACACCATGGCGCGCAGCATCGTGGTCAAGGGCGTGGAATCGCCGGAGCGGCTGCTCGACGAAACCGCCTTGTTCCTGCACCGCGTGATCACGGAACTGCCGCTGGAAAAGCAGCGCATGCTTGAGAAATTGAACAGTTCCGACGAGGATCTGGTCGGCAAGACCGCGCTTCTGGTCGACGACGACGCCCGCAACATCTTTGCACTGTCGAGCGTGTTGGAACGCCGCGGCATGAAGGTGCTCACGGCCACCACGGGAAGTGAAGCGGTGACGCTGGTCGAATCAAATCCGGAGATCGCCATCGTGCTTATGGACATCATGATGCCGCAGATGGATGGCTATCAAACGATCGGCGCGATCAGGCAGAACCCATCCTTCGGACGGTTGCCAATCATCGCGCTCACCGCGAAAGCGATGAAGGGCGACCGCGAGAAATGCCTGGAGGCCGGCGCCTCCGATTATCTCGCCAAGCCTGTCAACACCGAACAACTGCTCCTTGCCATCCGCATGTGGCTGCATCGCTGATCTATGGCCTCCATCATGGACCATGAAAAGGTGAACATTCTTCTTGTCGACGATCAGCCGGCCAAGTTGCTCGCCTATGAAGTTATCTTGAAGGAACTCGGCGAGAACCTCGCGGTCGCGACCTCGGGGCGCGAGGCGCTGGAATATCTCCTGAAGAATGAAGTTGCGGTGATCCTGGTCGATGTCTGCATGCCGGAACTCGACGGCTTCGAGCTTGCCGCCATGATCCGCGAGCATCCGCGCTTCCAGAAGACGGCGATGATCTTCATCTCGGCGATTCAGGTCTCCGATATCGACCGCTTGCGCGGCTATGAGATGGGCGCGGTGGACTACGTTCCGGTGCCCGTTGTTCCCGAAGTGCTCAGGGCGAAGATCAAGGTCTTTGCCGAGCTGTATCGCAAGACGCGACAGCTGGAACGTCTCAACACCGAGCTCGAGGATCGCGTCCGCGCCCGCACCGCCGAGCTGGAGCGTTCGACCGCCCAGCTCGTGGAGAGCGAACAACGCCGCAGCATGGCGATTGCAGCCGGCAAGATGGGATCGTGGGACTGGGACTGGGCCAATGGCGACTGGATGTGGGACGACGGCCAGTACCGGATTTTCGGCGTCGAGCCACAGACCTTCGAGGTCACGTCGGACAATATCAGGAAGCTCCTGCATCCTGATGATGCCGAGCAGCTGCAGCAGGCGATCGCGCAACTCGACCGCGGCGTCCGCTCCTACGAGGCGGAGTTTCGCATCAGGCGGCCGGATGGAGAGGAACGCTGGTGCGTCGGCACGGCGGCCGCCTCTACCGACAAAAGCGGCCGCGTCGTGCGGGTGAGCGGCGTGACCATCGACATCACCGAGCGCAAGCGCGCCGAGCAACGGCAGAACCTCCTGGCACGCGAGGTCGACCATCGCGCGAAGAATGCACTGGCGCTGGCGCAATCCATCGTGCGGCTGACCCGCGCCGGAAACGTGAAGGATTACATCGAGGCGGTCGAAGGGCGGATCAGCGCGCTCGCGCGCGTGCACACGATCCTGTCGCTGTCGAATTGGGAGGGGGCGGAGATCTGGCGGTTGATCGAGGAGGAAATCTCGCCCTATGCCACCGGTGCGCGGATCAAGCTCGAGGGGCCTGAGCTGCAGCTCGAGCCGGCGACAGCGCAGACGCTCGCGCTTGCCGTCCATGAATTGATCACCAACTCTGCAAAATACGGCGCGCTCTCCGCGCATGCCGGCCGCCTCAGCATCGAATGGAAGGTGCAGGACGACGTCCTGCAGTTCATCTGGGCGGAGCGCGACGGGCCAGCAGTCGAGCAACCGGTCGCGCGCGGCTTTGGCACACGCAGCGTCATTGCCTCGATCGAATCGCAGCTCCGCGGCCGCGCCGATTTCGACTGGCGCGCGGAAGGCCTGATCTGCCGTCTCTCGGTGCCGCTGGGCAGCGAGGCGGCCGCACGGGGACTTGGCGGGCGGACCGGGTTCGGCGCCGACGAGGCCGAACCGATGCTGCGATCCGCCGGCGCGGCGGAGTAGCAAGACGCATCATCCCCAATGATGGCTTGCCTTTCCTATGTTTGGAGCTCTCAGTCCCGTCATCCTGAGGCGCTCGCGGAGCCTGTCATCGGGCCGCGCTTCGCGCGGACCCGTTGGCTCGCACCTCAGGGTGACGGTGATGGGTCCGGCGCACGGCTCGGCCAAGCGTTAGTGGCTGATCATCCACGGCCTGGCGGTCGGAAAGCTCTTCGCGCCGCTCTTTGTCTTCCTCACCAGCCGTGACGGCTTGGTCGAGCAGCAGGAGCAGCCCGGGGCGTGCGAGGCCTTGTATTCGGCGACCGTTTTCGGCGCATGCGCGCTGCGCTCGTTGACGGCGTGGGCCTTTCGCTTGTCGGCCGGCATGCAGGCGAAGTGCGGCGCGGTCAGGATGACGCGCGGCGACGGCGTCGTGCAGCCCGGACAGTCCTGCGGCAGATCACATTCGGCCATCGGCCGCATGTCGGTGAAGGGCCCGCAGGCATCGCAAAGATATTCGTAGACTGGCATTTGTTTCCCGCACGATCTTTTGTATCCCGCGGCGGATGCGGGGCGGCGAAACAGTACCGTCCCGCACCCATCGCGCAGGGAAGGGTTTAGTCCTTGTCCGGCGACAACGGCATCTGGATGTCGCCCTTGATATGCTTGATCGGCCCTGCCGATGACGGCATCACGTCGAAGTCGAAGATCTCCGTCGGCAGCCACAGCGTGGCGCAGGCGTTGGGCACATCGACCACGCCGGAGATGTGGCCCTGGCAAGGCGCGGTGCCCAGGATCGAATAGGCCTGGGCCCCGGAGTAGCCGAACTTCTTCAAGTACTCGATCGCGTTGAGGCAGGCCATGCGATAGGCGATGTGCACGTCGAGATAATGCTGCTTGCCGACCTCGTCGACCGAGATGCCCTCGAAGATCAGGAAGTCCTTGTAGTTCGGCGTGATCGGCGACGGCTTGAAGATCGGGTTCTTGATGCCGTATTTGGCGACGCCATCCTTGATGATGTCGACCTTCAGATGCAGCCAGCCGGCCATTTCGATGGCGCCGCAGAAGGTGATCTCACCGTCGCCCTGGCTGAAGTGCAGGTCGCCCATCGAGAGCCCGCCGCCCGGCACGTAGACCGGGAAGTAGATTTTCGAGCCGCGCGACAGGTCCTTGATGTCGCAATTGCCGCCATGCTCGCGCGGCGGCACCGTGCGGGCGCCTTCGGCGGCCGCTTTGGCTTTCGCGTCGCCCTTCAGGCGGCCCATATGCGCGGTCGGCCCGAATGGCGGATTGGCAAGACCGGGCACGCGGGTCGGGTTGGTCGAGATCAGCTCGGCCTCGCGCGAATTCCACGTCTCGAGCATCTTGTGATCCGGCAAGCACCCGATCAGGCCCGGATGGATGAGCCCCGCGAAATTCACGCCGGGAATATGGCGCGAGGACGTATAGAGGCCCTTGATGTCCCAGATCGACTTCTGTGCCAGCGGGAAGTGATCGGTGAGGAAGCCGCCGCCGTTCTTCTTGGAGAAAAAGCCGTTGAAGCCCCACATGCTCTCCTTCAAGGGACCGACATCGAGCAGGTCCACGACCAGAAGATCGCCGGGCTCGGCGCCCTTGACGCCAATCGGGCCGGACAGGAAGTGCACGATCGAGAGGTCGATGTCGCGCACGTCGTCGGCGGAATCGTTGTTCTTGATGAAGCCGCCGGTCCAGTCATAGGTCTCGATGATGAAATCGTCGCCGGGATTGACCCAGGCCACGATCGGCACATCCGGATGCCAGCGATTGTGGACCATGTCATTGTCGTAAGCCGATTTCGTGAGATCGACCTTGATCAGTGTATCTGGCATCAGAAACTCCCCTTTTAACAAGCCAACAATGGTTAGACGGACAGATATTTCGAGATTTGCGCGGCATCGACGGCATCGCGCGCATCGTCACGCACGATCTCGCCGTTCTCGATCACCAGCACGCGGTCGGCGATATCGAGCGCGAAGCTCAGCACCTGCTCGGAGACGACGATGGAGAGACCGCGTTCGTCACGGATGCGCTTCAAGGTGCGCGCCATGTCCTTGATGATGGAGGGCTGGATGCCTTCGGTCGGCTCGTCCAGCAGCAGCACTTTCGGCTTGGTGGCGAGCGCGCGTGCGATCGCGAGCTGCTGCTGCTGGCCGCCCGAGAGATTGCCGCCGCGGCGGCCCTTCATTTCCAACAGCACCGGAAACAGCTCGTAGATGTCGCCCGGGACCTCGGATTCGCCCGACACCACGAGGCCGGTCTCGATGTTCTCCTTCACCGTCATGGTCGAGAAGATCATGCGGCCCTGCGGCACGTAGGCGAGGCCCTTGGCGACGCGCTCATAGCTCTTGAGTGGTGTCAGTTCGGTGCCGTCCATGGTCACCGAGCCTTTTTTCGAAGGCAGGATGCCCATCAGGGACTTCATCAACGTGGTCTTGCCCATGCCGTTGCGGCCCATGATCGCGACGATCTCGTTGGGCGCGACCGAGACGTTGAGGCCGTGCAGCACCTCGCTCTGGCCGTAGGCGACATGCAGATCGGAAATTGCCAGCATTTTTTTTCTCCTAGAACGAGATCGCCGGGATTTCGGGACACCTCTCCCCAGCGGGGAGAGGTCGGATCGCTCCCGGCGATGCGAAGCATCGTCCGGCGCGATCCGGGTGAGGGGCCGCAGCGCCCTCGATGGACCGTAACCCCTCACCCGATTTGCCGCGCAAATCGACCTCTCCCTTTGGGAGAGGTGAAGCGACATACGCCGCACCCATTTGAGCCAATCTCATCATCCTTAATGCCCGAGATAGACTTCGATGACCTTGGGGTCGTTCTTGACCTTCTCCATGGTCCCCTCGGAGAGGATCTGACCCTGGTGCAGCACGGTGACCTTGTGCGCGATGTCCTCGACGAACTTCATGTCGTGCTCGATCACCAGCACCGAGCGGTTCTTGATGATGCGGTTGAGCAGCTCCGCGGTTTTGGCGCGCTCGGAGACGCTCATGCCGGCAACCGGCTCGTCGAGCATGAGAAGATCAGGGTCCTGGATCAGCAGCATGCCGATCTCCAGCCACTGCTTCTGGCCATGGCTGAGCTCGTCGGCATAAACGTTGAGCTTGTCCTTCAGGAAGATCATCTCGGCGACTTCCTCGACGCGCTGCTTCACCGTCGCATCGCGCTGGAAGGTGAGCGAGCCGAACACGGTGCGGCCGCGCGGGAAGGAGATCTCCAGGTTCTCGAACACGGTGAGGTCCTCGAAGATCGATGGCGTCTGGAATTTGCGGCCGACTCCGGCCTTGACGATCTCGTTTTCCCTCATCCGCGTCAGCTCCTTGCCACGGAACTGAATGGAGCCTTCGGTCGCTTTGGTCTTGCCGCAGATGAGATCGAGCACGGTGGTCTTGCCGGCCCCGTTGGGGCCGATGATGACGCGGATCTCGTTCTCCTCGACATAGAAGGAGAGATCGTTGACCGCCTTGAAACCGTCGAAGGAGACGGTGAGGCCGGAGACTGCGAGCAGGAAGTCCTTGGGCTGATGTCCGATGAGCATGATCTTCTCCTCACTCCGCCGGCGCGCCGTCGGTGACCGAGCCGTCGGTCCATCCCGCCTTGCCGCCGCGAGATGCGAACAGGCGGTCGATGCGGGGCTGGATGTAATCGGACCAGATGCCGGCGAGGCCGTTGGGGAAGGCCAGCACGACCGCGATGAACAGCGCGCCGAGGCCGAACAGCCAGAGCTGCGGGAAGGTCTCCGACAGGCTGGTCTTGGCGAAGTTGACCAGGATGGTTCCGTAGATCGCGCCGATGATCGAGGTGCGGCCGCCGACCGCGGTGTAGATCACCATCTCGATCGAGGGCACGATGCCGACAAAGGAGGGCGACATGAAGCCGACCTCCAGCGTGAACATCGCGCCGCCGATTGCCGCTAACACCGCTGCCGCGCAGAAGGCAAAGATCTTGAAATTGGCGACGCTATAGCCGGAGAAGCGGACCCGATCCTCCTGCTCGCGCATCGCCACCAGGATGCGGCCAAGCTTCGTCAGACGAACGAATTGCGCCGCCAGGATCGCCGCGAACAGAAGCGCCACCTCCACGAAATAGAGAATGAACTTGGCGTGGTCGGTGCGAATGTCCCAGCCATGGAGCGTGCGCAGGTCGGTGATGCCGTTGACGCCGCCGGTATAGCCCTGCTGCCCGATGATCAGAATGCCGAGAATGGCGGCAATCGCCTGGGTGATGATCGCGAAGTAGACGCCGCCCACTCGCCGCTTGAACATGGCGGCACCGATGATGAAAGCGAAGATGCCGGGTACCAGGACGATGGCGATCAGCGTGAATGTGAAACTGTGGAATGGCTTCCAGAAGAACGGCAGCGAGGTGATCTGATTCCAGTCCATGAAGTCGGGGATGCCCGGCGTCGACTGGATCTTGGTGTTCTCGACGCTCGATGCCTCGAGCTTCAGGAACATTGCCATGCAGTAGCCGCCCAGGCCGAAGAACACGCCCTGCCCGAGGCTCAAAATGCCGCCATAGCCCCAGCACATCACCAGCCCGATCGCAACAAAGGCGTAGGTGAGATATTTGGCAACCAGGTTGAGGCGGAACACATCCAGAGTCAGCGGCAGGATGATGATGAGGAGCAGCGCCAGCGAGACGAAGCCGATCAGCTCCGAACGATTGAAAAAGCGCGAGTTGATGATCATGACCCCAGCTTTCCTGTTCTTACTTGCGGACCTTGAGAGCGAACAGCCCCTGCGGCCGCACCATCAGGATGGCAACGATGGCGAGCAGCGTGATGACTTTGGCCATCGATCCCGACAGGAAGAACTCGAGCGTCGAGTCGGTCTGCGAGATGGTGAAGGCGGACGCGATGGTGCCGAGCAGCGAGGCGGCGCCGCCGAACACGACGACCAGGAAGGTGTCGACGATATAGAGCTGCCCCGCGGTCGGCCCGGTCGAGCCGATCATGGTGAAGGCGCTCCCGGCGACACCGGCGATGCCACAGCCGAGACCGAAGGTCAGGCGATCGACCTTCTCGGTGTTGATGCCGACCGCGCCGGCCATGACGCGGTTCTGCACCACCGC
>Ga0070738_10001458_pt1 | contig 46942 bp, 30 predicted proteins | sample Coa_R2_2_FD_66446 | JGI IMG/M metagenome (GOLD analysis project Ga0070738, IMG submission 66446) | Surface soil microbial communities from Centralia Pennsylvania, which are recovering from an underground coalmine fire - Coalmine... | ecosystem: Environmental > Terrestrial > Soil > Unclassified ...
ACGGAACGGTGCTCTTCACCGGAATTAGAATTGCCGGCCAGGCGCGCGACCGCCTGGGACGGCTGCTGGCGATCGGAGTGGTGACACTCCTTTTCAGCCACGTGTTTATCAATATCGGCATGAACATTCGAATCATGCCTGTGACGGGTGTACCACTGCCGCTGCTTTCTTACGGCGGATCGTCAGTGCTCGGCTCGTTGATCGCCATAGGCTTATTGCAAAACGTCTACATTTATCGAAAGGCTTACTAATATGAGCGACAGAAATTTTTCCCGGCGCCGACGCGGAGGCATGCGCTTCCGCCCAACCGGCGGACTGGGCCACATGCAACAACGCCCTGACCGGGACGCCGTCCAGGCCCGCGCTGAAGCCATCGGCGACCAGGCGCCCCAGGACAAAGTCTATGAGCGCCGCCACGCCAAGGAAATTGACCAGGCCGAGAATATCGCCGCCGGACTGCCACCCGAGGGCGCCCCCGCGGAAACTCAGTCCGGGCAGACAAACGAGAAACGCGATTTCCGCGAACCCAACTTCGAAACCCCGGCCGAGGTTCAGGAAGAAAAGAACTTTGAACCGGTCAAGGTTCCGGAGCAGCCCAAAGGGCTGGTCGAGAGCATCAAAGCGGCAGCAAGCACGCTGGTAAGAAAAGTCCAGGGCTTAATCAAGCCGGTCAAGCAGGCCCACAAAGAAGTCATTATCAACGCCGAAACCCTTGAAACACGCGTCGCCGTTTCCGAAGAAGGCCGGCTAGAAGAGTTCAACATCGAGCGCACGACCGAGGAACGGCTGGTGGGCAGCATCTTCAAAGGCAAGGTTCGGAACCTGGAAGACGGGCTCAAGGCCGCCTTTGTGGATATTGGCTTCGAGAAGAATGCATTTCTGCATTACTGGGACATCGTGCCCAGCAGTTTTGACAGTGGCGTCGAAATCGTCGAGCGAGAAGGCCGGCGCCGCGACAAACCGAAAATCACCCAGAAGGATATTCCACGCGTGTATCCTCCCGGCAGCGACATTATCGTGCAGGTCACCAAAGGCCCAATTGGAACCAAAGGGCCGCGCGTAACAACCAACCTGGTCCTGCCCGGCCGCTACCTCGTGCTGTTGCCCAATTCTGACCAGAGCGGCATCTCGCGAAAAATCGAGAATCAGCAGGAACGGCAGCGCTTGAAGAAAATTTTGCGCGAGTTGTCCATTCCCGAGGGCATGGGCGTCATCATGCGCACCGTTGGAGAAGGCCAGCAGAAGCGCTATTTTGTGCGGGACCTGGCCTTGCTGCTGGAGGAATGGTACTTAATCCAGGACCGGATCAAGAACCGGCCTCCCGCCACTTGCGTTTTCCAGGAACCCGACCTGATCGAGCGAACCGTGCGCGACTTCCTTACCGAAGACGTCGAACGGATCGTCGTCGATAGCCAGAAAGCGTATGAGCGCATGCGCGAAATGATTTCTAAAATCTCGAAGCGTTCCGCCAACAAGGTGAAGCTGTACACCGATCCTCAGCCGATTTTCGATCGGTTCAATATAACCCGCCAACTCGAAAACGCGTTCTCACGGCAGGTCCATCTCAAGAGCGGCGGTTATATCGTCGTCGACGAGACCGAAGCGTTGGTGGCGATCGATGTCAATACCGGCCGGCATAAGGGCGGCAAAGACCAGGAGAGTTCGATTCTCAAGGTCAATCTCGAAGCCGCCGATGAGATCTCCCGTCAACTTCGGTTGAGAAACATGGGCGGCCTGATCGTGCTGGATTTCATCGATATGAAATCTCGTCGCGACCAGCAGCAGGTGTATCAAAGAATGAAAGAGGGCCTTCGCCGGGACAAAGCAAAGACACATGTGCTGCCCATTTCCCAACTCGGCCTCATGGAGATGACGCGTCAAAGGCACTCCGAGAGCGTTCATGCGGCTGTGTACGACGATTGCCCTTACTGCAAAGGCAGGGGCAAAGTGAAGAGCGCCCTGACGATGAGTGTCGAAATTCAGCGCAAGCTCAGTGAAATCCTCAAGAAACGCCCGCGCGACGAATCGGATTTTCAGCTCCGCATTGCCGTCCACCCCAGCGTCCTGGAACGATTGCGCACCGAGGATGAAAAACACATCCAGGAGATGGAAAAGCGGTATTTCGGGCGGTTGCTCTTTCGGCCCGACCCCGCGTTACACGCCGAACAATTCAAAATTGTTAACGTAGCGACAAACGAGGAACTGGCGAGCGTCGGCGGGTAAACCCTCGCTATACGCATTGTCATTCGGTCTCGCAGGGTTCATGCAGAACGCGTGAGCCCGGTTGCTGTTCCCCGCCAAGGCGTGAAATCAGCCTCATTGCCTCGGCGGCTCCGAGGGACGGCTTTGTTTCAACAGGCACCAGGGCCGCTAGCTAGCGAACGGCGCGTAGCCGAAAATATTGTTCCGAGGCAGAAATCACGTTGGTGACCCAATTCAGCCCGTTGACAACGACAACCGGCGAAGAAACCGGATTCCAAGTCACTGGTGGAATGAGGTTGGTTGCGTATTGCGGAAGGAAGCCAGTGAAATTCGTCGCCCAGTTCAAAACCGCAAAGCCCGCCGAAAGGTTGATAGTTAACTCCGGTTGCGCGCTCGGGATTGGGATACGGAACACGGTGCCATTTCCAAAAGCTCCCCCTTGCAGAGTCGTGCCGTAAAGAGCGTTCCCGGCCAGGACCAGTCCGCCCTTCGGGTTGGCGCCATCCTGGTTTGTGTTCATCACCAGCGGACTAAACACGTGGAGGTTCGTGAACCCTGTGCCATCGGTATTAATGGCAAAAACCGTGCCGTTGCCGGAACCGCCGCCCGTAAGTGTGGTCCCGTATAATGTGTTACCCGACAAAAGCAATGGGCCTTCCGAATCGAACCCATCGGCGTTGGTGCCGTGAAGAAGCCCGCTGGGGTCAGAATTGACCAAAGTAACATCAGTGAACCCGTGTAGCGTTGAGAATCCGGAACCATCAATACTGAGCGCGAAAATCGTGCCCGCGTCGTTGGCTCCGCCAGCAAAGGTGGTCCCGTACAGAACATTGCTCGACAGCGCCAATCCTATCCGGGACCCTGACCCGTCGGGCCCCATGAAATTATGAATGAAATCAAGACCTCCAAACGTGCCACCGCCGGTTGGCACCATGAAGACCCCGCCACTAGAGGCGCTCCCCCCGAAGGATGTCCCGTATAGCACATCGTTCGAAAAGATTAAAGAACTGGGATAACCCCCGTCGGCCCCTCCCGTAAACGTAAAAAAGTTTGTGAACGCATCCCCGTTAGTCTGCAAACCGAATAAGGTACCGTTCACAAAAATGCCTCCAGCCAGGGTGGCCCCGTAGAGAAGGTTGCTGGACAAGACCAAAGGTCCGATAGGATGGCCAGCGCCTAGTGCGTCGCCCGAAGGGAAATTATATAAATTTGTAAACCCGGAGCCGTCAAGGTTAACGCAGAAAACGGTGCCGCCTCCTCCCGAGCCGCCCGATTGGGCAGTCCCGTATAGAGTCTGCCCTGACAGCGTCAGTTCAGACCACGGACCGCTGCCGTCGTCGCCCGTGAAATTGTGCAGATTCGTAAAACCGGTGCCATCGGTTCGAATTGCGAACATAATTCCATTGCCGGAAAAACCTCCGCCAGTGGCAGTGCCGTACAGGCTGTTTCCTAACAACCCCAGAGTGCAAACGGGAGCGGCTCCATCCTGGTTTGTCCCGTTTTGCAATCCGCTGAAACTATGCAACGTCTGGACATTCTGAGCAGAAACCCTAGCCGCCAAGAGCCCTAAAGAGGCCCAGGCTGCCAAAGACCGGAGTAGCCGTTTTGTCAGGGGCATAATGCGGCTGATTGTAGCAACTGCCCGCCTCGCGGTCTGTAAGGGAAGAACGGATCATTTTGTGCGTAAAACACGCACCCACTGGAAGCGCAGATAGGAGTTGGACCAGCAACCGGCTGCTTACTGCCAGGCGACCAATTCTGAAAGACCGGATTAGTTCCGGGCCGTGAGGAGCTGGCCGACCACCTCCGGCCTCGCTTCGACTCAATTTATCTGAATCGCGCGCGCCAGGCTCATGAAGCACGCCATGATCCGCGTTGCAAGGAATTCAGAACATCTCCTGGCGGGTTCCGCCAGGAGTCTTTTAAACAGTTACTTGCGCCTACGGCAGGGTCGTCCGGCCCATGAGATACCGATCGCACTCCCGGGCCGCCCCGCGTCCTTCGTTAAAGGCCCACACCACCAGGCTCTGGCCCCGGCGACAATCGCCGGCGGCGAAGACGCCCTTGATGTTGGTGTGGTACTTCTCGAAGTCCGCTTTGATGTTGGTGCGCGCGTCTCGTTCAACGCCTAGCGCCTCCAGCAACGGTTGTTCAGGGCCCAAAAAGCCCATCGCCAGGAGCACCAACTGCACCGGCCTGCGTTGCTCGGTGCCGGGCACTTCCTTGGGAACGAACTGCCCCTTGTCGTTCCGCTCCCATGTGATTTGGACGGTCAGGACTTCTTTCACCGCTCCGTGTTCGTCCCCGAAGAATTGTTTAGCCGTGGTGAGATAAACACGCGGGTCCGCGCCGAATTTTGCCGCCGCCTCTTCCTGGCCGTAGTCCAGCCGGTAAATCTTGGGCCATTCAGGCCAGGGATTGTCCAAAGCCCGATCCATAGGCGGACGAGGCAGGATCTCAAGTTGCACGAGGCTGCGGCAATTGTGCCGCATTGCGGTCCCAACGCAGTCTGTGCCGGTGTCGCCGCCCCCGATCACCATGACATCTTTGCCTTCGGCGGAGATAAACGAGCCGTTTTTGTGCCGGTCGAGCAGGCTGCGGGTGTTGCCGGTCAGAAAATCCATGGCGAAGTAAACGCCTTTGAGCTTTCGGCCTTCGATGGGCAAATCGCGGGGTTTGGTAGCGCCGGTGCAGATCACCACTGCATCAAATTCCTTGAGCAACTTGTCGGCGGCGTAATTGACACCCACTTCGGCCCCGGTAACGAACTGGATGCCCTCGGCTTCCATTTGCTCGAGCCGGCGCACCACGACTTTTTCTTTGTCGAGCTTCATGTTGGGAATCCCATACATGAGCAGTCCGCCCGGCCGATCGGCGCGTTCAAAAACAGTGACGGAGTGTCCAGCGCGATTAAGTTGGGCCGCGGCGCACAATCCGGCGGGGCCTGACCCAATTACGGCGACTTTCTTTCCGGTCCGCATCTTTGGCGGTTCGGGAACAACCCATCCCTGTTCCCAGCCATGTTCAATGATCGAGTATTCAAGATTCTTGATTGTGACCGGAGGAGCATTGATGCCCAGGACGCAAGAACCTTCGCAAGGGGCCGGGCACACGCGGCCGGTGAAGTCAGGGAAATTATTGGTTTTATGGAGTCGTTCGAGGGCCTCTTTCCAGAGCCCGCGGTAAACCAGGTCGTTCCATTCCGGGATCAAATTATGAATGGGACAACCGGACGCCATGCCGCTGAGCAGAGTGCCCGTATGGCAAAAGGGAACGCCGCAATCCATGCACCGGGCTCCCTGCTGGCGAAGTTTATCCTCGGCCATGTGCAGGTGAAACTCGTTCCAGTCCTGGATCCGTTCGGTGGCGGTGCGATCGAGCGGCAGCTCGCGCAGGTATTCTATAAAGCCTTTCGGTTTTCCCATTGGTGGTGGTTTTACTTCGAGCAGCGGAGAAACATTCGGGGTAGGACGTTCTCCGCGATGGTTGTTGTCAGGTTACAAAATCAATGCATCAGGCCAAAACGCGTCATGAGTTTAGCCGCCGCCGATGCGGGCGACGTCCTTGGCGTTGGCCTCGAAAGCGGCCATGATCGCTTCTTCGCCGCTCAATCCGGACTGTTCCACTTCTTTTATCGATTGAAGCACGCGTTTGTAGTCTTTGGGCATGACTTTAACGAACTTGGGAATCATGCGTTCCCAGTTGGCCAGGATGCTCGCAGCGCGCGAACTGCGCGTGTAGGTTTGATGCCGCTGGATCATCTTCCAGACTTCCTCGATTTCGTCGGCGTTCTCCAGCTTTTCAAGACTGACCATCTGCTGGTTGCAATGACGCGGAAATTCGCCCTTTTCGTCCAGCACATACGCAATGCCGCCGGACATGCCCGCGGCAAAGTTGCGGCCAGTCGGGCCGAGCACGAGAACGCGGCCGCCAGTCATGTATTCGCAGCCGTGATCGCCCACCGACTCGACAACAGCCGTCACGCCGCTGTTGCGCACTCCGAATCGTTCTCCGGCCATGCCGCAAATATAGGCTTCGCCGCTGGTGGCGCCGTATAGCGCGACGTTGCCGATGATGATGTTTTCCTCGGGCACGAATGTGGATTGCTCGGGCGGATAAACGATAATCTTGCCGCCGGACAATCCCTTTCCAACGTAATCGTTGGAGTCGCCTTCCAGGAAGAAGGTCAGGCCCTTTGGCATAAACGCCCCGAAACTCTGGCCGGCACTGCCGGTGAAATGGATTTCAATCGTGTCTTCGGGCAAGCCTTCGGCGCCCCAACGACGCGTCACTTCACTGCCGACGATCGTGCCTACAACGCGGTTGACGTTGCGAATCGGAAGCACCGCCATGACTTTTTCCTGACGCTCGATCGCGGGCGCGCACAGCCGCAGAAGAACGGTGTTGTCCAGCGCCTTCTCCAAACCATGATCCTGCGGGATTTGGCAGAATCGACCCACCTTGGTGGGGACTTCAGGTTGATGCAGGATTTTTGAATAATCCAGGCCCTTGGCCTTCCAGTGATCGAGGGCCGTTTTGACTTCGAGGCGATCCACCCGGCCAATCATTTTGTTCATTTGCTTGAAGCCCAGTTGAGCCATGAGCTCACGGACCTCCTGCGCAATCATCCTCATGAAATTGACGACGTGCTCCGGTTGCCCGGCGAAACGCTTGCGCAATTCCGGGTCTTGCGTCGCAACCCCCACGGGACAGGTGTTCAAATGGCAGACCCGCATCATGATGCAACCCATGGCGACCAAAGGAGCGGTTGCGAACCCAAACTCCTCGGCGCCAAGCAAAGCCGCAACGACGACGTCCCGGCCCGTTTTGAGCTGGCCGTCCGTTTCAACAATAATCCTCGACCGAAGATCATTGAGCACCAGGGTTTGGTGAGTCTCGGCCAGGCCGAGTTCCCAGGGAATGCCGGCGTGCTTGATTCCGGTTTGAGGCGAAGCGCCTGTTCCACCGTCGTACCCGCTGATCAGAACTACATCGGCGTGCGCCTTGGCAACACCAGCGGCAATCGTCCCGACCCCCACTTCCGAGACCAGTTTAACACTGATCCGCGCATGATGATTCGCGTTCTTTAAATCGTGAATCAGCTCCGCCAGGTCTTCGATGGAGTAAATATCGTGATGCGGCGGGGGAGAAATCAACCCGACACCCGGTGTGGAATACCGCACTTTGGCAATCCAGGGATAGACCTTCTGGCCGGGCAATTGGCCGCCTTCGCCCGGCTTGGCGCCCTGGGCCATTTTAATCTGCAATTCCCGAGCCTGAACCAGGTACTGGCTGGTCACGCCGAATCGGCCGGAAGCGACTTGTTTAATCGCGCTGTTCTTTGAATCGCCATTGGCCAGCGGAATGTAGCGTTCCGGATCCTCGCCGCCTTCGCCGGTGTTGCTCTTGCCGCCGATCCGGTTCATCGCGATGGCCAGCGTCTCGTGCGCTTCCTTGCTGATCGAACCGTAACTCATGGCGCCGGATTTGAAGCGCTTCATGATGGTCTCGACGGACTCGACCTCCTCGATTGGGATCGGCTTCGACTGCTTGAAATCGAGCAAGCCACGCAACGTGCAAAGATTCCGGCTTTGTTCGTTGACCAACCCCGAATATTCCTTGAACAGCTTGTAGCTAGCCGTGCGAACGGAAGCCTGCAGCTTGTGAATGGTCTGCGGGTTGAACAAGTGATATTCGCCGTTGTCCCGCCATTGGTACTGCCCCCCGGCGTCCAGCACATGGCCGTTGACCGCGCGCTCCGGGAACGCCTGCTGGTGCCTCGCCAATGCTTCCTGCGCGATCAACTCGATTCCCGCCCCTTCCACCCGCGAGGGTGTCCAGGTAAAATATTTATCAACGAACTGCTTTTTCAGGCCGACCGCTTCAAAGATCTGGGCGCCCCAATAGCTTTGGATCGTCGAAATGCCCATTTTCGAAATCACTTTCACGACGCCTTTCATCGCGCCTTTGAGGTAATTCTTGCACGCGGTTTTATGATCGATCCCGGTCAACAAACCCTGGCGGATCATGTCGTCGAGCGTTTCGAAAGCGACATACGGGTTGATTGCGCCGCAACCGTAGCCGATCAGCAACGCAAAATGGTGGACCTCGCGCGGTTCGCCCGACTCAAGCACCAGGCCCACGCGTGTGCGGGTCCCTTCGCGGATCAGGTGATGGTGAACTCCGGCGACCGCCAACAAAGCCGGAATGGGGGCCCACTCAGAGTTGATCCCGCGGTCGGATAAAACGACGACGTTGTAGCCGTCGCGGATGGCCCCGTTGACCTTGGCGCAAAGCTCGGTCATCGCCAATTCCAACCCCGCCGGACCATCTGAAACCTTGAACAATATGGGCAGCGTGATGGACTTGAAACCCGGCAAGTCCAGGTGCTTCAGTTTCGCAAATTCCTCGTTCGTGAGGATCGGTGATTTAAGCTCGATCAATCGAGCATGTTCCGGCCCGGGCTTCAGGAGGTTGCTTTCTGATCCAATGGCCGTTTCGGTCGACATGATGATCTCCTCCCGGATGCAGTCAATCGGAGGATTGGTCACCTGCGCGAACAGTTGTTTAAAATAATTGTAGAGCAACTGGGGCTTGTTGGACAAAACCGCCAGGGGTGTGTCGGTGCCCATCGAGCCGACGGCTTCGTTGGCGTCGCGCGCCATGGGAAGCATAAGGATCCGCAGATCCTCGAAGGTGTATCCGAAGGACAACTGCCGTTGCGTGATGGTCTCGTGATCCGGCGTCGTGGCAATTCCCGGGTCGGGCACATCGGCCAGGCGAATGAGATTCTCGTCGAGCCAGGCGCGGTAAGGCTGCTCTCTGGCGATTTTGTGCTTAATTTCGTCGTCGGAGACAATCCGGCCCTCTTCGGTATCAATGAGGAACATGCGGCCGGGCTGCAGCCGTCCTTTTTGCAAAACGCGCTCAGCCGGAACATCCAGCACGCCGACTTCGCTGGCCATGATGACCAGGTCGTCTTTGGTGACATAGAATCGTGACGGCCGCAGGCCATTGCGATCCAGCACCGCGCCGATTTTCTTGCCGTCGGTGAAGGCAATCGATGCGGGTCCGTCCCAGGGTTCCATCAGACACGAGTGATATTCATAGAACGCTTTCTTATCGGCGCTCATGCTCTCGTGTTTGGTCCACGGCTCCGGAATCATCATCATGATGGCGTGCGGCAGCGAGCGGCCGGCCAGGACCAGCAGTTCAAGGCTGTTGTCAAACATTCCCGAATCGCTGCCGTCGGTGCAGACGACAGGCAAAATCTTTTTAATGTCGTCTCCGAAAAGGTCTGATTCGAACAAAGCCTCTCGGGCGTGCATCCAGTTGATATTCCCACGAAGCGTATTGATTTCGCCGTTGTGGGCCATGTAGCGATAAGGGTGCGCGCGGTTCCAGCTGGGAAAGGTGTTGGTGCTGAAACGCGAATGCACCAGGGCCAGGGCCGAATCCATCGCCGGATGGGAAAGGTCGGGGTAGTACTCCGACAACTGCGTCGTCAGCAACATGCCTTTATAAACCAGCGTCTTGAACGAAAGGCTTGAAATGTAGAAAAACTCGCCGCCGTCAATTTTACCCGAATAGCGGATCGCGTTCTCTGCTCTTTTGCGGATGACGTAAAGTTTGCGCTCGAACGCCATGTCATCGGTCAGCTTGGGGTTTCGGGCGATGAACGCCTGACGCATGAAAGGCTCGGCGGAACGCGCGGTTTTACCCAGCGTTCCGTTATTGGTGGGAATCGTTCGCCACCCCAAAAAGCGCTGGCCTTCCTCAGAGACGATCTCGCGGAAAATCTTTTCGCATTCGGAACGCTGCGAGGACTTAGGCGGCAAAAACACCATTCCAACAGCGTATTCGCCCGGAGCGGGCAGGCTGATGCGCGCTTCTTTGGCGGCGAGTTTTAGAAAATCATGAGGCGGCTGGATGAGGATCCCCGCGCCGTCGCCGGTGTTGGCTTCGCAGCCGCAGGCGCCGCGATGATCCAGGTTCAGCAAGACCTGCAATGCCTGCTGGATAATCGCATGAGACTTGCGTCCCTTGATGTTCACCACGAAACCCACACCGCAGGCTTCGTGTTCGAATTGAGGATCATACAACCCTTGCGCAGCCGGGGGTCCCGTGCGCGGGGCTTTGCCACCGATTTTCTTTTCTGTTTTTCTAGTCATGCCTTGGAGAACAGCGTCTCCGGTCCGAATCAACTAAATTTTAATAGTTTTTACCTAAAGCCCAACAGGATGCAATAATTGATTTTGAGATTTTAGAGGAGCTAAACCATCCACTTGCCCTGACCACTCGGCTTAGCGGCGTTTGTCCGCACTAAACAAAGCCTCGAGCAAAAGGGAAATCGCGCAAGACACCGGCCTGAAATATAGAGGGCGCACCAACGGGGTGCGCCCAAAAACACACGGTCTGATTATCCTATTGAGCTCGACCGGACCGTGCAACGAATTTTGGTGTCACGCAAAAAAATGGTCGCCCACAGGCGATTTCGCAATTGTAAGGTTACGGCAATCTAAGGCTTCCAAGCAGCCGAAGCAGGGGCCTCACGTCGACGTCGTTTGCGAGCTGCTGCTTCAATGCTGGCTTCCATTTTGCGACGAAAGCGCTGGCCCGTCGGTTTTCCGCGGGCGGTTTGCGCATTTAAAGAACTCAGCTGTTCCGCTTCGTTGGCGCCTTGCTGTTTCGATATTTTCTGTTCATTCCCTGGCATTGCTAAACGTAACGCGTAGCGGGTTGGGGTCGACCGGGGCACTCACTCCATGACCGAACGAATCATTCACGAGGGCTGAGACTCCAACGCGTCACAGCCTGGCTTTTTGACGTTGGCTGGTTCAGTCATAGATTAATCTTTTTTCAAGATCGCGGATTTCTTACCGTGCGACGATGGGTCCGGCTGTCGGCGAGAAAGTGATTTTGACGGTAAGTGACATGGCCTTCGGCGGGGAGGGCGTGGCGCGGTTGAATGATTTGGTTTATTTCGTCCCCTGGGTGGCGGTTGGAGAGGTGGTTGAAGCGGAGGTGACCGAAGTAAGAAAGCAATTTGCGCGGGCGAACCTGTTGCGGGTTGTGCAGCCATCGTCGGAAAGGGTCAAGCCGTTGTGCCGGTATTTTGGCGCTTGCGGGGGATGCCAGTATCAGCACCTGGCCTATGGGGAACAACTTCGAATCAAGCACAAGCAAATCTCAGATTTATTCCAACGCATTGGGAAACTGGATCCCTCGATTATTTCACCCGTAATCCCCTGCCCCCAGCCGTACGGCTATCGCAACCGCATCATGATTCGAAGCCAGTGGGACAAATTCAAACAGGGACTAAACATAGGGTTCATTCGGGCGGCCGACCGCCTGGTCGAAGATATTGAGCGGTGCGAAATCGCGGAATCGGCGCTCAACGATCAAATCCGCGAAGTGCGGGCAAATCCGCCGCCTAAAGGCGGGCTCAAGGTAGTGTTACGGGTCGCGCCCGAAGGGTGGGATGTGCCGCCTGACTCGTTCTTTCAAAACAATTTTTTTCTGCTCCCAAAGCTGGTTGAAGTGGCGCGTGAGTTGTTGCGCGAGGGCGGGGCCAGGCACCTCGCCGACGTTTATTGCGGCGTGGGATTCTTCAGCATTGAACTGGCGGATTTAGTGGAACAATTCGTGGGAGTCGAATACGATCGCATGGCAATCAAAGCCGCGCGGCGGAATGCGGAGAACCGGTCCCGTCGCAACGGCGAATTTCTGGCGGGCAAAGCCGAGGAGTTGCTCCCGGCAATTCTAAAAAAGCTTGAGCCGGAGCGCAGCGCGGTTTTGCTGGACCCGCCGCGGAAGGGATGTGACGGGGAAATGCTGGAAGTGCTGCGACAAATCAAGCCACGCCAGGTGCTTTACATATCGTGCCACCCGGCAACCATGGCGCGGGACTTGAACGTTGTGTGCCGAGACGGTGTCTTTAAGATAGCGCAAGTAGTTCCGTTGGACATGTTTCCTCAAACAGCTCACGTCGAATGCGTGGCGGACCTGCGCCAATTACCTTAATCTCACGGCCAGTCTAAAAGTAAACTTGCTAACTGCATGAGCATTGATTCAACTGTAACGCGCCGAATGACAACGGCACGAGAAGTCAGTCCGGAAAACAGATTTGTCAGTGCCGTGCTGCCATGGCTGGTAGCGGCAGTGGCGGCGCTTCTTTACCTCCTCACGCTCAATCATTGGGTTTCTTTTTCCAGCCTCCTGCCCGTGGCCCGCACTTCGGGCTGGATCTGGCAACCAAGCCTCACAGAACCATTGTATTGGTTGATCACCGCTCCTCTGCGGTTGTTGCCGCCGGCCAGTGTCCCCCTAACCTTAAATCTGTTCGCGCTGGTTTGCGCAGTGCTGAGTCTCGCTCTTTTGGCCCGCTCAGTGAGTTTGCTGCCTCACGATCGCACCAAAGAGCAGCGTATTCGTGAAGGAAGCCCGTCCTCGCTACTGTCCGTCCGCGCTGCATGGCTGCCTCCCATCCTCGCCGCCGCTGTTTGTGGCCTGCAGCTGACGTTCTGGGAAAACGCAACCGCCGCGTCGGTTGAGATGCTCAATTTGTTGCTGTTTGCGTATGTCATCCGTTGCCTCCTGGAGTACCGGATCGATAATCGCGAATCGTGGCTGCTTAAAGCCGCCGTCGTCTATGGAGCGGGAATGGCAAACAATTGGGCCATGATCGGTTTTTTCCCGCTGTTCATTGCCGCCCTGGTTTGGATCAAAGGTCTCGCCTTTTTTGACGGTCGCTTTTTGGGACGCATGTTTGTCGTGGGGATGGCCGGGTTGTCGCTCTACCTGCTATTGCCCGCCGTCACAGCAGTGACCACCGGTGGCGAGGTGAGCTTTTGGCAGGCGCTCAGGTCCAATCTGACGACCCAGAAAAGTTATCTCGCGGCGTTGGTTTTCAGCAAGGATGCGCTTCTCAATGGCGACCGGCCGTTGTGGGTTCTTGGCCTGCCATCGTTGTTGCCCATTCTCGCGCTGAGCATTCGCTGGCCTTCTTTCATGGGGGACATCAGCAAATTGGGCGTGGCGCTTGCCAACCTGGCGTTTCACGTCATCTTCGGCGTTCTGCTGTTTGTGTGTCTTTGGGTTGCACTGGATCCCCAGTTCAGCCCGCGCGAGTATCAGCCGTTGCTCGGAAATTATGGGATTCTTCTTTTGCCGTTCTACTACCTGGCAGCGTTGAGTATCGGCTATTTCGTGGGGTATTACTTGCTGGTATTCGGCGTCACCCCGAGCGGCCGCCAGCGCTTTCGAAAAACATATCCGCCTATCGTAAATAACGCCGTGCTGTGCCTGGTCTGCGCCTTGGCTGTATTGACCCCGTGCCTGATGCTCCTCAGAAACTTCCCGCAGGTCCGACGGAGCAACGGGTCGCAACTTCGCCAATATGCAGCCCTCACCCTGGACAAGCTTCCGCCGTCCGGGGGCATTGTCCTGAGCGATGATCCGCGTCGAATGCTCCTCATGCAATCAGCGGTGACCCAGGCCGGAAAGAGCAAGGATTACGTGCTGGTCGACACAGGCTCACTCGAATTTCCCGAATATTATAAATTTCTGAAAAAGCAATACCCGGCCCGATGGCAGGTTGAACCCCCCAAGGAAGTAAAGCAGGTAGCCAACACCGATCTGCAACGGCTGATCTACATGTTGTCGCAAACCAACGCGGTCTATTATCTGCACCCCAGCTTCGGGTACTATTTTGAAATCCTGTACCCAACCCCCCATGGGCTTGTTTACAGCCTCCATCCGTACACGGACAACTCCGTCCTTGCTCCGCCTCCTGACGCAAAGGTTATTGCCGAGAATGAAGCGTTCTGGGCCCAGGCGGAGGAACGGGCGCTGAGGGAAGTCGCCAGCGCGGTGGCTCCGGCAAAACCAATCGAGCAGCAGGGCCTGCTGGATCGGATTGCCGCCGGCGCTCACCTGGCCGTGGAAACCAACCGCGACGCCCAGATCATCGGAACATTCTATTCCCAGTGCCTGAACTTCTGGGCGGTGCAACTGCAGCGTCAGAACCAGCTCAAACAAGCCGCCACGTATTTTAGCCAGGCGCTGGAACTCAACCCGAACAATGTCGTGGCCGAAGTGAACCTCGAGTGCAATCGCAATCTCCAGGCCGGCCGTGAGACAACCGTCCAGATTTCAAAGGCGATCGAGGACAAGTTCGGGCACCGGACCTGGGACCAAATCATGCGCGAAAACGGGCCGTTTGACGAACCCAACTTCTGCTTCGCCCAAGGCAGCGCGTTCGTGCAGGGAGGCAACAACCACCAGGCGGCGCTGCAATTCGAACGTGTGCGGGCTCTCCAACCCAAGAACCTGCCGGCGCAACTGGCCCTGGCGCAGATCTATTTCTTTAATCATCTGCCGGATGACGCACTCAAGGTGATTGACTCTATTCACGCCGCCAACGATGCTGCGCTGGCCAGTCCGACAAACACCATGCAACTGCTCGGGATCGAAGCTTCCGCGCACCTGGCTAAAGGGGATTTGAAAGGAGCCGAATCCATTGTCAACCGGGCTGTCTCCCGGTTTCCGCAGGAACCGGACCTGCTCGCCACGGCGGCAAAGGTCTACATGGATTTCGGCCTTTACACCAACGCGCTGCAAGCAATCGAGCGGCAGCTCCAAATCCGCCCCGATGATCCCGGGGCTCTTTTCTCCAAAGGCAACGCTTGTCTTCAGCTGAATGAATATGAAAAGGCAATCGATCCGCTGACGCGCGTTGTGGGATTGGAGACCAATAATTTTTCCAAGGCCCATTACCTCGCGCAATTCATGCGGGCCAAAGCGTACCTCGGCCTGGGCAAGCTCGGTGAAGCCAAGCAAGACTACATCGCCCTAAGCCACGCATTGCCTAAAGAGTTCCCTGTTTATTTTGACCTCGCCGAAATCGCCTACCGCGAAAAAGACACGAACGCCGTCCGCCAGTATTATCAGCTCTACAAAGCCAACGTTCCCACCAACTTCGTCGACGACATCAAGGTGGCCGACTCCCGCCTGGCTGAATTAAAGAACGGTTCGCCCTGAAAGCGGCCGGATGCGGGTCACACATGTCATCACGCGGTTGATCGTTGGTGGCGCTCAGGAAAATACCATCACCTCGGTGCTGGGCCTGAAGGAGAAACCGAACCTGCGCGTGGATTTGATCTCCGGGCCAAGCCCCGGCCCGGAAGGTTCTCTGGAGCGCCTGCTGGCCCCGTGCCCATCCATGCTCCGCATTGTGCCCCAGCTGGTCCGGCCCGTGCGGCCGTGGAACGATTGGCTCGCAATGCGCAGGTTGAAAGAAATCTTTGACCACGACAGGCCGGACGTGGTCCATACGCACAGTGGCAAAGCAGGGATTCTTGGACGGCTCGCCGCAGCCCGGGCCGGAGTTCCCACCATCATTCACACGATCCACGGCCCCTCTTTCGGTCCTTTCTTCAGCCGCGGTGCCAACATGGTTTTCCGTTTTGCCGAACGGCGCGCGGCCAGGGTCACCACCCATTTTGTTACGGTGGCGAATGCCATGAAGGTTCAATACCTTGCGGCCGGCATTGGGCGGCCGGATCAGTACACGCGGATCTTTAGCGGTTTCGATCTGCAACCGTTCCTGGCGGCCTCGCAGGATTCGACTTTGCGCTCTCAATTCGGCATCCAGGCCGATGAAATTGTCGTCGGCAAAATCGCCCGCCTGGTTGAATTAAAAGGACACGACGATCTCTTTGCTGTTGCCGCGGACCTGGTTCACAGGTGTCCGAAGATCAAGTTCCTGCTCGTAGGCGATGGGCATTTGCGGACGGGTTTTGATCAAAAGGCACGCGGCCTTGGGCTCCAGAAGCACTTTGTCTTTGCGGGGCTGGTACCGCCACAAGCGGTCGCGAGACTCATCGGGATTATGGACATCGTCATCCACTTGTCGCGCCGCGAAGGGCTGGCACGCGCCCTGCCCCAAGCTCTGGCGGCAGGGCGCCCTGTCGTGGCCTACAATTGCGACGGGGCGCCGGAAGTTTGCCTGGAGAACGAAACCGGTTTTCTCCTCAACCCGGGCGACCTGGCGACCCTGGCGGAAAGAGTGCTGCAGCTTGCCCACGATCCAGGATTGAGGCAACGCCTGGGTGAACGCGGGCGGGAATTCGTTCGTGAACGTTTCCCGGCGCAACGAATGGTGGACGAGTTGCACGCGTTGTACTTGAAACTTCAACGTGGATCTTGAGATGAGCTTTCCCTGGAACCTTTATGTCGCTGCGGTCCTGGGCGCGGCCGCTGTGTCGGCCCTTTCGCTGCCGCTATGGCGGCGTTGGTGCCTGCGCACAGGATTGATGGATGATCCCGGCCACCGAAAGATCCACGAGGAACCAATCCCGTTGGCAGGCGGGCTCGCTGTGGCAACGGGCCTGATTGTACCCACGCTGGCTGCGGCCTTGTTCTTGTGGCTCATGGCGCCTGGCTACGGTTCGCGCATTCTCTCGCAAGCCGCGGTAATGCCGGGAGCGACGGAACCCACCAACGCAAATGCGCAATTCCTCCTGCGCTACGGATTGAACCGCCGCGCTCTTGAACTGGGCGGCATTCTCGCAGGGGCACTCGGGATGCTGGTGGTCGGGTTCTGGGACGACCGACGGGAATTGTCGCCCGCGCCTAAGTTTCTTAGTCAATTTCTTGTCGCGTTGCTCGTTGCCGCCAGCGGAGCGCGCATCACTCTTTTCGTTCCAAACCCGCTGTTTCACTACGCGGTAACCATCCTGTGGGTTCTGACGGTCGTGAACGCGTTCAATTTCATGGATAATATGAACGGGCTATGCACCGGGTTGGGAGCGATTGGTGCGTGGTTTTTTGCGACCATCGCATCGCTCCAGGGCCAATATCTCGTAGGCTTGATCGCGTTCCTGACACTCGGTTCGTTAATCGGTTTTCTGCCGTTTAATTTTCCCCGAGCAAAGGCGTTCCTAGGGGATGCCGGCAGCCATATGGTGGGGTACTTGCTGGCCGTACTCGCGATTTTACCCCACTTCTACACGAGGCGTCATCCGCACCGTTGGGCGGTGCTCATCCCGCTGCTGGTCCTGGCCGTCCCGCTGGCAGACATGGTTTGGGTCGTTTTGCTCCGATCCAGCAAGGGAAAGCCATTTTATGTGGGAGACACAAACCACCTTTCGCACCGACTCGTCAGAGCAGGGTTGAGCCGCACCAAAGCAGTCCTGACGATTTGGATCCTGGCACTTGCGATTGGGGCGCTAAGCTATTTGTTGCTGTAGCGTTTCGTCGCTACGGCGCTTTGGTCGTGTCAGGTTTGCGCGTCGCCGAGATGACTTCGGAGAAGATCCCCAGGACTTCCGCCCGGGCAAGAGCCCCGACCAGCCGGTTTTCTTTGAGGGTATTGACGACGGGAATGTTGCGTTGTTCGCTGGCGAGGACCACTGGCAGGACCTCCAGCAGCCGTTGATTCGGGGTGACGCACGGAGGAGGCGGCCTCATCACGTCATATGCAATGACGCCCAGGACCTGGTCGCCCGAACCCAGGAATTCTTTTAGATCGTGCAACGCGATGACCCCAACGATTTGGCCTTTGGCATCTACCACCGGAAGAAAGTTGTTGGCGCTGGTGAGAAACCGATTCGCTACTTCGCCCAGGGTCGAGGTTTCGCGCACCGGGGCGACCGGAGCGCGCATCAGATCACTCACGGTCCGTTCGGTCGCGGATTCAGAAGTCGTGGCGTCCTGGCGCACCGAAAGTCCTTTGCGTCGCAACGGCTCGGTGTAGATAGATTCGGGGTGGAGTTTGCCCGCGACCAGGATCGAAACCACACAGGCCAGCATGAGCGGCGGCATGAGAGAATAGTCGAGCGAGATCTCGAAAACCATGATCATGGCAAGCAACGGCGAACGGAGCGTTGCTGAAAGCATGCTGCCCATGCCCACCACCGCAAACGCGGCTATGGGAAGCTCCTCGCCCAGGTGCAACTCGCGCAAGCCCAGCCCGAAAATCGCGCCCATTCCGGCTCCAAAGAAAAGCGTGGGAGTAAAGACACCGCCGACCGCGCCGGAACCGACGGTCGCCAGTGTGGCCAGCAGCTTCGCCAGAAACAGCCCGGTGAGGAAACGCAATCCTTGGAGGGTGTTTGGATCCTGCGGGTACAGCCCGAGCAGGATACGATTGGTCACCACGTATCCATTGCCCCACACTTCGGGGTACTGCACGGCCACGATGCCCACAATTAAACCGCCCAGCGCCACCCGGACATAGATTGGCACCTGGAGCCTTTTGAAAGCTTCTTCAGAATAATTCAACAGCTTGAGGAACACGGCGCCGACCGCACCTGTGACAATGCCCAGGCAAACGAACCACGGCAGTTGTGTGACGCTCGTAAACTCGAACGGCGGCACAGTGTACCAGGGTTTAATCCCGAAAAAAGTTCGGGAAACCATGGTGGCGACAACGGAAGCGAACACCAACGGCGCGAAAAGGTTCATCGAGAAGTTGCCGAGAACAATCAGCGCTGCGAAAACAGCCCCTGAAATAGGCGCGTTGTAAGCCGCTGAAATTCCCGAGGCAGCCCCGCAGCCGACCAGGAGTCTCAACCTGTAAGGGTGCCATTTGGCCAACTGTCCCCATTTAGAAGCTAAGGTCGCCGAAAGCTGGGTAATGCCGCCTTCCCGCCCAATGGATCCGCCCGAACCGATGGTGATTAGGGATGAAAAGAACTTCACCATGCCGCTGCGGAAAGGCAATCGCCCATCCCCCGCCACAACCACTTCCAGCAGATTGCTGGAACGCTGCGGTCCGGCCAGGCGCAGTCCCCAAAAAAGCACCAGGCCCGCGAAGAACCCGCCCAAAGTGGGGGTTAAGACACGTTGCCAATGAGTCATGATTTCGGCCACCTCGACCGGATCGCCACGATGCCTCAAGAATAGGTCTTTTACCGACTCGGTTGCATAATAGAAAAACAGGTTGACCAAACCTCCCATAACCCCAACGCCCCCCGCTAACACCAGGTGGAATGCCTCCTCGCTGAACCTCAGCTTTTCACGAATCCGCAGCGCGCGTTGCCAATGGTGCCGGAAATACTGCTGAACCTCCGCCACAATTTTTGTGTTCGTGAAAAGCGCCACATCCCAATTTTACGGACAAAGCCCTGTTTGACGAGTCCGAAGCCCGGTCGGCCTTGTCCCCGAATCCACTCTCCTTGCCAACTCCCTCCCCCTTGGCCACAGTACCGCCGATGAGCAAGCGCTTTTACCTGACCACCGCCATTGATTACGTGAATGGCCGGCCGCACCTTGGCCACGCCTACGAAAAAATCATCGCCGACGTGATTGCGCGCGCGCGTCGCAGCATGGGCGTGGAGACTTTCTTTCTGACGGGTCTTGACGAACACGGGCAAAAAGTTCAGCAAGCCGCCCTTGCCGAAGGAAAAACACCTCAAAACTATTGTGATGAATTGGCAGCGGAGTGGCAGCGATTTGCGGCCCGCCTGGGTTGCACCAACAACGACTTCATTCGCACAACCCAACCGCGGCACAAGCAAGCTGTGCAACAAATTCTCGAGCAGCTTCACGAACGAGGTCATTTTTACAAATCAATCTACGAGGGATTCTACTCTGCCAAGGAAGAAACCTTCCTGACGGAAAAGGATCGGCGCGCCGACGGGACGTTCGATCCGCAGTATGGCGAAGTCGTAAAGCTGCAGGAAGAAAACTACTACTTCAAACTAAAGGATCATCAGCAGTGGCTCCTGGATTACTTCGAGGCCAATCCCACGTTTGTCGTCCCTGAATATCGAAGGAACGAGGTCCTGGGGTTTCTCAAGAGCAAACCGCTGGAGGATCTTTGCATCACCCGCCCGGCTTCCCGGCTGAACTGGGGAATCCCCCTGCCCTTCGACGCAAATTACGTCACGTATGTGTGGTTCGACGCGCTGAGCAATTACATCAGTGTGCCCATGGCCGGAGCAGACCCTGGCGTTCCGTCCGACCTGCTGGCGGCGAAGGCCGCTGGTCAGGACGCGCTTCAACTTTGGCCGGCGGATCTGCACATCATCGGCAAAGACATTCTCAAATTCCACGCGGTGTACTGGCCGATCATGCTCAAGGCCATGGGTGCGGCATTGCCGCGCCAATTGCTGGTCCACGGCTGGTGGCAAAAAGATGGGCAAAAAATGAGCAAAAGCACGGGAAACGTCGTTGACCCCATTGCCGTCATTGATGAGTGGGGGGTGGACGCTTTTCGCTTTTACGTCATTCGCGAGCTGAATATCGGCCCGGATGGGAATTGGACGGATGCCGGATTCAGAGCACGGTATTCCGCAGAATTGGCTAACGGGCTTGGAAATCTGGTCAATCGCTCTCTCTCGATGCTTAAGCGCTACCGAGACGGTGTTGTGCCGCCGCCTGCCAGCGATCTTCGAGCGGAAAGCGAGAACACCCGGATCGAGACTCAAAGTCTGCTCCAAGCAAACCTCCTTCAGGACGCACTCGTTTCGATTTGGGTCCTCGTGACTCGAGCCAATCAGTATGTGGACCAGACCGCTCCATTCAAACTTGCCAAGGATCCGTCCAAGGCGGAGCGGCTGGGCGAAGTCCTGTACAACCTGGCGGAAGTGTGCCGAGTCCTGGCGGTGTTACTATGGCCGTTTATGCCGGAGACCTCAGAGAAAATCTACTCGCAGCTGGGGCTTTCGGAGAAGCCCGATAAGTTTGAATCCGCCGCGTGGGGGCGCCTGGCGGCAGGCCACAAAATCGCCACGCCCGCGCCTCTGTTCCCCAAGAAAGATACCGTTTGAGGAAGGGCAACGCGGGCCCCGGTTATTTGGGTGCCTGCAGAGCCTCGAGCGTACGCTGACAAATTTCTTCGGGTGTTCCTTCTGCTGAAATTGAGCGGAGCAAACCGCGGCGCTGATAGAAATCCGCCAGCGGCGCGGTGCTGGTTTCGTACGCCTGCATTCGCACACGAACCGATTCAGGCCGATCATCCTCACGCTGATAAAGACCGCCGCCACAATGGTCGCAAATGCCAGGAATCTTTGGAGGAAGAGCCTCCACGTGAAAGACCGCCTTGCAAGTGCTGCAGGTTCGCCGGCCGCTCAACCGGGCTACAATCCTGTCGATGCGCAAGTCGTAACTGACTACCGCATCCAACGGGATCCGGTGCTTGGTGAGCAAGCTCTCCAGAGCCTCTGCTTGCGCAACAGTCCGGGGAAACCCATCCAAAAGAAATCCCCCATCACACTTCAAACATTTGACTCGTTCGGACACCAGCGAGAGCACCGTTTCGTCAGGGACGAGATCCCCGCGGCGCATGAACTGCAGGGCTGCGGTCAGGGCTGGTGTTTGCAGACATTCTTGCATGCCCTTGGCGGCCCGAAAAATGTCGCCTGTGGAGAGATGGCATGCGCCAAGTTTTGACGCGAGCATTTCAGCCTGGGTTCCCTTTCCGACGCCGGGAGCGCCCAAAAGCACAAGCCGGCGCGGATGAGCCACCAGGTGGGGGGGAGAACTGCAATTGGCTGAGGCGCCCTGAAGCCAGGCTTTTCGGTCGGGTAGTGTTTGCATAATTCCTGTGCGCTTAAACGAGATTCGGGGCGCGCGGCTCGATTGTGCAAACAACAAGCAGACTCTTCGTCGCGCCCCGAAATCTCACGTATCAACTTGCGCCTTCTCAGGCGGGTCAACCACACAGGAATTGGCGATTACTGTGCCTTTTTTGACAAGTCGAGGCGGCCTGCGCCTCGACCGCAGGCTCGAGTTACCGGGTAGCAGGAGTGCTCGGCGTCGCAGGAGTCGTGCTGCTGCTGTCCTGCTGTAACTGCCTTGCCGCGGCTCCCTGATCCAGCTTGTCGCTGGTGGAGCTTCCCGTCCCGGTTTCAGGCGTTTCGCTGGTTCCGCCGACGGCGGAGGCTTTGCTCATCGCTGAGGAAATCGTGGATTGATCCACCCCCACAGCGCGGGCAACTGTCGCGGCGTGCTGCAGATGTTCACGCAGCTTCGGCAGCATGGTCTCGGCATACTGTTTGACGTCCGGTTCCTGCAGCCGGGTCGAAGCGCGTTCAAACTTTGAAATCGATTTCTGGTGATCCTTCAGCAGCTCAGTGGCCAACTTTTTGTCGAAATCCGGACCTGGATTTTCTTTTTCGAAGCGATTGACTTCGTGCTGGCGGAGCTTGGATTGTTCTTCAGCCACACCATATTTCTGGGCCAGCGGCTGCAGTTGTTGATTGGCCTGCGTATGGTCTTGCTGGATGTGCTGAAGGAAACTCTTCAATTCGGAGTTTTGAGCCTTGTTCATCCCCGTGTTCGCAAGATCAATTTCCTCCTGGTTATCGCGGAAGGCTTCTTTTATGAAACCTTTGGCAGTGCGATCATTGGACGTTGAGCGGGTCGTCGTTCCGTAGCCGGAAGTGCCCGTGGTAGTATCGGTTGAATCGGCCGCGCGAACGGCCAGGGTGGTCAAGCCGCTAATGGTCGTAATGACGCAAGCGGTTCGAAGTGTCTTAAGCATGGCGTTTCTCATATGTTTTATTTTTTACCTCCAGTTAACTAGCCGGCGTAACCTAAGATTCTGAACGCCATGAACAAGTGGGGTGAGATACTCCTGAGAAACGCCAAGGACCGCTCGGTGCAGAAAGACTAGGAGCCCTCCGGTAACGAAGAGGGCTGAGTCAAAAACAAACTTCGGCCGCGCAATAACGGCGCCAGGTGTCCGGCTCAGCGATGGCCGCCATGGCCACCACCGCCGTGGGCAACTGAACCACCCCAATGACCGCCGCCGTAGTGGCCGCCCCAATAGTGATGGCCGTAGTAGCCGCGCCCGCCGATTCCTACAACGATCGATGGGCCGTACCAACCGCCATACCAGTACGGGTCATAATAGTACGGCGAGTAGTACGAATAGTTGTACGGAATGACGTAAGTTGTGCTTGCAGGCGGCGTCAACGGGGCGGTCGCATACGTTGGACTATTTTCGGTGTAGGTCGGCGCCGGTTGCGCAACGCTGGCATCGGCGACAACAGGAGCATTGGTCACGGTTGGGGTATTGGGAACAGAAGTGGCCGGCACACCGGTTTGCTGAGACGCGGCGGGTTGCATTGCTACGGCGGCGGCTTTGCGCTGGTTCAGCATCGCCGTAATGACTTTCTCGGAGACCCCCTGGTCGTGCAGGTAAACAATTTCTTTGGGCGTAAGATTATAAATTGTGCCACTGCCCTGGATGTAATTGAGAATAATGTCGTCGCTGATTTGCGCACGACTCAGCTTAAGCACGTCTTCCACACCATAGGGAAGTTTAACCGCACCAACAGGCGCCGCGACCGCCTGCTCGGATACGGCGGGACTTAAAGCGGACGTGGAACTGGTAGGAGCCGAATCGGCGGCAAAAGCCACGCCGAACGGCAGCGCGCACACTGCACCGAGTAAATAAATGGCGGTTCTTTTCATAACACGGACAATTTTCAGGTCCTATAAAAGCATCACACAAAGCGCGGCAACGTCAAGCCGCTCCAGCCCCGGCCTCGGCCTCGGCCCCTGCCCTGTCACCAAACCGGCCTGCGCCAAAGCGCCTCTGCTTTGACGCAACAGCCCAAAAGGAATTCGATCCGTCCGAATTGACTTTCAGCCTTTGCTCGTATCACTAATCCTGCGGCAAACCTGATGAACGAACATTTGAAAGTGGCACAGATGGGGTTGGGGCCGATTGGGTTGGAATGCCTGAAGGCCCTGGCTGAAGCCCCCTGGGCGCAAGTTGTTGGCGCTGTCGACATTGACCCCGCCAAATGCGGCGCTGACCTTGCTGTTTTGATTGGCCAAAAAGCGCTCCGTGGGCTGCGTGTCTGCGCGTCACCGGAGGAACTCAAGCAAAGCCCTGAAATCATTTTCCACACGGCGGTTTCCCGATTCAAGGATGCCTATGAGCAACTGGAAGCGCTCGCCCGCCGCGGAATCAACGTTGTGTCATCCTGCGAAGAACTTGTTTTTCCCAGTCTGCGCCAACCCCGCCTGGCTCAACGGCTGGATGCGCTGTGTCGCAAGACCGGAGCTCGAGTGGTCGGCACAGGAGTCAATCCGGGGTTTGTGATGGACGTGCTGCCGGTGTGTTTGGGCGGAGTGGTGCGTGACATTCGGGCCATCCAGGTGGAGCGGATCGTTGACGCGTCGACGCGCCGCGAGCCGCTTCAGCGCAAGATCGGGAGCGGGCAGCCTCCGGCGCAATTCAGGCGCTTGCTTAGGAGCGGACGCGCAGGTCACGCCGGCCTTGCGGAATCCCTGGCCCTGATCGCGCACGCCTTGAACTGGAAAACAGTTCGAATTGTGGAAAGCGCCAACCCAGTAGTTGCCAAAAGAAACATTCGAACGAGGTATTTTTCGGTAATAAAAGGACAAACCTGTGGTCTTCATCAGCGGGTGGTAGCAACCACAGCGACCGGCTGTCGCATCCTACTGGATCTTAAAATGTATCTTGGAGCCGAAAACCCCCGCGATATCGTGCGCATCAAAGGTAACCCACCATTGGACCTGGTGATGCAGGGCGGAGTGGCCGGCGACCAGGCGACTGTTGCGGCGCTGGTGAACACCGCGCGGCGGCTAATGAAAGCCCCACCTGGCCTGGCGCTCCTGACGGACCTGCCCATGGCTTGAGTCCGTGAGCGCGTCCAGGTTTCAAAACAAGCTCTAGGCAACGCCGCGAGTTTCCGCTAATCAAGGCCCATGCAAACACGAAAGATCTCAAGGCGCGACGCCCTGGCCCAAACCAGCATCGTCGTTGGCGCCGCGTTCGCCCTCAAAAGTTTTGCGGCAAATGCCACCAACGCAAAATCTGACGCAGGGGCCCCTTTTAAGTTTTGCCTCAATACTGCGACGATTCGCGGGCAAAAGCTCGGCATCCTCAAGGAAGTTCAAATCGCCAGCCAGGCAGGCTTTGACGCGATCGAGCCGTGGGTCGATTCGATCCAGGAGTATGTCAAAAATGGAGGCACGCTCGAGGATTTGCGCAAACAGATTGCCGATTCCGGGCTCTCGGTCGAAGGGGCCATCGGATTTCCGGAGTGGATTGTTGACGATGATGCCCGTCGCGCCAAAGGCATGGAGCGCGCGAGACGCGAAATGGACCTCGTAAGCCGGATTGGTGGCAAACGATTCGCCTCACCTCCAGCGGGAGCAACTGACCTGCCAAAGCTGGACCTCGCCAAAGCCGCGGAACGATACCTGGCGTTGCTTCAGGCCGGCGAACAGGTCGGCCTTGTCCCTGAACTGGAGCTGTGGGGATTCTCCAAAAACTTGAACAAACTCGGTGAATGCGTCTGTATAGCAATGGAAACGGGTCATCCCAAGGCGTGCGTGCTTGCGGACGTTTTTCACCTCTACAAGGGAGGGTCCCAAATTGAAGGAATCCGGCTGCTCGGACCGGACACAATCCAGGTGTTGCATATGAACGATTTCCCGGCCGATCCGCCCCGGGACAAGATCGATGACAGCTACCGGGTGTTTCCGGGCGATGGCACTGGCCCTATTCAGGAGATTTTGCGGCTACTGCATAAGACTGGCGGACAGAAGGTTCTGTCACTTGAGCTGTTCAATCGCAAGTACTGGGACCAGGATCCTTTAACGGTTGCCCGCAATGGCCTGGCAAAGATGAAAGCCGCCGCTCAAGCTGCGTTGTCCTAAGCCCTAATCTCTCGTTGCAAATCAGTTGGGCGGGTGAATGGAGGATTCGCCCCTGCTTAAATGGCTGAAGAGCCCCACCTTGACACTCTTTATTGAAAGGTGAAGGGTGGAATAGGGTGAAGTCAAACAACCCAGATGAGCTTCAGCAGGCGTCATCAAGAAAGGGGACAAGCACATGAGAAAGCGGATTCAGGACGAGTTTACGGAGCTGCCAATTTCGCGCCAGAGGAAGTACCAGTTGCGGATGCAACGGGACAAACGTTGCACAGAATGCGGCCAACCGGCCATTCAAGGCTCCCGGTGTCTTAAGCACCTGGTCAAGGCGCGTGAACGGCAGAGAACCAAGCGCGGACTCAAGCGGCGGTATTACAACACGCTGAGTTACCGCCTTGAAAATGTCGCTTGAGCTTAAGCCGGGATCAGGAGACTTGCCGGCCTATTTTTTGGGCGGACGCACGCTAAAGCGCACCATGGGTCCCTTGCCTTTGGGTTTAACAGGGGTGTGACTTTTGCGGCGGCGACGGTGAAGTTTCGCTGACGGGGAGAAGTAAGAAACGCCGGCCCAAATGCCGAAGACAGCCAGACCGATCAGCCAAAACAAAATCCAGTCACCGTGCGCCATAGAGCCTTCATTTTGGCGCTCAAAGAAGGAGAGTAAAGCAGCAAGTGCGGCTCGAATGAATGTCAGTGTCTTGAACCACGCCGCCTGCTGAAGCGGCGCGCCGGGAAAACTTGTTTTTTATTAACTCGGCCATAGACTGTGGAGGTATGAAGAACGATGTGGTTCCCGTCCAGATCCGGGGAATTCTGCCGGCGAACAGCGGGTGTGCCCTGTTCGTTGGCAATGACGAAAAGGTCTTCGTCATTAACGTCGAACCAAACATGGGCGCCATCATCGGGATGTTCCTGCGGGATACGCCAAAAGAGAGGCCGCTTACCCACGATTTAATGCAGAGTGTTTTCAAAGGTTTCGGAATAACCGTTGAAAGAGTGATTATCACTGAGTTGCGCAATTCGACCTATTTCGCGCGCCTGATTCTGCAGCAACAAAACGAATTGGCTCGTAAGATCGTCGAGATCGACGCCCGGCCCAGCGATTGCCTGGCCCTGGCCACCGCGCAGAAGCGGCCCATTTACGTTGCCTCCGCCCTTTTCGAGCAAGTCGAGGATATGAGCGAAGTCCTGGACCGCATCAACGAGACCGGGACCGGCGAAGCTGAATAGTTGCATGCCTGCAACCGCAGCCAGGCAGTCCGCGCCCGTGATGTTGGTCTGCGGCGACGACGACTTCGCCGTCAAACAGCGCGCCCGCCAGCTTTTTGAGCAATGGTCCAAGGAACTGGGAGGGACCGACCACGAAATCCTGGATGCAAGCGTCGCAAACAGTTCAGACGCTCTTAAGGTTTTGGCGCGTCTGCGGGAAGCCCTCCAAACTCTTCCTTTTTTCGGCAGTGCCAAAGTGGTTTGGCTTCGCAACTGCACTTTCCTCGGCGATGAGCGCACCGCCTCCACCCAGGCCGTAACGGAAGCGTTAGTGAGTTTATCCGACGACCTGAAGGAGATGAAGTGGGACAATGTCCGGTTGCTAATAAGCGCCGGCAAGGTGGACAAACGGAAAGTCTTTTACAAAACCCTGGATAAGCTGGGCACGGTAGAGACTTTTGCCGGGTGGTCGATCGAGGACCGCGATTGGGCCGCTCAGGCCGAAGCGTGGGCGATTAAGACAATTCGGGGGCTCAAAAAGGAATTCAGCGAGGAAGCGGTGCCGGAGCTCATCAACCGCGTCGGTCCGAATGCACGCCAGCTCGACAGTGAAATCGAGAAACTGGCCTTGTATACGGGGGACCGGCCCAGGATAGAATTGGATGATGTGGAGGCAGTTTGCATTCGAAACAAGACCGCACAGGCCTTCGCGTTAGGCGATGCTTTGGGCGACCGTGATTTGCCCAGGCTCCTCGCCCGGTTGGACGAGGAGCTCTGGGAGCTGAAGCTGGACCGCCAAAAATCGGAGATTGGCCTGCTTTACGGCCTGATTTCGAAAATTCGAGCGATGCTGTTGCTGAAGGAAATGCTTCGCGAGGGGTGGATCAAACCGGAAGTGGATTATTCCCGGTTCAAAGCAGAATTGGACAGAGTGCCGCAGGACCAAATGCCGCAGGATCGCCGGTTTAACCCTTTAGCCATCAACCCTTATGTGCTATATAAAGCTTTGCCCCAGGTGAAACGTTACAGCGAAGCGGAATTGGTCCGCGCGATGGACTTGTTGCTGCAGTGCAATCAGCAGCTTGTCTCCAGCAACTTGGATGAATCGCTGGTATTGCAGCAAACCCTGGTACAAATTGTGACCAACGCGGGACCCGGTCGGAACACCCTCGCCGGTAGGGTTCCCCACTAATGAAGTTGTAAGTTATTCAGGAAGTATGGGCTCCTCTGCAGCAAAGATGTGGGTGCTGGCCGGCGAGAACTCCGCCTGTGTCAGGATCGTCGGCCGGGCAAATTTCTCATCGAGCATCGATTTTAAAACCCTCATTCAGGAACTGAACAAGAAGGGCTGTTCTTATTTTATCCTCGATTTGTCCGAGTGCACTCTCATGGACAGCACGTTTTTGGGTGTGCTTGCCGGGTTCGGCCTTCAAAGCGCGTCCCCGCGAGTCGAGGGGCCCAAGGCCACGCTTGAATTGCTGAATCCGAATGAGCGCATTAGCGAACTGCTCGAGAGCCTGGGCGTGCTGAGCCTGTTTAAGGTGACCCAGGGAAACCCGCAGCCACAACAGCCAGGCGAGGCGGTCCCTATCACGACCGCATGCCCCACTAAAGAAGACGTCAGGCGCGCCTGCCTCGAAGCTCATGAAACGTTGATGCAAATCAACCCCCAGAATGCTTCCAAGTTCAAGGAAGTTGCGGCGTTCCTGGCCGAAGACTTAAAGAAGACTCGGCCCAATCCCTGACACGGCTTTCCAGCAGCGACGATTTTCGCCCTCAGCCATACGGCCTGAGATTCCATTCTTCGACCAGGTCGGAGGGAATCTCGTGCAGGAACCGGGAAGGATGCTGAAACGCGTCGGCGCCGACCGTATATCCCACGCGCAGTAACGGGTAACTCAGATAAAGCTCGTTCCGCGCTCTTGTAATCGCCACGTAAAACAGCCGCCGTTCCTCCTCTTCGCCTTCTTTGGATTCGGCCGATCGCGACGACGGGAACATGCCTTCACAAAGCATGATCACGAAGACCACGTCGAATTCGAGCCCTTTGGCCTGGTGAATCGTCGAAAGCCGCAGCTTTTCATCATCACTGTTTCGAGGCTGGTCATCCTCCGCCTCCACATTGCTTAAAAGGGATAACTGGGTCAGGAAGTCTTCGACATTCCCGAATTGGCGGGCGAAGACGGCAAGTTGCTCGAGGTCGTCCAACCGGGATCGGAAGTTCGCGTAGCTTTCTTCGAGGTAATCCTCGTACCCCGCTTCGAGGATGATCTGAATCATCTCCGAAGGTTTACCACGGATGTCAGGCGCCTCGAGTTGCGCGATGGTGGCAACGAGTTGAGCCCAGGCGACCGCCGCCTTTTTCGGGACGTGCGCAGCGCACTGCTGCAACCGCCGCGCTACTGGCGCTTCCGAACCTTCGGAGCCGGTGCTGGCCTTGGGCGCAACTGCCGGGTCGGCCCCGGGTTCCTGCCCTGCCGAAAGGTAATGTTTCCAAAGCTTGTCGGCCCCCTTTCCCCCAATCCCCGGCAAAAGCTGCGCAATCCGTTTGAATGAAAGCTCGTCTCTGGGGTTTGTGACGAATTTGACGTAGGCGCTGACATCCTTGATGTGCGCTTGCTCGAAAAACCGGATCCCGCTCGTGATGCTGAAAGGAATATTGTGCCGTGTCAGCTCCAACTGGAGTTCGAGGGCGTGAAAATGGGACCGATAGAGCACCGCCATTTTATTCAGAGAAACACCCTCTTCGCGCAGTTCCAGCACGCGCTGAGCCACAAACCGGCCCTGTTCGCCGGCGTCGCCACAGACGACCACGGCCGGACGGCTGCCGGATTTGCGCGCCGGGGCGAGGCGTTTGGCAAATTGGTCGACATTGCCTTGGATGGCCGCGTTTGCGACTTCCAGTATCTCGGGTGTGCTGCGGTAGTTGGTCTCGATTTTATAAATCGCGGCTCCGGGGTATCTCTCGGGAAACTTGAGGATGTTTTGGAAATTGGCGCCGCGCCACGCGTACACGCTTTGAGCGTCGTCTCCAACCACCATCACGTTGCGGTGGCGCGCCGCCAGGATGTCGATCAGGTCGCTCTGCAGCTTGTTCGTGTCCTGGTATTCATCCACCAGGATGAATTGGAAGCGGCGCTGGTATTGTTCGCGAGCATCCTCGTTCTGCTGCAGTAATTTCAGCCACTGAACGAGTAAATCGTCGAAATCCATGACGTTGCTGGCCCGCTTTCGGTTCTCATAGCGCTCCTTCAACTCGGAGACTTTCGGGGCGAGCAAGGCGAAATGGCCGTAATTCTGCCGCATTACCTCGCTCACGCTGGCATGGGTGTTTACTGCCAGCGAAAATATTTCGTTCAATACCTCCGCCTTGGGGAAGCGAGTGGTTTTGACGTCAATGTCCGATTCCGCGATGCAGGTGCTGATAAGGTGTTTGCCATCCTCCCGGTCCAGAATGCTGAAATCGCGTTGATAACCCAAAAAAGGAGCGTGTTGCCGAAGGATGCGATTTCCAATTGAGTGAAAGGTGCCGCCCCAGAGGGAAGTGAGTTCCTGCCCCAGCAGGTCGGCCACACGTCGCATCATTTCCCGCGCTGCTTTGTTGGTGAATGTCAGCAGGAGGATGCGCTCAGGCGGGATTCCTTGTTCGAGCAGATAAGCCACCCGATAAGTCAACGTGCGTGTCTTGCCCGACCCGGCGCCGGCAATAACCAGGGAAGGTCCGGGCGGCGCGGTTACAGCTGCAAACTGCTGCTCGTTCAGTTCTTTGGCATAGTCAATCTGCAGGTGGAGTTCTGTTTTGAACGAACGCAGGATGTACTCACGCGAATGCCTCCCCTGCTCTGCCGGCGATGAACTCATGTTATCAATCGGAGCCTGCGAGGTCCGGAGCCGCCGTTCCGGTCAACATCTCCTCAACAAATTTCATAATTGCGTCAAGCGGTCCACAATCCGGACCGCTCGGACAAGATGATTGAGAACGAGTCCGAACCCAAGCAATTCCGAATCGAGCCTCAAACCCGCTCAAATCCGGCCAAAATCAATGCCGGAAAACCGACCCGACCGAAACACGAGGGTCGAGCGCGCTTGTGGCGAAGCTGGTTTTGGAGAATAAATGTGTGGCGCTATGCACCATTTTGGACGCGAAGACGACGGGTTTGTTGCTCGGGCACGATCCACACGCGAGATTCTGCTCCGGGTCGCCCGCTATCTTGCGCCGTATAAAGGAATGGCAGCCGCGACGACCGGCTGTGCAGTGCTGTCACTGGTTTTTTCTCTCGCCTACCCGAAGCTTACACAATTTGTCATCGATGACGTGATTACACGGAAGCGGCCGGAACTCTTAATGCCGGTGATGCTGGGGCTCATCGGGGCTTTTCTTTTGCGGGATCTGTTCAACGGGCTGAGGATTTGGGTCAACAACACCTTCGAACAGAACGTCATTTACGATATCCGGCGCGAGGTGTACTCGCGGCTCCAAAGGCTCCCCGTCGGCTATTTCGACCAGCGCGCTTCGGGTGACCTCATGACGCGCGTTTTGGAAGACGTCAACGCAATGGAACGCGTGCTCATCGACGGGACCGAGCAAGGGAGTGTGGCGTTGCTGGGAGTCGTTTCGGTCACCGTGATTATGTTTGTCACGAACCGATTGCTTGCGGAGGTGGCGCTGGTTCCGCTGCCCATTCTATTCGGTGGCGGCCTCTGGTACACCCTGACGGCGCATCGGCGGTACCGGCGCCAGCGCATTGCGTCGAGCGCCATGAATGCGCTGCTGATGGACAACCTGCAAGGGGTGCGCCAAATCAAAGCATTTAATCGTGAAGATCATGAGGATGCGCGATTTGCTTTGCGAGCGGATGAATTGCGAAAAGGAACCTTGGGTGTCATGCGCGTGTGGGCGAACTATTCTCCCGCCATGAGCTTTGCGGGCGCGCTCGGCCTGGCGCTCGTGCTTTGGGTAGGCGGACGCCAGGTTATGGCCGAGCGCATGACGGTAGGACAGCTGGTGGGGTTCATGTTTTACCTCGCATTATTTTACGAGCCAATTGGACGTTTACATGGCCTCAATCAGATGTTGCAAGCGGCGCGCGCTTCTGGCGAAAGGGTTTTCGATATTCTCGACGCTCCTATCGAGCGCTGCGGGAACGCTGCCCACGGCGCGCTCATCCTGCCGGTTAAGGGCGAGGTCGTGTATGAAAACGTGACTTTCGCCTACAATCCTGAGCGGGTCGTGCTGAAGAATATCAACTTGCGCGCGGAGCCTGGCCAGATGATAGCCCTGGCGGGGCCAACCGGCGCGGGTAAATCGACATTGGTGAATCTCCTGCCCGCGTTTTATGAAGCCACCTCTGGCAAAATCACCATTGACGGACAGGACATCCGCGGCATTTCGCTGGAATCGTTGCGACAACAAATCAGTGTCGTCAGCCAGGAAGCCTTCCTGTTCAACGGAACAATCCGGGAAAACATCCAGTACGGCCGCCTCGACGCCACCCAGGAGGAGCTGGATGCAGCCGCACACGCGGCAAACTGCCATGAATTCATCGCTCGTTTGCCCAACGGTTATGAATCCCGAGTCGGCGAACGTGGCGTAAAACTGAGTGTCGGAGAGAAACAGCGCGTCAGCATCGCCAGGGCTCTTCTGAAGGATGCCCCTATTTTGATTCTGGACGAGGCCACTGCCAGTGTGGACACCGCCACCGAAAAACTGATCCAGCAAGCTTTGGAAAGACTCATGGCCAACCGGACGAGCTTTGTCATTGCGCACCGGCTGAGCACGATTCGCAAAGCCGACCAGATACTCGTCATGCAGCACGGACAAATCATCGAGCGCGGCACTCATGACGAACTCGTCGCTTTTCAGGGCCTTTACAGCAAGCTGGCGAAGATTCAGGGGACGACGTTTATCGAGGAAACATTCGAGCGGCTCGAGCAGGCCCTGCCGGAGGAGGATCCGGCCCCTCGCTAGCGGTGCGCATCTCGGGTGGAACGGCAAAACCGGTGTCCCGAGCTTCGACCCGCAAACGTTCATGAGAATTGTGCAAGTTCGAGGCGTGACCTTTGAGTGCTGCAGTGTTGGCAAACAGGGTTGCGGGGGATAAATTGGCGATCGATGAATGATTTGGGGAAATTCCTGGTGATCTCAGGATTGTTGCTGACAGCGGCCGGAGCTCTGGTCTGGTCCGGTTTCGGCAGAGCCTGGCTCGGGCGTTTGCCGGGCGACATTCATTATTCCCGCGGAAATTTCAATTTCTATTTCCCGATCGTCACCTGCTTCTTGGTCAGCGTGTTGTTGACGGTTTTGATGTGGCTTTTCAGGAAATAGGGCGGTGTTTGGGGCCGCATCCAGGCAGCCATCAGCCGTCCCTTCGGGACTCATCCCGCCGACCGATAAACCCCAAGGTTAAAAACCTTGGGCTATTCTCAACCGTCCCTTTCGGGACGGAACGGAAAGCAACGCCCGCGGCGGAGGAGAGTTTTTGCAACAAGCGCCAGGTTTGGCTTTGTAAGGTCAGTTTCCGCGACCAGGCATCTGTCCCGAAGGGACAAATGCAAATAGCCCAATGCTTCAGCATTGGGTGTGCCGCCACGATGAATGAGTCCCGGAGGGACGGCTGGATTCGCGGGTCGTAGTGCGACGTCAGCGCCCGGTTGCCAACCAGGCGCAACATCATGTGAAATCCCCTCACGACGAGCGTTTCGTGTGGACTAACCCCTCAGCCGTCGGAGCAGTCCGCACCCGGAACGGGTGCACGCAGATTTGAACGCGGTATGGCGCAGCAGACACGCCCGGTAATGGCCCATACACAACGGCCGACACTGGCCCTACTGGAGCGCTTTGCTTTGCGCTTGATAACGGTCCGCGGCATTTTAGATTCACACGGATGGAACAATCGCAGCTGCAGCAATATTTGCCGGTCTTAATGCTGGGAATCCTGGCGGTTTTGTTTTCCTTCGGAATGCTTGTGGCTTCGGTAATCCTGGGCAAAAAGGGCAAGCGTCCACCGATTAAGGACACGCCTTACGAGTGCGGCATGCTTCCCGTGGGTCCAGGCAGCACGCGGTTGTCAGTAAAGTTCTACCTGGTGGCCATGCTGTTCATCCTGTTCGATATCGAGGTGGTATTTCTTTATCCCTGGGCCGCCGTTTACAAACAAATGCTGCGCGAAAACGGAGCGATGATTCTTGGCTCGATGGTTTCGTTCATGGGGATCCTCTTCATCGGTTATCTCTACGCCCTCAAAAAAGGGGCATTCGATTGGAAACGCTGAAGCCTTGCGGCTCGGCAAACGGAGTGTTGGCTCATGATCAAATTCGGCACTAGTGGCTGGCGCGGGCTCATTGCGCGCGATTTTACCTTCGACAATGTCCGATTGGCGACCCAGGCAATCGCTGATTACCTCAAAGAGGTGCAGAATCCCCCTTCGCGTACGGTCATCCTGGCGTATGACACCCGGTTCCTGGGCCGTGAGTTTTCGCTGGCGGCCGCGGAAGTTCTGGCCGCCAATGGCCTGACTCCCTTGCTGTGCAGCCGCGACACCCCCACACCCGTCGTAGCACACACGATCCGCGCCAAAAAAGCAGCCGGCGGCATCAACATGACCGCCAGCCATAATCCGGCGGAATACCAGGGCCTCAAATTTTCGACCAGCAATGGCGCGCCGGCTCACCCGGAAATTACCAAGCAAATAGAAGCCAACGTGGCGCGGCTCACGCATTCCAAGTGGAGTTTCAAGGCTGCGGTGATCGGGACTTACCAGTGCAAAACGTTCGATCCCCGGCCCGACTATTTCAAGCAACTTGCAAAACTGGTGGATTTCGGGGCGATCAGGAAAGCCCGGCTCAAAATTGCCGTAGAACTCATGTACGGCACAGGCAGAGGGTACCTGGATGAATTACTCGAGAAAAATGGCGCCCGTGTCACAGTCTTTCACAATGAACTGAACCCGTTGTTTGGCGGCCGTCACCCGGAGCCCAACGCCGAAGGAATGTCGGAGGTTAGCCGCTTTGTGCGCAGCGGCAAAGCGCAGCTGGGCCTCGGGCTCGATGGGGATGCCGACAGATTCGGCATCGTTGATAAGGACGGCACCTGGCTCACTCCCAACCAGGTGCTTGCCCTCGCATTGTATCATCTGAAAAAAAATCGGCATTGGACCGGCGCCGTCGTCCGAACCGTTCCGACCAGCCACCAGGTCGACGCCGTAGCCGGACTGCTCGGCGTCAAAGTCCATGAAACCCCGGTCGGCTTCAAATACATCGGAGCTCTGATGGAGAGCGAACCGATTATCGTCGGCGGAGAAGAATCCGGCGGCTTGAGCGTCAAAGGCCACGTTCCCGAAAAAGACGGGATCCTGGCGTGCCTGCTCATGGCTGAACTTGTTGCGACCGAGCGCAAGTCGTTGCTGGGGATCCTGCGCGAATTGGAAAAACAAACCGGCGAATTTCACAGTGAACGCATCAACGTGCCGATTCGGCCGGAGACCAAAGAAGCACTTTTGTCCAAGCTGGGCTCCGGTCTGCAAAACATTGGCCCGTACAAGGTCGAAAACTTCATCACCACTGACGGCTTTAAGTACCTGTTGCCGAAAAACGAGTGGGTGGCATTCCGCGCGAGCGGAACCGAACCACTCGTCCGTTGCTATATCGAAGCAAAAACCCGGGGCAGTCTTTCAAAATTACGAAAGGCGAGCCAGGAGTTGCTTGCTTCTGACTAAAGGCCGCGGGGACGGCGCGTCCCCGCCCAATGTGCATCGGTTCGTTCAGCGGGCTGCTGAAGACGGAGCAGGTAGCGGCTTGCCGTGGTTGGCGGCCGCAACTCGCGGCCAATCCATTTTAACCACTTCCCGGTCATAGGTCATTAGCCCGTTAACCTCAATTTCCACGTCGGTGGTCTGCGTATAAACGGCCGCAGAAAGCCCTTTTTCGTCAATCAGCGGCAGCAGCTTGGACACCAGGTCCTCGTATGCCGACGTTAAAGCTCCCGAACTTGTGTAGCTCCGGTACCCCCAATTCTTCTCGGCCTGCCATGTATGGCCGCGCACCGGGAGCCCTAGTCCACCGAATTCGCCGAGGACGATGGCGCGTCTTTGCTCGGGTTCAGGGGAGCCCGGTCCGGGATACTTGTGCATGTCGTTGACATCGCCAACACCTCTGTCAGCCCAACCGCTGGTATCGTCCACAAGCCTCGAAGGGTCCCATTGCCGGATCAAATCCACAATCCGCGCGGTGTCCCACTGGCCCCAGCCTTCGTTGTAAGGAACCCACATGACGATGCACGGATGCTCGCCTCTTCCGTCGATTAAAGCGCGAAGTTCCTTTTCAAACTCCGCTCCCGATTCGGCTGTCCGCTTAATATCCGGATCTTTGGGGCCGATATATTTGTCCCCGCTCGGCATGTCCTGCCAGACCAGCAACCCCAGTTTGTCGCACCAGTAGTACCAACGGTCCGGCTCGACCTTGACGTGTTTGCGCGCCATGTTGAAGCCCAGTTTCTTTGTCATTTCAATGTCGTATCGGAGTGCCTCATCCGTCGGCGCCGTGTACAGCCCGTCCGGCCAGAAACCCTGGTCCAGTGGGCCAAACTGGAAATAGGGCTGGTTATTCAACATCATCCGCGTGAAGCCCTTTGAATCTTTGCCGAGGGAAATCTTCCGCATCCCGAAGTAACTCTCCACATGGTCCAGCCTCCGGCCGCCGAGTTTCAGAGTCACTTCCAGGTTGTAGAGAAACGGACTCTCGGGAGACCAGAGCTTTGTGTTTTTGATGGGGATGACGAGCTTCTTACCGACAGGCGCCGTCGCGCTAAATCGGCCGCCCGCGCCATCGCGAACCATGGCTTCGACGGTGAACCCGCCGACCGGGGCCGTGGTTTTAGGGTCCAGCACAACTTCGCTTCGATCAATATCCGGAGTGATGTTGAGTTTGGCGATATGGGCGGCGGACACGGGCTCAAGCCAAACTGTTTGCCAAATCCCGCTGGTCGAGGTGTACCAGATCCCATTGGGGTTGCGGACTTGCTTGCCACGGGGTTGAGTCCCGGCGTCGCTCGGGTCCCAGACCGAAACTACCAACTCGTTTTCCCCGCCCAGGAGCAGCGAATCGGTAATATCAAAACTGAAACCATCGTACCCGCCGCGGTGCTTGCCCAGGTTCCGGCCGTTAACGAAGACCGTGGTTTCAAAATCAACCGCCCCGAAATGGAGCAGCACCCGGCGCCCAATCCAACTGCGTGGAATATCAAACGTGTGCCGGTACCACAGCCGGTCATGTTCGTTGGTCCGTTTCATCACGCCCGAGAGCGCCGACTCCACAGGAAACGGGACCAGGATTTCGGACGGGAATACCGTGGGTTGCGCGTCATTGGTCGTGGTCTCGAATCCCCAGACGCCATTGAGGTTGATCCATTCTTTGCGAACCATTTGCGGGCGTGGATACTCCGGGTGGGCGTTTTGCGCGGAGACTTCACTGGCCCATCGCGTCTTCAAGGGCCCAACAGCAGGCTCCCATGCCACGGCCAATGAACCAGAGAAGAACAGCGCGACCAGGATCGTTTGAATGGTTTTCTTCATAAATATTGTCAGCGGCTCATCCTTCGTTCGGTATTCGAATCAAGCTGCGATTTCGGTTTCGCATTTACAACAGACGACTCGGCCAAAGAGAAGCCGAAACCGTATTCCGCTCCAGCGTCAGCCCATCTGATAGCGTCGCCTCCTGTGCCAATGACGGGGAAAGCTGTGATCCGCAAACGCGCCGCTCCCATTGGGATCAGAGTGACTGTTTCCTCCGACTCATCGGATTTTACGGGGCTGGACTGAAGTTTGCCAACCATGCCTCGCGAATCCAGTTTCCATCCAGGTATCTTTTTAGCTTTGGCCCGCAACTCGATCGGCGTTGTTTGTGCCGTGAACGGCTGATTCGCCAGCGGGCCCGGATGTTCAATTACTTTGAACGATTTGGCCGGGTCGGCGCCATCCAACACCAACCCGTAATTCCATGCGCTGGCCGGGAACACTTGGTACTCGGGCCAGTCTTTATTCGACCCGGATGGTTGCCACTGTTCCCTGATGAGGAGCGAGAAAGTAAGGGGGCCATAATCAACCGAGGCTGAGTTTTCGTTCCTGGCCCACCTGCGAATGGAAATTCGCCGCGGAAGTTCCAACTGAACGCGATCGCCGCTTTTCCATTCTCGGTTTATAACCAGGTAAGTCAGCGGCTTTGCTTCGGCGCTGAGGCGATGTCCATTGATTTTTACCCGAGGGCTCGAACACCACCGCGGCACGCGCAGATACAGAGGGAAACGGACCGGATGATCGCTTGAAACGGTCAGCTTGATGCTATCCGAGAATGGATAATCCGTGTCCTCGGAAATTTGAACCGTGGAATCGCCGGCCACTTTGGCGCTCACCTGGCTTGCTGAATATAGCGACGCGCACAAGCCGCCGTCCGCGGTTGCCAGCCAAAGCTCTTCCGCATAATAAGGCCAGCCGTGAGAAACGTTATGCTGGCAGCAGCGATACACTTCAAAAGGGCTGTAGCCGAACATATTTCCACCGTTCTCGATCTCCGGCGATTTATTCGAAGTATCAAGCTGCACCTGGTTGGCGCAGGTGAGATAGTGCAAGGCCTTGAGATCGGGAGTCGATGCCGCCAGCAAAGAGTTGAAAGCCAACTCCTCGCAACGGTCTGCCCACAGCGGGTTTGCTGAAATCCTGGTCAGCATTTCGAAACTGTGCATGAACTCCACAATGCCGCACGTCTCAAAGCCCTGGCGCGGACCAGTGTAGCCCGGCCGGCAATTCTCGTCGCCGGCAAAGCCGCCTCCCGGGAATTGCCCGTAAACATCCATTACGGATTCGTAGTTGCGCTCGGCCGCCTGCAAGTCTTCTGGCCTGGCTGATTGTTCGTAAAAAACGCCCGGCTCACGGAAGCCCTGCGCGATGTTGACATTGTGCCAGCTGATGATCCCGTTGTCCCAGCGCCCCATGTGCTCGTGAATTTTCCGGGCCAGGTCCAGCAACCACGAATCTCCGGTCCGGTTATACAACCAATATATTGTTTCGATATTGTCTCCGAACCGCACCTTTGGCCAATACCCGGCGCCGAAATCCTCCGGCGGCAGAGTGTTGAGCCACTTGAAATACGAGGTCAAAAAGGGAAGCACGCGCGGGTCATCGGTTGCTTCGTAAAAGGATTGAAGCACGTTGCACATGATCATGTGCGGCCAGAGGTCCGGCTTGCCTTCAAGGCTGGTTTTGAGCGTGCGCGGGCCAAACCACCCGCTCGGGTCCTGGCTCGAGAGGACGGACTCAATCCACTTGCGCGCGTGGGCGATGATCGTTGGGGCCTTCAAAACGTAACCCAGGTCGCCGTATCCTTTCAGCCAATAGGGCAATTCTTCCCAGCCACTGTGCCCTTTGCCCTCGGGATCCGACCATGCGCTGCCATCGAACCTGCACCACTTTGAAATCTCTTCAAGATGCCCTGTCATTCCCTGGGCTTCCAGGTCCAGTTGATGCCGAAGCCAACCTTTTGGCGTAATGCTCCCGATAGGCAGTTTGATGAGCGGGCTCGGCAAGAGCGGCTGGCGGTTGCTCGTATAGAGACCCTGCCCCGCTCGGGACGGCGGCCGGGAAACTACCTCCAGTTCGTCCGCCCCATAAACCGTGGAGGCGGTGGTAAGACCGGCAAAAGCCAACCATGACAAAAGCGTCCCGATGCCGCGCAGGATTGCGAAGCAGGGTTGCCTGAAGTGAAGTCGTGTGCGCATCGGTTCCATGGCCCGGCAGGCCTGACGGAGGCACATTTAAGGCCCGCGCCGAATCAAGTCAAGAGAGGCAAGCGGTTCGAGCGGCCGGATCACGCCGAACGCAAAAAGGCAACGAGGCGGGTTTGACGTTGCTTTTGCGAGCCACGTCCACCTCGTTCCCAGGCGGCCAATATTGGGAACAACTCACTGATTATCCGCAATATAATCCTGCACTGCCTGCTCCAACACGCTCAACGGGACCGTGCCGGTTCCAAGAACCGTATTGTGGAATTGCTTTAAGGAGAATTTTTTCCCGAGAGCCTTTTGAGCTTTCGATCGAAGTTCCAGGATTTTCAGCATGCCGATTTTATAAGAACAGGCCTGGCCCGGCCAAACCACGTACCGTTCAACCTCCGACGCGTCGATGCCATAATCGATGGCCCGCTGCCGCGTCCAATGAAATGCGTGGATCCCCGTATCAACCACGAGCCGCCGCGCCCGAAACAATTCCGCGGATAACTGCCCCAGCCGTCCTTTTGGATCGTTTTCATACCAGCCGCTTTCAGCCGCGAGTTGCTCCGCGTACAGAGCCCATCCCTCGCCGAAGGCCGACAGAAAGCCGAAAGCCCTGTCCCGCCGGAACTGCGGCAGGTCCGTCATTTCATTCTGAAGCGCAATTTGGAAATGATGGCCGGGCACAGCCTCGTGATAAACCAGCGTACGCATCGAGAGGATCGGGAAAATCGGGCCCGGCAACGGCGCCCAAAATATGCCGGGCCTTGATCCGTCTTTTGCCGGGATGGTGTAGTGCGCGGCGGCATTCTTTTCGGTAAACGGCGGTTCCCTTCGAACCTCAACAGGAGCCTTGGGTCGCAGATCAAAAATCAAGCCGGCCCGCTTCTCCGCATCCTGAAGTATTTCCCCGTATCGGTCCAGCAACGCGGGTCGGGGATCCGGATCCGCCGGGGGTTGGGAGTCGGCTTGAAGTTTGTCGAGCCGTTCTTTGATGGTGCCCTCCCGATAACCTAATTGGCCGAGCAAGCCGTTCATCTCCAGCTCAATTCGCGTCACTTCTTTCAGCCCCAACTCATGAATTTGGGCAGCCGTCATTTCTGTTGTCGTGCTCCGCTTCAGGGCGTCGGCATATGCCTCTTCTCCCTGCGCAAAGCGCCATAACCCGGCATCGGGCTTGGCCAGGGCCAATTGGTCCTGCAACAGCTCCCTCGCTCGCTTAAATGCCGGAATCACCGAGTCACCAACAATGCGCGTGGCTTCTGCAATGAACTTTTCCCGATCGTCAGGATTCAATTCCTTGATCGTGGCCGACCTCTCCGAGAGGGAACGCACCAGGACATTATCCCCAGGGCTTCCGCTCAAAAACCGGTCGAACTGCGCAATTGTTGATTTCAAAATGAAGTCCGGCGCAACAAATCCGCGCGAACCTCGGTCGCGGGCAATCTCGATCCCGTCGTCCATGACCCCGCTGACCTGGCGCAACCGAACGAGGTAGTTTTGGATATCGCGCCTGGTCCTAATCGGATGGGTCTGGCTCAAAAAATTAACCAACTCGACCTGCAATCCGCTGAATTGCTGGAAGACCAACCGCAAGTCGTCGTAAGCATATCCGCGAACGATGTCATTGAGCTGCCACCTCAGCATCGATGCCGAAACCTTTTGCCCCCTCGAAAGAGAAGCCGGATCAAACCGGCCCAGTTCGTCCAACCCGCGGCGGGCAAGCGCAACCCGAATCTTTCGATACTCCCGCGTCACTGGGGTTAACTGCCGATCCGCCTCATCCTGGTCGGCATCTTCAAAATACTGCGTCGTTGTGGCGAGCATTGGATCGCCGCGAACCCACTCAACTGCAAAGGAATCTGCCCAGGCATCGAAGGTCAACTCGGCGCCTCGGATCGGCACGACCGCCATGCTTAGCTGAAGACAAACCCAGCAGATGGTCAATTGGCGCAGCTTCGGGTTCATACGAGGCTACACTGGCATTTTGTCGGGCGGCGAGGCAAACCAAACTTTGAAGTACTTCTATGACAGCGCGCAAAGGTGATCTATATTTGACGCGGAACCCGGCGCGCGGGGCATTTATCCTTTGCAGGCCCCGCATCGCCCCACCCGTCAGGGAACACAAGAGGACTTGTTATGGCTGAAGCAACTGTTAACTCACCGGCGCCCCGCAAACGCAGGAGCTTTCTGCGGATCATCGCGTTGATCGTGGGCATTCTGATCCTGCTGGTTGTGGTCACTTACTTTGTGGGTACGAGCTCCGCTTTTCTCAAAGCTGTCATTTTGCCCAAAGCGGGCAAAAGCCTGAACGCGCAAATCACCGTCAGTGACGCTTCGATCAGCCCGTTCAGCCAGGTTGTCTTGAAAAACCTCAAAATCCAAACGACAGGCTCTGAACCCCTGGTTAGCGCTCCCGAGGTCCGCTTGCGTTACAGCCTCATGGACATCATTCGCAAGCACATCAACATCGACGAAGTGACCTTGGTTTCCCCGACCGTCGTGCTGATTGAGAACCCGGACGGTTCGAGCAATCTTGATCCAATACTGAACAGCCAGAAGAAGAGCGAAGAACCCGCGAAACCCAGCGCACCTTCGCAACCGCTCCAAATCAACATAAAGAAAGTAGCGCTGACCGACGCCACGGTTCGCCAGGTGAAATTGTATAAAGGGCCGAACCGCGACACCACAGAGCTCTCGCACGTGAATTTTGACCTCGAAAATCTGCAGAACGGACAGACAGCCAAACTGACGTTGGGAGCCGACATCAAAATGGAAAACAATCCGCCGGCCCCGGCGGCCAGCGGTGTGCTGCAGGCTAAATTGACCGGCAATTTCACGCTCGCCCTGACCACGGATCTAAAGCCCGGCTCGGTTCAAGGCAACTCGCGCCTGGAAGTCTCACGCGCCGAAGGCAGTTTGGCCCAGGCCGCCTCGCTGGCAGCCAGCCTCAATTGCGACATCACTCCGACCGATATCAAACAGGTGGCTCTTCGATTTGAAAAATCCGGCGCTTCTCTCGGGCAGGTGCTGGTGACCGGGCCTTTCAGCCTCGAAAAAAACGAAGGCCGCGTCAGTGTCCAAGTCTTCGGCATTGACAAAAATCTGCTGAACGTCGCCGGGTCCGCCAGCGGTGTGGACTTTGGTCCGACAACGATCCAATCCACCAATACGATCGAGATTGCGAACGCGGGCAAAAACGTGAATGTCTCGGGCGAATTCTCCCTGGCCCAACTGCAGATCACACTCACCAACACAACAACCCCGCCGCTCAACCTTTCGGCCAACTATGAGGTCGCGGTCAACCTGGCCGCAAGCAACGCAACCCTCCGGACTTTCACAGTGTCCGGAACCCAAAAGGGCAACCAGTTATTGCACGGCGAGTTGACCAGCCCAATGGCGATCGCATGGGGCGCGGCCAACAGCACCGTCGCCGATTCAACGCTGAGTTTCGTAATCTCTCATCTTGACCTTGCGGATTGGAAGGCGTTTGCCGGCGCATTTGCCCCTGCCGGCGACTTCAATATGAAGCTTCAACTCCTGTCCCAACAAGCCGGCAAACAGCTGACGTTTGATTTGAGTTCTGACATCAACAACCTGACCGCCGGTTCCGGCAGCAACCAAATCACTCAGGCCGCCGTCAACCTCCAGGTCAAGGGTAAGGCTACCGACCTGAATCAATTCGAGATGAGCGACTACAAACTCGCGATCTCGAGGCAAAATCAATCCTTGCTGACCGTTTCCGGCTCGGGCACCTACGACAAGTCGAACCAGGTCGCTGATGTGCAGGTCAGGACCGAGGTCCTGGTCGCAAAACTCCTGCAGGCCCTCCCCCGTGGGGATATCAAGGCTTCCTCTGGAACTCTCACGGCAACAGCGCATGTCACTCAAAAGAAGTCGGACCAAAACGTAAAAGGAAATCTCGCGCTGAGCGATCTGAGCGCACAGGTCGGCAGTAATGTCTTTCAGAACTTCGGTATCACGGCGGATCTGGATCTTGGTATAACAGCCAACCAAGTCCAAATTCGAACCTTCGCCGGAAAGCTCACCCAGTCGAACAAAGACGGCGGGGCGTTCGAGCTATCGGGAACTTACGGCTTGAGCAATCGAGTCGCCCAACTGACCGCAAAACTGAATGGATTCAATGAAAATGGGCTGCGAACGTTCCTTGAACCAATGTTGGCCGACAAAAAGCTAACCTCTGTTGCCATCAACGGGCATGCATCGGTCCAGTATGATCCAAACCTCGCCTCTTCGATCAAGGCGGACCTGCAAATGACAAACCTCGTGGTCAGCGATCCGAAGGGGCAATTCCCCGCCAAACCGCTTGAAGCCAGGTGCCAATTGGACGCTTCCATCAAAAATCAGGTCACCGACATCCGCCAGGCCCAGCTTGCGCTGACCCCGACGTCCCGCGCCACAAATTCGATCGGCCTCACCGGCCAGGTCGACATGACCCGCACCAACGCCATCACCGGCAATCTCAAGCTCGCCGCCGATGCATTGGACCTGACGAGTTACTACGATTTGTTTGGCGGGCAGAACAAAACCGCGCCCGCCAGGTCTCAGCCCACGTCCCAACCTGCACCTGCCACATCATCCGCAACCGCAAACGAGGGCTCCCAAACCAACCAGCTGCCTTTGAAGAATTTCACCGTCGACGCATCGATTCATAAGCTTTACCTGCGGGAGGTCGAGGTTTCCGACTTCCAACTAACAACCAAAATCGACGGGGGACACATTGTGGTTAATCCCTGCAAGCTGACGCTCAATGGCGCGCCCATGCAGGCCAATGTGGACCTGGACATGGGTGTGCCGGGCTATAAATACGGGCTGACATTTAACGCTCAATCCGTGCCCCTGACACCGCTGGTGAATACGTTTCAGCCGGAGCGAAAAGGCCAACTCGGAGGCACGTTCACCGCACAAGCAAAAATCGACGGAGTGGGCACCTCGGGTGAGAGCCTGCAGAAGAATCTCACCGGGCAGTTCGACATGGGTTCGACGAACCTCAACCTGTCGGTCGTTGACGTGAAAAGCCCGGTAATAAAAACGATCGTCAACGTCGTCGCGACGATTCCTGAGTTGCTCAGAAACCCGGAAGGCGCGGTGGGCTCTCTGCTGCAAGGATTGACGGGCCAAAGCAAAGGGAGCCTTACCGACGAACTCACGAAATCGCCCATCAATTCCATTATTGCCCGAGGAAATGTGGCGTCCGGCAAAGTGAATTTGCAACAGGCTCTAATCCAAAGCCCGGCCTTCACCGCCGAAGCCGTGGGGACCGTCACATTGGCTGCGGTCTTAACGAATTCGAGCATCAATATTCCGGTCGCCGTTTCTTTAAGCCAGTCGATAGCGCGCAGGATCAACCTGGTTTCGGCGGATACACCCACCAACGCAGCCTATGTGAAGCTGCCGAATTTCGTCACAGAGACGGGCACGATTGGCGAACCAAAGGCCCAGGTCAACAAACTCGCTCTGCTGAGCCTGGCCGCCAAAGGAATCGGCGGAGCGCTGCCCATTGGCGGCACTGCGGGCAATCTCATCCAAGGCCTGGGCGCCCTGGGCGGCAACGCCGGCAGCGGAACGAATGCGGCCTCTTCAAGCAATAAAGTCGGCGGACTGCTGCAAGGCTTGGGCGGTTTGTTAGGAGGCAAGCCTCAACCGACCAACTCCCCTTCTCAGCCCAGTCAGCAGCCCACAAACCAGCCTCCGCAAAACCAGCCCGTTAATAATCTGCTCAACGACCTGTTTAAACCAAAGAAATAAGGACGACACGCCACCACCTGCAATGCAACCAGTCATCTCGTACCTTAAACAAAACCAGGACCGATTCGTCGAAGAGTTGTGCCAGTACGTCCGGTTCCCCAGTGTTTCAGCCCAGTCCCAGCATAAATCGGATCTGCGTTCCTGCGCCGAATGGTTGGTTGAACATTGCCGCACGATAGGCTTGGACGCCCGGTTATGTCCCACCGCTGGCAATCCGGTGGTGATCGCGCGAACCACTCACAAGGGCAACGGCTCAACGTTGCCCCATTACGTCGTTTACGGCCACTATGACGTTCAACCGCCTGAACCATTTGAGCTTTGGAAATCGCCCCCCTTTGAACCTCGGATTCAGGGCCGCTCACTTTTCGCCCGAGGAGCAACCGATAACAAGGGCCAACACCTCGCTCATCTCAAGGCAGTGGAAGCGTATTTGAAATCCGGAACCAGGTTGCCTTGTAACATCACCTTCGTGATCGAGGGCGAAGAGGAAGTCGGCAGCAGCAGCTTGGGAGCTTTTCTGCGGCAAAATCGGTCTGAGCTGAAGTGCGACGCCATTGTGATTTCGGATACCGGCATGCCGGCGCGAGGTTGCCCTGCGCTCACGTACGCCCTGAGGGGCATCGTAGCATTAGAACTCACGTTGCACGGCCCCTCTCGCGACCTGCACTCGGGAATCTTCGGGGGAACGGTTGATAACCCCGCGATGGCATTGTCACAACTGCTTGCCGCGCTGCGGGACAAGAATGGGCGCGTCGCGGTTCCCGGTTTCTATAAGGATGTTCGGCCGCTTTCGCCTTACGAGCGCCGCCAGCTCAAGCGATTTCCGCTCAAGGAAAAAGAATATCGCCAACTCCTGGGAGTGCCCAAGCTTTTTGGCGAACGCGGCTTTACCCCGGTCGAGCAGCGGTCGGCCAGACCGACCCTCGAGATCAACGGCTTAACCAGCGGCTACCAGGGCGAGGGAAGCAAAACCATCATCCCAGCCTGGGCTCGGGCCAAGATCACCTGCCGGCTTGTCCCGGACCAGGAACCTGACCGCATTGCGAGGCTTTTGCAAAAGCACTTGCGAAAACTCTGCCCTCCAACCGTCCGGCTCGAAATCGAAACCGGCCACGGCGCAAATCCGTACCTGGTCGCCCCGACAGGTCCCCAGGCCCAGGCCGCGCTTCGTGCACTGGATCTCGCCTTCGGCAAAAAACCTGTGTTGATGAGAGAAGGCGGCTCCATCCCCATCGTGGACGAATTTAAGAGAGTGCTCGGGGCTGACACCCTGTTGATCGGCCTGGCGCTGCCCGATGACAATGCCCATTCTCCGAATGAGAAGTTTGACCTCGGGTGCTTTGAAAAAGGCCAGAGGATGAG
>Ga0070738_10001461_pt1 | contig 46857 bp, 27 predicted proteins | sample Coa_R2_2_FD_66446 | JGI IMG/M metagenome (GOLD analysis project Ga0070738, IMG submission 66446) | Surface soil microbial communities from Centralia Pennsylvania, which are recovering from an underground coalmine fire - Coalmine... | ecosystem: Environmental > Terrestrial > Soil > Unclassified ...
AAGCCCGCTGGGCCAAGGATGAGTTCTTCCTGCGCCAAGAATAGCGAAACGCTCACGGCCAATGGTCTGCCCTACGAAAAGGAAAAAAGTAATTCGTTCACACGCTCAGAGCGTGGGAACCAGAAACCAGAAAGTTACCCGAACATCAGGGCGATTTACTCACGCCGCAGCGCCAAAATCAACGGCGCACGGAGCGTCGAGATCGTCACCAGCGCCCCGGCGACCAGACCAACCAGCACCACACCGGCCAGCAGGGCGAACAGGTGCATCCAGGGAATGCTGCCGGCGCCCGCGAGCAAGTGCGGCGACACCGCCAGCAGGGCCGATGCCGTGCCGGCGAGCAATCCCACCAATAACAGAAAAGCGTTCTCGGCCAAGACCAGCCAGCCCAGCGTACCGCGGCGATAACCCAATGCTCGCAAGAGCGCCAGTTCGCCGCGCCGCTCCCACACGCCGCGGAGCAGCACCACCGCCAATCCGAGCGAACCGAGCAGCAACCCGAACCCACCCAGCGCTTGAAACGTCGAGAGATACGTGTTTTCCACGGCGAGATACGCATTCAATCGCTCCACCGTCGGCGTGACCTGGAGGCCGCGATCGCCGTAGGCGCTCTCTAGCACTCGCCGCACCTCCGCTTCCTTGCCTTCCGGAGTATGAATAAGGAAGAAATTGTATCCCTCATGGCCAGAATACATGTGAAGGAAGTTCGGCTCCGAGATCAGCAAGCTACTCTGGAAAACGCTGTCGCTGAGCAAGCCGGCGATGCGCAGGCGATGATCCGGCGGCAGAATGATCTCTCCACCGAGACCGGATTTGAGCATCCATTCGACGGTGTTTTTCTCGCCGAATGCGGGCACTTGGCCCGGTGGGACCGGCGTCCCGCCGGTCGTCTGGAGCAGTGTCCAGGGATTGGCGCGTTCGCTCTCCGTATGCGTCTCCCTGGCGGCGAAGCGGAATCCGCCATGCTGATTCTCGATGAAGCTGACCGGCACGCCAAGCAGGCGTGGACGCAGCGGTTGATAAAGATTCAAGCAGCTGGCGTCATCGCCGGCATGAACGCGGAAGGCGACGACCTTCACTCGTTCGAGTAGCGCGGCTGCCTCCTTGGCTTGGCGCTCGGCGCGGACGTTGTCGCCGCCGAATTCATCGCGGTAGATCGGCAACAGCTTATCTTTCACTTCTTGCCGGCCTTCTTTGGTATTCAAATCGCGGAAGAGCGGCAGATCAGATTCGGCCACGAGATTGAAACCGCCGTTGGCCTGGGCGACGGCCTCGTGCGCATCCACATGACGGCGAAACGCCTCGACGGCCACGAGCAGAAACGCGGCCGAGGCGAGCAGCCCCGCTGTGAGGAGGCTGCGGCCGGGATGCCGCGCCGCGTTGCGGATGCCGAGCCGGGCCACACTCCACAAGCCGTGTCCTTCGACAGTTTGCCAGCGTGTGCCGCGCATCCAGCCCGACAGCGCCGCCAAGCAAGCGATGAGCAAAAGACTGCCGCTGCCGAAGAACGTCATGGCCCGCATCTCGTGGTCCTCGACGCGCCCCGAACCGGCAAGCAGAGCGAGGCCGCCCACAAGAGAGACAGCGGCGAGCCACCAACTCCAGTTGCGCCGTCGCCGGCCGAGTTTCTCCCCCTCGCCCGGCATCTGTCCGGCCAAGAGCGCGCTGGGAGCAACACGGCCCAACGAAAACACGGCCCAGACGACCGTGAGCATACTGACAAGGAACGCTCCCCCCGCACCGAGGGCCAAACTGAAGGGATCAAAGTACGGCCGCAGGAACGATTGCAACGTCTCGCCCGGCCACAGCGCCGCCAGCAGCTGCAACAGCATCCGAGCATACAGCATCGCCAGGCATGTGCCGACCACCGCTCCCGCCGCCGCCAGCACAGCACCCTCGCCCAAAAGCAATCTCCGCACCGCCGCCCGGCGATACCCCACTGCCGTCAACAGGCCTATCTCCTCCGCCCGGCGATCGATATTCAGACGAAACAGCAAGCCCACTAGCAGCAGCGACGCCGCGATCAGGAAAAAGCTGAATCCGAGGAACAACATGGCGAAGTCAGTGCCCTTGTTGCTGGCTTCGAGCGCCTGCACTCGAACGGCGTTGAACACTAGACCGCCCTGCTCCGGTCTGAGCCGATCGAGCAAATGCTTCTTGAATGTCGTGGCTGCCTCGGCAAGATCGTCGCCCTTCTCGGCAGCCATCCGGACGGACGTGAGCCGGCCGAAGCGACTGCCCCACAAACGCTGGCCGGTCGCCAGAGTCACGTACGCTTTCGGAGTCGTGCGATAGGCACGCCAGTAATCCTCATCGCGCGGCTTGATGCGTTTGTTGTCGTAGGGAAACGGCGGATCCCATTCGGTGATGCTCAGCTTATCGGTAATTCCGGGAAACTCCGGTGTCAGATCGGGATCGTCCGCGACGCCCTCCAGCGGAACGAACCCGGCCAGGCGAAACGTCGCCTTCTCTTCTCGTGCCTCGCCCTGATGCGTCGGCGGAAAGAAAGATAGCGTCACCGTCTCGCCGATCTTTCGCGGCAATGGCGATTCCTTCCAATCCGCCAGCACGATCTCATCCTCCGCCAGTTCTTTGGCGTCTTGAGGCAAGAACGGTCCCAGGGGCGGCGGTTGCGTGGGATCGAGTGCAGCGACGACCGAGTAGGGAATATCGGCGCTATCGGCCGCGATCGTGTTCGCCAAGTAAACAAGCGTCGGTGCCGCGCGCAGACCCGCATCCTTTGCGGCCGCCAGTGCCGCTTCGGCGAGGAACGGCTCCAGAAGCAGTTGCTTGCTCTCCAGGCTCAGATAATGGCGCTTTTTCCGGTAGAAATTATCTACTTCCTCGCGCGTGAGCATCGGGTTGCGGCCGGGATGAATGACTTGCACGACGGAAGCAGCCATGCGATCGCGCCATTCGCGCGGTTGCAGCTTGCCGTCCTGATTTTTATCGAGCCGCTGAAACAGATTCTCCACACGCTCGTCCGGCGTCTGCAAAACCAGTCCCCAATCGGCGAGCCGCAAGTGCGAGCGCAGCGGCTCCGCCAGCGGCGAATGCACGCCGCCGGCAAGAATGGCATTGCAGCGCCCAGCCAATCCGAGCCGTTCTTGGAGCGCGGCCAGCGGCACGAAGACGGTGCGCGGCGCTTCCAACTCGGGACGCAAGCTGAATGAATCAGCGCCATCGCCGGCGTTCAGCACCTGACCCACGGTCAGCGGCCAATCGTCGATGACGGATTTGTCGTCGCGCCGGCCGAGCATCGTCTCACGGGGGATGGCACTGGGCTTTTGCAGCCGCAATGACACTGTATCGCCGGCGGCTACCTCCAGCCGTTGCCCCAGCACACTGTTGAGGGCGATCCGATCTCCCTCGCGCAGCTCGTTGTCCTTTCCGAATGCCGCCCAGAAATGACCTTCGACGCCGAGGACGGTAACGCCCCGTATCTGCCGCCGAATCGGTCCCTCATTCCCCTTCGCCCGCACCACGATCGTGCCCTGGAGCAAAATGACCGGACAAACATGCTCCGCCGCGCCGCTCAGGGCCAGTTCGCTCGCCAAGGCCTGACGGAAGAATCGCGGCGCGATCAAAGCATCTTCAACCCAGCCGAGTTGTTGCAGGGTGCGTTCGCGCAGACTGCCGCGCAGCGAATCGCCGACCAAGAGCGCGCCAGTCAGCACGGCCGTGCCGACGACGACGCCGAGGAAGACGGCGAGATTGCCGCGCCAATGAAAAAGCAGGTTCCGCAAGCGCAGACGTTTGAGTGTCATAACGGCTCAATTAGGAACCGCCAAGACGCCAAGGACAGAAAAGGACTTAAATTCACTTTTTTGTCTCTTTCTGTCCTTGGCGTCCTTTGTGTCTTGGCGGTTCAATTTTTACTGACTTTTTCCGTGTTCATCGGTGGCTATTTTTCGTTGGTGGTACGAATGCGGGATTCCGGGTGCGATGCCGGCGATTGCAAAGCCCCATCTTCCATCAGCAACGTGCGCGGGAAGAGGTCGGCTAACTCCAGGCTGTGCGTCACCACAATGAGGATGTTCCGCTCCTCGCGGTGCAGATCGAGAAGCAGTTTGCCAATCGACGCGGCCGTGCGGCGATCGAGATTGCCGGTCGGCTCATCGGCCAAAAGCAGCACGGGCCGATGGATGAGCGCTCGCGCCACGGCCACGCGCTGCCGTTCGCCGCCGGACAGCTCGGCCGGCCGATGATCGAGACGGTCGCCCAGGCCGACGCGATCGAGCAGTTGCCGCGCCCACGACTTCATGGCTTCGCGGCTCTCGCGTGCCACGAGCGTGGGAATCAACACATTTTCCAGCACCGAACACTGCGGCAGCAGGTGGTGGTCCTGAAAGACAAAACCGATGTGCCGATTGCGGAAGTCGGCCAGGTCGCGCTCGGACAGGGCGAAGGGCTCGCGGCCTTCCAGCCGCACTTCGCCGCGCGTCGGTCGATCGAGCGTGCCGAGAATGTGCAACAGTGTGCTTTTGCCGGATCCGGACGGCCCCATGATCGCCAGGGCGTCGCCGCGCTCCAGCTCCAGTGACACATCGCGCAGCACGGTCAGGGCGCCGCTGCGGGTCGGATAATCCTTGGCGAGATGTTGAACGCGCAGCGACATGGAAAGTACATCACAAGGCCAGCGGGGGGCGCACAGGATCAGTGTAGGCAGCACCGCCCTGCCCTTCCAGATGCGCGCTCAAGACGCGGAGCGCTCGCGATAGCGTTCCAGTTCCTGGCGATGAATGCGAATGCGCAGGCCGCGCTGGACATAGCGCAGATCGCCCTGCCGGATCAGGTCGAGCAGCTGCTTGCGGGACACGTCGAGAAAATCCGCGGCCTGTGTGAGCGTCCACAGATCGGGATTCGGCTCGGGCAGAGTTTCGCGGGGAGATTTCATGGCGGTTACTCATTGACCCCCAGCACCCGGCGAGCGGGGTTGCGTAAGCGCCCCGAGAGACTTCCTCGGGGCGCTTACGCAACCCCGCTCGCCGGGTGCTGAGGTATCTTCAGCATAGTCTCCCCGGCGCGAGTCACAAGGTTGGCTGAGAGCGAGATTGGCTCAGCAAGTACGCTTCCACGACGGGGGCGGCGAGGGCTTCCGTCAGATCGAAATAGCCCAGGAGCGTCGGGTGAATGTAGTCGGCCAGGATGGAGCTGGAAATGGTGCCGTCGGCCTGTTCGAGGGCCGGGGCGATGTTGACGAACATGGCGTGCGAGTCGCCGGCCAGCATCTGAATCACCAGGGAGTTTGTTTGACTCACCTGGAGGCGATAGGGGTCGGCGGGGCTGGCTCCCCCCGGCGGGACACCGAGGACAACGATTTGTGCTGCCGGCAGGTATGCCTCGATCGCATGCACATCGGCGACGATGCCCGCGGCCGTGGCTTGTGGCGAATCGCCCTCCGCCAAGTTATTGGTGCCGATGGTCAGCACCACCACCGAAGGATGAATACCCACCAGCTGCCCCAAGGACAACTGATACAGCAGCGTTCGCGTAGACTGACCGATGATCCCATAATCCGCGGCGCCCGCCGGCGCCCAGAGCGCCGACCACACTGAGGCTCCCCAGTTGTAGGCAAAGCTCCAGGTCAGGGAATCGCCGAGGAAGACGATGCTCGGATTGTCCTTGGGCAGAGTCGCCAGGAAGAAATCAGCAAGGCCGGTGAGTGCATCTGCGGGAGTGAGCGCGGGCACCGTCGTTGCCGCCGAGAGCAGGCAGCGATCCTCTAGCACCTCCAGAGATGGAACGATCCAACGACTCACGAACCTCTTCTGTCGGCGATCGGGCATGATAGGAGGATCTCCAGCGTCTCGTTCCTGATAGCCCTGCTCTTCCTGTTGTAGAAACGGACGACCTTCTTTCCACAGATACGATGGCCGAGCCGCGCACGCAGCGCAGCGGAGTAAGCGGCCGCCCCACGCTACCGCTTACTCCGCTGCGCTGCGTGCGCGGCTCGGATTTGACAAGCGCCACGGCCGCCGTCGAGGTTCGGGGGCGGGCCAGCGTCAGCGGGTCTGCTATGATAATGAAGCCCCCCGCAAGCAGCCCGCCACGAGCCAACATGAGTTCCCCATGCAAGCCATCCAACTGAAAAATCCTGGCCATTTCGAGCAAATCGGCATCGACGATCCGAACAAGCCCGGACCCAGTGAAGTGCTGGTGCGCGTTCATCGCGTCGGCATCTGCGGCACCGACATCAGCGGCTATCTCGGCAAAATGCCGTTCTACAGCTATCCGCGCATCCCCGGTCATGAACTCGGCGTCGAAGTGATCGCGGTCGGCGACGGTGTGAGCAACGTCCGGCCCGGCCAGCGCTGCTCGGTCGAGCCGTACCTGAATTGTCAGAATTGTTTCGCCTGTCGGCGCGGCCGCGGCAACTGCTGCGAAAACCTGCAAGTGCTCGGCGTCCACACCGATGGCGGGCTGCGGCCGCATTTCCTGGTGCCGGCCCGCAAGTTGCATCCGTCGGACAAGCTGACGCTCGACCAACTTGCCCTGGTCGAGACGCTGGGCATCGGCTGCCACGCCGTCAATCGCGGCCAACCACAAACCGGCGAATTCGCCCTCGTCATCGGCGCCGGCCCCATCGGGCTATCGGTGATCGAGTTCGTCAAGCTGACCGGAGCCAAAATCATCGTCCTCGATCTCAACGAAAAACGCCTCGATTTCTGCAAGAATCAGATGGGCGTGCCCCACACTATTCGTTCGCGCGGCGACGGCTCGGAGCTGCGCGAATTGCAGGACATCACCGGCGGCGCGTTGGCCGCGGTAGTGTTCGACGCGACCGGCAACACGAAATCGATGTGCAACGCCTTCAATTACGTCGCCCACACCGGCCGGCTGGTGTTCGTCGGCATCGTCACGGATAATGTACACTTTTCCGATCCGCTATTGCATCGCCGCGAGATGACGGTGCTTGCCTCGCGCAACGCTCTGCCGGACGAGTTCCGCCGAATCATCGCCCTGATCGAGGAGGGGCGCATCGATACCCCGCCGTGGATCACGCACCGCACGCCTTTCGGGGATTTCATCGATAATTTTCCGTCATACACTAAACCAGAGACCGGCGTCATCAAGGCGATGGTCGAGCTTTAAGCGGATTTTTCGCTCGGCGAGCGCGAACCTGCGGTTGACGATCGGTGTCCGCATCGATTAAGGGATACACGCCTTCGCCGCTTTTATTTTTTCCGGACCAGAGGAACAGAAATGCTGCAAACCGAGAAGAGCGCCATAACCACGGAGAGGATTCGCCCGGTTTTCGCGTCCAAGGGCGCGGCGGCCGGGCTAACGCGGCGAGAATGGTTTTTGCTGCTCGTCCTGTCGGCGGTGCAATTCACGCACATTCTCGATTTCGTCATCATGATGCCGCTGGGACCGCAATTCCAAAAAGACCTTCACTTGAGCAATCAATGGTTCGGCTTTCTCGTATCGGCGTATGCGTTCAGCGCGGCCGTATCGGGATTATTGGCGGCGTGGTTCATGGATCGTTTCGATCGCAAGCGAGCGCTCCTTGGACTGTACGCCGGCTTCACGGTAGGAACGCTGTGCTGCGCCGCGGCGCCGAACTATGCCTTGCTGTTGGCGACGAGGGCGCTAACAGGGGCATTTGGCGGGGTGGTGGCGGCGTGCATCCTTGCCATCATCGGCGATGCCTTCCCCGGTCCGCGGCGGGGCCGAGCGATGGGAGCGATCATGTCGGCGTTCTCGATCGCGTCGGTCGTCGGCGTGCCGATCGGTTTGAAACTTGCCAATATGATGACATGGCGAGCCCCCTTCGCCGCACTGGGCGGCGTTAGCATGGCGGTGCTCGTGCTGATTTACCTCGTGCTGCCGCCGATGCACAGCCATCTCATCCGCGGACGGCAGATTAACAGCTTGTGGACTATTTTCGTTCAGCCTACGCACGTGCGCGCCTATTTGTTAATGACCGCTCTCGTCTTCAGCACGTTCATGATCGTTCCCTATCTCGCCTCTTACCTCGTTGCCAACACGGGGCGCACCAACGACGAGCTACCGTGGGTTTACTCCATCGGTGGAGGGGTCACGTTCGTGACCATGATCCTTTTCGGCTGGCTGTCGGATCGCTTCGGCAAATTGCTGATGTTCCGCTGCCTGGCCCTGTTCACGATGGTGCCAATCTTGCTGGTGACCAATCTTCCTTCGGTGGCCCTGGCGACGGCGCTGATGGTCTTCACGCTGTTCATGGTGGCATCGTCGGGCCGCATGGTTCCGGCCATGGCCCTAATAACAGCCAGTGCAACGCCACGGAATCGAGGCGGCTTCCTTAGCGTCAACGCCTCGGTGCAGCAAGCGGCGGCCGGCCTTGCGTCGGCACTGGGCGGATTGATGTTGGGTCAAGGGATCAACGGCGAAATCACGGGTTTTCCGTTGGTTGGCGGACTAGCGTGCGCGGCAACGCTGGCGAGCATCTGGCTGGCGGGCCACCTGCGGCCGGCCGACGGCGGCGAGGATTCTACGTGGGAAATATAAAGGAGAAAAAAAGACACTATTTCTCCTCTTGCATCTTTCCGAGAGCGGCAGCGGCGTCCGAGGCGACCTCGAACGGTGCATCCACGGCGCCGCCGTTGCTAATCATCCGCGTCGTCAGGAACAGGTCTTCGACATCGCCGCAGAGACCGCAAATGAGCATCCGCCCGCCGGTGTTGAGCAACTGCCGCCGCAAACTCAGAAGCGGCCAGAATGCGACGCTGGACAGATAGCGCACGTGCTGCAAATCGACGACCACGCGATTGACGCCCGCATTCTGCAGGGCATGCTGCATCTCATCGCGCAGCTGCTGGGCCGCTTCCTCGCCCTGGATGCGCGGCTGCATGACGATCAGGACGAGAACGCCCTGGTCCACGGAGCTGTGCAGAAGCGGGGCTGCGGAGGACACACGATGCTCGGGGTTAAGGGTGAAGTACGAGTCTGTGAGTCAGGTTAACCCGGAAGGGCATCGTTGACAAGGCTGAGGAGATGGTTCAGAAAAACGTATGTCCGAGCCGCGCACGTAGCGCAGCGGAGTAAGCGGCCTCCCCATGCCGCCGCTTACTCCGCTCCGCTGCGTGCGCGGCTCGGATGCTTTGGCGGAACAACTTCGTAACTGAAGCCGCGCGCCGTCAACATCTCCAAATGGGCCGGCAAGACTTGGTAAAGAGGATCATCCGCGATCAAACGCACCGGCGCAATCTCGATCAGTGCTCGCCAGGCTTTGGCCCATTCGGTTTTGGGAAGACGAATCGTCAACATAGCCGCATCCACTCCAAAGCGAGGGCACTAAACCGCAATCGCCTTCCTCTCCCGCCGTCGTTCCAGCACCAGATACCCCACCGGGATAATCATACGCGTGAACAGCATGTTCGCCGTCATGCCGCCGATGACCATGATGGCCAACGGCTGCTGCATCTGAGCCCCCGGCCCGATGCCCAGGGCCAAGGGCGCCAAACCCAGGATCGCCGCCATGCTCGTCATAAGGATCGGTCGAAAGCGCGTCCGGCCCGCCAATAGCAGCGCCGGCCGCAGTTCCATGCCCTCCTGACGCAATTGCTGGATGTACTCCACCAGCAGGATGCCGTTCTTCATGTCCAGGCCGATCAGCAAAATCGCCCCCATGTAGCTGGAAACGTTCAACGGCGTGCCGGTGATCCACAGAGCGAACAAACCACTAACCAGCGACAACGGCTGCGTGAGGAAGATCAAGAGCGGCAGCACCACGGAGCGGAACTGGAAGACGAGCATGATGTACACCAGCAGCACGGCCACGACCATGACGACGGCGAAGCTTTTGAACGCGGCCAATTGCTGGACGTAATGGCCGCCCATCTCCCAGGTGTAGCCGGAGTCGAGGGGAATGTGCTTCATTTTCTCGCGGATGTCGCGGACCACCGCGCCAAGGTCGCCGCCCTGCTCTTCGTCCAGTTCCGCGGTGACGTAATGCACCGGCCGCTGGTTCTCGCGCCATTGCTCATCGGTGGTGCGTTTGCGCTTGATCTCGGCCAGCGCGTACAAGGGAATCACGCGCCCCATGCCGATCGTATGCCCCAAGGACGGCGACACGCCCGGCAGCGGCGGCGCTCCCTCCGGCACCAACAACCACTGATTCAGCACGCGATCGGGATCGAAACGGTCCTTGCCGAAGCGATACGAGTCGGGATAGCGCACACGCACATCCGTGACGCGCAGGGCCGATTCGCGCACCTGCGTCGCCACCTGGCCGAAGAACATCGCGTTCAACTGCCGCTCCACCGCCTCCGGCGTCAGGCCAAAGCGCGTCGCTCGCACGCCGTCGATTTTCACCTGGAGATCGGGATTGCCGGCGTAAACCGCCTCGTCGATATCGTGAATGCTCTTGTTCGTTTTCTTCAGCTCCTTGAGTTCTTTGCCGACTTTCTCGGCCAACTCATCGAGCTGGTGATAATCCGGCCCGAACAGCTTCACCTCGATCGGTTTGTTCGCGCCGGAGAGATCGTTCAGTTCGTCGGTGATGATCGGAATCACCTCGACCTTGAGCTGATGCTCGGTGAATTTCTCCTCCAACGTGCTTTGGATCTCCTTGCCGACTTCCTCTCCCGAGCGTCGGCGATATTTGCCGCGGATATAGGCTTTGCCCTCGGCGAGCGCTTGCTCCTCCGTGAATTTGGGTCCGAACTTCTTGGCCGCCGCTTCCTTGCCGGCTTCCATCATCTCCTTCTCGATTTTCTCGAAATCCGGGCGAACCGGCTTGTGCAGCAGGCTCATGGGATCGTCCTCGGCGGGCCGCAGGACAACCTGGATGTCGCCGCGATTCGTGGCCGTGGCGAACAAGCCCAGCTCAGCGCCGGTGCGGCGGACATAAGCCTCCACATCGGGATTTTCGGACAGGGCTTCCTCGATGACCTTGGCTTTTTCCTCGGTTTCGGCCAACGGCGTGCCCGAAGGGGCCCAGTAATCGACGACGAAAGCGCCTTCGTCCATCGCGGGCATGAGGCCGGTTTTCAAGGGCGAAACGAACGGCTTGCGTTCCTTCTGCCCCTCTTTTGGCGGCCGCCAATCGGGTACCCCGGTGTACAGTCCGATGCCGATGCCGACCGCGGCGACCGAGGCGGTCAGCGTCAGCCACGGCACGCGCAGGGCCAGCCCCAGGAACAGCTCGTAGAGCCAGGCCATGGCGCGGTAGAGCGGTCCCGGCGGCGGCATCGGCCGGCCAGCCAGGAACTTGGCCGCGAACACCGGGATCAACGTCAAGCTGATGACCATCGACACGAGCACGGCGATCGACAACGCCCAGCTCAGCGAGGCGAAGAATTGACCATACACGCCGACGATGAACGCCAGCGGCAAAAACACCAGTACCGTTGTTAGTGTCGAGCCAACCACGGCTCCGGTGATTTCCTTCGAGGCCGCACTTACGGGATCGATGACTAAGTTAGGAGTGAGGAGTGAGGAGTGAGGAGGAGGGATTGTAGTCTCTTCTCTCCTCACTCCTAACTCCTCACTCCTCACTTTTTTCGCTTCTAGATGCCGCGCGATGTTCTCGATCACCACCACGGTATCGTCGATGATCAACCCGATGGCCACGGCCAGCCCGCCCAGCGACATCAGATTCAGTGTCTCGCCGGCCCAGTGCAAGAACAGAAACGTGATGGCCAGCGTCGTGGGAATGGCCAGCGCTGAAATCAGCGTGGCTCGCCAACTGCGCAGGAACGCCAGCAAGATCAGAATGCTGAACAGACCGCCGATGAGGATCGCGTCGCGGACGTTATCGACGGCGGTGCCGATGAACGTCGCTTGATCGTAAACGATCGTGGCATGGACATTGTGCGGGATGCGATGATCGCGCTTCATTTGGTCGAGCAGGTTGTGGATGGCGTTCGAGACGTTGATGGTGTTGCCGTTGGGACTGCGGAACACGGTGATGACAACAGCGTCTTTCGCTTCGTAGCCGATCGACAGCACGCGATCCGCCCGGCCAATATGCACGTCGGCCAACTCGCTGACCAGAAGCGGCTGATTGTTCTTGGCCGTGATGACGAGACTGCCGATGTCGCGGGCCGACTCGCTCTGAGTGTTGACGATGACCTGGTAAGCGAAAGGCGGCTGCTCGATGCGTCCGACCGGCTGCAAACGATGGACCTTGGCGATCTGATCGGCGAGATCGGCGGCGGACAGGCCGGCCGCCAACAGGGCTTCGGGCCGCGGCTCGACCACGATCTCGCGCAGGTCGCCCCCGGCCGTATTTGCATAAAGGACATCCGGTATGTTCTTGATGTGCGGCGCCAGGTTGAAGTAGGCGAAATCGCGGAGCTGCGCCGGGCTGTCGCCGCCGGTCAGCACCAGCGACAGGATGGGAAAGACCGACGGCGTCATGCGCTCGACATTCAAATCCACGTCGGGCGGCAGTTTCGAGCGCACTGTGCCGAGACGGTTCCAGGTGAACTGCTCGGCTTGCAGCATGTTGACGCCGGGATTGAATTCCAGCGATAGCTCGCTGGCGCCGCGGATGGTTTTGGATCGCACCTGAGCAATGCCAATGACGGTGCTGATCGCTTCCTCCAGCGGGATCGTCACCTTCACCTGCATGTTCGGCACATCAAGTCCTGCCTTGCGCGCGATGACGCTGATGCGCGGAAACGTCACTTCGGGATAAACGGCACTGGGCATGCGCGTGGCACTGTAGATGCCGCCGAGTGTCAACAAGAGCGCGCTGAGCAGGATAGCGCCGAAATAATGACGGGCGTGGGAGGCCAGGTTTAACACAGAGTATCTCCGGCATGTGTTTCGCGATGTTTCGCAGAAGCGTCCGCATCTCCGTCGTCACCCTGGTTCCCAAACTCGGTTTGAGAACCCTCTGTTCTGGCACGGTCTCCGGACCGTGCCAGTCCGCTGACCGTAGGTCTCCACGGAGCGCGGGAGACCTGCGGTCAGCGACGGGGGCACGGTCCGGAGACCGTGCCCCAACGGTGGATTCCCAAACGGAGTTTGGGAACGAGACGGAACGATCTATTTCTTGTCCTTTTTCTCGTCCTTATGTTCGTCCTTCCCGTCCTTATGTTCGTCCTTCTCGTCCTTGTGTTCATCCTTCTTTCCGTCCTTGTGTTCGTCTTCGTGGTGCTCCTCTTTCTTGAGGTCCACCAAGTCGTCGTCTTCCAATCCGTGACCGCCTTCAACGACAAAGAGAGTATCTTTCTCCAGCGGCACGGGCTTTTTCTTTTCTTCTTCCACTTCGAACAGACCGAGAATCTCCACGCGATGTTTCTCGCGGTCGCGCAGGCCCAATTTCGCTACCCGCTTGTGAACGTGATGCTCTTCTTCGTCCTTGCCTTCCTTGTCCTTTATCACGTTGCCTTCCTTGTCCTTCTTCTTCTCCGTCTCGACGATGAGCACGGCCGGCTCTTCTTGGTCCTCCAGCAGGGCGGCTTCGGGGAGGGTGAAGCAATCGGACTTCTTCTCGGTTAGCACGCGAACACGGACCAGCATATTGGCCCGCAGCTTGCGATTTTGATTCGGAAAACGCGCCTTGACGGCGATGGTGCCGGTCTCCGCCTGCGCCTGATCCGAAATGAAGACAATGCGTCCCTGTTCGAGTTTCACCGCGTCCGTGATCGCTTCGCCGTTTTCGTCGATGCGCACCACCTGATTGAGATGGAGCTTGCTTACGGTATTGGCCGGCACGAAACAGAGCACATCGACTTCGTCGAGGTTGACGATCTCCGCGACGGTGGTGCCCGCGGCGAGGGTTTGTCCCACATGGGCGTGGACCATGCCGAGCTGTCCGGCAATCGGCGCGCGGAGCGTGTACAGGGCCAACTGCTCATCAATGGCTTTTATGTCGGCGCGAGCAATCTCTTCCTTGGCTTTGACGCCCTTATATTTCGATTCGGCATCCTTGAGCGCCAGCCGCGCCTTGTCCATCTCCAGAGTCGTCACCAGCATCACGTCGGTGCCGCTGCTGCGCTGCAAGCGCTCCAGACGCGAGACCTCGATGCGTGCCAGCTCCACCATATGATCGGCCTGCTTGATTTGCTCTTGCAGCTCGGGATCGCTGACAAGCAGCTTGTCGCGGTTGGCCTGCAACACGCGGTCATCGAGCCGAACAAGGATTTGCCCCTTCTCGACATGCTGCCCTTCGACGATGGGCTTGCCCTTCTCGGAAGGCAGCACACTCAAAACGTAGCCGCCTACGGCGGCACTGACATTGGCGGCGTGATCGGGCAAGGGCTGCGTGATGCCGAGCAGCTCGGTCCATTCTTCGAGATCGGCTTTTTCCGCCGTCTCCCATTTGACCGGGGCGGCGTGCTCCTCTTCCTCCTCCGCCGCTGCTTCTTCTTTCTTGCAGCCCGACGGCAGGAGCATCAGCACGGCGAGGAGTCCGAAAACGCTACGGCGCGTAAAAGGCAATGTCCACATCATATTGCATTACCCATAGTTGATGAGAATTGGGCAGTGGGTGTTGAGTTCCTCGCTGCCAAAGGGGCAGCACCGGCGGCCGGCAGCAAGACGCTGAATCGACTGCCCTGCCCCAGCTTACTGTCAATGCGCAGCTCGCCGCCCAGCACCGTGACGATGCGCTGAGCGACCGTCAGCCCCAAGCCAACGCCGGGCCGGCCAAGCCGCCGGGCTTCCGATGAGCGATAAAAAGGATCGCAAAGATACGGTAAATCCTCGGCACGGATGCCCACGCCCTCATCCGAGACGGTCAGCATCACGCCGCTCCGGTCCCGGTCGAGGTACATGCGGATGGGCGTGCCCGCATCGCTGTATTTGCAGGCATTATCGAGCAGATTATCGATAAGCTGTCCCAGGAGTGCCGGCTGCGTGCGGACCTCCCAGGCGGCGCTTGCGTCCGGATTGGGCCAGGAGATGTCGGCCGCGCGGGGATGATCTTCCCAGCGAAGCTGGTATTCTTCCAGCCAATCCGCGAGGTTGAAGAGGTGGGTATCCGGCGGTTCGGTCCGCGCCGGCATGCGAGCCAGGAACAACAGCAGCTCCACCATTTGACGCATCTCGCCGGCACGCCGCCGCACGATCTGAAGCACGCGCTGATATTCCTCGGGACTCCTCTCCTGACGAAGGGCGACTTCCACCTGGCCCAGTACCGCGGTCAACGGCGTGCGCAACTGATGAGAGGCATCCCCCGCGAACCGCTGCTGTTGTTGCAGCGCCTCATGTAACCGAGTCAACAATTGATTGAACGAATGGCCGAGATCTTCAACCTCATCGCCGCTCGGGGCGACAGGCAAAAGCTGGCCCGGCTGCTCGCCGCGCAGTGTTTTCGCGCAGGAGGCCATCTCTACCACCGGACGGATGGCCCGGCGGCACACCCAGCGGCTGAGCAGGGCGCCTATCCCCCACAGTCCGGCGGAAACGGCAAACAGGGTCCAGGCCAACTGCCGCAACGCCGCCGCCACCGGAGCTTGTGGCAGCCCGGCACGCACTGTCAGGGCGGGACCATGATAGGTACGGTCCGAAGGCAGCGAAACCTCGCCGGGCAGGGTGCCGTCTAGTCCCTCCACTGGCTCCGGATGGAATCGTCCAGCCTGGAGTCGGCAGCCAAGAACGCGCCATCCCTCCGAGCCTGAAGCGTAAGCGAAGGCGCCCTCTCGTTCGTCGGCTTCCAGGTTCCGCGAACAATCGATCAAACGTCCCGCGGCATCGTGCAGCATCCAGCGGATCTGATCTTCGCCAGGATCTTCGCCGAGGGTGATATGGCGTTCCAGCGGTTCCCATTCGACATCATCGGCATGGATCTCAATGGCGGCGATGATCGTCTGCATGGCCGTCTCCAACCGCTGGTTGGCCTGGTCCGCGAGATGACGGCGCACGAGCAGATAAAGGACGGTGGAAAAGCCCAGCAGCACCAGAGCCAGGGCCGCCAGGAAGTACGCCGATAGACGTGTCGTCAAGCTCATGGCTTCTCTTACCGTCCCAGGGGAGGCACCTCGCCAAAGAGATAGCCGCGACCGCGCACTGTATGGATCAGGCGCGGGCCATGTGCTTCCAGCTTGCGGCGCAGCTCCATGACGTGGACCTCCAGGGTGTTGGAGAGACCGTCAAAGGACTCCTGCCAAACGTGCTCGTAAATGCGGTTCCGCGACAGCACCTCACCAGGATGCCGCAGGAAAAACAGCAGGAGGGACTGCTCCTTGGCGGTAAGGTCAAGAGGCCGTCCCGCACGTTCGACTCGTTGTGTGGCCAAGTCCATGGCCACATCCAGGTATTCCAGCCGGGCGCCGATGCTGCCGGGCCGCCGCCGCAACAGCGCCTGGATCCGCGCCAGCAGCTCCGAGAAATCGAAAGGCTTGCACAGATAATCGTCGGCGCCCGCGTTAAGTCCCTGCACGCGCTGCTCCACGGCGTCGCGCGCCGTCAAAAACAGCACGGGCGTGGTTTGGTTGATCTGCCGGAAACGCTGGAGCAGCGTGTACCCATCCTGTCCCGGCAACCACCAATCGAGAATCACGAGATCCCAGGCGGCCGATTTCAGGTCGAGCCAGCCGCTCGTGCCGTCGGCGGCGACTTCGACAACGAACCCCTCTTCGCGCAAACCGCGGCTGATGAAGTCGGCAATCTCCTCGTCGTCTTCGATCAGCAGCAGCCGGATGGCCATATACTGTCCTCGGATTGCTGTCGCCGCCTCAATCCATAAACGTTGATTATAACCGGGTTCCTTAAAATGCAGATGATGGAATGATAAATTCCGCTTTATCTAACGAGTCTCGTTCCCACGCTCTGCGTGGGAACGCACGTCCGGCCGCTCTGCGGCCCGACTTTCTCTGCCCCGTGGAGATTTGCCGCGACGCGGAGCGTCGCTCTCCTGCGTTCCCACGCGGAGCGTGGGAACGAGAGGGCTTTATAGATAGCAACGAGAGGACGAGAGAAAGTGCCGATGATCGGATGATAAAATCCGCTTTATCCAAGGACAATCGATGGAACCGTACTTATTGAGTTTGACTCTTCGACTGGCAGACGGAATCTCACGGCTGCCGGCGAAGGTTCGCGCGCGCCACGCGGACTATCTGCGTGCGGCGCAGAATGCCGATGGCGGCTTCTCTGGCCGCGAGGGTGGCTCCGATCTGTACTATACCGGCTTCGCCCTGCGCGGCCTGGCCGTCCTCGATTCGCTGACGCCGGCCATTGCCGAGAGGGCGGGAGACTATCTGCGCGGCTGTCTGACGCAGCAAACCAGCGTCATCGATTTTTTCTCCCTTCTGTATTCCTGTGTCTTGGTGCAGCTGGCCGGCGGTCCCGACGTGCTCGCGGGTAGCTCACCAGATTGGCCCGATCGCGTCGCCGAGATGCTGGAGCGTTTCCGCACCTCCGATGGCGGCTATGCCAAGACCATCGGCAGTGCATCGGGCAGCACGTATCACACGTTCCTGGTGGCGCTGTGCTATCAACTGCTGGGCCGGCAGCTGCCGCGCTTAGCCGACGTGGTGCGCTTCGTCGCCTCGCGCCGACGGGAGGATGGCGGCTACGTCGAGATCGCGCCCATGCGCCGCGGCGGCACCAATCCAACCGCCGCCGCCGTCGGGCTATTGCAATTGGCCAAGGACGAGATGCCCCAAGCGCTCGAGGAAGTCCGCGGTGAAGTTATTGCTTTTCTTGCCGGCATGGCGTCGCCCGAAGGCGGATTGCGCGCCAACGGCCGAGCGCCTTTAGCGGATCTGCTGTCCACCTTCACCGCTGCCTGGACGCTGGAACAGTTGGGAGGATTGCAACACTTGGATGAAGAACAACTATGGCGCTATGCCGAATCGCTAGAGCGTCCCGAAGGTGGTTTTCACGGCGGCCTGTGGGATGAGGGGCACGACGTGGAATACACGTTCTACGGACTTGGCGTCCTCGCCTTATTGGCAGTACAACGCGATTTTTCAGACGGAAACTCAGTTTAAGCGCATTTTAGGCAGAAATAACTCCTTTCTCGATCCGCTTTCCTTGCCCAAGATTCAAAAAGAGTCTAGCTTTCGGTTGCTTGAGGATGGACGATCGAGCCGGATCGATGGCTTGGACCGCATCCTCGGCAACGGAACCAAGGTCGGTCAGATGGTTGCGGTAGGACGCAGCCACGGACGGCCTCCTCATTCCCCGGGAAATACTCCATGTTGTCTCTCTCCGCCTGGCTTCGTCGATTCCCCTCTTCTCCGAAGACAAAGCGTTCCGTAAAACTCCGCTGCCAGCGAGTTCTGCCGAGCATCGAAGTGCTCGAAGACAGGTCACTATTATCGACTACTTACACCGTCACCAGCCTGCTGGATACCAATACGGGCATCGGTGATGCGGGGACCCTGCGCTACGTCCTTAACCAGGCGAATGCCAATCACACCGGGACAGCGGCCGATCCGGACTTGATCCAATTCGCCACCGGCAGCGGGACGATTGCGGTCAATGCGGCGAACGGCGGTGCCTTGCCCGGCCTCGCCAGCAACGAAGTCGCCGTCATCGACGCGACCACCGCGACCGGCTACAACGGTACGCCGGTCATCACCCTCGACGGCACGCTCGCCGGCCCCGGCGCCAACGGCCTGACCATCAGCGGTGGGTCGAGCATGGTGAAGGGACTCGACATCGTGAATTTCGCGGGCAACGGCATTCAGCTCGATACCAACGGCAAGGATACGGTGCAGTCCTGCTACATCGGCATCACCACGACAGGCACGGCTGCCGGCAACGGCGGCAATGGCATTTTTATCAACGGCACGGCGAGCAACACCATCGGCGGCGAGCAAAGCATCGGGGGCAACCTCATCTCCGGCAACGGCGGCAACGGCATCTTGATCGAAGGCGCGACGGCCTCGAACAACGTGGTGGTCGGCAACTTCATCGGCACCGACCCGACCGGCAGCATGGCCGTCGGTAATGGCGGCAACGGCATCCAGCTTGAGAATGCCCCCAACAATCAGATTGGACCCAGCAATCCGGTAACGCCGGTGACCTATTACAACACGGACAATTTCCCCACCAACCTGACCTACGCCGGATGGGAGGGCATCCGCGATGGCGACAGCAGCGGCCAGTACCTCATCACCGGCACCACGGTGGTCAACGGCGAGCCGACCGGGCTTTTGTATGAAGGGACCATTGATGGAACGGGGACTTCGTATGCGGTAATCTCTCCCGGCTGGACAACTTCCAGCGTCTATGGTCCCAATAATCTGGGCAACGGCGTGATCCAGCTCGTGGGGACTTATACAAGTTCGAGTTCCACGGCCGCGACAAATAGCTTCATCTTTCAGGGCACCACGAGCGATCTCAATAATGCCAGCAATTACGCCACCATCGACATTTCGGGAGCGGATTACACCATCGTCCATAGCGTGTCGGGCGGACTGGCGGTCGGCAACTACGACAGCCCTGCCGATCATGGCAAGTACGGCTTAGCGTTAGGGCCCGGCCATGCGTTCATCTTCGATGTCAGCGACCCTTCCAATCCGATTTACGTCAAGGACATCTCATTCCCCGGCGCCATCAGCACGAGCGCCTACGGCATCTGGTACAACGGCGGCACCAGCTACACCATCTGCGGCGGCTACAGTGCTGGAGCCGTAAACAATTTTCAGAATCAGAACGACCCCTTCCCTCATGCCTTCCTCGTGGATTACGATTCCTCCACGGGCACGTTCTCTCACTGGACCTCATTCGATTACCCATATGGCAAGGACTTCCTGACCCATTTCCAGGGAATCAGCAGCACGCAACCGGGCGTTTATACCATCGCGGCGGACGCCGCCATTCAGAACGGTTCCGCGCCTACCCAGGGTATGTGGGTGACCGTGAGCCGAAACGCCGATGGCTCCTTCGGCCCGGCAAGGTGGATCAACCTCAATTATCCGGGCCTCGACCCGACGACGAACCTCACCAGTAACAATTCCGTGGCCGGCAACCAGTTGGTCGGAATCATCCTTGGCTCAAAAGGATTTACCTACCAGGCCACCGTGAATAGCAGCGTCGTGTTATCGAACGTGATCAGCGGCAATGGCGGCAACGGCATCTTGATCGAAGGCCTCACCGCCACGGCCAACTCGATTGTGGATAACAACATCGGCACCAACGAGCCGGGCACCGCCGCCGTCGGCAACGGCGGCAACGGCATCGAGATCACCAACGGCGCGAAGCTGAACACCATCGGCGGCAACACGCCCACGACCAACACCTTCACCGGCACGCAGACCCAGGCCCCCGGCAAGCCGGCCGACGGCAACGTCATCTCCGACAACGGCGGCGACGGCGTCCTGATCACCGGCGGCGCCGAGGACAACACGCTCAGCGGCAATTTCATTGGCTCGGATGTCACCGGCATGCACGCCCTCGGCAACTCAGGCGATGGCGTAGGGATTATCCATGCCGACAACAATTCCTTGATCGGCACCACCGTCACGCAAGACCCGTTCGTCTATCTCAACCTCGTCGTCGCCAACGGCGGCAACGGCCTTGTCATCGACGATTCCAACAATACCACCGTGCAAGCCAACGACTTCGGCCTGGCCGATGACAACTTAACCGCATTGGGAAATCGACTGGACGGCGTGCTGATCGAGGGAACCTCGCAGAACACGCAATTCGGCGGCATCATCCCCCTGGGGAACATTAGCGCCGGCAACGGTCGCAACGGCGTTGAAATCGCCGACACCGCCAGCGGTACCGTGGTCTTCAACACCTTCTGCGGCTTGCCGGCTTTCGTGGACACGGCGGTGGGCAACAAGCTCGACGGCATGCTCATCAGCTCGACCGGCGGCAACAACACCATTCGCACCAACGTGATTGCCGGCAACGGACTCAACGGCATCCACATTACCGGCGACGCCAGCGGTGTCCAGGTAACGGAAGACATCATTGGCCTGGATACGCCGGGGAACTCGGCATTGCCCAATGGCGAGGACGGAGTACTGATCGACGGCACCGCCCACGATAATCTCATTGGTGGACAACAAGTATCCGTTATCCCGCAAAATACGATCTCCGGCAACGACGGCAACGGCGTCGCCATCGAAGGCAACGCCCACGATAATCAAGTCGTCCACAGCGATATCGGCACGGATGTCTTTGGAAAGACCGCGTTAGGGAACCTGGGCGCGGGCATCTACATTGCCGACAACGCCAACAACACTACCATCGGCGGGACCACGTCGTTCGATCAGAACATCATCAGCGGCAATAAAGAGGGGATTGTGCTCTACGGCGGAGGCCCGCTGGGAACGCAAGTAATCGGCAATCTGATCGGCACGGACAAGACCGGGCAAAATGCGCTGCCGAACAACGGCCCTGGCGTCCTAATCCTCGGCTCCTCCGGCAATGTAATCGGCGGCACCGGAGCGGGCATGAGCAACGTCATCGCCTTCAATAACCCCGGCGGCGTCGTGGTCGTTTCCGGCAACCACAACGGCATTTTGGCAAACTCCATCTTCAACAACTCCGGGGAAGGCATCGTTCTGGCCCCCGGAACGAATGCCAACAATAATCAGCCGGCGCCCGTCCTCACCGCGGCGGAGGAACTCTCCTCCACTACGGTCCAGATCACTGGCACGCTCACGGCCGCGGCTAACACGACCTACTCCGTTGAGTTTTTCTCGACGCCGAGCGGCACCTCGGCGGGCCAGGGCAAGACTTATCTCGGCTCGATCACCGCGACCACAAACGCGAATGGAGTGGCTTCGATCGGCTTCACCACGACCATGGCCTCGCCGTCCGGCACCTCCTTCACGGCAACGGCAACCGACCCGGTGAACAATACTTCGCAGTTCTCCAACGCCGTGTTCGCCGCGCCGCCCGCGCCGCCCTCACCACCCAGCCCGCCGCCGGCTCCCACCCCGCCGCCCGCGCCGTCCACGCCGACGCCAGTGGGAACGCTGTCGCCATTCGGCCTCGGCTTCGGGCCGGGATTGCAGCTGGAAATCTTCGATGTCGATAGCCAGGGGCAGGTGTTCGAGCAACCGTTGGGGACGTTCCTCACGGGGGGCAGCCTCACGTTCGTGGCCAGCGATTTGATCTTCTCGAACGTGCAAAATGTCAATGGCTCGCTGCTGGGGTTGCTCCAGGAGCAGAGCGGTCAGCTCGCCTTCGTAAAAGTCATGAATCTGGTCAATCCATTCGTCTTCAATGCGGTGCTTCAAACGCTGATGAAGCCGGTATAGTGGGAACCAACCAGGCGAGCGGGGTCGCGTAAGCGCCCCGAGTGCGTATGGGGCCGACGAAGGAGGCCCACCACTTCCCCTGGTGGGCCTCCTTCGTCGGCCCACCCTAATCGCATCAACACGTGTTCACCCACGAGCGCAGCGCTTCGGCGACGCTCCATGCCTGGGCGATGCAGCCGCGCGGCGTGAATGGCTCTTCCGCGTCGGCGACCTCGCTGATCGATCCCACGCACGCCTCGCCGAGATGATCCGCTAACCCCTGCAAGAAGCGCCGCGATCCCTCTTTATCCTCCGGATGCAGCTTCAGCCAGGCATCAATGAACGGCCCAATCAGCCACGGCCAGACAGTCCCCTGATGATAGGCGGCGTCGCGCGATCGCAGGTCGCCGTGATAGGTCGGCTTGTAGTCCGGCTCTCCCGGCGCCAGCGAACGCAAGCCCAACGGCGTAAGCAAACGCTCGCGTACCACGTCCATCACTGGATGCCAGCGATCCTTATCGAGGACCGGATGCGAGAGCGAGATGGCAAAAACCTGATTGGGACGGCACGATGGATCGTCGCCCTTCTCGCTGTCCACCACGTCATAGAGGTATCCGCCCTTGGCGTACCAGAAGCGCCGATTGAAGGCGGTTCGCGCCCGCTCGGCATGTTCGGCGACGGCCTTGGCCCGCGCGGTTTCCTCTAGTTCTTGTTCCCAGCGCTCCAGCCAGCGCAGAGCGTTGTACCACAGGGCATTGATCTCGACAGCCTTGCCGCGCCGCGGCGTCACCACCCAATCGCCGCACTTGGCGTCCATCCACGTCAGTTGATACCCTTCCGCGCCCTGACGCAACAGGCCGTCCGATTTGTCCACGCCAATGCCGAAGTGCGTACCGCGCAGATGGTGATCCACGATGTCGCGGACGATCGGCACCAGGAACACCAGCGTTTCGGTGTCGCGGGTGATCTCGTAATAGCGGCCGATGGCCTGGATGAACCAGAGCGTGGCGTCGGCGGTGTGATACAGTCCTTCCTTGCTGCCTTCGGGAAAAAGATTGGGAATGAGACCGTCGCGGACATGGTTGGCGAAGGTGCGGAGGATGGAGCGAGCGTCGCTGTGCCGGCCGGTTGTCAGGGTCAGCCCTTCCAGGCAAATCATGGTATCGCGGCCCCAGTCGGTGAACCAGTGATAGCCGGCGATGACGGTGCGGACTTCATCGCCGGCGGCGCGGGCCCGCGCCGCCTCTTCGACGCGGCCGGCCGGCGTAATGAGGAATTGATCGGCGCCAAAGACCCATTCGGCGCCCAGGCCCGTCTTCGCCTCGGGGGTCGCCAGCCATAAGAGCCGGCGCCGCCGCTCGTGCTCTGCCCTGCGGGCGGCGACTGGCGACAGCGCTTCGATCGTCTCCCAACTCTCGGTTGAGGCCACCAGCGTGGCATCATGATCGGTCGACAAATCGAGGCGGAAATAACCGGGACTCCACAATTCGCCCCGCGAATCATAGCCGCGATTTTCTTCCACCCAATACAACAGCGGTTGCGTTCGCTGGCTCTCAACGGTGAAAGCCGTGCGACGCCCATGCACGCGGAAGCGGAAGGGCGGCACGTCCGATTCGCCCCGAATTTCGTAGTGCTCGCCGATGGCCGTCAACGCATAGGGCGCGGCGAACTCCGTACTCACCTTGGCATCGTGCGGCCGGAAGTGAACGGCCAAGCGAAGCTTTAGCCGTACCGTGCCCTCCCCTTCGAGCAGGCAATAGCCAACGTGGACGGTGTTCTGTTCGTGCGGCAATAGTACGCGTTTTTCCAATACGCAGCCGTCGATCTCCCAACGCCACACCGGCAAGCCGAATTCCAGGCGGAACTCGCGGAAGAATTCCAGACCGTGGAGGTCTAGTTTGCCGTCGGCTAGCTGCTCGCCGCCCAGACGCACCGTCCGGCCGTTGGGCAGACGAACCTGCTCCATCAGATGGTTGAGCATGACAGTGCGGCCGTGCGGCGCCGGCAGAGCGGCGATAAGCAAGCCGTGATAGCGGCGCGTACAAACGCCGGCCAACGTGGACGAGGCATAACCGCCGAGGCCGTTGGTCACCAGCCATTCCTGGTGGACCACCTGCTCGACTTCTCTGGCGTTCCCCGTCCAGCGAAAGTGACGGATTAGCTGGTTCATAAAATCGCCCGGAAAATCGGCGAGCGGGGTTGCGTAAGCGCCCCGAGAGACTTCCTCGGGGCGCTTACGCAACCCCGCTCGCCCGCATCACTGTCGCCGATTCGCCCGGCAAGCGCCAACCGTCTTCGCGCTCCTCGGCCGCGGCCGAATCGCCTCCGTAGCGCGGATCTTCACTGCTCCACACCACCTCCCACACTCTACCCTCGTCGGGCGCCAAGAGCGGTTCCGGCGCCGGCGCCAACAAGAGATCCGTACCGAGATTAATTAATAAAAGCCGGTCGTCGCCGTCTTCCCCGAAATAGCGCAACACAAACGCATGAGAATTCAGCACAGCTCCATCGACGCCGCCGCGACGCTGCGCCCGAAAGACCGGATCCGCGCGACGAAGCTGCAATAAATCACGGTGCAAAGCGTAGACACCGGCGTGCTCCTCGCGCTCGGAAAAGTCGAGTTTACAGCAAGTAAATGTGGCTGGATCGGCCGGATCGGGAATGTGTTCCTGCATGGCCGGCGTCGCCATGCTGGGGAATTGAGCCATGAACGCCTTGCGTCCTTTATAGACCACGGATGCCAGCTCCGGCTTGTGGTCGGCGAAAAAGTGGAAGGGGCGGGAAGAGGCAAACTCTTGCCCCTGGAAAAGCATCGGCGTTCCCGGACTCAGCAGCAACAGGGCCGTCAGCGCACGGTGGCGTCCCGGACTGGTTATCTGCGACGGCTGCTTGACCGTGTTGGCGAGCTGATCGTGATTCTCCAGAAAGGTGATGAAGGCCGGCGGCGGCACAGCGATGGTCCGCGTGCCGCGCCGCTGCTTCTGCCAAAGATAACGCTGGCCCTGGTACAGAAACCCGTGCTTCACCGCCGAGATCAGCTCCTGTGGCGTGCCGCGGTAATCGCTGAAATAGGCCTCCGTTCGGCCCGTGAGAGCGACGCGCGCGGTGTGGTGAAAATCGTCGTTCCATATGGCGTCGAAGCCGTAGCCCCCCTCTTCCACAGGCCGGACCATCCGAACCTGCTGCGGCTCGTTCTCGGTCACGATAATGACATCCCGGCCGTTCGCCGCTTGACGCACATTTCGGCTGATCGCCGCTAAAATGTGTTCTTCCGAGCTATCGTAGATGTTTTGCGTGGCATCCAGGCGCAGGCCGTCGAAGTGAAATTCCTCGATCCAGTATCGGGCGTTGACGGTGATGTATTCGCGCACCGGGCCGCTATTTGGTCCATCGTAGTTGAGCGCCGGTCCCCAGTCGGTTTTGTAGCGCTTGGTCATGTAGTCGGTGGAGAATTGGTCGAGATAGTTGCCGTCGGGACCGAGATGGTTGTAAACCACGTCCAGGAGAACGCCCATTCCCAGGGAATGGGCGCGATCGATGAATCGGCGCACGTCGTCGGGCGAACCGTAAAGGCGCGTGGGCGCAAACAAGTTGACGCCGTCGTAGCCCCAACCGAATCGGCCGGGGAAGTCGGCCAGAGGCATGATCTCCAGGACGGTGATACCGGTGTCGTACAGCGCCGGCAGCTGGCGCGCCGCCGCTTCCCACGTGCCCTCCGGAGTGAAAGTGCCGATGTGCATTTCATAAAGCACTTGCCCCGGCAGACTCAAGCCGCGCCAGCCGTGATCCGTCCATGCAAACGCCGCCGGATCGACGACTTGCGACGGACCATGCGGTCCCTCCGGCTGGAAGCGCGAAGCAGGATCGGGGTAGAGTCTGGTCTCGTCGTCCAGGCGAAAACGATAGCGCACCCCCGCCCGGGCCGGCGCGAAACCGGAAAAATAACCACCTTCTTCCGACCGCAGTGGGAATATCCCACGGCCCGGATCTTCAAGCACAACTTCTACCATGCGACGCCGCGGCGCCCAGACGCGGAAATGAATTCGACCGTCCTGCTGGACTTCCGCACCGACCGGCAGGTGTCGGGGAACTTCCTGCTTCATGGAGCAATGATGTGCAAAGAGAGTGCCATAGATAACCGCCCGCGAGTCTCGTCCGAGCCGCGCACGCAGCGCAGCGGAGTAAGCGGCTCGGACGAGACTCGCGGCGCGGATGAAAATGAGAATCTTGCATCGTTGGCATGACTTCTGCCCACCATTATAAAATTACGTGGGTGGACCATTGCTGAGTTATCACGTCGATATTGTCGGGAGAGACTGTGATTGGCCGCACACGGAAGCCTGAGATCGTCACGCTCGAAGACGATCCTCTTTGGTACAAGGATGCCATCATCTACGAACTGCACGTTCGCGCCTTCTGCGACAGCAACGGCGACGGCATCGGCGATTTTCTCGGCGTTGTCGAGAAACTCGATTATTTGCAGGACCTCGGCGTCACCGCCCTTTGGTTGTTGCCCTTCTATCCCTCGCCCTTGCGCGATGACGGCTACGACATCGCCGATTACACGAGCGTCAATCCGATTTACGGCACTATCGACGACCTCCAACGGCTGCTCGATGAGGCCCATAACCGCGGCCTGCGCATCATCACCGAATTGGTCGTCAACCATACCTCCGACCAACATCCGTGGTTCCAGCGCGCTCGCCGTTCGCCGCCGGGCAGCCTCGAACGCGACTTCTACGTCTGGAGCGATACGCGCGATCGCTTCAAGGACGCCCGCATCATCTTCAAGGACTTCGAGCTATCCAACTGGACGTGGGATCCCGTCGCCAACTCCTTTTTCTGGCACCGCTTTTATTCGCACCAACCCGATCTCAATTACGACAATCCAGCGGTCCACGAGGCCGTCTTCCGCGTCCTCGATTTCTGGCTGGAGCGCGGCGTCGACGGCCTGCGTTTGGATGCCATTCCCTACCTTTATGAGCGAGACGGCACCACCTGCGAGAACCTGCCGGAGACGCACGCTTTCCTCAAGAAGCTGCGCGGCTACCTCGACAGCAAGTACAAAAATCGCGTGCTGCTGGCGGAGGCCAACCAATGGCCCGAAGACGCCGTCGCCTACTTCGGCGGCCACCAGGGCGATGAATGCCACATGTGCTTCCACTTCCCCATCATGCCGCGCTTGTTCATGTCCATTCAGATGGAAGACCGCTTTCCCATCGTGGACATCCTCCAGCAGACGCCGGACATCCCGCCGAACGGCCAATGGGCGCTGTTTCTGCGCAATCATGACGAACTGACGCTGGAAATGGTCACGGAGGACGACCGCGATTACATGTACCGCGTCTACGCCCACGATCCCCAAGCGCGCATCAATCTCGGCATTCGCCGGCGGCTGGCGCCCTTGTTGCAAAACCATCGCCGCAAGATCGAGCTAATGAACGGCCTGCTCTTGTCGCTGCCGGGCACGCCGGTGATTTACTACGGCGACGAGATCGGCATGGGCGACAACATCTATCTGGGCGATCGCAACGGCGTCCGAACGCCCATGCAGTGGGACGGCGAGCGCAACGCCGGCTTCTCGTCGGCCAATCCGCAGCGGTTGTATTTACCGCTCATTATCGATCCGGAATTTCACTTTCAGATCGTCAACGTCGAGGCGCAGCAGGGCAACCTCTATTCCCTCTTGTGGTGGATGAAGTATCTATTCGCGCTGCGCAAACGTCATCAAGCGTTCAGTCGCGGCACGCTGGAGATGCTGACGCCGGACAATTCCAAGACGCTGGCCTTCCTGCGTCACGGTCAGGATGAGACGATCCTGGTAGTGGCCAATCTCTCGCGTTTCATGCAGGGGCTTCGCGTCGATCTGGCGGCGTACAAGGGCATGACGCTGGTCGATTTGATGGGCCACACGACTCTGCCCGAAATTGGCGAGACGCCGTACTTCATGACGCTGGGTCCGTACTTGTTCCACTATTTCCTGCTCAAGCCGAAGCCGGCCCCCATCGCCGGCACGCCGGAGCCGCCCAACATCACGGTTGTCGGAATGCGGGGCTGGTCAGGAATCTTTCGCGGTCGGCCGCGGCAGCGACTGGAAGAGGCGCTGCCAGGATATTTGCGCAGCCGGCCGTGGTTCCAGGGACAATTGCGCGACATCAAGACCGTCACTCTCCGCGATGTCCTTCCGCTTGGCGGCGACGAGGACGGGCCGCGTCTGACGCTGGTGCAGGCCGATTTCGACGAAGGCGAGCCGGAAGTTTACCTTCTTCCGCTGGCTTTCGCGCCCCCGCCGGACGCCGCCGCTCCCGCCTCGCCGCCTGGTCCGGTCATCGCCCGTTTGCGCTTCCGTTCGCCTGCCAGCCCGAAGCGCGAGCAAGGAGATGCCCTTGCTGGCGCTGCGGGTTGGCAGGAACGGGAGGGCGCTCTTTACGATCCCAGCGGCGAACGCAGCTTTGTGGCGCTGGTCATCGATTTGCTCGCCCGCCGAGGCCGTTACGATGGGGAGGTTGGCGAGCTGCGCGGCGAGCCGGAACGTGCCTTCGCGGCCGAGTTGCCGGCCTCCGAGCTGCGCGTGCTGGAATCCGGCAACACCGTCGTCCTCTTGGGGGATCGTCTGGTGCTCAAGCTCTATCGCCGTATCGAGGAAGGGGTGCAGCCGGAAGAAGAGATTAACCGCGTCTTATTATCGAAAACCACCTTCACCCAGTTGCCGGCCGTGATCGGAGCTTTGCGCTATCGCTCGGAAAAAGGCGAGCCGGCGGCGCTAGGCCTCGTGCAGGATTTCGTTCCCAGCGAGGGCGATGCCTGGCATCTGACCTTGGATGCGTTACACCGCTTCTTCGATAACATCCTGCCCGGGGCCGCCAACCCACCTCAGCTGGATGGGCCGCGTTCCGTGGTCGAGCTGAGCGATCAGGAGTTCCCGGCCCAGGTTCGTGAGCTACTTGGTTCCTACCTGGAGACCACCCGTTTGATGGCCAAGCGCGTCGGCGAATTGCACGTCGCCTTGGCCTCCGTGAAGGACAACCCCGACTTCGCGCCCGAACCGTTTACCATCCATTATCAACGTTCGCTCTATCAGTCGATGCGCGGACGCATCCGTCAGACCCTGGTGATGCTGCGCCGGCAGATCGATCGTTGGCCGGAACCTCTGCGCGATCAGGCCGCCCGCGTGGCCCGGAGCGAAGACAAACTCATGCGTGTGAGCCATCGCATTCTCGACCGTTTGATCGAGGCGAAGCGCATCCGTTGTCATGGCCACCTCCATTTGGGCCACTTGCTCTACACCGGCAAGGACTTCCTCGTCATCGATTTTGAGGGCGAGCCGGACCGTTCGCTGATGCACCGCCGCCGCAAGCGCTCGCCGGTGCGCGACCTGGCCGGCCTGCACCGCTCCTTGCAAGAGGCGGCCGTGGCGGCGCTGCGGCAAGGGGGCATCCGCGCCGACGACATCCCGGCACTGGAACCGTGGGCGCGCTTTTGGCAGCGCTGGGCCTCGGTCATCTTTCTCAAAGAATATCGGGCCATGCCAGGCACGGCGGAGCTTTTGCCGCGCGATCCGGGGTCGCTGATCGCGCTGTTCGATTTCTATCGCCTGGGCTGGAACATCTCCGGCCTGCGCCACGAGTTGGCCGCGATCACCGACCGCGCCGCCATGTTGCTGCGCAACCTTATCCACATGATCGAGAGGGAGTGACGGAGAATGGAGGTCAACAAGAGAAAGCGATGCTAATACTTCGCCGACTAGCCCGCAGCGCGGGCGTCCCGCCCGCAAGCCAGGCGGGCGGGACGCCCGCGCTCCGGCGCTCCAGCCTAGTAGTGTATTCTATTAGTGCCTCTATTAAAGGTTTTATAATTCGTCACGGAGCGAAGATCCTTCTCTCTTCCCCGGAGCATCATGACTAGCGCGGAAGTCCTGGCCAGCCTGTTGTCCGATCTGGAGCGGGAAGCGACCGCCCGTCGCTGCGCGCCCGAGGCCACCTATCGCCTGCAATTCCATGCCGGTTTCACTTTTCAGGATGCCGCGCATCTTGCTCCCTATCTGCACGATCTCGGCATCAGCCACATCTACGCTTCGCCGTACTTGAAGGCCCGGCCCGGCAGCAAGCACGGCTACGACGTGCTCGATCACCAGCACCTCAACCCCGAAATCGGCAGCGATGCCGACTACGCCGCTTATAGTGACACCCTGCGCGAGCACAATCTCGGCCAGATCCTCGATGTCGTGCCCAATCACATGGGCATTGTCGGCAACGAAAACGTCTGGTGGAACGACGTGCTGGAGAACGGCCCGGCCTCGCCCTATGCCAACTATTTTGACATCGCCTGGGAGGTATCGCCGCGTCCCGCTCTGCGCGATCGCGTACTACTGCCGCTGCTCGGCGAGCCATACGGCCAAGTCCTCGAAGCGGGACAAATCCGCCTCCACTATGAGGCGGGCACATTCACCATCCACTATTTCGAGCACCGCCTGCCCGTCGCTCCGTGTACCTGGAGCAAAATCCTCAGCTACGACCTCGATCAACTGGAGGCGGCGCTGGGCAAAGATTCGCTGCAACTGTTGGAATATCAAAGCATCCTAACGGGCGTACGCAACCTGCCGTCGCGCACCGAGACCAGCCCCGAACGCATCGCCGAACGCCAACGCGAGAAGGAAGTGCTTAAACGCCGCCTCGCCGCCTTGACGGACAGCTGCGCCGAGATCCGCGAGCATCTTCTCGCCGTCGTCCATATCTTCAACGGCACGCCGGGTGATCCGCAAAGCTTTGACTATCTCGATGAATTGCTCGACGAGCAGCCATACCGCCTGTCGTCGTGGCGCGTGGCCTCCGATGAAATCAACTATCGCCGTTTCTTCGACATCAACGAGCTGGCCGCCTTGCGCATGGAGCGCGCGGAGGTCTTCCTTGCCACGCACAAGCTGATTTTCCAGCTCCTGCGCGAACGCAGGCTGTCCGGTCTGCGCATCGACCACCCCGACGGTTTGTTCGATCCCCGGCAATACCTGCGGCGTCTGCAGCGCCATTATCTGCTAGAACTGGCCCGCCAAATTTATCAATCGCGTCCGGAGTATCAGAGCATCGAGTGGAATGAATTGGAAGCCCCCCTGCTGGCCCGCATCAATTCCGGCGCCTTGCCCGAACGCTCGCTATACGTCGTCGTCGAGAAAATCCTCGGCAGCAACGAATCGTTGCCGGCCGACTGGCCCGTCCACGGCACGACCGGCTACGACTTTCTAAACGTCCTGGGCGGCCTGTTCGTCGATCCGGCCAGCGCACGCGCCTTCACAACCTTGTACCGCGATTGGATCGAGGACTACACACCGTTTCTGGAGGTGGTTTACGATAAAAAACTCTTGATACTCGGTTTATCTCTTTCAAGCGAATTGCAGATGTTATCGTTGGCGCTGGATCGACTGGCCCAACGGCGGCGCTGGTCGCGCGACTTCACGCTGCACAGTCTCCGCCGCGTCCTGCGCGAGGTCATCGCTTGTTTTCCCGTCTATCGTTCGTACATCGCCGAAGGCACGGTCCACGACGACGACAAGAAGTACATCGACGGCGCCATCCGCGAAGCGCGCAAACGCAATCCCACGCTCAACCGTGCTCACTTCCAATTCCTGCGCAACATCCTGCTCCTGCGCCACCCCGAGCGCGCCAGCGAGGAAGAGATCACCGAGCAGCAGCGGTTCACCGGCCAGTTCCAGCAAGTGACCTCGCCGGTGATGGCAAAGGGGCTGGAGGACACGGCCTTTTATGTCTACAATCGCTTGACTTCGCTCAACGAGGTCGGCGGCGACCCCGCCCGTTTCGGCATCCCGCCCGCCGTCGTCCATCAGAACTTCGCTGCCCGCCAGCAACATTGGCCGCGCGCCCTTTCGACCACGTCCACGCACGATAGCAAGCGCAGCGAGGATGTCCGCGCCCGCATCAGCGTTTTGTCCGAAATGCCCGACGCCTGGAGCGAGCGCCTGCATCGCTGGAGCACGCTCAACGAACCGCACCGCGTCCAGGTCGAGGACGACAAAGCGCCCGACAGCAACGTGGAATATCTCTTGTATCAAACGCTGTTGGGCGCCTGGCCGGCCGAGCCGTACAGCAACGAAGATTATGCCGCGTTCGTCGGCCGCATTCAGGCGTACATGGAGAAGGCTACCCACGAGGCCAAGGTCCACACAAGCTGGATCAACCCCAACGCCGACTACGATCAAGCCCTACGCCTGTTCGTCGGCCACATCCTCGATCCGGCGGCCAGCCCGGAATTTCTCGACGATTTCCGCGCCTTCCAACGGACAATCAGTCGATACGGCTTTTTCAACTCGCTGTCGCAGTGCTTGCTCAAGATCGCCGCACCCGGTGCGCCGGACACCTACCAAGGGACCGAGCTGTGGGATTTCAGCCTGGTCGATCCGGACAATCGCCGGCCGGTCGATTACGAGAAGCGCCGCCGGCTGCTGGCGGAATTGCTCGAACGATCCCATCTGCCAAAAGCGCGCGGCGAGCTGGCCGACGAGCTGGTGGAGACGATGGCCGATGGACGCATCAAGCTGTTTGTCACCGCGATGTCACTTCGTTGCCGCCGGACGCATCCCGGCCTGTTCTCGGTCGGTTCTTACTCCGCCATCGATCCCGTGGGAGCAAAAGAGGAGCATATTTTCAGCTTCGTGCGCCGTCATCTGGATCGCGCCGCCTTGGTGGCTGCGCCTCGATTGCCGGCGAAGCTGATGAACGATCCGCGGGGATTGCCGCACGGGGCGAAGATTTGGGGCGACACCATGCTGCTGTTGCCGGAGGAATTGGGCGATCGCTTATGGCATTCGCTGTTCACCGGCGAGACACTGACGGCGATTGCGCATCAGGGGCGTCCCGCCCTGCGGGCGGCGCAAGTGTTCGCGCGCTTCCCCGTGGCGCTGTTGCTCGATCATGATGACGGCGCTGAAAATGGAGCGGGATTTCCTTGACGCGCGGAGAGTAGTCCCAATACAAAGGAGGACCGTGATGGATCTCTCGGATGATGTCGGGACCCGCAGCAATCGATGCTTTCAATCATGTTCTGGAACCTGAGGGGGAATGACACGACAACATGGGCCAAGCGTGCCCCATCTTTATGCACGCGCCTGACGCGGCTTGCAACGGCGCTGGGGATCGATGTGTTGCTACCTGAGTCCGGATTTAACGCGGCCGAAGTCCTCGATGCCCTCAATGGAGGAAGACCGGGTGCGTATTGCCATCCACCCAGTAATAGCCGCCGCATCCAATTGTTCACTCGGCTGCCGGAGTCAGCGGTTATCGATCAGTTCAACGATTCATCAGACGGCCGGCTCACAATCCGCCGTCTGACGACTTCCTCCAATGTTCAAGTCCTGCTTGCCGCTCTGCATTTTCAAAGTCAAATGGCCTGGAAACCAGATGAACAGGCACTTCAGGCAACGGTCTTGCACCAGGACATCGTGCGCGAAGAGGACGTGGTCGGACATCAGCGCACGGTCCTGATCGGCGATCTGAACATGAATCCGTTCGATCTAGGATTGGTGGGCGCTCAGGCGTTAAATTCGGTGATGACGCGCGACTTAGCGCGGAGAGAAGAGCGAACCGTAGCAGGCCGCCCCTATCGTTTGTTTTATAATCCGATGTGGGGCTGTTTCGGCGACCGGACGCCGGGACCGCCGGGGACATACTTTTACTCAGGTTCCACACCCTTCTGGAATATCTTCGATCAGGTGCTATTGCGGCCAATCCTAATGGACCGTCTTGTTGAGTTGTGTATCGTGGATGGGGACGGGCAAGATCCTCCGCTCACGGAGCGTGGCCGTCCGAACGCGTCGGAATTGTCGGACCATCTGCCGCTGCTAGTCCGACTGGACATCTAACAGCTGGAGAGTCTGTAATGAACACTACGATTCCCGATTGCTGGCCCGATATCAAGGTGGACGTGCTACCGCCTCTCGCTATTCTCAAGGCACAGGAAGGATTGCTGGCCCGAAGGATGCAAGGGATGTTGGAAGCGAAAGTGACGACGATAGAGGCGGGGAATCTGGTTCAGCATCAGTTGGATCTAATAGCGCCGAGTCTAAACTTTTACCGCGAACGATTGTTGACGGCCACACACGATCGGCTAAGACTTTATCCTGTCACCGTTGCCGCAGAATGTTTTGCTGAAAAATCTGAAGTCTCGCAAGGACCGCGACCGCTCTCTCCTCTTCAGGCTGCGCTCGCTCCTCTTCAGGCTGCGGTCAAGGCGTTTTCAGAAACGCATATCGCCCTTGTCCCCGAGGTGGTTCAGCGCCAGGCGTCGACCGACGAAGAGTTTGTCCAGCTCGTCCGCAAGGTACTTCAGTCCGCTGAGGTACGTGCCTTGATGGCTTCGCTCATCGCTCGTATCAACCAAGCCAATGGGGAACACCACGGCAACGGAACCGTAGAGCAAGAGGGCCGGTCGGATGCTGCACACGGAGAAAACTGAGCGGGCATTGCTAATTGTTCAGACAAAGAAGATTTTGTCGGCGCTTTTGAGGCGCAGTCGCCATTTGCATGCTACGATTATGACGAACTGAGAACGAACAGCACATTGCGGCGGCCGGAACAGAGAAGAGGCATATTTTCGTTCATCCACCGCGCCTGCGCGGCGTCTCAGCCTTCCTCATAAGGCAGCCCGCTGGCTTCGCGCAGCATATACGCGATCTCCTTCATCTTCTTTTCGCTCCACCCGGAATAGACAATGTACGCCGGGCAGCCGTGATCGCGGGTCAGGGAGACGTGATAGGTGATCTGATAAAACACGAGATACCACCAAATCAATCCGGGAATAAGGCCGAAAACGATCAGGAAATACATGATCCAGGCATCCCACGGGCTGACCGGACGGTGCCGGCCGCTTTGAATACCCTCGAAACCAAACACATCGACCGACCGCGGCGATTGAGCGAAAAAGCAGACACGCCACGTCTTGATTAGCTGCACTCGGCCGCGTGTGTCGCGCGTCAGGTGGATGCGGTCGAAGGTGCCCAGCAGAAACGCCAGCATCGCCGTCAGGCCAAGGAAGGTGACGAGGAACATGCCGAACTTCGCTTCCCCCTGGATGACGCCCAAAACCCCCACCGCGCCAAAGACGGCTTCGCAAATCCAGAAGATGGCCTGCCGCGTCCGATACGAGCCGTTGGTTTCCCAGACGCGCTCGATCGGCGTATAAGTGCGGGTGACTTTCTTGCGTTTTTTCAGATGAAAACCGCAACGCACACACAGCACCGAGCCGGGCGGCAGCATAAAACTGCACTTCGGGCATTTCACGTCGTCGGCGCCCGTGACGCCGTAGGGCGAGGAATCTTCCTCGTCATCCTCTTTGCCTTTCGGCTCATCCACCGAGGGCCACCACACCGGCTCCTTGCCCTCCTGTTCAGCCTCGGAAGGCGAGAAGCCATCGCAATCGGGGCACTCGCCCTGTCGCCGCACCATGCGCCGGCAGCGCCGGCAAGGGAACCGCATCTCGGCCACAGCCGGCTTGCGCGAGCTGCTTTTCGCAGTCCGCTCTCCGCTGTCTGCCGGAACGGATGGCGGAATGCGGGGAGCGGGCAGCGGGTCGCGGTCGCTCGGCGGAGTTGAGGGAGCGTCTTCAAGTAGCCAGCGTTCGGCTTCATCCAGGGCGGCGGGCTGCTGTTTCGCTGCCGGCGCGGCGGCCTCTTCCCGCGCTGACTCCGGCACCGGGCAAATGACGCCGCAGGCACACTGAATTTTGTTGCGGCGATAGCCATCGGGTATCGGCACCCGTTGCCCGCAGCCCTCGCAAATGACGGGCATGCACAAATCTCCCAGCGGAAGAATGAAAACGAATCAAACCATTTCCATCCTATCCATCCGGGGACGGCGATGCTACAGGTTCACGGCGCCTGAACCAAACGATCCGGGAACACCCGTGGCGGCAAATCAACCGTCAAGGACGCTCCCGGATCGTCTCGGCTCGAATTTTGCCGCAGGGGTTGCTCACTTCATCGCTCGTTCCTCTTGCCACGAGTCAGCTTGAGCTGATCGAATCGCACTTTGGACGGCTCGCTCGAAGTGGAATAAGCGGCCAAGCCCACTTTGCACTTCGCGGTCACATGGGGTAGATATTCTAACCGAGTCCACTTCTCACCGTCCTGGCTGATGAAAAAACTGGCCCACCCCACTCGATGGTCCAGGCGCAGATAGGCATACTCGGCTTTCTCAGGCAGGGGCCAGTCCTGCCATCCGTGTTCCCATAGGATGTTGTTGAACTGTCTCGGCCTTCCGTGGTCCCACTCAACTATATTGCCTTTTCGTTGCGGAGCGCCGATCCAGGTTTTCATGAGCGCCAAACTCTTTGCTTCTTTCCCTTCTGCCGCCGGATCCTGTCTCCGCGGCTGGGCAAGCTTCGGCGCGACCGCATAGGCGTGCGCTCGGCTTCCTTGTTGCGATACGGCGTATTCTAGGCGGTCGCAAATGGGATAGTCGGTTTCCGGATAGATCAACAAGAAACCAGCCGAAACGACGGCAGGTTGGCCCTTGACCGTGGACCGAGCGGCAGGGCGAGAATCAATCCGGACGCGAACCTGCAAGTCGAAGTTCCCTTCGAGATCACAGACGAGTCGTGGGGCATTGAATTGCTTGCGGATAGGGTCATAGTCATGATCGGTACCGGGCATCTCAATAGCGAGAGCGTCTGTGTCGTGCCGGATCTTACAGTTTTTGTCAGGGTCGATGGGATCGCCCCAGCCCGTCACAAACCCCCATGGCACTCTATTCTTAAGGGTGATCTTTAGCTGATCGAATTGGACCTTGGATAGCTCGGTCGAGGTTGAGAATGCGGCTAGACCAACCTTGAGTTTGGATGGTAGCCCTAAAAGTGTACCGCCTCCGATCGTCACCCACGACTTTCCATCCGAACCGATTTTGCAGAGCAATAAATCACCCTGGCGCTCCAATCGCATGAAGACATGTTCCGGCCTCGACTTAAATGGCCATTGTCCCCAGTTCTTGTCACATACACCTCTCCCGGACCCGCCTTGAGCGCCTCTAGACAATTCTGTTGCGAAACCGTCTGCTCCCGTTCCTGCTCCTGCAACTCCGTATTGAAAGCGCCGGAAGAGCTCCCAAAAAGCGTCGGGAGAAATCACCAAGAAGCCCGCTGCTACGAATGAGGGTAGTCCCTTAACGGTCGATTCTGCTGATGGGGATGAATCAATTCGGACCCGAATCTGGATCTCGAAATCCCCCTCGAACTGACGGAAGAGCCGTGGAGCATTCAGGCGCTCGCGGCATCCTTCGGCATATTCCCGCCCTGGAAACCCACAGACGAGCGGTGGCGCACCCAGGTGCTCGCGGGGGGTGTCATAGTCGTGATCGCCTCCGGGCATCTCGATGGTTAATACACCATTGTCTCGAATGATCTTACAGTCCTTATCTGGATCTATGGGGCTTCCCCACCCTGACGCAAAGGGTTGGGGCGCGGGAGCCGTCAACGCGAAATAGCTTAGTAACAACGACGCGAAAACATAAAATGAGCGATTCATCGCATTCACCTCCAAACAATACGCCGAGAAAATGAAAACGAGGAAAGTTGGGTGCAGGTCGACATTTGGTCCGGCCTGCACCCATTTTGCAGTATCAGGTTTGCTTGACAGGTTTTCCGCCAGGGTCGTCGTTATCAATCAAGCCAACAGGTATGCCCGACACGAAGGCGGCCTTCTCCTGGTAGACGCCCCATCCTGTAGTCTGCTGACTACCGCCGGTCGAGTTGCCTGAGACGAGACAGTTGATAAAATCCGTATATGAGTTATTTCCGAGGTATAATCCGCCTCCTAGGTTCGTAGCCATATTGTCATTAACAGCGACATCGCTTTTTAATGTTAGGCTCCCCCCCCAGTTATAGATGCCGCCTCCGCTAGTCCCTGCTGTGTTTTCCTGCACCCACCCTGACGAGACGGTCGCTTTCCCTCCTTTGAGATACATACCACCGCCCCAGTTCGCCGAGTTAAACTTTACGTTGACGTCCTTCAACGTTAACTGTCCCCCGCTAATATAAATTCCACCTCCCCGACCGTTTGTCGCGGAATTGTCATTTATCGATCCGCCTGTCATTTTCAAAGTTCCCCCGGAGACGAAGACCCCGCCGCCTAGTCCATTGGTGGCGGTCACTTTGTTGTTGGAAACGGAGGCGCCGAGACTTAACGTCAGAGTGCCGGATGCGACCATGATGCCTCCCCCTTGGGTTGTTGCGGAATTGTATTGAATCGCGGCTGTGCCGGTAAAACCTGTGATGAAAAAACTTGCTCCGGTTCCTAGAGTATAGATCCCGCCGCCAAACGTGGCGCTGTTCCCGGAAACCTGAGTACCCGAATAAAGGTTCACGGAGCCTCCCCCGTTATATATGCCGCCGCCGAGCCAGGCTTGATTGTTCACAATTGAACAGTGACCAGAACAACTAACTGTTCCGGAAATGTTTTCCAGCCCCCCTCCGTGGTCAAGCTCGGAATTGTTGTTGTTCAGGCTAACACTGTACATAGTTAAGTTAGCACCACTCCCATAGTTCTCGATAGCACCTCCTCCAGCATCTGCTTTATTATTGAAAAACGTATCACCATTCAGCTTCAGCGTGCCGGAGTTGTATAGCCCGCCCCCAGAGCCGCTCGTATAGCCATCGTCAATACTGAGGTTATCGATTTCGGCGGTGACTCCCGCGCTAACTTGGAAGATCCGATAAGTGCCGCCGCCCCAGATCTCGACGCTTTGTCCTACGCCATCGATCGTGAGGTTTTTGCCGATGGTGGGCAGCTGACTGTTGATGGCGATGGTTCCGCTTACGCCGAAGTTGATCGTGTCGCCGGCTGCGGCGTTGTTCATGCAGAAGCGCAAGGATCCAAATCCTCCTCCGTTCGGAGGACCGTATGCGTGTCCTGAATTCGGATCATCACTCGTGACGCTCACTATCCACGACGAGGGCACGAGACGATCCTCCAGCGCCTCCAGCGACAACCGTGTTCTGCGCTTGTCTCTTTTCTGGATGCTCGACATCGGACGACGGGAACGAAGGAACCGTGACAGAGAATGGAACATGGTGCAAACTCCTTCCCTTGAGAGAGCAGCCGCGGACGAAGCGATAGCGCTTCCTACGTGGAAGCGCCCGCCGCGGCTACAAAGGTTGAACCCAACACCTTTTGCTCGCTTCTCGATCCGAATGGTACAGCCAGCGCGATCGATTCACGCACCAACTCCGAGTGCTATGCCTTGCACAAGCACATGTCAAGAATTTTATTATGAGAAATCTTTAATGAGTTCTTCGACTATTCCTATCCCCGACGATGAGGAGGGAAAACGGCTGCACTGGCGTCCTGAAGCATGTTGAAGTGCAATCTTCCGCGCCGTAAACTCCGCTTGAGGCACCCCCTCGCCATTCACCGGGAGAAAGGAACGATCCCATGTCATCGCGAATGCTTCGCCTCCTGATTCTGATGTTGCTCATCTCCCTGACCTCGCAGCAGCCGGTTTGCCGTGCCGATATAACCAGTACACGGATCGCGCCGCATCCTCTCGATCCACTCAGCAAGGAGGAGCTTTCGGCTGCGGTGGCCGTACTCAGAGACGCCGGTAAAGTCGCCGATACCTCGCGCTTCGTGCTGATCCATTTGCACGAACCGCCGAAGGAAAAGGTACTCGCTTATCGTCCGGGACAACCGCTGTCGCGCCAGGCGTTCGCCATCCTCTACGATTGGGCCAGCAACACCACCAGCGAGGCCGTCGTCGATCTCGATGGAAAAAAGCTGATTTCGTGGAAGAATGTGCCCAAGGCGCAACCCCCTATCTTGCCCGGAGACGATCATCGCAAGGCTGCCGAAATCGTTCGCGCCGATCCGCGTTGGCGCGAAGCGATGACGAAACGCGGCATCAAGGATGTCGAGAAAGTCGCCATCTACGGCTGGCCCGCCGGCGTCTACGCGACCGGCTCCGGCGAGGGCCGGCGGGAAGCGTTTCTGACCATGTACGCGCGCGAATATGGACCAATCGAAGATCTCATCGTGGTTGTCGATCTAACGGCGAAGAGGATCATCAAGTTGGAAGATCAGGGTGTCGCCGCCTGGCGGCGGAAACGTGGCAACATTCCTTCATTCAACGAGCGCGATCAAGGAAAAGGACCGGAAGGGCCATCGAGCCAGCCGCCGCCCAAGGACGCTCGCTACCAGATCCACGGCAACCTCGTGCGCTGGGGCCATTGGCGCTTCCGCTTCGCACTGCATCCGCGCGTCGGATTGGTGCTGTACACGGTCGGTTACGAGGACGAGGGCAACGTGCGCTCCATTCTCTATCGGGCTAATCTGTCGGAGATGGTTGTTCCCTATGGCGATCCGAATTGGCTTCTTTGGTGCCCGTTTGATGCCGGGGAATACGGCATGGGCGTTTATGCGAAGACGCCGCTCAATTATGGAATCGATGCCCCGAAGGATGCGGCCTATGTGAGCGCCTGGCTGCACGATCACAAGGGGACGCCGCGAGAGCTGCCGCGCGCCGTCGCCTTGTACGAACGCGACGGTGGCGTGTTGTGGCGGCATGGCCGCAATGCCCGGCGGGCGCGGCAATTGGTGCTGTCCTCGTTCGTTCGCGTCGATGAATACGATTATGGCTTCAACTGGGTCTTCCACGAGGACGGCACCCTGGCAATGGAAGTGCTGTTGACCGGACGCATGAACGTCAAGCTTGTCGAGCGCAAGGAAGACGAGGAGGGGCATGATGCGCGAGCCAGCTTCGGCCACCTGGTCGAGCCGCAGTGGGAAGCGCCGAATCATCAGCATTTTTTCAATTTTCGTCTCGATTTTGACGTGGACGATGCCCCGCGCAACAGCGTCATGGAGATGAACACCGAGGCGTTGCCGGAAGGGCCGAACAATCCGCACGGCAACGCTTTCGTGATGAAAGAAACGCCGCTGCGCCGCGAGTTGGAGGCAAGGCGGCGGATGGGACTGACGACAAATCGGATATGGAAAATCGTTAATACGTGTGCTACCAATTCTCTCGGTCAACCCACGGGCTACGCGCTCGTCCCCGGCGAGAACAGCGTGCCGCACGCCGCGGAGAAATCGTTCTTTCGCCGTCATGCGGCGTTCGTCAACTATCACGTGTGGGCCACGCCTTATCGCGCGGAGGAGCAGTACGCGGCGGGCGATTACGTCAACGGCGGCCTGCCTGGTGAAGGCTTGCCGAAGTGGACCAGCGCCAACCGAGCGATTGAGGATACGGATGTGGTGGTGTGGTACACGCTGGGCGTGACGCATGTTCCGCGTCCGGAGGAATGGCCGGTGATGCCGGCGCATCGCGCGGGATTCAAACTGGTGCCGGCGGGGTTCTTCGCCCGAAACCCGGTGATGAAGGCGGCGAAATAAGAGCGAGAGATCCCTCGTTCCCACGCTCCTGCGTGGGAACGCATGCTGGCGACGCTCCGCGTCGCATCAGGTCGTCGCGTGGGACGGGCCGCAGAGCGTCCGGACGTGCGTTCCCACGCCGGAGCGTGGGAACGAGAAGAGTGGGGACGCTGACGCGCGCCCCCCGCTCGCGGCCGACCTCAGAATTTGACCTTGCACACTTCGACTTGCTGATTGTGCTTCTTGAGGATAACGGTGTGGCGTTCGCTTCGTTCTTGCGGTGTGCCGGCGAAGCGCGTCACGGTCACGCTGACGTGCGTTTCGCCGCCCAGCAGGTTCGGATTGACGCCGAAATAATGGACGAGCACCGTATAAACGCCCGGCTGAGCCTTGGCGATTTGGTAGCGCTCGGGGCCATAGCCCTGGGTTTGATCTTGCGATAATTCGCCTCCGCTTTGCGTGCGATTGTGCTGATAGAAACACTTGGTCCCATCCGGCTCGATCACCCACAAATCGACATCCGTAGCATCGGTGTTCCAGGAAATCGTTACGCGGAGATCGCTTTTGGGCTGCGGCCGGGCCATCTGCTCGAGGCGCTCGCCGAATAGATTAGTCAGCTTGCTGCTCGTGTGCCGGCGGCGAATTGCTTCCTGCATCATGTGAGCATATTCTTCCTGCGCGACGAGTTTCAGCTCTTGCCGGAAGCGATTGTGCCAATTGCCGGCCAAGATGATCTCGTAATTGAGCGCGGCCAAACCATAATGTTCGCTCTGTTCCAGAGCATGGGCGAAATCGCGGTAGCTGTGAGGCTCAAAGGGCCGCTGTTTTTGCACCTGGCTGAATAGCCGCGCCGCCTGGGCCGGCTGCTGCAAGTCGAGCAGGCGATAGCCGACCAACCGCAACGCATCACCGCGGCTGGGGTACTCCTCGATGATGCTCGACAGCACGCGCACCGCGCCGTCCACATCGTCCGCCTCAGCGCGGCGCCGCGCCTCCGCCAGATAGACGCCGACGTTGCGGCGGTCGCGCTCGCGGTCCTCCACATAGCCCGCCGCGTTCTTCTGATAAACCAGGCCGCCGCGGATGGAGCCGGCGGGAAGATCGTAATCTTCTTCCGTGAGCGCGGCGAGCAGCTGTTTGATGTGCGCGCTTTCCGGGCCGTTGAGCAGGTTGACGCGCTTGTCCACTTGATTGAGGAAGCGCTCGAACGCTTTGGCGGCGGGCATCCGTTTGCCCAGCTGGTTCCACATGTCGGAGATAAATTCGCCCAGATCGCCCGCGATGGTCCGGCCGCGCTCCTCTTCGAGGTTAAATCGCTTGTAATCCGCCTCGTTCTCCAGCACCAGGAAGGAGGCAACACGGCTGACGATGCCGAATTGCTGACAATAAGCTGTCACCAGGGCATCGAAATTGCTATCGTGGAGGCCTAAAAGCGAAGCCACCGCGACTTCGGCCCAGGCCCGCGGCGCCAGCTCGCTGTCGCTGCGCACTTCCAGCGGAAACTCCTGCACTACCTTTTGACCCGCGAATTCTCCTTCCAGCAGCACTGTGGTGCGCCCCGTGCCATTGAAGCGAGCCGCCACCACCAGCTCGCCGCCTGGATACACGGCGGCGAGACGGCCGGAGACAAGAACATCGCTGGCTTGTGGCCCACCGACGAAGCGGACGCGCTGGACTTGCATACACTCGCTGCGATGCGCCTTCGCCGCCGCTTCCAGTTCCGCCTCGCCGTAGCACTGGAACACGCCGCCGCCTCGCCGCGTCAAGGCCTCGAACAACTCGCTGTTCTCCTCGCCCAGGCCGGTGCGATAGCAATAGAAGCGTACAGGATTCCGGCACTGCTGCTCGAAGCGCGACACGAGCGCCGCCGCGTCCGACTCTCCCCAAGTGATGTGGCCATCGGAGAGCAGGAACACATTCAACGGTTTGCCCGCCTCCAGATCGAAGGGAGGAGCGATCAGCTTATCCAAGGCGCAGGAAATATCCGTCGCTCCCTCCAACACGATGCCGTCGAGCTTTTTCAAGGCTTTCTCGCGCCCGGCGGCGGTGTTGTCGAAGAAGCCCTTGGCGTTAAGCCAAGCGGCGCCGACGTTGAAGGTCAGGATGTTGAAATGCTTGATGTCGCGATCAGTCTCCAGGATTTTTTGGAGCAGCTCCACGTTGACGGCGAAGCGTTCGGGATGCTCGCTCAGCGAAGTATCCAGCAGGAACACCGCATGAGAAGCGAACGGTTTACCATTGGCCACGTTCTTGAGCGATGGCCGCAACCGGGCATAGACATAGCGCGGCCCGTTATCGCCCTGCCTTCCGCTGATGGTCTGCACATCGGGATGGGCCGGCGTGCAGGCGAATAGCACTTCGCCCTCCGGCGGGGTGTCCTTCCATGTGCGGCTGAAGGTGATATTACCCGGGGCGCTAACGCGACCCCGCTCGCCACGCTCTTCGGCGAGCGGGGTCGCGTTAGCGCCCCGGGTAACAGAGCAAGTCGGTTGCACGCATTCCGCCGCCTTCGCTTGCAAACTGAATTGCATCTCCTTGAGCTTGCGGTTGGGCAATGGGAAGCGATAGAGCATGTGCTCTTGTGCGAATGGCAGCAATTCTTCATAAGCGAGGATGACGCGGTTATATCCCTTGGCGGGGATGGGGAAAACGCGGCCGGAGAACGTGTTGCCACCAACATACTCCAAGAGCGCCGGATCGATGCGGCCGCGCACCACTTCCTCGTAGGTTTCCAGCGCCTTTTCCTTGGAGACGATGCGCCCTTCCTGCAATCGACCCCAGTCGGTGGTATCGACGTGCTTGACCAATTCCTCCGGCGTCATTCGCGCCAGCGCCTCGGCGGGCAAGGGCGCATTCTCGCCGCGACGCTCAAAGAGCGCGGGCACGGTCTCGCGGGTCTGGCCGAGAAACATGGCAAAGTAGCTGGGACTGGCGCCGGACGGCAGCGGATACTCGAAGGTGCCTTCCAGTTGGCGATCATTCGGATTGCGGAAAATGTGATCGACGACCGTGCGAGCACGCGGCCCTTCGATAATGACGCTAACGTGCAGGCTCACCAATTCCAGCGAATTGCCATCGCCTATGTAGACCCGCGCGAACGTCGGCCGACCGCGATCGCGATGCCAGACCTGCGGTTGTTTCTTTTCCCGCTTGCGGTCGGCCTGCGATTGGAGTTGGGAGATACGGGATTCGAGAACCTTTATCTGATCCTTCACATCCTGGAGTTGTTTTTTCGCCAGCCGCGAGCTATCTGTCTGGCCTATTATTGTTTTATTGAGAACCGATTCCTGCCTTCTTGTGACTTTTTTTAGTTCCTCGAGCAATTCTCGTTTATGTAGTAGCTCCTTCTCGGTCTCAGCCGATTCCATCCCCGACTGAGGCGGTCTGTCTTTTGGCAAACCAAAATCGGCGGCCTGCTTTGCTGGCCTCCCCGCGGCGCTTGGCACCATGCCGCCGGCCATCCCCCTCATGCCCATCATGCCGCCGTTCATACCCATCATCCCCATACCGCCGCTACCCGCGCCCGAGCCGGTTCCTGCTCCCTTACCATCGCTGAATCGGCCAAGTTCTCGCTCAACGCTAACTCTCTCGGACTTAAGCTCGGCACGGGATGGTGTGGCGCCTCCTCCCCCTGATCTGTAACCTAGACCCGCGTTCATCATCGACGGGTCGGCTTGAGGGCCGTTCGCCTGTGCCTCTCCAGTTCCAGGCTGGCCGGGCTTTCCGCCCGCGTCCTGTATGCGCGGTTTCTCATCGCCACCTGCAATCACAAGCGAGCTTGGTCTTGTATGAATGCTGCTGGAGGCCTTAACCTTGAGCTTGTCCTCGGAATCAAAAATTGTGTTGACCGTTCCATCCGTTATCGTCGTCTCTTGCCTCGCGAGTTTGGTGTCATTCCATGGCGCCTCCCTCATCGGCTCGCTGGAACTCTCCGCCGCACTCTGATACCTAGCAACCGGCTCTGGCGATCTCTCCTTATGTTCGAGCCATAACCCAAAACTTAGGAGAATCGCTGCGGCGATGGCGGTTGCAGTGCCATAAACCAACCAGCGGCGCGAGCGGCGGGGCGGCGGTGGTCCCATGCGTTGCCCACGATCGATGGCGCGCTCCATCGCCTCCGCCGGCAGTGCGGCGGCGCGCACTTGCTCCACGGCAGGGCGCAAGGTATCGCTCAATTCCTGCATCGGAGGGGTATTGTTCGATGAGGGAGTTTTATCATCCATCATGTCTTCTCCTGCACCGTCTCCAGCAGGATGGTTTCCAGCTTGAGACGGGCCTTGTGCAAGGCCGACGCCACGGCGCCGGTGCGGATGTGCAATGCCTGGGCAATGTCCTGGTAGGACAGATCGTCGAAGTAGCGCAGGCAGAACACCGCCGCCTCGCGGTCGGGCAGCTGGGCGATGGCGCGCCTGAGGCGCTCGGCCAATTCATGCTCGACGGCCGCCGCCTCCGGTCCCTCATCGCGATCGACAAGGGCGTGGCCGTTGAGCGAGACGGTGTTTTTCCGCTGCCGCAGGCGGTCGAGCGCTCGGCAGGCGGCGAGACGGCGCAGCAGGCCGGGCCAGTGCCGCACCGTATGCGTTCGCTGCAACTGATGGACCTGCAAAAACACTTCCTGAACGATGTCCTCCGTGTCGGCAACATGGCCCAGGATCCTCCAGGCCGTGGCGAACACCAGAGGTCCGTAGTCGCGCACAATGCGATCCCAGTCGGTCACCGCTTGGATCTCCTGAGCGTCCGGGATGGGCGGCTCCTGCAATATCAGTCGAACGAGAGCGGGAAATGTTTCTTGCGCGGCGTTTTTTTCGTGTTGGAGTTGTGGAGGCAGTTCAAGTTGTCGTCACCGGCGCTTCGATCACGGGATCGATGAGCCGAGAGCCTTGCGGAGGGGCCAACCCTTTGACGCGCACCAAGACGATTGCGACGCCTTCCTCGCGCTGTCGGCGCTCGGCCAGTTCACGGCTGTACTGGTTGAATTCCGGTTCGCCGTCAATGTGAAAGTAAACGAAGGCGCCCTGAGCCAAACGTTCATCCATTTCGGGGTGATCGAAGAGATACTTACCGAATTCAGCGGTCAACTCTAGCTGCCGGCGCGCGAAATCGTGTGGATTGATCATGACTCCATTTCCTCTCGATAACGACTTCGGTGCGTTTCCCAGTTCGTGCGTAGATCCTCAATGGCGAAAGTAAACGTTTCGTTCACATCTCCAATATACACGCCCGTCTTGTCCTGTGTGCCATCGGGATGCAATGTGTCACGATGACAAAAACCGTGCGCGTTGTCGTAACGAACAATGGGGCGCCATTGGTCCTGATGGAAAATCTCCAGTTGTACCGTGAAGCGTACAACACGTTTTCCCTGGCGCTGGAACGAGCAACGCAAGCGTGCCTCATCAACAGCGAGATCCA
>Ga0070738_10001462_pt1 | contig 46826 bp, 27 predicted proteins | sample Coa_R2_2_FD_66446 | JGI IMG/M metagenome (GOLD analysis project Ga0070738, IMG submission 66446) | Surface soil microbial communities from Centralia Pennsylvania, which are recovering from an underground coalmine fire - Coalmine... | ecosystem: Environmental > Terrestrial > Soil > Unclassified ...
GGCTCACGGATGTACAGGAAGGGCAGCTCCCGGCGAGCCTCCGACCGGTCGAAGACGGCGCGGTACCGAGGGTCGGCGAGCACCGACTCGAGCTCCGCCGACAGCGACCGGCGATACCGAATGCCCCGTGGCGTCTCCGGCGGCGGGGCATCCTCGTCCCAGCGGCCGATCGCGTCCTCGATCCACGCCTCGAGCTCCCGGTCCGCCTCGTACCGCTCCAACACGTCGTGCACGATCAGTCCACGCTCGATCGCCGTCGGATGGTCGGCGGGCGCGCCACTGTCCGGTGCGCGCCGCACCGGCTCCGGCTCGCGCACGCCGAGCACGTACGTGAACCAATGCTTCCGACCACAGCGCTCGAGCGCCAGCAGCTCGGTCGCCGAATGTCGCGCACGACTCCGCGGCACCACGATCGCCGGCAGCGGACCCGGCACCGCGCTCGGATCGCCCAACGCGCCGATCCCCGGCGCAGGCGCCGACTCCTCGATCACCTCGACGCACCGCACGAGCGCCTGAAACTCCACACCGCTCCGGGCCGCATACGGCACGCACGCGCGCCCACCGAGCGTCGCGTCACGCAGCGACTCCCGGATCACGAATGCGGGCGACTCCCGAAACCGGCCCCCCTCGCCGAGCGGGATCCCGCCGAGCACGAGGAGATCCCTGGCCCGTGTCGCCGCCACGTACCAGAGGCGTTTCGCCTCCGCATCACGCTCCGCCAGCGCCTGCGCCTTGAGCCGGGCGAACGCCCCCGTCGGGTCGGACTTCTCGGCCGCCCCCGCCGGGGCGAGCGCGACGTCGCTTCCCGAGACCACGAGCTTCTCGTTGAGCGACCTGAGCCCGTGCATCAGGTCGCACCAGAACACCACGCGCCATTCGAGCCCCTTGGCCATGTGCACCGACGTCATCGTCACGACATCGTCCTGCTCGCCATGGAGGCGAGCGTCGCCCTGCTCGACGCCGAGCATTCGCGCGTCCGCGATCGCCCGGAGCACGTGGCTCACGGACACGTCACGCACGCCGTCCAACTCGCGCAGGAACTTGCGGACGTTCGCGACCTGCTGCGACGACGAGCCCCACAAGAGCGCGAGATGCGCCAGATATCCGCTCTCGTCGAGCAGCCGCTCCACGAGGGCACGGATCGGCATCCGATCGCGAAGCGGCACCAACCGGTCGAGCAGCGCGATCCCCGCGCGCAATCGTTCGCCCTCGGCGGCCGGAGCACTCGCGACGCCACACACCGCTGCCGCCGAGGCCGTTCCCCTCCCGTCGGACGACCCCGCTCCCGCATCGGCCGACGCCCTCGCGGGCCCGCTCGCCCCGACATCCGGCAGCACTACCCGGCGGAGCCCGCCCCAGTAGGGCGGATAGGCCTGCCGCACGATCCGGAGCAGGGTCTCGTCGGACAGGCCGACACAGGGCCCGCGCAGGAAGCCGACGAGCGCGCGGTCATCGTTCGGGTCGCGGACCGCCCGGAGCGCCACGAGCAGATCGACGATCTCCGGTCGATCGTAAAACCCCTCCGACCGGAGCGCATAGGTCGGCACGCCGGCCGCCCGCAGCGCCGCCTCGTAGCTGTCGAGCGCCTCCCACGCGGTGAAGAGCACCGCCATGTCCCGCCACGCCACACCCTGCTCGTGCAGCTCGCACGCGCGCCGTGCCACGGCCGCCGCGTCGCTGGCGCGCACCAGCCCGGCCTTGTACGCCTTGCCCGACGTGTCCGCCGGCACGGCGAGCACCTCGACCGCCTGCGGCCACGGACCGTCCGTCCGCGTCGGCACCACCGGCGCGTACGGGACCTCGAAGTCCTGGTGCCCCGCGCCACGCTCGGCCGGAGTGTCGAGCAGCGCACCGATCGTGTGATCCACGAAGCCGAGCACACCAGGGACGCTCCGGCGGTTCTCGGCCAGCGGCAGCACGCGTCCCCACGCCCGGTCCATGAAGTCCCGCTCGACGCTCCGCCAGACGCGCACGTCGGCTTTGCGGAAGCGATAGATGCTCTGCTTGGGATCACCGACCAAGACCAGTCGCGGAGTGTCCGGTCGGCCGCTCGCCGGGTCGCCGAGCAGATCGGCGATCTCACGCTGGGCCGGATCGACGTCCTGGAACTCGTCGATGATCAGGACGCGAAGTCGCCGCTGAAGCGCGGCCCGCACGCTCGCGTCGTCCCGGATGAGATCCCGCGTCCAGGTGATCATCCGATCGAAGTCCACGGTGCCGTCGCTCCTGAGCCGCTCCTCGATCCGCGCCCGCACGCGCAGGGCCAGGCGGACGAGGGTCGCTTCGGCGGGCGGCAGCACGCCGACCCTGGCGGCCAACGCCGGGAGCGCATCACCCTGGTCGAGCAACTGTCGCACCCACTTCTCGACATCACGCAGTGAATGGCGATCGAGCATCACGCCGAGTCCCAGGTCCCCATCGCCGGCGCCGATCACTGCTCCGTCCGGGGGCTGGAGGGTCGCGAGCAGCACGCTCCGGATGCTCTCGGACGCGAGCTGGATACTCTCGAGCTCCGTGAGCACCGTCATCGCCGGGTCGAGCCCGCGACGCAGCGCGAATTCACGCAGGATGTCGCCACAGAAGCTGTGGATCGTCCCGATCCGCGCCTCATCCACCTCGGCTGCCTGCGCGCGGCGGCCCGCCGCCCGAAGCGCCGCCCGGATCTTCTCCTTGAGCTCGGCGGCAGCCCTGTTGGTGTAGGTGATCGCCGCCATCTGGTCGAGCCGGAGCGCCGGCTCGTATACCTCGCCGCGGACAGGGACGCCGAGCAGGTAGAGGACCTTCTGCACGACCGTGAACGTCTTGCCCGTCCCCGCGCCGGCGGCGACCAGCAGGTGCCGCCCGACGGTGCGGATCACCTCCCACTGTGAGTCGCTCGGCACGGGTCCGTGGGCGCCCGGCGTGAACTGCTGGAGTCCCGCGCGGCCCGTCGCGGCCGACCGACCGATCATCGCGCCCACGAGGCGTCCCTGGGCCCCCCTGGTACTCGGCAGATGTCTCGGCCGTGGCACCAGGGGGGGCAGGAGCAGGACATGGGCGGCGCCGCCGGAAACTCCCCGCGCCGGGCCCGGACGACATGTGCGACGGCGACGTCGAGCGCGGTGCTCAACCGCGCGCTCGCATCGCGGTCGGGGATGACCGTCCGGGCTCGGTGGTCGAAGGTGTAGAGCTGGAGCTGATGGACCGCCTCCTGCCCCTTCAACGCGAGGTAATCCACCCGCGCGATCCGGTCGTCCGGGCGGAGGTGCGCCAAGGCGTATGCGTAGAGCGGAACCTGAAGTACGACACCGTCGGCCCACGCGTCCTTGTGACCCCCGCCGGGGGTCGAGTACCGGGTGTTCTTGTAATCGGAGGCGGCAATGAACGTCCGGCCCGGCGCCCGCTCGTCGACGCTCACCTCGACCCGATCGATGAACCCACGATACCGAAGCCGTACGCCGTCGCCCTCGTACACCATATCCTCGAACGCCAGCTCACAGCCATCGACACCGGTGCGGATCATCGCGAACGCGGTCCGCTTCCGCGGATTGAACATGTCCTCGTGCTGGCCGATCTCCCAGGCGAGGAAGCCACGCGCCACGCGTCGAGCCTCGGCGCGCCGGGCGGCCCGGAACGCGGGATGCCCGAGCCACCCGCGCGCCGCGGCCTCGTCGAACGCCGAGTCGACGCAGTCGTCGAGCAAAGGCTCCGCCCAGGTCGCATCGCCAGCCCGCAGGAAGACAGGGCCGGAGCCGCGCGCGCGTGCCGCGTCGTAGAACCGCTGGAGCGCCGTGTGCAGCACGCCACCCTGCACCATCGGCTGGATGTCGTCCGACGGATCGTCGAGCCGCTCGATACGCAGCAGGCGCTTCGAGAAGTAGGCCCACGGGCACTTCGCCAGCTCCTCGAGCTGCGTCGGGCTCCACACTCGCTCATCGCCGAACTCTGTCGTCAGCCAGGTCGACAGGTCGGCGTCGGCGATCCACCCGCTGTAGGGCGAGCGCTCGCCGTTCAACCGGAGCCGTTCGATGCCCGCACCGTGGACGGCGGCGGCGAGGGCGGCCGAGGTTCGGTAGAGGGGCATGCGATCGGCGACGACCGCGGAGGGCTGGAGCTCGGTCTCCTGGAGCTCCAGCACGTCGCTCACCTCCTCGACGAACGTGGAGCGGATCACCTCACGACCCGCGTCGTCGAGACGGGAGTAGCTGACCGTCAGACGCGGTGCACCGGCCACGAGCACGCGGAAGAGCTCCCGCTCGCGGGCGTCCCACAGCTCGCGGCGCTCGATGGGGAGACCGGCGTCGGCCAGTGCCTCGCGGTCGGCGTCGCTCAGGAGCGGCGAGCGCGGCATCCGACGCGGGAAGGCGCCCGCCTCCATCCCGACGAGAAAGACATGGTCGAAGGAGCGATACGCCGCGGCCAGCGCCTCGAGGACCTGCACTCCGCGGTGTGTAGTCGTCCAGAGGGCCACGTCGCCGCTCAGGCAGGCGCGGAGCTGCACCGCGAATTGCCCGACGCTCAGCGCCTCGCCTCCCGCCCCGAACGCCTCGACCGCCCCAGTCCACTCGGTCAGGATCTTTCGGAGCCCGTCCCATCCGGCCAGATCGAGCCGAGCGACTTCGAACTGCTCGTCCGGCACGTCGAAGATGGCGCTCATGAGGCGCCACGGGTCGTCCGCCAGGAACCGCGACAGCCACCCGAGCCAGCCCAGGAGCGTGCGGTCCCGGTCGAGCTCCGCCGCGCGCTCGGCGAACCGGTCGAACCGCTCGCGGGCGGCCGCCACCCGCCCCGGCGGCGGCAGCGATCGCTCGGGGTGGCGACCGCCATCGGACGCCGCTGCCCCACGCGCCCGGTCGCGCGACTGCGCCTCCAACGCGCGGAGCTCGCGCCGCCAGGACGCCAGGCCTTCGACGCGGTGGCGGTACCCGATCTTGTTGATGATGTCGACGGCGAGCCCGCACTCGAGGTACGGCTGCTCGGCGATTTCCGTGAGGCCGCTCCGGGTCCACCCGTCGGCCGCCGCGGTGAACAGTGTGCCGATCGCGCGGATGAGCGGGATCTCGGCCAGTGCCGTCCGCCGTCGCGCGGTCGCGGCGACGCCGATCTTGCCGAGCGATGCGATCGCGCGGTCGACGCCTGGCCGCGCCTGACGCGCCACGACGGCGATCCGGTGCGGCGGCACGCCGCCCTCGATCTCCTGCCGCACGCGCTGCGCAACCTCGTCGAGCTCCCGGTCGACATCCGGTGCGATGAGGAGCGTCGCAGTCGCCGCGGTCCGCTGCGGCGCGGCCGTGAAGAGGCGAGCCGCGGGCGTGTCGGGCTCGTCGAGCCGATCGACAACGACTCCCGGCAGGTCGACCGGCAGCGCGCTCGTGCCGTACACGATGACGTCGTCGAGCGCTGGCGAGGCCGCGAGCGCACGGACGAGGTGCCCCCACCCGCGGCGCAGGTCCTGGAGCCCGACGATCCGAATCTCGCGGCGCCCGCCGAGCGATGTCGCGAGATCCGCGGCGCCGGATTCGATCGCTCGGGCGCAGGCGAGCCAGGGGTCGCGGCCGTCGCTCTTCCCCAGCGTGGCGAGCCGGTCGAGGTAGGCGCCGTAGGCGCGGGCGAGGTCTGCGTCCCGTCCACGCTCGAACAGGTCGCGCCCGGGACGGCGCTCGAGCGCGTCGTGAAACCGCGCCGCCGGCACGCCGTCCGCGATCAGGTCGCCGAACAGCGCATCGACGGCGTCCACGTAGTCGGCCGGCCGGTCGAGTCGCGCGAAGAGGTTCTGCCCCTGCTCGCGGAGGATCGCGGCCAGGAGCACCGCCCGTTCGTAGTCGCCCAGGATCGCCCGCTCCGGTAGACCGAGCCAGGCGGGCAGCTCGGCGAAGATCGCGAGTGGCGGGTCGAACCAGCCCGCCACCCGCTCGGCGGCCGCCATCTCGATCACGTCCTCGCGGAGCCCGCCTTGGCGCACGGCCAGGAGGTACGGCACCGTCGGGAAGGGCTCGCCTGCCGTGGGGGTCCGCCGGACGAGGAATCCATTGGCCGCATGCCGGAGCAAGCGACCCGGGTCATGGGCGACCACCATGCGGAGGGCTGCCATCAGGGGAGCACCGGTGAAGATGCGACGAACGACCGGCGCAGTGGCTCTCGAGCGCGCGGCGGGCGGCGGCCCGCTCGCGTGGCCGCCCGGGCCAGAGGATACGCGGTCGGACTGACAGTGCCCCGTGCCACGTTGGAGGTGGTGGGCATCGGGCTGGGCCCTTCGCCGGGTCGGCGCACTCGGCGCTGACAATAGACCCTGGGTTGGCGGGGCACAATGGCGCGGCGGGCGGCGGGCGACGACATCGATCGGATGGCGGCGCGAGCGCCCAATCATTGGAATCCTCTAATCCAGGGCCGCCAATCGATCGTGTCCTGGTGCCCGCGGCGCTGTCGCCGAGGACGGGCGCCCGCTACTGTAGGACGGACCAATGACGAGCACGCGGTAGTCGCACCGATGCCGAAGCGACCGACCAGAGGGCGGCCGGCGTCCCGGCGGGGCAGCCGTGAGGCGGCGACCAGCGACGCCAAGCTCCAGCGGTGGATCGATCTCCTCGCGGCGCTCCTGTCGCGGGCCTTTCCGGCGTCGTTCGAGGAGCTTCGACGTGACGTGCCCGCGTACGCGGGAAGCGACGGGCCGGCGCTGATGCGGATGTTCGAGCGGGACAAGGACGAGCTCCGCGTCTTCGGGGTGCCGATCGAGACGGTGGCGTTCGGCGACCCGCAGGTGCTCGGGTACCGGCTCCGTCCGCGTGACTTCTATCTGCCCTTCCTCGCCGTGGCGACGAGCGGGCGCGCGGCCACACGCCCGATGCCGCAGCCCGGGTACCGCTCGCTCCCGCTGCTCGCGTTCGAGCCCGACGAGCTGGCGGCGGTCGCCGAGGCCGCCGTCCGGGTGCGGCAGCTCGGTGACCCGCTACTGGCCGCCGACGCCGAGCGCGCGATGCGGACGCTGACGTTCGATCTGCCCGGCATCGACGGCGTCCGCGGTGCGGAGCGGGTCGTGGCCGAGCGCGTCGACGAGCGCACGTTCGCGCTCCTGGCGCGCGCGGTGTTCGACCGCAAGACCACGACGTTCGACTACGCCGCTCCGGCGCCGGGCGTGACGGGGCGCCGCGACGTGGAGCCGTACGGGCTCGCCTTCCTCGGATCGCACTGGTACCTGGTCGCCCGCGACCGCGGACGTGGGCAACTCCGGACCTTCCGGTTGGGTCGTATGAGCGGCGTGATCGTGAACCGCGCGCGGGCGCAGTCCGCCGACTACGAGATCCCGCCGTCGTTCAGCCTCGAGCAGCACGCGCGAACGCGCTCGGCCTGGAGCCTGGGCGATGGCGCAGTGCTCGATGCGGTGGTGGACTTCATCGGATCGTCGGGCGCCGTGCGGGCGGCAATGAAGCTGGGCGCACCGGTGAGCGGGTCACCCGGCCGGCGGCGGTTCGAGGTCCGCCGGGTCGAGACCTTCGCGCGGTGGCTCCTCGCGTTCGGCGGGAACGCGTTGCCCATCGAGCCGCCGGAGCTGCTATCGGCGTTCGACCGGCTGGCGCGTGCGACGCTGGGGGTGTACGAGGGGCGACCGTGACCGCCGACGCGGCCGCGCAGCTCCGGCGGCTTCTGTCGGTCATCCCGCGGCTCACCGGCGGTCGCGCGCATTCGATCGATGAGATCGCGCGGCTGGCTCGGGTGGACCGGGCGACCGTGGCGCACGATCTCTTCGCGCTGGCGACACGCGTGGGTGAGCCGGGCGCGTTCGTGCCCGGGCTCGAGATGTACATCGAGGGTGGCGCGGAGGGAGGCGGGGACGTGTCCGTGCGCGCGCCGCACTTCAGGCGTCCCATGGGGCTGACCGCGGCGGAGCTCGCGGCGCTCGAGCTGGGGCTCGCCATGCTCCGGCGCGAGCGTGTACCGGCGGAGCAGCGGACCATCGATCGGGCGCGGGAGCGGTTGCGGAAGGCGGTCGCCAGGTTGCCGGCCGACCCGGTCCCCGCCGCCGTGCGTCACGGGGATCTCGGGGCGGTGGCGGATCCTGTGCACCTCGCGACCATCCGCCAAGCGGTTCGGGAGCGGAGGACGCTCCGGATCACGTACCGCGCCGCGGGCGCCGAGCAGTCGACTGCGCGTGTGGTGCGGCCGTACGGGCTCGTCGCTTCCCGTGGCGCGTGGTATCTCGTGGGGCACTGCGACGACCGGGAGGCGATCCGCATCTTCCGGCTCGACCGGATCGACGACGCCGTGCTGCTCCCGGCGACCTTCGCCATACCGGCGGAGTTCTCGCTCGAGAGCGTCGTCCAGGACGGGCGAGTGTTCCGGGCCGAGGAACCGCAGGCCCTCCGCGTGCGTTACTCGCCGGCGGTCGCGCCGTGGATCGCGGAGCGTGAGCGCGTGCCGGTCGCGGCGGACGGATCGGTGACGGTCGAGCATCCGTTGGCCGACGTGCAGTGGGCTGTGCGGCACGTGCTCCAGTACGGTCCCGAGGCCGAAGTACTGGCGCCGGAGGCCGCGCGCCTGGCGATCGCCGAGCGATTGCGCCGCATCGTCTCGCGCAGCCCACTGCGGCCGAGCAGCTGAGCGGGCGCCACGGCGGCGCGCCCGCATCCCGTCTCCTGACTGGACGTCACCTCCGTCGCCCGGTACCCGGCGGGTTCGCGGCGGGCTGTCAGACCCCCCTTCTACAGTTCTCGTCGTGCGGGGCGGCGGGCACGGGCTCGGCCCGGACCTGCACCGTCTTGCCCGGTCTCCGACATTCAACCCGAGGAACGAGGACAATGCGTGCAAGGGCGGCGGTCGCGACACTGGCGTGGCTCACGACCGGGTGTGCGACGGTGCTGGGGAGCAAGCAGCACGATTTCAGCTTCGACTCGGCGCCGACCGGCGCCCAGGTGTTCGTCGATGGGAACCCGGTCGGCACGACGCCGCTGACGGTGAACCTCTCGAACACCCAGAGTCACACCGTGGTGTTCAAGAAGCCGGGGTTCGCCGAGATCGGCTGTCAGCTTCAGAAGGGCACCGGCGCGGGGTGGGTGATCGCCGACGTCATCTTCGGCCTCGTCCCGATCGTGATCGACGCTGCGACCAACAACTGGTCGCAGACCAAGACCCACGAGTGCAACCAGACGCTCCAGCCGCTGCCGGCCGCGGGCCAGTAGCTGGAGGTCGTACTCGATGCCCGGGCGCCGACCCGGATAGCCTACCGGGGAGTGCGCATCGCCACCCCGAATCCTGGCCGACTCCCTTGCCGCTTGGCTGACTCCTCAGCTGGCCTCACTCGGTCTTTCGCGGCCGGCCGCCCTTCTTCCCGCTCTCGCGCGATGGCCGGGCCCTGGCCGGACTCCAGACCCGGCCGGGCGCCGCCGCGGCTGAGCGCCGCCAGGCGGCGTGGCCGAGCAGCATGCCCGCGAGGTAGGGCCAGAGGATATCGAGGTCGAGCGCGTCCCACCGGAGCCCCTCGCCCCTCGTGCTGATGCGCACGTCCGCGCGTTCCGCCGGCGTCGCGTCCCGTACGGTCGGCACCAGTGCGACCGGGAAACTGAACGCAGCGCCGTTCACGAGCGTGACCTCGAACCGCTCCTTCCTGGCGTCGTAGGACACGCGCGCCCGCCGCTGCCTACGGGTGCTCGTCATCGACCGACCTGGCGGTCATGCCGGTCACGGCGACTCGGGGAGCGTCTCGGTGAAGCGGACGCCGGTCGCCGATGCGATGAGGGCGAAATCACGCGTGTTGTGGGTCACGATGGTTGCCCCGATCTCGCGGGCCGAGAGGGCGATCAGCAGGTCGTTGGCGAAGCTGCGGCGCTCGAGCAGGACGCGATGCCGCAGGTCGCGTCGCAGCGACCGATCCGCGGCCGCGGCCTGCGCCCACGTGCGCGCGGTCGGCACCAGGAGACGCCCACGCGCGCCAAACGGCGCAACGAATTGCGTCTCGATGTGATGCCGAAGGCGACGGTCCGAGGCACCGACCAGCAGCTCGTGCAGCACCACGGCACTCAGCGCGAGGCGCGGCGCCGCGCGGGCATGCCAGGTCCGAAACGCTGCACCAAAGGCAGTGTCCCGGATCGCGCGGATGTAGACGTTCGTGTCGACGAGCCAGATCATCCCGACGACTGGCTGCGCCCGGCTCCGCCCCGGAGGGGCACCGAGTCGAAATGGTCCTCGATTCCCCCACGCCCGATCATCCACGCGAGCGCGGTATCGGTCTCTCGACGGAACGCGTCGAGATCGGCGACCGCGTCCAGCGCTCGCTCGACGGCTTCCGTCTCGGTCGCCGCGCCGAGGAGGCGCCGGACGCGGTCGATCTTGACCTGCGGGAGGATGAAGTTCTTCCGCCGGCGTCCGACTGCACTCCGCGGGGCCCCGCCGCGGGCGCCCGGCCGAAGCGCTCCGTCGGACGGGACCTTCTTCTTTGGCCTAGCCATCCCGCCTCCGTACCTGTACGGCTGCGTAATATATATGTACAGTGTACGTGTCGGAAGGCTTTCTTTATGTATGCCCGCCTATCGGTGGGCATGGACGCCGCGACCGCCCCCCGGACGACCCCGCCCCGTCCCGACCGGGGCGGGGGTCAGCGAGCCGCGCTGGACCGGCTCAGGAGCTCGAGCACCTGCAACGCCGCACGTCGACCCTCGGCGGCCGCCACCGGCCAGTGCTGGTTCCCGTTCAGCTCCGAGTGGGCGAAGGCGAGCGAGCCCACGGGCCGGCGCAACAGGTCGGCCGGGGTCGGCGACCCGTCGCGCGGGGTGTAGAACCCGGGACCGGCGTTACAGTAGGCGTGGCCCCAACGGTTGATCACGATCCCGGCGATGTCGCGCGCCGGATCGAAGCCGGCGCTCCCGAACAGCCGCACGAGCTGCTGGCGAATCTGGGTCTCGTACGCCCGATAGCTGGTGGCGAACAACCGCGCCCGACCCGCGTGACCCTGATCGACGAGCGAGAGCCCCCGCTGATTGAACGGCACGTAGAAGGTCAGGATGTTCGGCCGATCAGGGTCCAGCGGCGGCCGATAGTCCCCGACGTACATGTTCGGACGAAGGTTCGCCGTGAACCCGAACCCGCCCCGCCACGAGCACGCCGTGAACCCCAGCTCGTACAGAAAGCGCCAGTTGTCGAGCGCCACGTTCACGGACAGCATCGGCGAGCGTGGGAAGTGATCCATCGCCTCCCGATACTCGGCCGGCAGATGCGGGATGGCGTGCTTGGCGGTGAAGCTCGCACCCGCCCAGATCACCGCCCGCCCACGCACCGAGTACAGCTTGCCACCCTTCACGTAGGTCACGACCGGCGGCCGGCCGGTCCCCGCACGCTCCGGGTCGTCCACGAGCCGCACGACCATCGCACCCGCCCGGAAACGGCACGGCGCGCCGGGCCGATCCATCATGTCGAACCGGATCCGGCCGTTGTGCACGTCCGGGAACGCCGATGACCCCTCGATCACCGCGGGGTTGAGCCACTTCACGATGCACCGCTGGATCCCGTCGTTCCCGCCGGGAAAGGAGAAGTCACGCTGCTCCCCCGCCCGCAACACGTGGTTCCGGACGACGGCGTCCCGCGCCGGCTCGCCGCCGAGCCCGAGAAACCCGGGCAACCCCACCATGTACGCGGAGTACGCGGACATCACGTCGCACCCGAGGCCGAGCCCGGAGGCGTAGATCGGATCGATGTAGCGCGCGACCTCGGGATGAAATTTGCGAACGCCGGTCAGCCAGTGGTCGTAGGTCATCGAGTCCAGGTACCGCTTCAATGCCTCCGCATCGCCACGGTACGGCTCGACCCGCTCCTCACGCGACCGCAACAGATCCCGACGCACCTCCTCCGGCCAGGGTGTCCCCTCCAGCCGATGGCCCCACGGGTTCCGCACCCAGTGCGGGTGCGGGGTGTCGAAGTAGAACCCGTGGTTCTCGAACTCGTCGTTCCAGAGCTGATAGAGATAGTTGTCCCTGGGGAAGATCATCGGACGCCGATCGGGCGCGAGCTGGCCAAAGGTGAACTCGGTCGGCAGACCGACGTCACGCCACAACTCCCCGCGCGGCCCCTCCCGCTCCACCAACGCCCCGTTCGACCCCTGCGGCCCGATCAATCGCTGGCCACGAACGATGAATTCGTTCCGCTTCGCCTCGCCACCGATGATCGGATGGTTGTCGAGCAGGAGACAGGTCTTCCGGCGCCCGGTCGCCTTGAGGAAGGTGTACGCGGCCACCGTTCCGGAAAAGCCGCCACCCACGATCACCAGGTCGTAGGTCTCACCCGTGTCCTCGGCCCCGCTCAGCGCCCGCTCGTACGTACCGTCGCGCAGGCCATGCGCCATCGTGACCACGTCCCACGTGTTCCCGTTCGAGATCGCGTAGTCGCCGACGCCCGGGTCGCCCGTCCAGGGATCCCACGTCGAGCCAGGGTCCGAGAGCGGCCGCAGTGGGCCCGGACCGCCCGGCCGCGGACGAAATGCCGGCGCCGGCGTATTGAGCAGCGCCGCGCCAGTCCCGAGCGCCACGGCATTCAGGAAGTCGCGGCGGGTGATCTCGACGTCCATCCCGAGATCGCGCTCCTCCGGCGAGAGGTCCGATGGACGCCGATCGGGCGAGTCGGTCACCACGGCCTCCCCTGCGCACTGCCGTGCACCCCGTGCCCCGCGCCGCGCCGAGCACCGCGCCCGGTAGGCCGGACCACGTCCCCGATCACCTGTCGGATCACCTGTGCGCTCACGGCGCGGAGCAGGTCAGGGCGTAGCTGCCACCGCGCCCCTGCACTTCGCTGCTGGGGATCGGCGAGATGGTCGTGTGCAGGTCGACGGGCGGCGTCCCCTGCGATGTGATGGCCGCCACGGCCGCCGCGTCCGGCCCGGCCGTGCTCGACCAGGTGGTATCGCTCACGGCTTCCATCCCCCACATGCGGATCGCCAGCACGTGATCGGCACTCCCCTCGAGCACGGTGGAGATCCGTAGCTCTTTCATGAGGCTGTCCCGCACCGCGGTATAGGTGGGCGCGATGCTCAGCGGGGTCGCGAACCCGCCGGCCTGCTGATGCACGATGTTGATGAGGGTGATGGCCGCCCCGTAGTTCCCGAGACCCAGCTGGATCTCCGCCCGGACGAGCGCCAGCTCCTCGGCCCGTACGATCGGCTCGGGACTGTTGGTGGAGGAATACGGCAGGTAGCTCGCCGGGACCGCCGCCGCACTGTACTGCGGGAGCTGGAGTGGGTGCGGGTTCGGCACGAACTTCCGCCGCCACCGTAGATCGTTCGCCGTGTCGACGTCGAGCGCGAGGTCGGACAACGGCGCGAGCTGGAGATAGTACCGGTTGAGTGGGTTGGGCGCGTCGCCCGACTGCGCGCTGTACGTGTGGTAAACACCGAACGGATCGAGCGCGAAGGGACCGGCGAGCGGCGGCGCGATCGCGCCCGTGTTGTAAAGGGCGGAGGCGGTCAGGGCGCTGTCGGCCCGCCCGAGCGCGCTCGCGTCCGGCACGCCGGCCGACGCCGGCGTCGGACGCGTCCCCGGCGTGCTCCGCGCGATCGCGTAGGCGAGCTCGAGACCCGCCTTGCCCGCGAGCGCCCGGTTGAAGGCCGCGAACGCGCCCGGCGTGGAGCTCGGCCCGGCCGTCTGCCCCACCGCGCCGAATCCGGGCGGCAACACGACCGGCAGCGGAATCGGACCCGCGGCGTTCAGGCTCGCGTTTCCGGAGTCGAGCAACGCGACGATGTAGCGCCACACGTCGGCGGCGCAATACGGTGGGCTGCTCACCCCGTTGACGATGGAGTAGATCGGCACGCCAAGGGTGTCCCGGGTCTCGGCCAGGTACATGAAGTCCAACGCCTTCATGGTCTGGAGCACCCCGGTGATCGCCGCCGCCTGGTGGCTGTCGAAGTCGGGCACACTCGGCAGGGTCGCGATGATCGTGTTCGCCTGCTTGGCGTTCGTGAACTGGTTGTTCCACACACCGGTGCCGGTGAAGTCGGCCGCCGATCCCGGCTGGAGCCCCGCCAGCTCGGTGACGTACTGGGCATCGAACGACAGGAACACGAGCGCATCCCGCGCGAATGCGTTCATGTAGATGAGGAAGTACTGCTGGTCGGTCCGCATCGCCCCGAAGAGACCGGTGACGGCGTTCTGCACCCCCGACGCGTTCGCCGGCACGCTCGTCGGAGCGGTGAAGAAGGGCACGACGGAATCCTTGCAGCCGATGGCCGCCAGGGCGGCGGCAGCGGCGGCAATGATGGGGCCGGCCGTCCGCGGGTGCCGCCCGATGCCGCCACCCGCCCCGGTGCTCGAGACGGTACGCATATCAGAGGCCCAGGTCGAGGGAGAGGAAGTAGCTGGCCGCCGGCGGGTACGGCGTGATCTCGACGCCGCGCCCGACATTCTGGCCGGTCGCGAATGTCACCTCCGGGTCCATGCCGGTGTACCTGCTGCCGTACCAGTGGAACAGGTTGCGACCCGCGAGCGCGAGGCGGAAGCTCGTGATCCGCCCACCGGGGAGGCGGTCGACCCACGCCCTGGGCAGCTGATAGCTGATCGCGAGCTCGCGGACCTTGACGAAGCTCGCCGGCTCGACGTACGACGCGGCACCGGTGAGGAACTGCTGGAACCGCCGAGCCTCGAGCGCCGTGTCGGCCAACAGCCGCGGCCCGAAGTCGAACTCCTCGTTCGTGAGATTGCTGACCGACACGCCACGATACCAGTCGACGAGCCCCGAGACACGCACGCCCGCGAACGTCAGCGCATTGCTGAAGCTCATGACGTAGGACGGCTGCCCGTCGCCGACCTGGAGGTAGTTGCGGTCGCTCAGGCGCACGTTCGTGTTCACGATCTGCGAGACCGAGCGGCCGACCTCGGCCCAGTACTGGCCGAACCCGCCCCCGATCCCGCCGGTGACGAACGCCGGAGCGCTCGCCGGCAGCGCGTTGATGACGCTGTAGTTGCGGTAGAAGGTGGTCGTCGTGATCCAGGTGAACCCGTTCCGCAGTTGGATCGGGGTCGCGCTGAGCGACAGCTCGATCCCCTGGTTGGTGAACTCGCCCCCGTTGAGCCACTGCTGCGCGTAACCCACCGACGGCGCGACGCCGGCCTGGAGCAGGAGGCTGGTGATGCGCTTCTGATAGACGGTCGCGCTGAACTGGGCGCGCGAGCGGAACATGGTGGCATCGAAGCCGGTCTCGATCTCCGCCTCCGACTCCGGCTTCACGTTCGGATCACCCAGGAGCGGGGTCGCCGCCAGCCCCGGCGCTCCGTTGACGACGTTGGTGTTGAAGGGGGTGAACCGGACGCCGTACAACGGCTGGGTCCCGGACAGCCCATACGCCGCCCGGACCTTGAGCTCATCCAGGAACCCGACGAACTGCGGGATGCGGTAGGAGGCGGAGTAGCGCGGGTACGAGTAGAACCGGTTGATGTCGCCGTCGTTGGTCGTGCGCTCTGCGGTGATCCCGGCCGTCAGCGTCAGGCGCTGATCGAGCGCCAGCAACTGCTCCTGCGCGTACAGCGACTGATCACGCTGCGCCGTCCGCGTGTAGAAGTTCGTCTGTACCGTTCCCACGGCCGGCGAGTTGGCGCCGGTGAGCAGGTCCTGCGAGACGGTCGACGGATTGACGAGATCTCGCCGCTCCCGGACGAACCCGGCCGAGGTCGTGAAGTCGAGGTTCGAGAGACCGGTGTAGTGGTGAATGAGGTTGATCGAGTAGTTGAGATACGTGTTGTTGGCGTCCTGAGTCGTCGACACGCCCGCCAGCGGGGTGGCCGCCCGCTCGACCTGGAGATAGGGTGGCGCGAACAGGTTGTCGTGCAGATCCGAGTAGTCGGCGCCGCCGATCAGGTTCACCTGGAGCGTCTGGTGCTCGGTCCGCCACGCCGTCCAGTTGATGTTGCCGCCGCCGATGAAGCGATTGACGGTCTCCGGCGTCTGGATCAGCGCCGCATCGGCGAAGGGATTGGCGGGACCGAAGGGGTTGATCGCCCAGGAGCCGTCCGGCCGCTGGTGATCGAGGTTGACGAACTGCGGCGTATAGGAGAAGACGTCGTACGGGCTGATCCCGTAGTTGTCGTTGCCGCTGATCCCCCGGCTGGTGACGTCGTGCGCGTAGAACAGGTTCGCCGACGCCGTCAGCGCGCTCGCGAACTGCTGCGTGACGTTGGAGCGAATGGCCTGCTTGTTGTACCCGGTGTGCCGCTGCACGCCGTTGTCATACTTCGCGAGCCCCGAGAGGTAGAACTCGGTGCCACCCTGAGTGCCGCTCACGCTGACGTCCGACTCGTACGACGCGCTCGGGTTGGCGAACAGCTGATGCTGGAAGTCCTGCGGGCCGGCGTACGCGGCGGCGATCGTCGCCGGGCTGTACCCCAGCGGCGCCCCCCAGGCCTGCGCGCTCGCCAGCGTCGGGAAGGAGCGGATGCCCAGCGTCTGCGCATCGCTGAAGTGACCCACTTTCCCCGAGACCGTCCACTGCGGCTTGCCGGCGGTGCCACGCTTGGTGGTGATGATGACGACGCCGGCCGAGGCCTTGGAGCCGTAGATCGCCGACGCCGAGGCGCCCTTGAGGATCTCGATCGACTCGATGTCGTCGGGGTTGATGTCGGCGATCCGGTTCACGCCGTTGTCCTGATCGTTCGGTGCCGGGTTGAACCCGGCGGCGTTCGTGATGGCGTTCTCTCCCGTCGGCGTGGTCTCGTTGTTGACGATCACTCCGTCGACGACATACAGCGGTGAGGCGTCGGCCCGGATCGAGGTGATGCCCCGGATCTGCACCTGCATGCCGCCACCCGGCGCGCCGCCGTTGTTCTGCTGGATCACCGCCCCCGGGACGGCTCCCTGAATCGCGTTCTCCACCGTCGCGGCGGGCACCTGGCTGATCTGCTCCCGGCTGACGACGGCGACGTCGTTGGCGGCGCTCCTGGCCGACACCGTGGTGGCCACACCGGTGACGACCTGGGTCTCGAGGTGGAGCACATCCTTCTGGAGGGCGATCGTGTACTCGGTCGTGCCCGGCACGATCGGCACGGTCTGGGCGAGATAGCCGATGCGCCGCACGGTCAGGCTCCTGGCGCCCGCCGGGAGCGGGAGGGCGAAGCTTCCGCTATCCGTCGTCGCCATGCCCACTGTCGTGCCGGTGACGACCACCGAGGCCGACGGAATGGGGGCGTGCGAGTCGGCCTCGACGACGCGCCCGGTGATGCGCGAGCCCTGGCGTCGCTTCGTGATGTGCCCCGCCGGAAGCCGCTGCACGAGCGTGAGATGGCCGGCGGCGGTCAGCTCGACGTCCACCCGCGTGCCGAGCAGGATCTCGGTCAGGGCCGCCGCGAGCGTGATCGACCGGGCCTCGAGCGTGACACGGGCCCCCTCCGGCAGCGCGGCCGGCTCGTAGGTGAACCGGATCCCGGTCACCCGGGCGACGCTGTCCAGGGCATCGGGGATGGTGGCGTCGACCAGCTTGAGGGCGATCCGACGCCGGAACACGGCCGCATTGCTGGCGTCGACCCGACCTTCGCCGGACCGACTGGCCGCGAAGAATGCGGGCCCGCCGTCGGCGAGCTGGAGCGGATGATCGAGTACTTGTGGGGCTGCGCTCCGTGGGATCGCCAGGAGCAGGCCGAGGGCGAGCGGCGTGATCGCCCGCCAGGGCAGGCGGTGTGTCGACTCAGACGGCATGCGGGTCCTCACCGGAGGCGCGGAGGGTCGGCGTGATGCGCGGGTCGCCGACTGGAGGCAGAAGCTGGACAGTCCGTTCGCGGCGCAGGATGAACGCTGATCCCTCGCGATCGACGACCAGGCCGAGGGCGGCCGCGAGCGCATCGAGCGCATCGACCAGCGATTCGTCCTTGAAGGCCGTCGTGACCTGGAGGTCGCCCAGCGCAGGGTCGGCCAGCCGAAGGTCGGCGTCGTACCAGCGGCTCAGCTCGGGGAGCACGTCGCGGAGGCGCGCGTGCCGGAAAACGAGCTCACCGTTCGCCCAGGCGGTCTCGGGGCCGAGGTCGGGGTCGCTCCGGACGCCGATCGACCCGTCGGGCGCGAGCACCGCGACCTGCCCGCGCGTGAGCAGGGTCGCCGGCCGGCGCTGTCGTCCCGCCGCGCCCTGCTCCCGGGCGCGCATCGCGACCCGACCCTCGGCCACGCTGACGCGGGGCTCGGAATCGGCGACGTAGTCACGCACCACGAAGGTCGTGCCCACGTCCCGCGTCTCGGAGCGTGGTGTCCGCACGACGAGCGGGTTGGCCGGGTCGTGATGCACCTCGAAGTACCCTTCTCCCTCGAGCTCCACCAGGCGTGGGCCGCGCTGAAACTGGGTCGGATAGCGAAGCCGCGAGGCGGGGCCCAGTGAGATGCGCGTCCCGTCGCCCAGCCGCAGCGTGACCCGCTGGCCCGCCGCGGTGATGAGCTCACGCATCTCGGGGCGCGGCGGGTGCCGCAGCGACGCGAGTCGGATCCCCGTGCCGATGGCCGCGCCGACGAGGACCGTCGCCGCGATCCCGGCGGGAGCGATCCGCAGGCCCCACATGCGGCCCGACGCGTGGCGGCTCGGCGCGGGAAATGGCCGCCGCCCGGGGCCCGTCCCCTCGCGATCGCGGTCCGCGCCCGTCGCGTCACGCGCCCCGATCGTCCCCGTGGTTCCCATCGCCCGCCGCAGTCGGGCCCAGGCCCGATCCGAGTCCCAGTGCGGCTCGCTCGGGGGCGCCGCGGCGCGGATGGCCTCGAGCGCGGCGCGCGCCGCGCGCCGCTCGGGGCTCGCATCGATCCACGCCTCGTCGCCCGGCGCCTGACTCGGGCTGCATTCGCCGAAGACGTAGCGTGCGATTCGTGCCAGCTCGCTGTCGGTGACCATCGCTCTCCGGGGCCGGTCGGGTCAGGCTACTGACACCGGCCGGGGCGCGTCACCCTGTATCGAGTTGTGCCGAGCGCGAGGTCCCCGCGTGCGCTCCGGCGGCCGCTGCCCGCCCCGAGCTAGTCGCGAAACCCGGCGACCCGGGCGCGCACGACCCTGAGCGCACGGGTCATCTGCATCTCGACCGTCTTGACCGAGATGCCCATCCGCTCGGCGATCTCGTGGTAGGTGAGACCACGCTGCCACTTGAGCAGGAACACGGACCGACACCGTGGCGCCAGGCGCTGCGCCGCGTCGAGGATGGCGTTCGAGAGCTCGACCGCGAGGACCGCGTCGTCGGGGCGGCCATCCCCGCTCTCGGCCCGCTCCCCCGCCGACTCCCCCTCGGCGCTCGCACGCACACGCCGATCACGGCGCAGCATGTTGAACGCCTCGTTCCGGACGGCGGTCCGCAGATACGCGCCGACCGGTCCGGTCGGCGACCACGTCGCGCGATGCAGCCAGATGGCCTGAAAGACGTTCTGGACGACATCCTCGGCGGCGTCGGGCGACCGGAGGTAGCCGAGCGCGATCGAGCACAGCCCACCGTAATGCGTCCGGAACAGCGTCTCGAACGCCGCCTCATCGCCGGCCCGCACGCGGGCCGTGAGCGTCGGCTCGTCGCGTGACGCGTCACGAATGACCGATAGCGCCGCCACAGCGCTATGATGCGGCGGACCGCTGGACGACGCAAGCACGCGCTGGCGCGCGTATCACCATCCGGGATACGGTCCCAGGGGCCGGGACGGCCAGCGTACAGGGTGAGCCGCGGCCGGCGGTGTCAATGAAGGGGATCGTGTCACCCGACCCGAACTGGATGGCCATGATCACACTCCGGCACCGAGCCCGCACGCTCGGGATCGCAGCCGTCGTCGCGCTCGGTGGGTGCGGGCGGCCCGAGCGGCCCGAGCGGCCCGCCCACCGCTTCACGGTGTCGTTCACCCCCGCCGCGCGCGGCGAGGCGCTGACCGGCCGCATCTACCTCGCCCTCGCGCAGGACTCCGAGCCCGAGCCACGGTTCGCGGTCGGCTCGCTCGGCGCCTACTTCCGCAGCACGCCGTTCTTCGGCGTCGACGTGGACCATCTCGCGCCGGGCGCGGCCGCGGTTCTCGACGACCGCGCCGAGGGATATCCGATGCTGTCGCTGCGAGACCTGCCGGCGGGCGACTACTTCGTGCAGGCGCTCGCCAACGTCTATACCGAAGCGCGCCGGGCCGACGGACACACGATCTGGGTGCACTTCGACCAGTGGGAGGGCCAGCACGCCTCGAGCGCGCCCGGGAATCTGGTGAGCGGCGTTCGGCGCATTCACTTCGACCCCGCTCGAGACCTGAATGTCTCGCTCGAGCTGACCCGCGTGCTTCCGCCGCTCCCGGAGGAGCCCGACACGAAGTGGATCAGGCACGTGAAGTTCCAGAGCGCCCTGCTGACGGCGTTCTGGGGACACCCGATGTTCATCGGAGCCACGGTGCTGCTCCCGGCGGGCTACGATGACCACCCCGGCGTCCGCTATCCCGTGCTCTACGAGCAGACCCATTTCCTCCAGCACGCGCACAACGCGCCGCTCGGCTTCCGGACGGACAGCGCGCCGGCCGGCCCGGCGGGCTCCCAGGGGGTGGACGCCGCGCTGCTGGCCCAGATCAAGGGCTACAACTCCGAATCGGGCTACGATCTGTACAAGGAGTGGCGCGGGCCTCACTTCCCGCGCTTCATCGTGGTCAATCTGCTCGGCCCCACGCCCTACTACGACGACTCGTACGTCGTGAACTCCGCCAACACCGGTCCCTGGGGTGACGCCATCCTGCACGAGGCCATTCCCTACCTCGAGGCCCGGTTCCGCATGATCCCCAAGGGGTACGCCCGCGTCCTGAGCGGCGGATCGACCGGCGGATGGGAATCGCTGGCGTTGCAGTTCTACCATCCGGACGACTTCGGCGGCGCCTGGTCGAGTGCGCCCGACCCGGTGGATTTTCGCCGCTATGGACTGGTCGACATCTACGCCGACACGAACGCCTTCACGGTCGGGCAGGACATCCAGCTCCAGAGTCCGATCGGCGAGTTCCTCCACCCCGAGCGTCCCATGAGTCGCGGTGTCGAGGGGCAGCCGTTCCTGACCGTGCGGCAGGAGAGTCAGATCGAGAACGCGCTCGGCACCCACGGTCGGTCGGCCGAGGTGTTCGAGAACTGGGAAGCGGTCTACGGCCCGGTCGGGCCCGACGGCTACCCCAAGCCGCTCTGGGACAAGCACACGGGCCACATCGATCAGGACGTGGCCGCGTACATGCGCGACCACGGCTACGATCTTCGGGCCTACCTGGCCGCGCACTGGGCGACGGTCGGCCCCAAGCTCGTCGACAAGGTCCACGTCGACGTCGGCGACATGGACAACTACTACCTGAACCTCGCCGTCTACCACCTCCAGGCGTTCTTCGACTCCTCCACCAGCCCGCACGTGACCGCCGACGTTCGCTACGGGCGCCCGATGAAGGGACACGGCTGGTACCACACGACCGCCGGCGGCATGCTCCGTGAGATGGCCGCCGCCATCACCCGGCACGCCCCCCCAGGCGAGCATCCCTCCGCCTGGCAGTACTGATCACTCGCGCAGCAACGCCCACGCCGCCGATCCCACCCACGGTCAGGGCGGCCGCAGGGCGCGCTACTGTGGGAGGCGGACGAAGCGGTGTGCGGAGCCGTCGGGGTCGGTGACGGTCAGCGACCGCGCCTGGCCGTCGACGACGTCGAAGACGACCTGCACGTCGTGATCGTCGGCGGGGACGAATCGGTCGGCGCCCTGATACCGGAGCGGGTGCGGCCGACGCTCGACGAGCACGAGCCGCCCGTCCCGCTCCTCGACACGGGGACGCCCGGCGGGCGCGCTGTACGCGCCCACGTAGCGCGTCCGGTCGGCCGACGTCAGCGGAAGGTCGCGACTCCCCGCGTCCGGCATACCGATCACCGCCTCCGCGATCTGGCGCGCCAGGAGCGCCGCGTCCGCGCCGTCGGTGTCGAGCAGCACGACCACGGACACGCTGTCGGCCGGATAGTACGCGAGGTCGGTGCTGAAGCCGTTGATGCCGCCGGAGTGCTCGACGACGGGGTGCCCGTGCAGCGAGTAGACGCCGAGCGCGAAGCCGTAGGTCGTGCGGCGCCCGTTGGTCAGCACCGCCGGCGTCGTCATCTGGGCGTACGTCGCCGGCGCCACGACCCGGCCGTGCACGAGCGCATCCTGCCAGCGCAGGAGGTCGCCGGCCGTCGAGCAGAGCGCGCCGGCCGCGCCGGGCAGTCGCATGCTCAGGTAGTCGGCGTTGATCACCGCGCCGCCCGCGGGCGAGTACCCGGCCGCGCGGTGCGGGATGATCGGCGCCACGTCGCAATAGCGGGTGCCCGAGAGCCCCAGCGGCCGAGCGAGCGTCCGCTCGATGTAGTCGCCGTACGGAACGCCGGTGAGCCGCTGGAGCACGACGCCCAGGATGTAGTACCCGGAGTTGTCGTAGTGCCACTCGGACCCGGGCGGGAAGTCGAGCGGGCGCCGGTCGACGAGCGCCAGCAACTGGTCGTCCGTGAGGTCGGTGTGCCGAGTGGCGGCGAACGCCGGGACCTCGGTATAGCTCGGGATCCCCGAGGTGTGCGTGAGCAACTGCCGGATCGTGACGCGACGGCCCGGCGCCGGGAAGTCGGGGAGGTAGGTCGCGAGCGGCGCATCGAGCGCGATCTTCCCCTGCTCGACGAGTCGCAGGACGGCCGCCGCCGTGAACTGCTTCGTGATCGAGCCGATGCGGTACACCGTCGCGGCCGTCGCCGGCACACTGTCCTCGACATTGGCGAGGCCGAAACCCTTCAGGAGCAACGTGTCGCTCCCGCGCACGACGCCGATCGTCATCCCGGGCACGTGCTGCCGGACCCGGAACCCCTCGACCGTCGTGTCGATCCGCGCGATGAGGGCAGCGCGAGCCGCGGTCCGCCCCCCCGCCGCCGATGCCGCCGCCGCTGCCCCGACACCGGTCCCGCCACAGGCGGCGAGGGCGAGCGAGGCGCCACACGCGATGGGCGCCGCCCACCGCCTCGCGCGACCGGCGGAGCTCACTGGCGGACCGGCGGCACGGCCGCATCGTACGCGGCGGCAGCGATCTCGCCGAGCGCCTCCCCCACGCTCTCGGCGCCCTTCGGTCCCCGCGGGACGGAGACGTTGTTGAGGTACGCGGCGAAGACGAGATGCGCGCCGCTCGCGGTCGTGATGTACCCGGCCAGCCCCTTGCCGTTCACGAGGAGCGCCCGGTTCAAGGCATCATCGCTCACGAAGGTGCCCGTCTTGGCGAACACGTGGCCGGCCGCCGGCACGCCGACCTGGATCTTCGCCAGCGTGCCGTCGCGTCCGAGGATCGGGAGTGCCCGCAGGTAGACGGCGTAGTCGGGGCGCGATGCCATGTAGGTCAGGAACCGCACCATGAACTCCGGCGTGAAGGCCGCCGCGCCCCCGGCCCCGTCGCTCTGCACCGCACCGCTCAGGTCGAGCTTCGCCCGCTCGAGAAAGCCGCGCTCCATGTCGAAGCCCGCCTGCGGCGCGCTGTCGGCGTGGCCCCGCACCGCCGAGAGCAGGTACGGCATCATGCTCGCGTGCAGGTTCTGGCTGACCTTGAGGGTCACCTTCACCTCCTGGGCGAAGGGCAGCGACACGTGCTCGGCGACCAGGTCGGCCGCATCGCGTGCCGCACGTGCGCCTCCGGCGCGGGGTGGCGCGGGAGCCGCCGTCCGGGTGACGTGCGCCGTCACGCCTGCCTCGTCGAGCGCCTCGGTGAAGGCGACCTCGGCGAAGCGCCGAGGGTCGGGGACGGGATAGCTGTAGAGAACCGGCGAGCCGCCGGCCGGCGCCGCGCCGGTGATCGTCACGATGTGCGAGCCGTCGGGGAGCGCCGAGTCCGCGCCGAAGGCGATCGATGCCGCCGTGCCCGCCGCGCCGGTCGTGGCCTGGACCCGGAACCGGACGTACGGTGTCGCGGGGGCGACGGCGATCGTCGGCGCGGCGGCCGTCGTGCGGCCGGGTGTCACGGTGACGTCGACCACGTTGTCGTTGACGACGATCGGCGAGATGACGACGCCCGTGCCCAGCTCCCGGTCGCCCTGCGGGAAAAGACTGGCGTCGACACGCACGGCACCGCGGACGCGCCGGATGTGATGCGCGGCGACCTGGCGCGCGAGCTCGCGGAGCACGAGCAGCGGATCGCCCGGAACGGCGCGGGTGTCGACACTCCCGCCGTAGCTGTGATCCTCATCGGTGAAGGCGAGCGTGTCGGCCGCCGTGATCCGCGCCGACAGGTCCGGGTCACCGCTCGCGACGAGCACGAGGTCACCGTTCACCGTGCCGTCGGGCGCGATCGGGCCGGTGCGGTAGACCCGCGTGTGGAAGCGGTAGTCCGCCCCGAGCGCATCGAGCGCCGTCGCCATCGTCAGCAGCTTGGTCGTCGACCCCGGCACGAACAGCTTGTCGGCGTTGATCGCGAGCAGCGGCGTGTGCGTGTCGAGCGAGTAGATCGCCACGCCGGCGATCGCGTGACGGAGCTCGGGCCGGCCGATGATCTGCTGCACGCGCTCGGCGAGCGTCCCGGCCGCCGCGGGCGCCGTCGTCTGGGCGGAGGCGAGCTGCGACAGCGCGAGCGCCGCCGCGAGCCCCGCGACCAGCGGCGCGACGAGCGGCGCGACGAGCGGCGCGGTCCGGGCAGGCCGACGCGGCGATTGCGTCATCGCGACGGGGTGACGGGCGACTCGCCCGCCGCCTTCCGCCTGGCGTTGAAGCTGGCGAGCGCGGTCGTCTCGAGCGCCGTCCACTGCGAGAGGGCGGCCCGATACTGTGCCTCGGCGCGCGCGCAGGCAGCGACCTCGCGGGCAGTCGGCGTGTCGTCCGCCCCCTGCATCGCCATCGCGGCGGTCATCATCGCGCGGCTCGCGCCGTCGAGCGTCGGTGGGCCGGCCGGCGTGGGCTGCCCGCCAAAGGCGAATGCGCCCGGCCCGGTCGCCGCCGGCTTCGGCGCCGGCGCGACCGCTTCGATCCGGGCCGCGAGCGCCCGGGCGTCGTCGCTCTGCACCTTGTCGAGCTGCGCCACGAGGTCGCGGGCCCGCGCGTAGGCGGCGTGCGACGCGACCGCGCCGTCGTACATGCGGCGTGAGAGCGTCGCGAGCTCCAGGAGCCCCGCGGCCGGCGTTTTCACCCGCGGGTCGAGCCGCAGGGTGAGAGGCTGCGTGTAGTGCCTGCCCTCGACCGTCAGCCGCACCGTGTACGCTCCCGGCGGCGCCCACGGCGCCTCGACCGCCGGGTAGGTGCGGTGCGGGACGGCGCCCACGGCGTCCTCCCCACCCCCGCGCCGCCCGCTGTCACCCGGAATCGGCGCGTAGTGCAGGTCCCAACTGAAGCGGTGCATGCCCGGCTGGGTCGAGATCACCATGGGCGGGGCCGGCCAGTAGAGCGGCAGGGCGCAGTCCCGTGCGGTCGGGGTTTGCTGACAGAGTCGGTTGTACGCCACCGGATCGAGCGCCGGATCCGGGTGTCGTACGGGATCGTCGCTCGAGAAGCTTCGGATGACGCGACCGCCGGCATCGAGGATCTCGAGCGTGACCGGGCCCGATGGCGCGGCGGCGAGGTAGTAGTCGATGATCCCGCCCGGCGGCGGGTTCTCGCCGGCCAGCAGCTCCGGGGGCCAGGGGGTCGGGTCGTTGGTGCCGAAGCGCACCCGCACCGCGGTCTCCGGCTTGTACAGGTACGCCGACGTCGCCCGGGCCGCCTCCGCCGCCTGACGAAGGGGCGTCACATCGTCGAGGATCCAGAAGCCGCGGCCGTGCGTCCCGGCGACGAGGTCGGCGCAGAGGCAGGTGCTGTCGTCCTTGACCTGGAGATCGCGAACCGAGATCGCCGGCATATCGAGCCGCAGCGACTGCCAGTGGTCGCCGTCGTCGAAGGAGACCCACACCTGCGTGTTCGTGGCGGCGTAGAGCAGCCCCTTCGTGCGCGGATCCTCCCGGATCGAATTGGCGACCGCGCCGGGCGCGATGCCGTTGTCGATCTCGGTCCACGTCCTGCCGCCGTCGTGTGTCCGCCAGAAGTGCGGATCCAGGTCGTCGATCCGGTAGCTGTTGGCCGCGGCGTAGGCGGTGAGCGGATCGAAGTGCCCCGCATCGATGTTGAAGATGCGCGTCCAGGGTTTGATCGCCGGCGGCGTGACGTTGGTCCACGTTGCCCCGCCGTCCATCGTGACCTGGATGTATCCGTCGTCCGTCCCCGCCCACAGCACGCCGGCGCGGCGCGGTGAGGGCGAGAATGCGGTGATCGTCCCCTGCGGCCCGGGCGTCACGCTGGCGGCGTACTTCCCTGCACTGGCCGGCACCGCCCAGCTCCGACGAGCGAGGTCGGGACTGATGCGCGCCCAGTGTCGGCCATGATCGGCCGTTTTCCAGACGACGTTCGAGACATAGTAGAGGACCGTCGGGTCGAGCGGCGACCACGCGATCGGCATCGTGCGGACGTTCCGGCCGAAGGGGGCAGCTGCCGGCGGCGCCGGGCGCGGCGTGGGTGCGGCCGCCGCCGCGGCCGTGTCCGCGCGGGGCGCGGCCGGCTTTGCCGGCGTGGCGGGGTGCAGGGTCCGCAGTGGCTGGGTGCCCTCCGTGAAGTCGGGGCCGACGAGTGTGGTCTGGCCGGTCCGCCGGTCGTAGAGCGACACGTTCGTGCGCATGCTGCCGAAGACGAGGTCCGGATCGCGTGGGTCGGGCGCGGCGATGCCGTACTCCTGGATGTCGACCGGATGCCAGTCGTGGAAGGTGATCTCCCCGTCCATCGAGCGGCTCTCGACACACGCCGAGCCGGCGTCCTGCTGCCCGCTGCACACGCGGTAGGGGAAGGCGTTGTCGGTCGTGACGTGGTACATGGCCGCCGTGGGCTGCGTGTACCAGTTGCTCCACGACGCGCCACGATTCCCGGAGACGACCCCGCCCTGGTCGGAGACGACGAGCAGGATGTCGGGGTTGGTGGGGTTGATCCAGGTCCGCTGGTAGTCATCGCCGCCCGGCGCGCCGCGCACGGCCGACCAGGTGAGCCCACCGTCCTCCGTCCGCCACAACACGGTGGACGAGCTGTAGACGACGTTCTCGTTCCTGGGATCGACGGCGATCGTCGGCAGGTCGCCGCCGCCGATGCGCGCGAGCGGCCGCGGGTCCTGCCGCGCGCGCGTGCTGTCGCCGGCGACATCCCGGAGCACGATCTGCCAATGCTCTCCGCCGTCCGTCGACTTGTAGAAGCCGACGACGGTCGCGCCGGGCCGCGTGGTCGGGCCTGGTGGCGCCTCGCTCGCGATCATTGCGTAGAGCAGGCCGGGGTGGCTGGGCGCCAGCGCCAGATTCGCCTGGACGACACCGGCCGGCAGGCCACTGGTGAGCGGCCGCCAGGTGGTGCCGCCGTCGGTCGACTTGAAGATGCCGCCCGACGTTCCGCCGAACGCACCGCCCTCGACGAAGCTCTGCTGTTGCTGCCAGAGCGCGGCGTACACGGTGTTCGGGTCGCTCGGGTCGATCCGGACGTCGTTCCCGCTCGTGTACTCGTCCTTGTAGAGCACCTTGTCGAAGGTCCGGCCGCCGTCGGTCGAGCGGAAGATCCCCCGTTCGGGGTTCGGGCCGTACGGGTGGCCGAGCGCCGCGACGAAGAGCCGGTTGGGGTCGCGCGGGTCGACGTCGATCCACGCGATCATCTGCGAGTCGCCCAGCCCGAGGTGGGTCCAGTGCGTTCCGCCGTCGGTGGACTTGTACATCCCGTCGCCCGTCGCGAGGTCCGGGCGGATGATCCCGCCGCCCGTGCCGACGTAGATGATGTTCGGGTCGGACAGCGGCACGGCGATCGCGCCGATCGAGCCGGTGGGCTCCTGATCGAAGATCGGCGTCCAGGTGGCGCCGTAGTCGGTCGAGCGCCAGACGCCGCCGTCATCGAACCCGATGTAGAAGACATTGGGCGCGCTCGGCACGCCGGCGAGCGCGCGGGCGCGCCCGGCGCGCGGGGGGCCGATCTCGCGCCAGTGCATGCCGGAGTAGGTGGCGGGCGATTGCGCCGCCAGCGGCGTCGTGACGGCGAGCGTCGCAAGGCCGGCCGCAACGCTCGCGGCGGCAGCGACGGACGAGGAACGGAACAGGGACATACGCACCCGGACGACCCTCTGGATTTGGGACGACGATTGGCGCTGGAAATTCTAGCGTCCGGACCGTCCCCGCGCCCGCGCCCGGAGCGTCGCTCACCCCGCCCCGCCGGCGCTTGGCCCCAACGACCTCCCGCTCCCCCCGCCACAGGCGGATGTTGCGTCCGCACACACATCTGGAGAGGTCGCACGTGAAACGCACCGTCGTAGGATTGGCCCTCGCGCTCACAGCCGTCAGCGTGGCGCTGGCGGCGTGCGGCAGCTCGAAGTCACCGACGTCGCCGAGCTCCACGACCGGCAAGGGCACCGGCGGTGGGAGTGGGGGCGGTAGCGGGGGTGGGGGCGGTGGCGGCGGGGGCGGCGGGGGCGGTGGCGGCGGCGGGTACGCGGTCCACCAGCCCGCCGGCCGGTAACGAAGCACCAGGCTGGACGATGTGACGCAGGCCAACCGCTTCGGTGGTTGGCCTGCGTCGTTGATCGCAGCGACCGCAGCCGGTACGTGCCGGCGCCGGGGCGGGCCGGCGGCATTCGCTCTCCGCGCTCCAGCCCCCGGACTGGCACGCGGGCGCGGGCCTGGATCGGCAGTCGTCCGGCGGATCGGATGGGGCGCGACCCGCCGCGGAGCGCTACAGCGGGAGCGGGCCAGTCGCCTTGGTGATGAGCAGCGTCGTCGCGCCGCCGGTGGACGCGCTGATCGTGCCGGAGACGGTCGTCGGGCTCGCGAAGACGCCGTGAAAGCTCCAGCCGATGAGCGGGCCGGGGTTGGGGCCGGCGCCGCGCGCAGGGTACTTGAACCCGAGCGTCACGCCCTCGGTCGTGACCGATCCCTTGAGCGGCTGCGGCTGCATGCTCAACGGGCCGACGTTGTCGACCGTGCCGGTGACGGTCGCGCCAACTTGCGTCGCATCGATCTCGATCGATCCGCCTTCGGGGAGCTGCGCGAGCCAGACGCCGGTGAACGAGATCCGTGGCGAGGTCGTCGTCCCGCAGGCGGCGAGGAGGACCGCCGCTGCGCACATCGCGGCCGTGCGCGTCAGGCGAGCGGCCGCGCCCGCGCTCCGTCGGCACAGGGCACTCGCGCTCGCGTCGTGTCGGACAGGCGCCATGGCAACCTCCCAGCACCGGTGGGACCACCGATGGGACATCTGCCGAGCGCGGCAGTAGAGCCGCGTCACTTCCTCCCGATCTACCCTGCCTGCCGCTCCCGGTTCCTATCCGTTCCGCCAACGCTGACGCGGTGCGCCCGGCACGCTCGACCGGCGCCGGCGATCAGTGGCTCACCGACGGCTCAGCGCACCTGCGGACCGCCAGTCCGGTCGTCGGGGACGAAGCGGTCGCGTGCCGGCATGCGCACCCCGGGGAGTGCACGCGCGCTCAGCACGGTCGAGGACGGGATAATGCCGTTCCGGGCGAGGATGAACGCGGCGACACTGTACACCTCATGCGGGGTGAGCGACCCCGGCGCGGTCAACGGCATCGCGCGATGGATGTAATCGTAGAGCGTGGTCGCATACGGCCAGTAGTTCCCGACGGTCTGCACCGCGGTCGTGTCGGTCGCGAAGGGGAACGCGTCCCCCGGGATACGCCCCACGAGGGGCGGCGCCGGCGCGACGGCCCCATGCACGCCGTCGACCCCGTGGCACGACGCGCAGCGGGCCGCGTACACGCGCGCACCCTCGGCGGCGGTCCCGCTGTCGCCGGGAAGCCCACGCCCGTCCGCCCGGACGTCGATGTCCCACACGCGTATCTCCGCCGGGCGGGCGATCCGTCCGATGCCGAACCGCGCCGGGGTCGCTGGGATGCCCTGCGGCGCCCTGGACGAGCCGCCGCACGAGACGGTCATCCCGGACAGCACGAGGACCGTGCCGAGGAGACGCATACCTGCACGGGTCGCGGGCCGGCCGCTCATGGAGCCGCGCTGTCGCGCGCAGCGGAGAGTCCCGCCGCACACGCGCGGGCCTCGTCCGGTCATCACGCCGGCGCCTCGACCCGCGCGGCAAAGGTCACGCGGCCCGCGGCATCGACGTCCCAGGCGCGGATGTTGTTGTAGTGGTAGCCCGTGCCCGGCCCTCTCACGGCGCGCAGCACCGCGGTCGTCGGCTGCACGTAGCCGGTCTCGTCGCGCGCTCGACTCATCAGGGTCGCCGGCGCGCCGCCCCACTCCCACAGGTGGCGGAATCGCGTGTGCGCGATCGGCAAGACGGGCTCCTGGAGCACGGCAGCCGTCCACGTCGCGCCCCCGTCGGTGCTGACGTCCACCCCTGCGATCCGCCCGCGTCCCGACCACGCGATGCCACGGATCTCCCACCATCCCCGACCAGGGAGCACCGTCGGATAGGCCGGGAATGTGATGATCGACTTGGCGTCCATCACGAAGCTGAACTGCCGGGCATCCTCCTGCGGCAACGCATCGGTGTAGCGGGCCGTCTCCTCGCGCGTCATGAACGCCTCGTCCCCCACCTTGATCCGGCGGAGCCACTTCACGTTCGCGTTCCCCTCCCAGCCGGGCAGGAAAAGCCGCACGGGATACCCCTGCTCGGGGCGAAGCGGCTCGCCGTTCTGGCCGTATGCCACGAGCGCGTCGTCGAGCGCCTTGGTGAGCGGGATGCTTCGCGTCATCACCGCCGCGTCGCTCCCCTCGGCGAGCAGCCACCGCGCGCCTGGACGCACGCCGGCCTCGCGCAGCAGGGTGGCGAGCGGCACGCCCGTCCACTCGCTCGTGCTCGTCAGCCCATCGATCGTTTGCGGGGTGCTCGCGGGCGACATCCCGCGATAACCGGCACGGCCATTCCCGGAGCACTCCAGGAAGTAGGTGCGCGAGCGCGCCGGGAAGCGTTGGAGATCGGCGAGCGTGAAGACGAGCGGCCGCTCGACCAGGCCGTGGATGAGCAGCCGGTACTGCGCCGGATCGATCGCCGGCACGCCCGCATGGTGCCGCTCGAAGTGCAGGTCCGAGGGCGTGATCGTCCCGCAGAGATCCTGGAGCGGCGTGAGCGAATGGCCGACGACGAGACCGGCGGGCTCGCGCGCGAGATGCACGAAGGGCGCTCGCTCGCCCACCGCCCGCGTCGCGCTCCCCGGCACCCGCGTCGGATCCGGTGGCGCCGCCGCCGTGCCCTGTGACCCGCCGCCCGGCACGGCCGCCGGCGTCGCCACCGGCGCACGCGTCGGGATCGCGCCGACGAGCGCCGCCCCCGCCGCGCCCAGAGCGCCGGCGAGCAACGTCCGCCGCGTGATCTCGACATCCGGGCCGGCGGCGCTCGGTGCGTCGTCACTCGCGTTGTCCATGTCCCGTCCCGTGCCGGCGTTCCCACCCAACATAGGCCGGGTCGACGCGGGCGCCAGATGGGGTCACGACCGATGGAGTACCACCTGAACCCGCATGCGCACTCGTTACCGCCACGGGCCGGTGACGACCGCGCCGCCCGAGCGTGGGCGCGGGTGTCTCCCGCACCCGGTCGCTCCCCCGCTCGATGGCGGCGTCCGGCTAGCCATGCACGGTCATCCGCATCCCGGAGCGCGGGCGGAGGGTGACGAGCGGGTTGGGCACGACGGGGTGGCCCGGCACGAGGCGCAGCCGCCACCGTCGGGCGATCGTGGCGAGCGCGATCGTCCCCTCCATCCACGCGAACGCTTCCCCGATACAGACCCGCGCTCCGGCGCCGAAGGGGAAGTACGCGAGCTTCGGGCGCGCGGCGGCGGCATCGCCGAGCCAGCGCCCGGGATCGAACCGCTCGGGCGCAGGCCACCAGCGGGGATCGCGGTGCACGACCCACTGGCTCATCAGCACGAGTGAGTGGCGAGGGATGCGATACCCGCCAAGGGTCACGTCCTCGAGTGGCTTGCGCCCGAGGGTCCATGCGGGCGGGAAGATCCGCATCGATTCGGCGAGCACGGCGCGCGTGTACGGGAGCCGCGGCACGTCGTCGGCCGTCACCGGCCGGTCTCCGAGTACGCGCGCGAGCTCGTCGTGCAGGCAGGACTCGACCTCGGGATGCTGCGCCAGCAGGTAGAACGTCCACGTGAGCGCGTTGGCCGTGGTCTCGTGCGCGGCGAGCAGGATCGTGAGGGCCTCGTCGCGCAGTTGGAGATCCGACATCGCCGCCCCGCCGTCGGTATCACCCCCGCCCTCGCTCTCGGTGTCGCGGGCCCGGAGGAGCATCGAAAGCAGGTCGGCGCCCTCGGCGCCCGCGGCCCGGTGGGCGGCGATGATGCGGTACACCGTTCGGTCGAGCCGCGCGCGCGTCGCGTCGAAGCGGCGATTGATCGGAAGAAATGGGAACCGATCGAGCAGTTCCGCATACGGGAGGGTCGCGTACCGAAAGAGGTCGAAGGCCTCGGTGAGCGCCGCCCCGATCTCCTCCGTCTCGGCCGCGAGGTCGGCGCCGAAGAGCGTCGCGCCGGCGATCTCGAGCGTGAGACGCATCATCTCCTGTGACAGATCGATCGTCCCCCCGTCGCGCCAGCGTTCGCGCGTTCGCTCGGCGCGCTCGCGCATGGTCGCCCCATAGGTCGCGATCCGCTCCCTGTGGAACGCCGGCTGCGCGAGGCGACGCTGACGGAGATGGAAGTCTCCCTCGCTCGTCAGCAGGCCGGTGCCGAGGAGCCGCTTGGTGCGGTCGAGCCCGCGCCCCTTGGCGAAGCGTCGGGCGTCGGTGATGAGGACGGTGCGGATGAGGTCGGGGTGACTGACGAGCACGATGTGCTGCGGCCCGACCCGGATGCGCGCGACGTCACCGTACTCGCGCGCGAGCGCCGTCAGCGCGCCCAGCGTGTCGCGTCTGAGGAGCAGCAGATGCGCGCCCGGGAACCGCTTCGGCGGTCCTGGTGGCAGTGGGTCGAGGGCGGTCGCGCGGTTCGCCATGGGCGGTGACAATGGACGGGAGCACGGGCCCGACGATGGCCGGATGGCCGCTCCGACGACGCTTCTGGCGCGGCCCTCTCAACGGTAACCTATGCCCGCAGCGAGCTCACGCTCGGCTCGGGGAATCGCCGGATCGGGTGACGGCAGGTATCTTCCCCTTCCCCATGCGGGCCCTGGCGCGTAGCGACTGATGGCGGAGTTGCCGGACGATTTTCAGACCCAGCTCGGGGCGGGCTATGTGCTCGACCGCGAGCTGGGCCGTGGCGGGATGGCCACGGTCTACCTGGCGCGCGACGTCAAGCACGGGCGACTCGTCGCGCTCAAGGTGCTCCACCCCGGGCTGGCCCAGTCCCTCGGCCCCGAACGCTTCCGGCGCGAGATCGCGCTCGCCGCACGGCTTCAGCACCCGCACATCCTCTCGGTGTACGATTCCGGCGAGACGGCCGGCGGCCAGCTCTGGTTCACGATGCCGTTCGTCGAGGGCGATACCCTCCGCGATCGCCTGCGCCGGGAGCACCAGCTGGCGATGGCGGACGCGCTCCGGCTCGCGACCGAGATCGCCGACGCGCTCGAGTACGCCCACACGCACGGCGTGCTCCACCGCGACATCAAGCCCGAGAACATCTTGCTCTCGGCCGGCCATGCGCTGGTCGCCGATTTCGGTGTCGCACGATCGGTCACCGGTGAGAGCTCGACCCGCACCGGCGCCAGCGGCTCGCTCACGGGCGCGGGCACGATCGTCGGCACGCCCACGTACATGAGCCCCGAGCAGGCGAGCGGCGATCGCACCCTCGATGCGCGCAGCGATGTGTACAGCCTGGCGGCCGTGCTGTACGAGATGCTCGCCGGCGAGCCCCCGTTCTCCGGGCCGTCGCCGCAAGCCATCATTGCCAAGCTGATGACGAGCCCGGCGCCGTCGGTACGCCGAGTTCGCCCGTCGGTTCCCGAGCCGATCGACGCCGTTCTCCGCCAGGCGCTGGCACCGGTCCCGAGCGACCGCTTCCCGACGGCCGCGGAGTTCGCGCGCGCCCTCGACGCCGCACGGCAGGCGTCCGTCGCCACGCCCGCCCTGCGGCCGGCGGCATCCGCCGCCGATCCCACGGCGCACGGCCGACGCCGCGCGCTGCCGACGGGGGCGGTCCTGCTCATCCTCGGATTCCTCATCGGGGCTGGCGCGCTGTTCGCCTGGCGCGCTCGGACCGGCGAGGCAGGCTCCGGCGGCCCGGTGCGGGTCGCCGTGCTGCCGTTCGAGAACCTCGGCGATTCCGCCGATGCGTACTTTGCCGACGGGGTGACGGACGCCGTGCGCGACAAGCTGGCGACACTCCCGACGCTCCAGGTGATCGCCCGTGCCAGCTCGGAGCAGTATCGGCGCACGCAGAAGCCGCCGCAGGTGATCGGCCGCGAGCTCGGCGCGCAATACCTGCTGACGGCGACGGTTCGGTGGGAGAAGACCGCGGGCGGGAGCAGTCGGGTCCAGGTCCGGCCCGAGCTGGTCGATGCCACGACCGCGGCCGAGAAATGGGGGCAGCCGTTCGACGCCTCGCTGACCGACGTCTTCGCCGTACAGTCCGACATCGCCGGCAAGGTCGCGCAGGCGCTCGGGGTCGCCCTCAACCCCGGGACGCGGCAGGCGATGGCGGACCGGCCGACGCGAAACCTGGACGCGTACGACGCCTACCTCCGCGGCCAGGCGATCGAGGGCAAGGCCGGCGTGGACGTCGGGTCGCTCCGCCGCGCGACCGAGTCGTACGCGCAGGCGGTCCAACTGGACTCGGGCTTTGCGCTCGCGTGGGCAGCGCTGTCGTTCGCGCATGCGACGGCGTTCCACACCGCGGCCCCGATGGCCGCGGACTCCGCGGCGAGCCTCACCGCCGCGACGCGGGCGCTCGCGCTCGGCCCCGAACTGCCCGAGGCACACGCGGCCATGGGCGCCTACGATGACTTCGTGCTCCAGGACCCGGGCCGCGCGCTCGCCGAGTACGACGCGGGGCTCCGAGTGACCCCGCACAACGCGCTCTTGTTGAGCCAGGCCGGCCATGCGGAGCGTGAGCTCGACCGGTGGGACGCCGCCGTGGCCCACTACACCGAGGCCGCGCAGCTCGACCCGCGCGAGGCGCGGCCGGCGTGGGAGCTCTGTCGCACACTGCTCTGGCTGCGGCGCTTGCCGGAGGCGCGCGCGGCTGCCGACCGCGCACTCACGGTGTCACCCGGAAACCTGCCAGCGGTCGACTTCCGCGCCATGGTCTCCCTCGCCGCCGGCGATCTCGCCGGCGCGCAGGCGGTGTTCCGCGCCGCGCGCGAGGACGCCGACCCGCGCGCCATCGATGCCTTCGTCGCGACCTACTACGACATCGCGTGGGCACTGGACAGTGCCGACCAACAGGTGCTGCTCGGGCTCGATCCCAGCGCCTACGGCGGCGATCGCGCGCAATGGGTCTTCGTGCGGGCGGAGCTGTACTGGTTGCGGGGCGATCGCGGCCATGCGCGCGCCTACGCGGATTCCGCGCGGGCGGCATACGACGTCCAGCTTCGCAGCGAGCCCAGAGATGTGGAGGGTCGCGTCTTCGACGGGCTCGCGCTCGCAATGCTCGGCCGCCGGGCCGACGCGCTCCGCAACGTGGCCGAGGTGCGCCAGTCGGCGATGTGGGCCCACGGATTCGACGGTCCCTATATCCAGCATCAGGTCGCCCGCATCTATCTCATCCTCGGTGAACCGGACAGGGCGCTCGATGTTCTCGAGGGATTGCTCCGGGTGCCGTACTATCTCACCCCGGCCTGGCTCGCGATCGACCCGACCTTCGCGCCGCTCAGGGGCAATCCGCGCTTCCAGGCGATGCTGGCGCGGCGCGATGTGAACCCGGGGGAGGCAGCCGGGCGCTGAGCGCGCCGGAGGGCTGGCGGGCACGCCGCGCGGCGTGCACACTCCGGGATGCTCACCATGCGTGCGTCACTCCCGACACTCGGTGCGGCGATGCTGCTCGCCGCCCTCCCGGCCACGCGCGCCGTGGCCCAGCGCGACACCAGCGGCGTGCGGGCCTCACCGACTCGACCGGCTACTCCTGACCAGGCGCTCGGATCGCGAGGCCGCGGCGGCGACACGGGGACCGTCGTCCTCGCCCACGGGTTCACGGCGCGAAGCATCGGACCCGCGAACATGGGCGGCAGGGTCGCCAGTATCGCGTTCGACCCCAAGACGCCGACGCGCTTCTACGTCGGGTTCGGGATGGGCGGCGTCATGAAGACGTCCGACAACGGCATCACCTTCAAGCCGATCTTCGACCACCAGAGCGTGGCGACGATCGGCGACGTGGCCGTCGCACCCTCGGATCCGAGCGTGATCTGGGTCGCGACAGGTGAGGGGAACGACCGGAACTCCGAGAGCTGGGGCGACGGCGTGTACCGGTCGACGGATACCGGCGCGACCTGGACCCATGTCGGTCTCGCGAGCAGCCGGGCGATCGCGCGGCTCGCCGTGCATCCGACGGATCCCCGGACGGCGTACGCCGCCGTGCTGGGCGACCTCTGGATGCCGAGCGCCGAGCGTGGGTTGTACAAGACGACGGACGCCGGCGCCACCTGGCGGAAGGTGCTGAGCGCTCCCGCGCCCTACGACGACCGCGTGGGCGCCGGTGAGGTCGCCATCGACCCGGCCGATCCCAACGTGGTGTACGCGACGCTCTACGCGCGGCGCCGCCGGCCCTGGTCGTTCACGTATGGTCCCGCGGCGACCGACGGCAAGGATCTGGGCGGGATCTTCAAGAGCACCGACGGTGGGGCGACGTGGCGCAAGCTCACCAGCGGGCTTCCGGGCCAGACCGGCCGGATCGGTCTTTCCATCTACGCCAAGGACCCGGCGACCATCTACGCCGTCGTGCAGAGCGACGCGGGCGGCCAGTCGAGCCTCGACGACCCGGAGAGCAAGGAGGGCGGCGTCTTCCGGTCGACCGACGGCGGCGAGCACTGGTCGCGCGTCTCGCCCCTCGATCCTCGACCGTTCTACTTCAGCCAGATCCGTGTCGATCCCACCGATGCGCGGCGCGTCTACCTGCTGACCTTCGTGTTGCTGGTCTCGGACGACGGCGGGACGACGTGGCGGGAGGATCTGTTCAAGAACGTCCATCCCGACACGCACGCGCTCGCGGTCGATCCCACGAACCGCGATCATCTGCTGCTCGGGACCGACGGTGGACTCTTTCAGTCGTTCAACCGGGCCGTGGCCTGGGACCACCTGGAGAAGTTCGGCGTCGGCGAGTTCTACCGGGTCAACGTCGACCGGTCGACGCCGTTCCGCATCTGCGGGGGACTCCAGGACAACACCAACTGGATGGGGCCGAGCGCCACGCGGACCAAGGAAGGGATCCGCATCGGGGACTGGCAGACCCTTCACGGCGGCGACGGATCGTCCTGCGCGTTCGATCAGGGGGACTCCGAGATCGTCTATTCGGAGTCGCAGCGGGCCGCCCTTCAGCGCATCGATCTTCGCAGTGGACAGATCAAGGCCTTGCGGCCGGAAGCGAACGAGGGCGAGCCCGCGTATCGGTTCCACTGGCTCGCGCCGCTCGTCGCGAGCAGCCACGACTCGGGCGCGATGTTCCTCGGTGGCAACGTCGTCTTCAAGCTGACCGACCGGGGCGAGCACTGGCAGGTCATCTCCCCCGACCTGTCGACTCGGGATCTCGGTCGGATGCAGGCGGCGGGCAGCGGGGCCGAGACGTACGGGGTGGTCTACACCCTCGCCGAGTCGCCGGTGAAGGCCGGGCTGTTGTGGGCCGGCACGGACGACGGGAAAGTGTGGCGCACCGACGATGAGGGCGCGCACTGGTCCGATCTCTCGGCGACGCTCCCGGTCGCGGCGCGCGGCCGGTGGGTGAGCCGCATCGAGGCGGGGCATGCCGACCCCAGAGTCGCCTACATCGCGCTCGATGGGCACCCCGACGGGGCCTATGCGCCGCTCGTGTATCGCACCGCCGACGCGGGCGCCACCTGGCAGAGCATCGCCGGCAATCTCCCTGCGACGGAGCCGGTGCGGCTCGTGCGCGAAGACCCGTCGAACGCCGACGTGCTGTACGCCGGGACCGAGCACGGGCTCTGGCTCTCGCTCGACCGAGGGAAGTCCTGGACCGCCTTTGGTGGTCTGCCGACGGTCCCCGTGGCCGACATTCTGATCGAGCCGGTGACCCATTCGCTCGTGATCGCGACCCAGGGTCGGAGCCTCTACATCATCGACCGGGCGCGGCCGCTCGCCGAGCTGACGCCGGCCGTGCGGGCCGAGCCAGTGCATCTCTTCGCGCCGGAGCCGGCGCTCGAGTCCGAGCCGCTGCCGGGCTACGAGGAGTGGTCGGGAAGCGGCCAGTTCCGCGGGGAGAATCCCTCCCCCGGCGCCACGCTCACTTATTACCTCGGGCATGCGAGCGGCGACTCGGTGACGATCACCATCAAGACCAAGGACGGGCAGCCCGTGGCGCATCTGACCGGCGCGGGCGTCGCCGGCCTCAATCGCGTCGTCTGGGACCTGCATCCGACCAAGGACGTGCTCGCCACATACGAGGGCGGATTGGGATCGCGGTTCGTGCATCCCGGCCAGTACGAGGTGACCGTCACATATGGCAAGGACAAGAGCACGCAGCCGCTGGAGGTCCGCGCCATGCCGGGGATCGAAACGCTGTAGGGGCGGCATTCATGCCGCCCGCGACCCGCATCCGCACCAATGCCGGGGCGGCATTCATGCCGCCCGCGACCCGCATCCGCACCAATGCCGGGGCGGCATTCATGCCGCCCGCGACCCGCATCCGCACCAATGCCGGGGCGGCATTCATGCCGCCCGTTGTTCGCATCCCGCACCGATGCCCGGCCCGGCATGTCGCGCCGTCCCGCGCCCCCGCGGGGGATGGTCGCCCATGCGCACGCCGCCCGCGGATAGGAGGGCGGTCGGCGAACCTTTCCGCGCGCGCGGGTACTTCTCCCTCGCACGGTGGCGGGGTGGCTTTCCTTCATCCGGACTCACGCACATGCGCGCGCTCGCGACCCTCACGACTGTTCGTCGTTCCATTCCTGTCACGCCGACCTGGACGCAGTGGCTCGTCGGCAGCGCGCTCGCGATCGGCGCGGCGGTCGCGGGGACGGCCGGCGGTGCCGCGGCCCAGGGGTCGGCCGCGGCGGTGTCGCCCGCCGGGCATCGGGCGACGGCGGTGTTCTCGGGGGGATGCTTCTGGGGGGTGCAGGCGGTGTTCGAGCATGTCCGCGGCGTGCTGAGCGCCGAGTCCGGGTATACCGGCGGCGCGGCACGGACCGCGGAGTACGAGATCGTGAGTACCGGGTCGACCGGGCACGCCGAATCTGTGCGAGTGACCTTCGACCCGACGCAGGTGACGTACGCGCAGTTGCTCGACGTCTTCTTCACCATCGCGCACGACCCGACGGAGAAGAACCGGCAGGGGCCCGACGAGGGGACGCAGTATCGGTCGGCGGTCTGGTATGCGACGCCCGAGCAGAAGGCGACCGCGGAGTCGGTGATCCAGCAGCTCACCGCCGCGCACGTGTTCCGGTCACCGATCGTGACCGAAGTCTCGCCGCTCGGCGGCTTCTATCCGGCCGAGTCCTATCACCAGGACTACTACATCCACCATCCCGACGCGGCCTACATCGTCATCAACGACAAGCCCAAAGTCGAGCACCTGGAGCGCGCGCGTCCCGCGCTCTACCGCGACACCCCGGTGCTCTACGCAGCGGAGAGCACCGCCCGGTAGCGATCGATCATCCTGTGCACCCGCCGCGGCGTTCCGCCGCGTGCGGCGCGCGATGTGGGCGCGCCGCACGGTCGCCGTGACCGCTCCCCGGAGTCAGACGTGCGGCGTCACACGCAGCTGCCGGCGGCGTTCGACCATTCCTCCTGGATCATGTACGGGCCGAAATGCTTCGGGGTCCACGCGCAGAAGTCGCCGATCTCGTTGCCGGTCGTGGTGCTGTCCCACCAGCCGTTGAACTCGGGGTCGGTGACCGCCTCGCAGATCTCATGTGACACGGTCACCGTCAGCGCGTCGAAGATCGACATCGAGCCGGTGCATCCCTGGGCGCACGGGTACGGCATGACGGCGTAGTGAATGCCGCCCGCGTTGCCGTGGTACCCGCAGAACTGCTTGCAGGACGCCGAGCTGCCCATCGTCACCGTCACGTTCGGCGGGGTGAAGAGGACGAACAGGGAGCCGGAGTCCGGCGTGATCGCGAACGCCGCGAGTAGCTGCGGCAGGAGCTTCTGGATCGCCGAGTCGTCCACCGTCGCGCCGGGATCGGGGGTGATCGCCGGGGTGACGAATCGCCCCGGCGCGCGGAAGGACCCACGGCCGATCACGTAGCTCCCCTGGCTGTACTCGGCCAGTTGGTCGAGCGGGGAGCCGATGTTCGGAAGGCCAGCCGTGAAATCGGCGAAGAACCGATTGAGCTGGGACGCGAGGGCGCTGAGCCCGGGGTCGGACCAGGCGGACCCCCAGTAGAACGCGGTGACCTCGACGTGCGCGATGAGTGGCCCACCGTGATACGCCACGCCGCTGCCCGCCGCCGCGGCCGCTGCCCGGCTGACGCGTGGGCGCGGCTCTCCGGGCCGCGGCACGCTGGGCACGGGCGCGGTGCGCGTCTCCACGATCCCGTCCGGCACGGGCGCGCGGCCCCCCGCCGGCGCACCGGGCGCCCGCGAGCCGGACGCAGGACCCGAGCGGACCGGGGCCTCCCGTGTGGGGACCGTCGTCCGCGGACCGCTCGTGGACGGTGCCTGCGACCGCGCCTGCGACCGCGTCTCCGACGGCACGTGCGACGGCACGTGCGACCGCTCGTGCGATTGTGTCTGCGCGTCCGACGTCGTCCTGCGCTTGCCCTGCCTCGAGTTCTCTCGCATAGTGCCTCCGTTACTCGACACCGGAGCAGGACGTGCTGACGAGGGCGCGGCCGAGCCCGGCTGCCGCCCGCCCGGGCGGGACTGGCAAGCTCACGGTCGCGCCGTGGCTCCGGCACTTGGGACATAGTACTGTAGTACTCCGGCGCCGAGGGAGCGGGCGTGTGGACGATGCATCGGCTGCGGCGTGCGGCGTGATCACCATCGCCGAGCGGTACACGATCGAACGGGAGCTCGGGCGCGGGGGCATGGCGGTCGTCATGCTCGCCCGCGACGTCGTGCATGAGCGACTGGTCGCGATCAAGCTCTTCCGGGCCGAGTTTGCGGGGGCCGTGAGCCATGACCGGTTCCTGCGCGAGATGCGGTTCACCGCTCGGCTCCAGCATCCACATATCGTCCCGCTCTACGATTCCGGCATCGTCGAGGACGTGCCGTACTATGTGATGCCGTTCGTCGACGGCGAGTCGCTGCGCGCGCGGCTGGAGCGCGAGCGCCAGTTACCCGTCGCCGACGCCGTGCGCATCGCGACGGACGTGGCCGGCGCACTCGCCTACGCGCACGCTCACGGTATCGTCCACCGGGACATCAAGCCCGAGAACATCCTGCTGGCCGGCGACCAGGCGCTCGTGGCCGACTTCGGCATCGCCCGCGCCGTGGTCGAGGCAGCCAGCGATCGACTCACGTCGACCGGGCTCGCCGTCGGGACACCCGCGTACATGAGTCCGGAGCAGGCGACCGGCGACCGGGCGGTCGATGCGCGCAGCGACATCTACAGCCTGGGCTCTGTCCTGTTCGAGATGCTCGCCGGTGTGCCCCCGTTCGTCGGGCCGACCCCGCAGGCCGTGATCGCTCGGCGCCTGGCGGCCGCTGCGCCGCCGATCCGCGAGCTGCGCGCGACCGTCCCGCACGACCTCGCCGCCGTCGTCGCGCACACCCTCGAGCGCGTTCCGGCCGACCGGTTCCAGACAGCCGCCGAGCTGTCCGCCGCGCTCTCTGGGCGCGGCCCACCTGCGGTGCGGAGGCGCCTGTGGTCCCGTTGGGCGCTCATCCCGGTGGCGGTAGTGGTCGCCGCCGCCGCGATGTGGTTGCGGCCCGGAGCCCGCGACGCCGTCGGCGCGCGTCCGCCTGCCGCCCCGCCCGGTCCGGCCGCCGATCCCGCGATCGGCACGGCCCGCGCCGCGCTGGCGCAGCTCGACCTCGACGCCGCGAGGCGGGCCCTGGAGCCGTTTGTGGCGGCGCACCCGGAGGACCCCGCGGGCGATCTCTGGCTTGCGCAGGCCGGATCGCTCATCGGCGACTCGGCCATCGCGTGGTCCCGCGCGGCACGGATCGCCTCGACCCTCGGCGGGCGCCTCGCCCCGGCCGACAGCCTTCGCGCCGCGGCGCTCTTCGCGATCGTCGATCACCGGCGGGAGGACGCATGCGCCGGATTCCGCCGTCTCGTGGACGTGGTGCCGTCCGATCCCACCGCCGCGCTGAGCCTCGCCGACTGCGTGGCCCGCGACGACGTCGTGGTGCGTGACGCGAGAAGCCCGTCGGGATGGCGCTTCCGCAGCAGCCCCTTCGCCGCGGTTCGCCTCTATCAGCGGATCGTCCAGGAGTATCCGACGCTCCGGCACGCGCGGGCGCGAGTCTACCAACGACTCGCCGATCTCCTGATCACCGAGCCCTATCAGTTCCGCCCCGGACGCGATGCCGCATCGGACACCCTCGTCTTCGATGCCTTTCCGGACCTTCGGGACGACACCCTGGCCTTCGTTCCCTATCCGCTCGCACGGCTCGCCGCCGGCGGCGACGCACTGAACCCGCCGCGTGTGCTCCCCGCGCTCGTGTACAGCCGCATGCTCCTCCGCACCATGGCGCTGGACTGGGCACGCACCTTCCCGACCGACGCGGATGCACATGCGATGCTGGCGACCGCGCTCGAGGCGACCGGCGAGCTCACGCCGGCGAGGCCGGGCGCCCCTTCGGCGCTCGCGGAGGCCGAGGCTGCGCGGCGCGGACCCGGCGCGCCCCTCGAGTCACGCATCGGAGTCACGCACGCCGAAATCGAGGTCCGTCTCCTTTTCAAGCTCGGAGACTACGCGGCCGCCCGCGCGCTCGCCGACAGCGTGTTGGGGGCGCAGCGCGAGCCACGCGCGGACGCGATCGACGAGCTTGCCTCGATCGCTGCGCTCATCGGACGCGCTCGGGCCGCCCTCGACGTGCAGTTGATCGGAGCTGGCGACTACGACGTGCTCCTCCCCGACGGGCGAGCGCGGCACATCGAACCCGCGCTGAGCGGCCCTGCCATCGCCCTCTTCACCTACGCCGCGCTGGGCGCGCCGGCAGACACGATCCGGTCGCTCGATGCACAGGTCGAGTCGCTCCTTCCGATCTACACGACATCCGGCGAGCGGGCGATCGTCCGCGACGCGTTGCTCGGCCGCGCGCTCAGCTTGGCGGTGCCGGTCACCGGGCCCGATCTCGTGGGTCGCGTGCAGGCGCGCGGCAACTATCTCATCGATCTCGAGCAGAAGCTGGCGCGCGGCGATCGAGTCGGTGTTCGGGTGGGACTCGACGCGGTGGCGCGCGACCGTGCGCGTCAGCTTCCCACCGCGACCACGCCCGACGCCGCATACGAGGAAGCATGGCTCCGCGCGGCGATCGGGGATACCGCCGCCTCGATCCGCCAGCTCGACGCCAATCTGCAAGCCTTGCCGACCGTAACCGCCCGCATCTCGACAGACCTCGGGCTCGCCGCGGCGCTCCCGCGACTCATGGTGCTGCGGGCCGAACTCGGAGCGAGACGACAGGATGGGACCGGCGCCCGCTGGGCGGCGGCGGTGTGCACCCTCTGGCAGGACGCCGATGCCCTGTTGGCGCCGACGCGGGACCGGATGTGTGCGCTGGCGGCTCGACCGAGCCGGTGATCGGCTCGTGAGAGGGTGCTGACCGCGTCCTGATCCCGAGAAGTAGGGCGCTTTGCCCTGGCACCGGCATGATTGGAGGGAGGACGTCGATGACCGATCGCGCAGGCAGGATCCGGTGTGTGGCGGCGATCTGTGTGGTGGCGGCACCCGTGCTCGCGAGCGGATGCCGCCGCGCGCGCCTCGCGCCTGTCGACAATGGCGGCGCGTACACCGACGCCATCGACGGGATTTCCGAAGACTCGCTCGTCGTGCTCCTCAAGGCCGTCTCGTTCGACGCGCGCACCGGGCACGCGAAGACCGTCGCGCTGCCCCGCCGGCGGCCCGCGCCGCACCATGTCACCCCCGACGACTACGCGGACGGCGTGGTCGTCGTCCGGATCGATCCAGAGGCGACGGTCATGGACTTCGGTCCGACGCAGTCGCCGCCGAACGTGGGTCGGTTCCTGGCGCGTCTGACCTACGTCGATCGCACGGCACCGCCGGTGGGATTCTTGGGTGACGACAGCCACCTGTTCAAGCGCGGCGACGCGCTATACTGGTGGGTCCGGCTCACGCCCGCCACTGGGGACGGCCGCCGGCGCGCGCTTGTCGGCACTGGTGCGTACTACTACGTGGACCCGGCGACGGACAAAGTGGTCGAGCTGACCAGCACGCGCACCCCCGTCGTGCTCCATCCACACGCCAACGTCGACTGGGGCGCCTCCTCCGCCGACTGGGATCGCGCGGAGGACGAGTCCGACGACCCCGACCCGTCAGATCCGCGCGAGCCGCGCCCACGCGGGGCGCTGGCGCCCGGACCCGCTCCCGCGCGAGCGGCCGCCCCGCTCTCGGCCATGAACCTGTCGTGGGTCACCTGTCATGGTGGGTGCTGCACCGCCAAGTGAGACAGGTCCCGTTACATCGCGCTCCCGCACGATCTGGCGGCGCTCGGCGCACCCGCGAGCGGAAACTGGTGCGCGAGGTTGGTGAGTGTCGACCACTCGAACGGCGGGACGTGCTCGGCGCCACCACGCGTGGGGGTGGGGGTGAGCCGTGCGCGACAGGCGGCGGCGTACACCTCCGATGCGTACAGCGTCGGCGCCGACGTGTCCTGGACGTAGTCACTCGCCCAGAGGAAGCGGTCGTTGGGGAGGTAGGCCATGAGCGCGCCCTCGCTCGCAATGCCGTCGATCGGCAGGATCGTGATGCCGGCGATCCGCAGCGAGTCTCGGACCGGCAGGAAGCGGAGCCGGGCGTGTGCGCGCGCGAGCTTGTCGGGCACGGCAGTCCAGCGGCGGGCGACGACCGAGCCGAGGAAGGGCTCGGAGATGTCGCGCGAGACGATCGTCGCGCCGCTCGCGACCCAGAAGCGCATCCCCGAGACGTGGGGCCAGGCGAGGTCGGTGACCACGACCGCCACCGGGTGGTGGCCCGGGAAAAGGCGGCCGATCCAGGCCGAGTCGGTGCGTGACCGCTCCTCTCCCTGCGTCGCGTCGAAAAGGACGACCGTGTCGCGAGAGAGGGTGACAAGCTCCGTGTACCCGGGATTGCGGAGGGCGAACGTCTGGGGTCCGAGACGCATCGTGTCGACCGGCGTGGGCCGGAGGAACCCGGGCGTGATCACGGCCGAACGAGTGCTGCTGTCGGGGACGGCGATCGGGGGGACCGAGTCGCGCGGGATGGGGCGTGCGGAGATCGTCTCGCGGAGCTGCTCCTCGTCGCCGTCGATCAGCTTGGCGGCGGTGGCCGGCATGAGCGTGCCGCCGTAGCGCAGCCAGCTCATATAGACGTACTCGACGTGCTGCTGACCCCAGAGGTAGTGCGGCTCTTCGCGATCGAGCTTGACCGGGAAGCCGGTCTTCGCATCGATGTACAGCCGCTCGGCCCCGAAGATGCCGTGGCGTTCGACGACGGTGCGGGGGTAGTTCCGATACTGGCAGCGGGCCGTCAGACGGGCGCCGCCCGCCGTGCTCCAGTCCTGGACGACCGTCCAGGGATCGAGCGCGCGCGAGGCTTCGGTGGTCCGCCAGCCACCGTCGGCGCGGACCCAGGCCGTATCGCGCTTGGCGAAGACCGCGTGGGCAGTGCTGGCGCGGACGGAGATGTTCGGCGGGCCACCGCCGAAGCCATTGAAGGCGAACGTCGATGAGTCGCGCTCGACCCCGGTCGTCGGGTCGAGGATGGACTCGACGTCGGTGACCATCGTGATGAACGGCCGGTAAGTGCGATCCGACTCGTAGTCATGGAAGTCGATCACGCGGATCGTGGCGCGGCGCAACATGTTGTGCCCGAGGGCGTCGAGCCCGATCGCCGCCCGCGCCCGGGCGAGCAGCATTGCGGCGTCGCCGGCGGCCGGCGCGCACGACTCGGCGCTCGGTGGCCAGACGATCCAGGGCGCGGTCCGCTGGTCCGCCGCCGCGCGGCCGGTCGCGCCCTCCCGTGGCGAGCGCGCCGGCGCGGGCGCAGGCGCCTGGCCCGCCGACGGAGTGGCGCCGACCGTGAGTGCTGCTGCGAGCACCACGGCGAGCATCTGTGCGGGTGGTCGCGAGTCTGTGAGCGTCGAAGTCATCACGCGATGATCGGGCAGCCGCCGCGTCGTGCCAACCGCGAAGACGCGAACGGTCGCCCTGCTGTCGCGAGCGGACGACGGCGTGATGGCCGCGCGCCGCCGCCGGCAGGGAACGGAGAACGGCGAACGGCGAACGGCGAACGGCGTGAACGCCGGGCCGGACATCGGTGCGAAATGATGGCAGCGGGCGGCATGCATGCCGCCCCTACCACGGGGACACCCGGCCGGCCTCCCGCGCGATGCCGCCCGGTCATTCATGCCGCCCGATGCACGGCGGCACCGTGCCCGATCCCCGTTGGTGCCGTGCGGTGCCCCCGTCCCCCCGATGGCGCACGGCCCTCGCACCCGTCGTTGCGCTTCCCGGTACCCGGGGCAATCGCGAAGCGATTGCCCCGGGTATCACCAGACATCCCCATTCCCCTGGCGTCCGCGGGACGCGATCAGGGCTGCTGCGCGACGGCCCGCGGGGCGGTGAAGCGGGCCAGGTACTGGCCGTAGCCTTCGGCCTCGAGCCGGTCGACCGGGATGAACCGCAGCGCCGCCGAATTCATGCAGTAGCGCAGCCCCGTCGGCGCCGGCCCGTCGTCGAAGACGTGCCCCAGG
>Ga0070738_10001465_pt1 | contig 46733 bp, 28 predicted proteins | sample Coa_R2_2_FD_66446 | JGI IMG/M metagenome (GOLD analysis project Ga0070738, IMG submission 66446) | Surface soil microbial communities from Centralia Pennsylvania, which are recovering from an underground coalmine fire - Coalmine... | ecosystem: Environmental > Terrestrial > Soil > Unclassified ...
TAGAAGCTGATGGCGTAAGTGCCGGCGCTGAAATTCACCACCTGGCTCATGGTGCCGTATTTTTGCAGGAAGGCTACCTGTGTTCCTTGCGGCGCATTGGGATTGCCATTGGTAAAGCCGCTGCCGTTGCCGGCCACGCCGCTGGAGCTGCTGTAGGTCCACTGAGCGCCACTGGGATTATAGGCGAAGTCCCGGAATGCGCCGGTTCCCACGTTGGGACTCTCAAAACCAGGATCGTTAAATTGGTTTTTCGACGGCGGGATGACAACCGTGACGGGATTGGAGAAGGCAGTTGTGACCGCCCCTTGAACGGCCTGAACTCGGTAGTAGTAGGTTGTGTTCGCGATGGTGGACCTGTCCGTGAAGGTCACGGTGGCCGTAGAAGCGGCCGGGGCGCTGAACGTCGTGACATTCTGGGTGAACACGGCATTGGTGGCGCGCTCAATGGTGAAACCCGTCGCGCTCGGGGAATTGTTGTTCCAGGTCAACTGCACCTGGGGGCCGGTTTGCACGGTCGCTGACAAGCTGGTCGGCGCTCCCAGGGCATTCGAGGTGCCCGACTGGGCCGCTGCCGACACCTCGGCCGATTTCGCGCTCTCGGCAGTCAGGTCCGTTGGGCTGACGGCATTGGGATCGACGGCGGTGACCTCGTAGTAATAGGTGGTGCCGGAGGAGACGGCGACATCCGTGAACGACGTACCGGAGACGCCAGTGACATAGGGCGTACCGCCCTCGCCGCCCGCCTTGGTAGCTCGGTACACGTTGTAGGTGACGGCGCCCTGGTCGGCAGTCCAGCTGATGGTGACCTGGCCGGGTCCACCGGTGGCGGTCACGCCGCTTACCTGCGACGGCAGAGTGTCCACACTGAGGGTCGCCGCCCCGGAAGGCCCATTCGAGTTCAGCGCATCCACCTCGAAGGTATACGGCGAGCCGGCGGTCAGCCCCGTGATGTCGTAGCTGGTGGTAGTGGGAGCCAACCCGGTCGCTACGACTTGGGGGCTGTTGTTTCCTAACTGCTTGAGGATCTTAATGCCGGTCGCGTTGGTGGCGACATTGGTCCAGGAAAGATCCACCTCGGTGGTAGTGATTTTCGTGGCCGTCAAATTCGTCGGCGGCGCGGGAGCGGTCAGGGTCGAAGCCTGAAATACATTGGAAAACGCCGAGGTGCCGGCGACGTTGCTGGCTGCAACCTCATAGTAGTAGGTGTTGCCCGGACTGAGTGAGGTGTCGTGGTAGGTTGTCACCCCGGCACTGACCGAAGCGATCTGGCTGAAGTTGACCCCGTCGCTGGACCGGTCGATCAAGATGCTGGTCGCGTTGGTTGCATTGTTGGTCCAGCTGATATCGATCTCACTGCCGGAGACGACGGTCCCGGTCAGATTGGACGGAGCGGCCGGCACGGTGGTCGCAGTGGGAGCGTAGTCCCAGGTCTGGATGTCTTGCACGGCCGTCTCGCCGCCCGTACCGCCCGTGAAGCCGACATACCCGTTATTGCTGCCGATCACTTGCGGGATGTTGACCGTGTACGACTGGCTGGCGGAGGCCTTGGTGTTGGTGTCGGTGATGATCACGTTGAGCATTGTGCCGTCGTAGCTCATGGCGACCTGGAACACGTCGCCGGAGTGCAAGTCGATGCCGGTGCCTGAGAGATCGATGGCCGGCGTGGTTGGGGAGGCACCGTCGGTGTACTCGCCGGTAGAGTCGGTGCCTTCGCCGGAGTTGTCGTACAAATCGAACTTGACGGCCACGCTGTTCGGGATGCCGCCGTAGCCGAGGGCGCCCCCTGTGGCACCCAGCTCGGTAGGCCCGTCGCCCTGGATGGTAAACGTAAAGCCGTCGGCACTCGCGTTGGTGAGCTGGAAGGTGAACTGGTTGGAGAAATGGGTGACATCGACGGCGTTGGTGGAGAAGACACTGCCGGCTTCGGAGCCGCCGCCGTCGGTCAACTCAGCGCTGATGCCGTTAATCTTGGCACTGCCGTTGTAGGTGAGCGTGCCGCTGGAGCCGGCAAAGCCGCTTGAGAAATCCAGGGTAGCGGCCTGGCTCGTCGTTGTGGCGTTGGCAATATTGGAGAATGCCGAAGTGCCCACGGCATTGAAGGCATCGATCTCAAAATAATACTTCGTGGAGACCTGGAGCCCCCCCACGGTAAACAAGGTCGCGCGGGCGCTGGCTGTCCCAACCTGGGTGAAGTTCGTGCCGTCGGTGGATTGATAAATGTTGTAGCCCGTGGCCGTGTTTGGGGATGTATCGTTGTCGGTCCAGGTCAAATTGATTACGCTGCCGGAGAACGGGCTGGCGGACAGGTTGCTGGGCGCCGACGGCGCGGCCGTCGCTGGCTGGAGCAGACCGTAGGCCACCACGGAGTTGGTAGTGCCCACGAAGACCTCGCCGTCCGCGACGGTCGGCACCGTGAACTTGACGGCCGAGCCAAGAGTGTCGCGGCTGTTGGCTGCCTGGTCGCTGGTGTAGATTTCGGAGCTATAGCCCTGGCTGGCGTCGTAGGCGCGCAGCTCGTTGCTTCCCGGCCCGGCAATGTCCCAGACAACCGCATTGCCGCCGCTAGTATCGGTCGAGATGGTGGCCGTCGAGCCGGGGAACTGGTAGCTATCGGTGGACTGGGTGACCGAACTGCTGGAGATGGCGGCGTTGGACAGCGTGAAGGTCCGCGCCTGGTCGCCGTAGCCACCCACATAGTAGAGAACGCCGTTGAAGAACGTCGGGGTGTCGAGTGAGCCGTTGATGGTCCCGGGGGCAGTTTCCTGGACAATATTATCGAAGCCGGAGTTGCCGTCGCCGGCCGCGTCGCCGTTGTAGCCGCCCATGTTATCGCGGTCGATGAGGTAAATGCGGCCTTCCTTGCCGGAGCCTACCATCAGATGGGGATGCGTCGCGCTGCCGGCCGATGCGGGTAACAAGAGCGGAGCGGCGGAACCCAGGTCGGTATCGCCGTTGCTGAGGTTGCCCTCGTTCATGGGGGTGAAGTAGTCGGCCACGTGCATGCCCCAGCCGTTCATGTTGTTGGCCGCATTCAGACTGCCGGCGGCGGGGGTGCTGCCGTCGATTTCGACTTTCACAAACGAATCGCCGTAATCGCCCTGGTTGGGGATCATCAAGCCGGAGGTGAACGGCGAGGCGGTCAGGGTGGTGTCGAAGGTGCCGTTGCCGGTTTCAAAATAGAGATAGGTATTGCCGTCGACCGTTTCATATGCCAAGGTGCCGCCGCCCTGCCAAATGCCGTCGTCGTTGCCGTTGGGATTGTCATTGAAGACAGCGTTGAGCGCTAGGCTCGATTCGGAGTAGCCCAGAATCCAGCCGTGATAGGGCGTATTATCGCCGTGGGAGGCGAACGCCAGGTAGATGTTGCCATTGACCAGGGCAAGAGCGGGCCGGTCCATCTGCCGCAGCGCATCAAACTTCAGCACGCCGCCGCTGCTGCCATCGCCGTTGCCCTCCACGCTCGGCCCGCTGACGACGGTGTCGCCGATGGAGTCGGCGATAAGAACTTTGTTGGTAATGGCGCCGCTGCCGATGTTGATGGCATAGAGGTGGTGTTCGAAGTGCGTCCCATCGCTGGCCACTTCTTGCTCTTTGGCCTCGACGAAGATCGTGTTGGTGGCGGGATCGATGACCGGCGTGGCCGTGACGCCGATCTCCGGCGAAATATCGCTGCTGCCGACCGCGTTGTTGGGGACCGAGGTGACGGTGCCGCCGTGTTCTGGAGTCAGCAAGGCGTCCTGCCAGAGAATGGTGCCGGTGCTCGCGTCGATGGCGTAGAGGCTATCGTGCTGAGTCGCGACATAGACGACGTTATGTGTCCCTTGATTCGCTCCGGTCGTGACATTGACGTTCTCCATGTACAACGGCTCGGCGTACACCTGGCCATCGACCGTGGTTGAGAAGAGTTTGCCAAAATCGGTCGAGTTGACGTTGGCCGGGGTCAGGATGGTTTCGTTGGAGTTGACGCCAGCGCCGATGGTCGAAGAGGGGCTAGGGACAGGACTGGCCTGGTGGTAGGCGGTCACGTCCGTCGAGGGAACCACACGTGCTTCGAGTTCTTCCAACCGAAGCAGCGTGTTGCGGCGGATGGGGCGGCGGCGGGCGGGTCTGCGCTCGAACTTGAACAGTTTCCAGCTCATGGGTGCAATTCCTGAGAGAGTCAGAGAGAAGTCCTAACAAGGTCCCTATAGTCCGAAAAATGAGCGCTGGCCCCAGTGGGGCGTCGCCAACAAATCCCCTGGGCGCTGGCTAATTTGCTTGGGCAGACGAATTCGGCGACGATGCCGAAAAGCAAAACCTCGTGAACGGTGAAACAAATCAACAATGTATCGATTGGAGTGGCCAAGACTCCGCTGTGAGGATGGAAGTTAACACATCAGCTGAGCTTGATCAAGCAACTTCTGAAATTTTTTTCACAATTTCACAATTCTGGACTGGGGCACTGGAGCGGCACTACCGTTTCAGTCCGAGCCGCGCACGCAGCGCAGCGGAGTAAGCGGCGACCCCTCGCTGACGCGTCGGGTTGGTAGGCACACCAACCCGACGCGTCAGCGAGGGAAGTTATGCGACCGGCCGCTTACTCCGCTGCGCTGCGTGCGCGGCTCGGATAATGGTGTGGATCCGCTCGAATCGTTTACTGACCCGGGGGCGAGGGCGACGTTCACTCCTTGCCCGAAGCTGGGGTCGCACCGCTTGCCCGATTAGACGATCGAGAATTGAAAAAGTTCCTTGCTGCTTGGCAGAACCGTCGTGTTCGACTCTCATCGGAAGAGAACACGGGTGCCGAAGCGTTCGCGCAACAACCGCTGACCTTCCGGCCCGATACGGTGGTGCCCAGCTCCAGCCGCTCCAATCGCTCCAAATGGCGAGAGAGCGTCAAGGCCCGCGCTCCGGCGTCGATGATTGGGTGGTTGCCGCCCAGGCGAAGGATGCGCACGCGATCCAGCATCGGCGAGGAGGTCAAGGCACGCACAGCCGCATGGTTGATCTTGTTGGCGTAGGCCGACAGTTCGGTGAGATGGTGTAAGTGCGGCGAGCGCGCCAGCGCCCGCGATACAGAGCTCCGCCGCAAGATCGCTGAGTCACGCAGAGGGAAAACGTGATGTGTCGCCAAACAGCGGAAGGTGAAGGAGTCGAACCTTCTAGACCGCCTTAGCAGGGCGGTTCGCCACCCATCGGCTACCCTCCGATAGCGGAAGGAGAGGGAGTTGAACCCTCAAGGGCTTGCGGCCTCGCCCCGTTTCGAGCGGGGTGCCATCGCCAATTGGCTTGCCCTTCCGTTTTCGTGCCCATCCAGTGGGGGCAGTTGGAATCGAACCAACTCCGGCCTGTTTAAGAGTAGAGCATACCCCCAAAAAATCCTTTGCTTTTCGCTAGTCGGGGGTCTAAAATGACCGCCAGAACGCCAGATTTAGACCCCCTAGACCCCCGAACAAAGACTTCTCACCATGCCTCGCTCTTTCCTGATGACCTGGGACGATACGCGCAAGAACAAGCCAAGATGGAAAAAAATGTACAAGGGGACGATGTACTTTGTCTCTTGCCGCCAACTAGAGGAACTCGGCTACAATGTGCCCTTGCACACCAAAGAAGGTAGCTACAAAGCTGCAAACGAATGGTGGACAAAGAAACTCGCGCTGCTCAACTCTGCCCCAGCAAGTGACAGACTCGCCAACAGTTACACGGATGAACAACTCGATGAACTCATCCAAAAGGGGCGAGCCGCAGAAGCGATGCAACAGGCCAAACTCGCTGTCAAGATCATGGGCAAGATAACCGACCTGCCGGAGGAGAACGAAATACGAGAACGGTTAGTTGACACGCTCTGCCATTCCGACCCCGATAACATTTACAACCTGGACGCGCAACTACGTGACAAACCCTTCCAAAAAAAACTCACAATCGTTTACCAGAAAGAAAGATTCCTCAATGTAGAATTGGCCAGAGGTAAGGCGAGCAGCACGTACAAAGGCCTCGCTTTCATGCTTGGACAAGCATGCAAGTGTCCGGCTGTCCGTCTGGAGATGGCCGTTTCGGACATCACAAATAGCACGATAACTGACCTCTACGTATGGCTCCGGGGGACAAGCGGCTTTGCCGAGCGATCGCAACAGCGTATCTTCATGCACTTCAAAAGATTCGTGAAATGGCTCTGGTCTGAGAACCTCCTGGAACTCCCTCGTAACCTGGACAACCGCCAATTCTCCTTCGATGCTCAACCGGCAGCGATTCCCACTTATCCCCTGGAGCAAGTCCGGCAAGTGATCGCATCCCTGCCGGACAGGCTTAAACTTTATGCGCTCATGGGGGCGAACATGGGAATGACCGCCGTTGACATCGGCCAGTTGCGCCGTGACGAATGGCAAGGGAGACGTATCATCCGCAAGCGCAGCAAGACCCGTAAGCAAAAGTCCGTGCCGATTGTCAATTATCCTCTGTGGGAAGAGACAAGAGCGCTCCTGGAAAGGTTCACGGGCACCCATGCCGAACTCGTATTGTCGACTCAGACCGGCAAGCCGCTCTGGTCGAACGAACCAGGCAAACACAAAATCAATCGTATCAGCGAGCTTTGGGTAGATCGCTCCGTGCCGATACCGCTAAAGGCATTCCGCAGCATCGGTGCCAATCTGCTGAGTCAGCATCGTGAGTATGTCGCCGTGAAAAAGGTCTATCTCGGCCATGCTCCGTCAGAGATCGCCGATAAGCATTACGCGAACTATGGGCAAGAATTGTTTGATGAGGCCGTGCTGTGGCTCCATGACCAAATCTTTCATACATCCACAAACTAAGATATATTGTTTTGCATTGCGAATTGCACCCAAACGCCTACCAGTGCGTTGCCAGTGGCTTTCTCGTTTGAGCTCCCCTGCCGACGAATCAGCGGGGGAGACCGACGGGAAATTAGTTTAAAGAGCATCCGGTTTATGGTGATTATACGGGCCACTTCGTAGGACGTGCGCCGGTGAGCATGGCGAGCAACCACTACGCCGCTCCCTTGCAAAAACTCCTTGACAAAGCGGTTGCATGGCTTCACGATCAAATCTTTCTACCCCAGAAGTAGATAAAGCAGATAACGAAGCTTCCAGAAAGAGCCACACTTGCAATGGTGCGGCTCTTTTCATTTGCGCTTGATTAAGAGATTGGTTGCGCATAACTCCCCTGCCGCCAACAGAAGCCAGCGGCAGAGGACAAACAGGAGCAACTTCAATGCTACGCTTTTCCCCTGTTTGCCCGAACAGTGCGCCGTATTGTTGGCAAAGTAGATTTCGTTGGGCGTCGGCAATGCCAAGAGGAGATCGTCTGCTCCATCGACTATCAATCCCTGAGATGGCCCGAGAAGGTCGCTGAGTGGCGGCGTCAGACCGGACAGAGCAGCACCACCTTCTGGCGAGTCTTGAAGGGTTGCAAGCGTTTGGAGTAGCGGTGCTATCGGCTGGCCGCCGGCTGACCGCTGATGAACCGCTGATGAAACGCCGGCCGTTCCGCCGCCGACCATACCATCAGCGACGCCGGTATGATCGGCGGCGCAACCACGCCATCGCCCGGTGAAATCTTCCTGGCTCATCACGGCGTCGCGTTCCGGTCAATCCCAAATCATCAACTCTGCCGGAAAAAACGGGGGAATCCTGCCTCCGGGCCGATACTGGCTTCCGTCCACGCCCCGAGGCCGATTATCGGGCTGGCGCAGTTGTTCCAGGGGGAAGGGGTAAAATGGGGAGGGACGACCAGCCGTAATGGCCGGCGAGATGACCGGCGCTTAACTGAACTCCAGCGGAGATGACGATGAAGGTGACCTCCTACCTCTCCCCCAAGACGACCGTGAAGCAGAGCGGCATCGCCGGTCGGGGGCTGTATGCGACCGCCCCGCTCGTCCGAGGCGAGATCGTAAGCGTCAAGGGTGGGCATCTGATCGACCGAGGGACCCTTGAGCGAAATAAGGCGGTGGTCAACGATGCCGACATGCAGATTGCAGACGACTTGTTCCTCGCCCCACTCACGGCGGACGAGTTTGAGGGGGTGATGATGTTCCTGAACCACTCCTGCGAGCCGAACGTCGGGGTTCAGGGGCAAATCGTGTTCGTCGCTCTGCGGGATGTTGCGGCGGGCGAGGAACTGACGCTCGACTACGGCACAATCGACCACGACGCAGAGCCGATGACCTGCCGCTGCGGGGCGGCCACATGCCGGGGGACGATTACCGGCGAGGACTGGCGGCGGCACGAGCTCCAACTCAAGTACGGTGACCACTTCGCATGGCACTTGTTGCGGCGGATGCGATCCGAGCAGTGATCCGTGAAGCCTCATGTGGAATAGTGTCAACGCTCTGTGACTGCTAACGTGGAATGCGTCACCCAGCCGAAGTACGAGGCCCCGGCATCGCAACAAGCCGGGGACGCACGATGAAGACCGTATTGTTGCTCGACAGGTTGGTGGAGTTCCAATCCTGCGGTTCTGGGTGATAGGAAACCAGCCTGCCTGGATCGAGGGATGCGATTGATGGAAGGGCCGTTACATATTCAGATGGCATAATTTGCATCAGGCTCGCTCAAGCTACTTCCAACGGCTCGATGCACTTCGGCCCTGGTTCTTGGCATTGTTTACACAAGGAGTCACCGAGTAGGCTTCCATCTGATCCGCCGCGAACGGCACCAGCAGCGCACGGAGCGAGTCGGTGGAGGAGCGAGGGTTCAGCCATTCATCCTCGCCTTGCCAATCGAGGATCACCGGCTTTCGCTCACGGTGTTCCGCGAGAGGTCGGATCACTGGAAAAGCAATAAAAAGGGCCGAGCGGAGGACTCTGGCAAGGGCCACCCGGCCCACTCTGGGTCAACCCAGAGGCGTTAAGAGGAGTAATCTCGTTCAATAGGGAGTGAAGGTCAAGCCCAAATGCGATAAGCCATTTCACGCCAACAAGGCTGATCAGCACTATTTAATTGCGCAAACGGAGCCATTGACGCGCCACCGTTTCAGGCCTTGAGTCCCAAATAATCCTATCGAAAGCCAACTACTATAAGAACTAAACAGTCAGCCTTATGGTGAAACACGTCTTGATTCCTACATGCCTTTCCCATTAGGATTGCCGCCTGTTAGGGTGGTTTGGACATGGTTGAAGCAGCGAGGCTTATCCATGTCTCTCCTTCCTATCCCTTCTCGCCTGACTCGCCTCCCTTACCTCAATCCGTTGTTATCGCCTCAGTGCAAGGAAAGACCCATGCACAAATCCGCTTCGATGCCCTATTGCGCGAGTGTCTCGCTCCTACCTTGCGCCCGTCGGCCTACATACCGGCTCAAGCGAGTCCCATCCGGTGGGTGTCCACCTGGGAACCCAGTAGCGCCAAGTTCACTACCAAAGGTCGCGGCCCTTGCTGGCCTCTATCCGATGAGCTCGAGGTATCTGCCCCGGTTGCATCAAACATTGTGATCACCAATATGCGTGATCTCAGCACACGGTGCAGTCCACTCGGGAGCCCGTGCACATGGAGGAGAGAGCTCGATGTCTCCACAGTCCTCCCGCCCTTAACCGTCCGATGACCCGCCCTCCATACGCGTACGATCCTCTGTGATTGGCCTTAAAGGCTTTGCAAAAGAAAGGAGTCCGAACCATGCAACGGCTTTTCCGATTCTCCCTCATCGCCCTGCTAATGGTCGGCGCAACCATGCAATCTCGTGCCGACTTCATGGATTGGTCCTATCGCTGGAGCATCTCGCCCGCTACCGTCCTTAGCAGCGGAACCGGCAGTGTAGCCCTGGCACTGGCTCAGGATGGCAGCGGTGCCTCGTCCATCCCGGCCGCCACGGTGACGACCTCCAGTTCGGCAACAAATGCCGCACCCGACGTTTACAAGGTCGGCTATAACCTGACCCTGCAGGTCAAGGATAACAATTCCCACCGGTCCGGCGATCTGACCTTCCACGGTCTCCTCTCCGGGACAGTAAGCGCCACCTCTTCCCACCTGACCAATACTTTCAGCGACCCGACAGAGCAACTGAGACTGGGAGGCCGCCTCTACTCGGTGACGATTAATCCGAGTCTTATGACGCTGGCACCTCCTGGTTCGGCAGTTCTGCCACAAATCAACGCCCTGGTCAGCGTGACGAACCCGGCGGGACACCCGACACCGATGGTTCAGAACCCAGCCCCGAACGTCGGATCGCCAGGATCGGTTCAATCAACGCCAGAGCCATCCAGTTTGGTGCTGGGGATGCTGGCCTTCGGCGGGCTGGGAGCGGCGACCTTGCGCCGAAGGTTCTGCGCCAAAGCCCTGGCTCTCAACGCAGCGTAGGTGTGACGGCGGCGAGTCCGCCGTTTCTGCAGATAGAGCGCTTTCCAGGCTGGTGTAGCGGGCGGATAGTAGGACGGAGCGTCGCTCCGTCCTACAACAGTCGCTATTCCATCCGGCAGAGCGCTCTAGTTGTTGCAGTTTGCACAATCCTACTCGGATCGCCGGCAGCACCATCCCAGGGATGGTTGGGTAATCCGCTTTTTCTGAGAGCGAAGGAAGGAGGTCGCGGCTATAACCGCGGCCTCTTTCCTTGTTACCATCATGGCCATTCGCTCGATGATGCTCCGCCGTCTATTTCCAGGCCTGCCGGAATGCCTCCAGAAATGCCAGCTGTCCCCCGATGGAGGCGTTCTGCACCAATTCATTACTCCACGCCAGCCAGATCGCATCTTCGATGATCGAGGCATCCTCGCGGGATTTCACTGCCATGAATCGGATCATCGCCAAGGTGGTCAACAAGCTTTCATCGCTGATGAGGTCAAGCTCCGCAAATGAGTTGCTTTGGCGGCCAGTGTTCTCGCTCTGCGCGTATGAGGGAGCTACAGGGGTAGGGCCGATGGTGACGGATATGGAGCCTGTCAATGTGCCGCTGCTCGCCTGCACAATGGCCGTGCCGCTACCGCTGGACGGAGCCGTAAACAAACCGCTGCTGCTGAGTCTGCCGATACCGCTGGTGAGCTTCCAGGTCCAGCTTGGCTGAGCCCACATGGACGCACCAAACTGGTCCCTGGCCGTGGCCCTGAATTGTTCCGTTTCGCCGTCAGCCACGTTGGGATTGCTGGGCGTGATTACGATGCTGGTCAGTGTTGGTTTGACGGTCACGGTCACATCACTACTGACCATCTTGCCGGTGGGATCCTCGATCGTGGCTCGCAGGACATAGCTGCCAGACTTGTAAAAGGTGACTTGCGTGTTCTGCGCAGCGTTGCTGCCATCGATGCTGTAAGTCGGCAACGGCGCTCCGGCTGGTCCGCTCAGGGCCGACCAGGTGTAAGTTAAACCGGAGGCTCCACCATCGTCGCCGCCCAGGACGCTCAGCACAGCTGTTCTGCCAGTGACCATACCCGGAGCAGCGCTGGCTGGCTTCACCACCCAGGGTGCGGCGCCGGACACGACCGGAGTGCCATACGAGACCAGCCCTGCCACAACTTTCTCCGCCACCGGCGAACCCCGTCCGGTGATGAGATCGTACCCCGGATTGGCAGAGTAAGCGCCGTTAATGCCTGCGGTCATGTCGTGGAAGTCGTTGCTGGGCAGCTGATAAAGGGCGGGCAAGGTCTGCGTGGCACCATCGAGCGTAGCCTTACCGTCTAGAGTCCGGCCCTGGTCGGCAATAGCCACCAGAGCGGCCCACGGTGGCGCGGCTGCACTGGTACCCCACACCGTTACCCAACCGCTGTAAACCCAACTATCGTAAACCGCGTCGGGCGAGGCGCTCGAGGCGTTATACGCAACATCGGGTACCGCTCGCCCTGTCCCGGCTTGGGTCACGATTCCCTTCTGGAATGGAGGCCGAGATTCGTAAGTGCTAATGCCGCCGCCGCTGCCTTGCCAGCCCGCCTCCCAGACATAGTTGCCCATGCTGCTGAGGCTCAGTTGTGTGCCGCCGACAGCCAGTACATTGGGCGAGACGGAGGGATAAAGGGGCGCGCCCCTCGAACCGCTGTCACCGCTGGCGGCCACGAAGGTGATACCGTTATGTCCGGAAGGCGTGGTAAAGTTGCTATCATAGGAGGCCTCGTTGGCGCCTTCACCGCTGCCCCAACTCATAGACACCACCGACACGCCCGGCTGATTGCGGGCGAGGTTGACGGCAGTTAACAAGTCCGACCACTTTGTGCTGCTGGCCTCGACAAGCAGGATCTTCGCTCCTGGAGCCATGGCATGTGCCCACTCCACGTCGAGGCTCTCCTCCAAGCCCCAGTCGGCATCGGCGCTAGGCAAAGCACTGCCACCGTACTGATTGACTACGGTGAAGCTCGGCGGAGCGGCGAGACCGTAGGTCAGGTCGAACGTTTTCAAGTCCTTGGCGATATTGGGTTGGCTGTAGGCATCGACGATAGCGATGGTCTGCCCGCTCCCGTCGCCCTTGACGGTGCCATTGTTGAAAGTGATCAGATTAAATCCGTAGGCCTGGCTGAGTTGCTGGGGGCTGAAACCGAGAGGTTGTCCGGGAAGGCCGTTCGGGGTGACGGAGTGCGCCGTCACCGGTTGCACATTGGGAGTGGGGTTCGGCAGTGCAGGATTGCTGAGTAAATCAATGGATGGGGTGAGGCGAGGCTCCAGCTCTTCCAGTTGCGGTCGGACCGCGCTGGGGCGTGTGCCTGATCGCCTTCGCATCGGCCCGACGACAGACCAAAGCCTCATCCTATAACGGTAGTGTTTCAGCATGCACTGACTCCTTCGACGTGAGGAAAGGGCGTCGAAATTCACGGTCATGGATAAACTAGGTACGGGCGGATCAGACACTTGCGAATGGGCTAACTTGTTCACCGGAAGTCAGGGGACGAATTTACACCCGGTAGAATAGAGGCGATTTAGAAGCGCGGGGCAGATATGGCGCTTCGGCATGAAGCTGGATCCCAAAGAGTGTGGATCACCCCAAGCCAGGGGGAGGATACGTTAGGGCAACAGCCCAGTCAACCCTATAATCGAATTGTCATACTTGGGGTTGGTCGGCTTTTTTTCGCGGAGTGTGCTGGCGGCTGGCCACAACCACGGCGAGCGGAGCCGTGCCAGTGTAAAGACGACGCTACAGGATGCGGTGGCGTCGCTAGAACCGCCCCCTCTCCGCGGCGAGAAGTGCCGTCTGGCACAGCGTCGCGACACGTTCATTCAGGCGGGCGAAGCGCGCGTCTCGTGTGTGCCCGCCCACGTAGCGGGCGTAGATCTGCTGGATAATGACGGCGATCTTGTAGATCCCGAAGCAATAATAGAAGAGCATGCCGGACACGTCGTACCCGGACTTATCAGCGTACCGGGCGACCAACTCCTGCCGGGTGAGGCTGCCGGGCAAGGCCGTCGGCCCGAACGCGCTCGCCCGCACCGGTTCCGAGTCGCCCGGCTCGACCCAGTAACCCAGGGTCGTACCGAGGTCCATGAGCGGGTCGCCAAGCGTGGCCATCTCCCAGTCCAGAACGGCTACCACCCGCGTCAGGTCCTTGGGGTCGAGCACGAGATTATCGTACTTGTAATCGTTGTGGACGAGGGCGGCGCCCGATTCCGTCGGCTTGTGGTCGGTCAGCCACCCCGCGATGCGGTCCATCTCCGGGAGCGGATCGGTCCGGGCGTTGGTATATCGGGAGATCCAGCCGCTCACCTGGCGCGTGACATAGCCTTCCGGTTTTCCCAGATCTGCGAGTCCAGCCGCCTTGTAATCCAGCGCGTGCAGGAGGGCCAGGTTGTCGATCAGTGCCTCGCTGAGCCGGCGCGCCGTCGGCGGGTCGATGGTCAGCCCCGGGTTATCGGCACGTCGCAGTACAACCCCCCGCCGGCGCTCCATCACGTAGAACGGGGCGCCCAGAACGCCAGTGTCGTCGCAGTAGATGTACGGTCGAGGCGCGGGGGGATACACGCTGCTGAGCCTTGACAGGACGCGGAATTCTCGGCCCATGTCGTGCGCCGACTTGACCTCGTTGCCGTGCGGGGGCCGACGCAGGACGAACTCCTTGCCGCCAACACGCAAGAGGTACGTGAGGTTGGAATGCCCATGAGGAAATTGCTCCACGGTGAGCGGACCCGAGGCATCCGGCAAATGCTGCGCCAGGTACGCCTCCAGGGTTGCGACGGGCAATTCCTCACCCGGCCGCAGAGGGGCGGTGGTATCCAGATCGGGATTCATGTTGCTGTCTCCGTTGGCTGGCTCACCAGTATGTCCAGAGTGCGGGATCCTCCAGATGCGGGAGCGCGTTGAAGCTATCGAGGGTGAACCGGTCCTTCGTGAATACGAACTCGGTCAGCGAGCAGTTGCGGACCCGCCAGTTGACTTCCAGCGCCATCCGGTCCGGGGAGTCGAGAGCCAGGCGGACCGACATGCCGATGAACCCGCCAGAGGTGAACAGCGCCACACGGCGTCCCGATCCTGGCTTCTCCATCACGCGCCGCAACGCTCGCTCGACTCGGTCCCGAAAAGCCGGGAACCCTTCCACTCCATGATGCGAGCTGGGCGCCGTAGCCCAGTGCAATGTCAGCGCCTCGAACACCCGCTGAAAGTTCCGCTCACGGTTCGGGTCGGACTCGTCTCGCCGGTAGCGCGCCAGCAGCTCCGCAAAGGCGAGGTCTTGCCGCGCAAGGTCCGGGGCGAGCGTGTGAAGGATGCCATCGAGGTCGTACTCATCGAGTTCCGGGAGCACCACGGGTTCGGGCCAGAATCTTCCTACCTGGGTGAATGCGGAGCCAACAAACTCCACAGTTTGTCTCTGCCGCGCTCGCGGCCCGCAATAGACCTCATCGAAGTCATTCTGGCGGCGGGCCCAGAATTCGCCCAGCAGTCGGGCCTGCGTTTCGCCCAGCGGCGAGAGCACGTCGTAGTCGTCGGCGAAGAGCGAAGCCTGAGAGTGGCGCACCAGTGTGAGCATGCTCATTGGCCTTCCTCCGCTTTGGGCCGCTCCACGCGTTCGCCGTGCTTGCGCAGCTCCAGCCTGGCGACGGCGTCGCGGTGGACTTCGTCCGGGCCGTCCGCCAAGCGGAGGGCGCGCGCCCAGGTCCAGGCAGCGGCCAGCGGGAAGTCGCCGCTGACCCCGGCGCCGCCGTGGGCCTGGATGGCTCGATCGATCACCCGCAGGGCCATGTTCGGCGCTACTAACTTGATCATGGCGATCTCGGCCCGGGCCTCCTTATTGCCGACCGTATCCATCATGTGTGCGGCCTTCAGCGTCAGCAGCCGTGCCTGCTCGATCTCAGTACGCGAGTCGGCAATGTCAGCGCGGATCGTCCCCTGTTCGGCCAGCGGCTTGCCGAAGGCGACGCGCGCCAGCACGCGCCGGCACATCGCCTCAAGTGAGCGTTCGGCCAAGCCGATCAAGCGCATACAATGGTGGACCCTCCCCGGACCGAGCCGACCCTGGGCGATCTCGAAACCACGGCCCTCGCCCAGGAGCAAGTTGGACGCGGGCACGCGCACATTTTCGAAGTGGACCTCCGCGTGACCGTGGGGGGCGTGGTCGTAGCCGAACACACCCAACAAGCGCTTGACGGTGACGCCGGGTGTATCCATCGGTACCAGGATCATCGATTGCCGCTTGTGCGGAGGCGCTGAGGGGTCGGTCTGGCCCATGAAGATGCTGATCTTGCAGCGCGGATCGCCCGCGCCAGAGGTCCACCACTTGCGGCCGTTGATGACATAATCGTCTCCGCGACGCTCGATCCTGGCACGAATGTTGGTCGCGTCGGAGGAGGCGACGTCCGGCTCGGTCATGGCGAAGCAGCTACGGATTTCCCCCGCCAGTAGCGGTTCGAGCCAGCGTTTTTTCTGTTCGGGCGTGCCGTAGCGAGCCAGTACTTCCATGTTCCCGGTGTCCGGTGCCGAGCAGTTGAACACCTCCGGCGCCATGTCCGACCGGCCCATCAGTTCGCAGAGCGGCGCGTACTCCAGGTTGGTCAGTCCGGCCCCGTACTCGCGATCCGGCAGGAAGAGGTTCCACAGCCCCGCCGCCCGCGCCTTTGCCTTCAGCTCACTCATGATCGCCGGGACCTGCCAGCGGTCGCCCGTTTCGATCTGCTCCTGGTAGGTCTTCTCATTGGGGTAGATGTGCTCGGCCATGAACGCGGCGAGCCGCTCAAGCAGTTCCTTGGCTCGGGCCGACGATTCGGGAAACATGGACAGTCTCCTCAATGCTCGGGCGAAAACCTCGGAGCGCGGGGTCTCGCCCACTAATTAGCCGAAAAAAGGCGGGCGAGACCCCCGCGCTCCGAAGGCGCGGTGGCGGCGACTCAGATGCGCAAGCGTAGCCGCCAAAGTCCGTCGCGCCTGAGCGACGGCATAATACTCCTCGTTCGACGAATGCGCATTGTACCCCAGAAGTCCAGTTCTCGACTGTCCTTCGATCGTGGATTTCGCTTGCTCGTCAGGTCGGTGGCCGGGATGATACTGCTCAGAGGGGTTGAGCCAGAAACACGATCCCGGGTGAATGAAACATCCGACGAGAGGGGAAAGCAAGCATGAACGCGCGGGAAGACCTGCGGGCAGCGATGGCCGAGGTGGATGCGTACTACAAGCAGCGCGGCATCTTTCAGGGTCGCTTCGGTTTCGGCCAGCGTCCCGCGCTCGTCGTCATCGATATGGCTTACGGCTGGACCGATCCCGCCTACGCTGGCGGTTCCGCGCGGCTCGATAGCGCCATCGATGCGATTCGCCAACTTCTCCTCATCGCCCGTGTAAAGAATATCTCGATCATTTACACGACCTCGCCCTATACTGAGCAACCGCCGCTGAAGTCGGCCGCGGATTTCTCGCCGAACTTTCGCTGCTGGGACCGGCGCGCGTGTACCATCGACGAGCGCGTGGCTCCTCTGCCGGCGGAGTATGTCCTGCTTAAAGAGCACGCCAGCGCGTTCGCGGGGACGTCGCTCATTAGCCATCTGGTCGCCCGGAGTGTCGATACCGTGTTGATTACCGGCTGCTCGACGAGCGCGTGTGTGCGGGCCACGGCGACCGACGCCAAGAGTCTCGGTCTGCGTCCGATCATCGTCCGCGAGGCGGTGGAAGATCGTTCGGAGATCGCGCACGAATGGACACTGTTCGACATCCAGGCGCGTTTCGCCGATGTGGTCAGCCTCGAAGAAACGCGGACTTACTTGCGAGGAGTGAGCATCTAAATGAGCACGCTTACGAGCGATCAACCCTGCTCAAGTTATGATGTGTAAGCAGACCCGTGTGGGCTGACACGAGACCGAACTTGCTCTCAGCAGAAGGCTGGAGGCATTTACCACGTATCAAACAATGGTTCCCGTGCAGGAGAAGAATTGATGCTACCTCCAACTACTCCACGAAATCGTCCTCGTGCCCTGATCCTCGGGATGGCCCTTCTCCTCGTCCCCGCGGGAGCACGGACAGAGGAGCCGGCGTTCTCCAAGAAGACGCACACCTACAAGACCGCCGATGGAGTCGCAATCCGGGCCGATGTATACCGAACCGACGACCGCCAAGTGCAGCCCGCAGTGATCTGGCTGCACGGCGGTGCGCTAATCGTCGGCAGCCGGGGCGCCGTTCCCCGGCAGGTACTGGACCTGTGTCGCCGGGAAGGTTTCACGCTTGTCTCCTTCGATTACCGGCTGGCCCCCGAGGTCAAGCTGCCAGCCATTGTGCAGGACATTGAGGACGCCTTCCGCTGGCTGCGCAAGCAGGGCCCGAAGCATTTGCGCATCGATCCGGCTCGCATGGTCGTCACGGGCGGCTCCGCGGGAGGCTACCTTACCCTGACAGCCGGCTTCCGTGTTAAGCCACGGCCCGTGGGCCTGGTCGCCTATTGGGGCTACGGCGACGTGGACGGCGACTGGTACACCAAGCCGTCCACGCACTATCGCAAGCAGATGCCGCTGGTGAGCAAGGAGGAGGCATACCGGGCGGTGGGTGGCCAGGTGCGGACGGGCACGGAGGGCGACGAGCAGAAGGCCCGCGGCCGGTTCTACCTGTACCTGCGGCAAAACGGGCTGTGGACGAAGGAGGTGGCCGGCTTGGACCCGAGCAGGGATCGGCACAAACTGGATGGCTTCTGCCCCGTCCGCAACGTTTCACGGGACTATCCGCCGACCCTGTTGATCCACGGCACCGAGGATACCGACGTTCCCTACGAGCAATCGGCCGCGATGGCGAAGGAGCTTGCCCGGCATGAGGTCCCTCACGAGCTGATTACCGTCAAGGGGGCTGGCCACGGCTTGGCCGGCGGTGACGAGAGATTAGTGAGCGAGGCTCACGAGGAGGCCGCTGCATTCATCCGCCGCCACCTGAAGGGACGAAAGGAACAATAAAGACTTCTTCGACCAGTACGGCACTGAGCCCTGCACCATCATGGGCGAGTTGCCGGATAGGATCGGTGTATTGGCAGCGGCTCGATTGACCCGGGGATTGCCGGGCTTTACAATCACCAGGTAATCGCTGCGCCTTCCCGCGAGTCCAAGATATGGTTGCGCGATTCCTTCCTCCATGGTTCATTCCGGCATTCCTCCTGCTCCTCTATCCCACCCTTCGTGGACAAGCGGGGGAGACCGAGAAGATCCACTGGTCCTTTCAGAGACATCAGCGGCCGGCCATCCCGCAGTTGAGTGACTCCTCGCATCGATTCTGGATGCGCAACGCTGTCGACGCGTTCATTCTCGCCCGGCTGGACCGTGAGGGGCTATGGCCGGCGCCGGCAGCCGATCGCCGTACTCTCATTCGGCGAATTTGCTTCGATCTGACCGGACTGCCTCCGACTCCCGAGCAAATCGATGCCTTTGTCGCCTCGCGGGATCCGCTCGCTTACGAAAAACTCGTCGATCGACTGCTCAGCAGCCCGCACTACGGCGAACGTTGGGGCCGACATTGGCTTGATGTCGTGCGCTTCGCGGAGACGGAAGGGTTCGAATACGATCGCCATCGGCCCGGCGCCTGGCGTTACCGCGATTATGTCATTCGCGCCTTCAACGAGGATAAACCGTACGATCAATTCGTCCGCGAGCAACTTGCCGGCGACGAGATCGCGCCGGGCCAGGTCGATATGGAAACTGCCGTCGGTTTCTATCGTCTGGGCGCCATCCGCCGCAATGCCGGAAATCCCAAGGTGGCCTTCAGCCGCAATGAGGTCCTCAGCGAAATGACGGACAGTATCGGTGCGGTATTCCTAGGCCTAACGGTTGGCTGCGCCCGCTGCCACGATCATAAATTTGACGACTTTTCGCAAGCAGACTACTACCGGTTGCAAGCGTTCCTGGCCCAGACTCAGGAACACGACATCGTTCTGGCGGACACGAAAACGAAGGCCGATTGGGAGAGCCGAACTCAGAAGATTCAGGCGGAAATCAAGCGAATCAAGCAAGCTCTGGAAACAGCGGAGGGCGAGAATCGTCTACGCATGCGAGCCGAGCTGGCCCAGATGCAGCGCGGGTTGCCTCCGCCTTTGCCGACCATCAGCAGCGTCCACGATGTGCCGAGCGAGCGCACGCCGATTCATGTTCTCAAACGCGGCGATCCGGATCGCACGGGGAAACCGGTCGGTATGCGCGTGCCTTCCGCCCTGTTGACGGCGATGACGCCGGAGTTGCCGCTCCAGACAGAGGCCCCACGCTCTCTCCTCGCCGCCTGGATCAACGACCCGGACAATCCACTGACCGCGCGCGTGCTGGTCAATCGCGTCTGGCAGTATCACTTCGGCAAGGGCATCGTGGCGACCTCCAACGATTTCGGCATCAACGGCAGTCGGCCGAGCCATCTCGAATTGCTCGATTATCTGTCCAACGAGTTTCTGGCCAACGGTCGCCGCCTCAAGCCGCTGCACCGGCTGATTCTTCTTAGCAGCACCTATCGACAAGCCTCGCGCTCGCCCGACAACGCGCTGGGCCGGCGCAAGGATCCCGATAATCGTTTGCTCTGGCACTACCCACGGCGGCGTTTGGACGCCGAGGAAATTCGCGATGCCATGCTGTCCCTGGCTGACAAGCTCAATCGTAAAGCCGGCGGTCCCAGCGTGGTCGTTCCCGTGGCTGACGACTTGATTCAATTGTTGTACGATCCGAAACAATGGCCTGTCACGGCCGATGCCGCCGAGTATGATCGCCGTTCGGTTTATTTGCTGGTCAAGCGCAACCTGCGACTACCGTTCCTGGAAGTGTTCGATCAGCCGGACGCGGCGACAAGCTGTCCGCGTCGTGCCTCCAGCACGCACGCCCTACAAGCATTGGAATTGCTCAACGGCCCGACCACGCATCGGCTTGCAGGCGCCTTCGCACAACGCCTCGAACAGGATGCCGGTTCCGACCCCGCCAGTCAGGTCGAGCGTGCCTACTTGCTGGCTGCAGGCCGGGTGCCGACTCCACGCGAGAAAGAATTGGCCGTGAAGTTCCTGGCCAAGCAGCCGCTGTCCGAGTTCGCCTTGGCCGTGTTCAACTTGAACGCCTTTCTCTACGTCGATTGACCCACTGGCCGAGGGACGCCATGCACCTGCTGTCCGATCGCCGTGCTTTTCTGCGAGATGCCTTTTGTGGCTTCGGCACCCTCGCGCTGGCCTCCCTGCTCCACGAGGATCGCCTCCGCGCCGCCGCGGCCAACCCGCTGGCTCCCAAGACGCCGCATCTCCCGCACGCGAAGGCGAAATCCGTGATCTTCCTGTTCATGGCCGGCGGCCCCAGCCATCTGGAAACCTTCGATCCCAAGCCGCTCCTCAACAAGCTCGACGGCCAGCCGCGCCCCAAAGAGTTCGGCGATGCCAAATATCAGTTTATCGCTCCAGATGCTCGTCTGCTCGGCAGTAAACGCTGCTTTCGGAAATACGGCCGCGCTGGCATCGAGGTATCTGATCTCTTCACGCAAACGGCGCGGTGTATCGATGATGTTGCGGTGGTGCGTTCCTGTCATGGGGATTCGGTTGTTCACTCGGCAGCGCAATATGAGCTGCTGACGGGCCGCGTTGTGCCGGGTTTTCCGAGCATGGGTTCATGGATCGTCTACGGACTTGGCTCCGAGAGCCAATCGCTGCCCGCCTACGTCGTGATGCCCGATCCGGGCGGAGCACTGGAGGCAGGCCAGCCGATGTACACCAACGGCTTTCTCCCCGCCGTCTATCAGCCGGTCATGTTCCGTGGTGGTTCTCGGCCGATCCGCAACCTCGATTTACCGCAGGGCGTCCGTCTGAGCCAGCGGCGCGAGACCGCAAAACTCATCCGCTCGCTGAACGAGGCGACACGGGAGCCGGACGACGACGAGCTGGCCGCACGCATCCACTCCTATGAACTGGCCTTCCGCATGCAGACGGAGGCGCCGCAGGTTTTCGACCTGTCGGTCGAAAAACAACAAACCCTGGATCTCTACGGCGTCGGCATCGAGCCAACCGACAGCTTTGGCCGGCGCTGTTTGTTGGCACGTCGATTGGTAGAGAAGGGAGTGCGCTTCCTCGTCGTGGTTTCCGGCGGCGGCGCTCAGCAGTGGGACGCGCACACGGACATCGAGAAAAACCACCGCAAGATGTCCGCCCAGGTCGATAAGGCGATCGCGGGTTTGCTGACAGACCTGAAGCGTCGCGGGCTGCTCGATTCGACCCTGGTGCTGTGGGGCGGCGAGTTCGGCCGTTCACCGGAGGCGCAGGGCGGCAAGGGCCGCGATCATCACAATCTCGGTTTCTCCATGTGGCTCGCTGGGGGTGGTATCAAGGGGGGGCAAGTCGTTGGTGCCACCGATGACATCGGCTTGCGCGCCATCCAGGATCCCTATCACTTCCGCGACATCCACACCACGATTTTGCATCAGCTCGGGCTTGATCAAGAACATCTCACCTACCCGTACCTGGGACGCAAGGAACGTCTGACATCGGTGCTCGGCAAGGTGATCAGGCAAATCGTATAGAGTCAGTCCTCCGGCGAAACTTCCTGTTCTGCCGGTAGACTAACACCCCCTTTAGCGATTAGCGACGTTTCGCAGAAGCGTCATGCGGCTGTAATGCTACAACGAAGCGTCGCTACAACACTACCTGATCTCGAAACGCGCTCTAAAGTCGGCCTTCCAACTCCTCAGTGACGTACGTGAGGTGTCCTACTTTCCGAGGTGTTAGCAGCGTGAAAGACTGATACGAGTAGAGGAATTCCTTGCGGGTCTTTTTCCCGAAAGGGGCAATCCTATCGGAATCATCTCTTCACACCCCGGAGTGGGCGACGATCCACGTCCCGAAAATCGCCTTTCTCGATCACGATACCTAATTCTTCCTCTCTCAACGGGAGGTTGCATCTGGGCTGAGACCACGATGCCAAAGGTCGGAGCTAGTTTCGATGCGATCCGAGGCCGTAATCACCGCTGTCGAGACACAGGTCTGCAGCCCCCGCCTGCACCATCGGCCAGGGGCCGAATGCCCCCCCGTGGTCAATGTTCGTGGGACCCGGACTATAGAGAACGAAACCGTCTAAGAGCCGTCGGTAACAAAAAGGCTTCTGCGTGAACGGATCATCCGGGACGCCTTCGACGAACGTGGCCGCGAGCGGACCGAGGCCATCGGGGTACGCCCCTTTCTCCGCTCGCCAGGACCGGAGCGTGAGATCGACTGCAAGCATTCGCAGCAGCGCAATGGTGTACCGGTCCTGGTTAGTATAGATGGACCGGCGGGCGTCGTGCGGCATTGTGGAAAAAGACTGCATGCGCTCTAACAATTCGCGTTGCTGGTCCTCGGTTAAACCGCATTCAGCGGGGTCGAGCAGGGGTTGCCGCGTAAGGTCCACCTTTTCTTCCTGATACCCGACGGCGGACTCCCAGTGGCGGTCGCGCGCGATAATCAGCGGCACCGGCTCCTGGTCGTGTTCCGTTCGGGTCAATTGCCGGATCAGGGCCTGCCGATCGGATGCACCCAAGTGCCGACGGACACCCCGCAGGAGGTTGATTGCAATACTGCCGACCGCAATTGAGACAAGGAGGTCGATGACAAGACCGCCACGCCGAATGGCATTCGCGAGGTCCAGGAGGTCGACTCCGATACGCGCCGCCGCAGAATAATCCCCATCCGCCGCCGCCTGTTGGAATTCGAGGGCGAAGCTCTGGGCGAGGTTCCGGAGTGGGGACAAGGCCTCGCAGTGTTCCCCGAAGAAAGAGGAATCGTACCTCAGCGGCACCCGGCAGACCGCCGCCAGGGCAGCACGTGCGGCCGCCAAATGCGCGCTGTTGGCGGAGATGTACGCGCGGACCGCCGAAGCAGGCGGTGTGTCGCACGCGGCGAGCATCTGCGTGTCGACCAGGGACTTGGCTGCACCGATCAGCGCGTCGTAGGGTGTTGCCGCAACCATGGAGGCCTCCCCAGACAACTCGATGTCACGAAGAAACTCGGTTCGCATAGTGGAAAGACATCAGGTGGCCTTGCTGCCGAACGTTAAGGAATCTATCGTGAGCGCTCCATCTCGTAAGACTGGCCAATGTGCAATCGCCTCCCGGCGGAGCACTCAGGATAGATTCCCGTTGGACTGAACCGCGGACCCACCCGCTATGGCATTTCGACCGGGGACCGGCCGTCCCAGATAGACTCTACCGACCAAACGTCATCCGATGCAAGGACTACGCGGATGCACACCGGCAGAAAACGAAGACACTGGACGCCGAGGAGTTCCTGCGCCGCTTCGTGCAGCATGTGTTGCTCAAGGGTTTCGTCAAGGTGCGGCACTACGGCCTGCTGGTCAATGCCCAGCGGGAAGCGCGGTTAGGCGTGTGCCGCCGCTTGCCGCTCGTCGCCAACGTCGTCGCGATCCTGCCGGACGTGGATACCAAGCCGATCGAGCCGGCCTCGCCGCGCTGCTGCCCGCAATGTGGCGGCACCCGGCTGTTGTATCGTGAGCTAACGCCGTCCGAGCCCGCCGCGGCGGACAGTTCGTCACCGGCATGGGTGAGTAGGAGCAGGGCGTTGGGCCAGCGCGCCGATGGCGTTGCCGCGCTCGCAGTGCGTCCCGACCCAAAGGGCAGGCCGCCTGTGCAACGTCTCCACTGCTCATTGCAGCGGAGCCATCGGCATCGGGCTCCGGAAAATCCTTGCGCCGGATGCCGTTTGGTAGGTAGTGTAGCGGAGCGGAACCAGCAACGCCTAGGAGCGTCAGCGAGAGCTACGCCGACCCGTCGCTGACGCCCGGGCTCTATGCAAGTAGCGGCCAAGCCAGGCGTCCGATCCCTATTTCTTCAGCGGCAGCTGATAACCTTCCTTGTTCAGATGAATGCGATACAGACTCTTGCCGGCCGTGATGTACAGCATCCTGCTCTCCTTGCCACGGCCAAAACCCACATTGGTCGGGATCTCGGTCTTGATGTAGGCCAACTCCTTCCCCTCCGGCGAATAGGTGTAGATGCCCGGCCGGGTTTCATCGCGGACAGCAACGTACAGGTTGCCTTCGGCATCACACACCAGGCCGTCCGGCCCGTCCTGCGGAGCATAGTCAACCAACGTCTTGCGGAACTTGGCCGTGCCGTCCGCGGCCAGGTCGTAGGCCAGTAGCGTCATGGAACCTTTCTTCAGCTTGGCTTCGGGAGGTAGCCGGCCGATGCCCGTGGAGCCATTTTCGTTGCTGACCACGTAGAGCGTTTTCTGATCCGGCGAGACACAGACACCGTTCGGTTTGCCGGCGTCGGTAATGATGCGGTGAAGCGAGCCGTCGGGGTCGATGCGGTAGACCGCCTGGACCGACTGCTCGATCGGCTCGTGGCCAAGATAACGCGGATCGCTGAAGTAGATGCGCCCTTTTTCATCGATTGCCAGATCATTGGGCGAGTTGAGCGGCCGGCCCTCAAAAAGCGCAGCCAGGATGTAGCTTTTGCCCGTTTTCATATCGGTTTTCACGACCCGGCGGCCGCCATAGTCGGCGCCTTCTGCGATAATCAGGTTGCCCTCGGCGTCGAACTTGAGGCCATTGGACATGCCGCTGGGGGAGCGGAATATCGTCGTCTCACCCGTCGCCGGGTTGAATTTCCAGATGTGCCCCGCCTCCAGGCGTCCGGTTCTTTCCTTCGAGACATGGGAAAACGTGATGTCGCTGAAATACACCATGCCGTCCGGCGCGACGGCGACGCCCTCGGTCAGAACCAGGCCGCCATCGAACACCTTCTCCAGCTTGGACCCAGGCGGGGCGATCGGCGTTTGCGACCAGAGCGGCAGCGGCAGCATCAGAATCAGGAGCACGGCCAGTGCCCCCATGCAAAGCCGTGACGGACTTCCCCGGCAAGATCGGTTCATCATGTCACTCTCCTTTTCAGGCGACCGTGGTAGCGAATGTTCTTCCAAGGCGGATGCAGGCGGATGCTATCTTGGCGCCGGAAGGCAGATCGATCGTTTCGATATTTCAGTTAGGCGGATCACAGCGGTGGATGGCGTGATGGATCGCCCCGAGCCAAAGGAAACCGTCCTCGTCCCGCGACATGCTCGGCGGTCGGTAGGGGGTGATCGGCAGCGGGACGGCAAACAGCTTCAGGCCAGGCTGGGACTTGTCGGCCGGGGGCGTGTTCCGGGCGAGATAGCCGAAGGGGACCACTTGATGGAGCCGGCCTGCCAGCTCATGGAACAGCGCGGACAGATCGCGGTGCGAGACAATCGCTTCCAAAACGGCCAGCAAGGCTTGGTACTTATGGTCCGTGGACGGCGCCTGTGGGTTTAATGGAGCGCTTGCCATGGTGAACACCGTCGCTACTCACACTTCCGGAACCAATCGATTGGTCGGCCGTACACCAGAGCGTTTGAAGAGCCCGCGTGAAGATGATTCTACCATGTTCAGGTGAGAGAGCATCGTATCAGGTCACCGGGCAGGACCTTGCGCGCGGCGGTTCGGCCGACGTCCGACCCACCAACGCACGCAACGCAGCTCCGTCAATCTGCTGCGGTCACATCGTCAATCGAGGACAACACGATGTCCGTTGCGAGCTGCGGTCGGGCACATCCTGCGTAAGTTCGCGTCATAACATCAGGCGCGGAGGAATGATCGACCGCAGTGTGTTAGACCTCACCGCCTAACATATCAACTCCAGTGGCGAGGGTATTGGAGGTCCGAGCAATCGGGCTGCGGATCGCCGTTGGATGCCATCGCTGATCGACGAACTGATCTGATGAGCGCAAGTGGACCACTCCGATGTGCAACCCTGGCCTCCTCCTTCGGCGGACATCGCGACACTGCCTCCCTACTGCCCTAAACTCATCCGTACCTTGACCTGATGTCCAGCGGGCTACCGCGCTCGGCATGGATTGCCGTCCTTTGCGGACCGATTCTCAGTCTTCCGGGAAGGTGCCGACGCCACCACTGGGAGGCTGAGGAAGAATGCGGGTCAGAAACGACCGTAAAGGGCAGGAAGCGAAAGGGGAATGTGCTAGACCCTCGTCACTCGTGTCGTCGGTGCTGCTCCACCCGAGTCTAACAGCTAGCTGATCGTGGGAAGGGAGGCGGAGATGGTTGGTGCATTTTGGGATTCCTCCTGGTTCGTGCCGATTTATGCAGTCTTGATGACGGCCGCCGTGGTGGTGGGCCGCTTACTGGCACGCCGGGAGGAGCGGAAATTAGGGGAGCCGCGGCAGTGTCGAGTCGGTCCTTTTGAGCGGTCCGTGGGAGGAATGTTGGCCTTCCTCCTTGGTTTCACCTTCGCCATGACGGGCGGCGATTTCCGCGACGCCCAGGTGGGCTTGCATCGCGAAGACGATGCCATCACCGAAGCCTACCGCTGGAGCCAGCTGATGTCCGAGGCGAACCGCCGCTGGTTTCAGGACAGCCTTCGCTCGTACGCCGCCCGCCTAATTGGCCCTGGCACCGACTCGACGCGCGGCCCGGAAGCCGTTCTGACCGACCAGGAGATCCGCTCCGACCAAGAGAAGCTCTGGGAGGGATTGGCCGCACGGCGCGCCGCGGCGACGGATCGCACCGTGTATGATAACAGTCTGAAGGCCGTGAATCAGTTCTGCCAGACCTACAGCCTGCGCTACTATCTCAATAGACGCCGCCTTGCTGACGTGGTAGTGCTATTTATCGTGGGCGCCACGCTGCTCCTCGGGTTTCTGGTCGGCTATACGTCCGAGCTGCAGGCGAGGCACTTCGTGGTGATGGCAGCCCTTTTCGTGCTTTTTGTCACTGCCACGGTGTACTTGATCTGGGAGGTGAATCGGCCAAGAGACGGCTTCATCACCACCCGTCGGCAAGTGTTGTACGATCTGCCCGATCGGCTGAGGGAAATCCCTCGGTGAGGGAGGCGTGATCGCATCCAGCCGGCCGCCGAATCGATCGCCGGGCCAGCGACTGTCCGTCGCCGTGCAACCGGAACAGTGCTATCCAGGACGCGGGGCCAATCAAAGGGCAGACCAATGAACACGTAGGCGCCTCCGCCGTTCACAAAGTGGTGCATCATGTGCGTCGTGCCCTCGGTAGTGTACTTTTCTTGATAGTGCTCGAAATAATGCATGTCACCCGCCATGACCACTTTGACCTTGTGTTCCTTGAGGAGGCGATGGAGGGCGGTGAAGGGCTCGGTATTGCCCCCTAGAGCGAAGGGGGAAAGGAGCGGCGGCGACCACTCGCCAATCAGATGGTCTTGGTCGCCCTGGTAGCGTCCGCCGGTGAAAACAGGATGGCCTAGGAGGACCATTCGGAGTTTGCCGCGCGACCGCTCCAGGGTCGCCTTGAAGCAGACACGGTTGATCGATCGCTGCGTGATACCCGCTGATCGTGGACCACAAGCTTGAAAAGGGCAACTGGCGGGTAGCGGTTCCGAAGCGATCAGTGATTCGATGTCGAGTCCGAGTCCGAAGAGTCCCACGCATTACGCAGGTGTTTCGGGTAGGAGAGTCAAGCCTCAGGTGGAGACACTCGCTCCGCGATTGTTCGGGCACGCGCAAAAACACAAGTGGCCGGGGTTTTTCTCGGCCCGCTCGCTTCGTCTCAGTTGTCGCGCGGGTGGTAACTGGATGCCCTCACAGTTCTTTCACAAAACTTTTCAACAATCCAGTTAACATGCGGCGCGAGCGCGAGTTCGAAGAGTGTACGCTTGGACCCCGAGCGGGACGCGAACTCTTTTCGCGTCCCGCAGCCAAATAGTCGTAAAACCAAGATTCACAGGAACTTAGCTGAATAAGAAGGGGACGTAGAGAGTTTCATCCGCCCACACCTTCGGGTCATGAAAACCCAACCGCTGCTTGGCAATGCAAAACGCCACATCCACGCTCCAGCGGCGGCAGTATCCCAACACGATCAGCCAATACGGCAATGTCGGGTCGGTCGATACCAAAGCCTCGTCTCGCCACTCATCCTTCGGGTCACGAACCAGTACGGCACGCACCGGCTTGACACTAGCTACCGAGGGCCAGCACACATCGTCAATCTGTTTGAGGTGCAGGCGGCAGCCGTTGGAGAAAGTGATCCATCGCGTCGCCGCGGCCAACGCCAGTCGTCGTCAAACAGTTGCGTCGGGGTCGGCAGGCGGCAGACCTCGTCGGGACGCTGGCAGAGCCTGACCTGCCATAAGGCTGCCTTCCAGCACAACGGGTCGATGGCTTCGACGTTGGTTGGCCGGCAGGCAGTGGAAGCAGGCGCGGAAGTGCTGGTCGGTCGGCCCCCTCAACTCAGCCATCATGCACATCCTCTCATGGACGGCCAGCTTCTTGAGTTCCTCCAGGCGCGGCAGTTCCTTGCCGGAAAGAGTCGTCCATCAAGCCAACAGCAGCCGCTGCTGAGATTCGCTGTAGAATAGCCCGAAGACACACGGTTGCTGAAACGGAGTTAGACCACTGTGCATGGGCAGCGCGTTGACCTGCGTGGGTGACGCATGGCCCATTTTGTATCGGAAAAAGTAGATTACTGTCGCGTTTGGTCGGCTAGAACTGCCAAAAACCAATCGGCCAATGTCATGAACATGAGTCAACAAGGGATGTACCAATGAGAAAACTATTGACTGCTATCCCTCTCTTGTCCGCTCTTCTGCCGTTCCCACTTTGTTCTGACGCGGCCGGGGACACAAACTGGCCGCAGTATCGAGGGCCTCATTCGCGTGGCGTTTCCAGTCAACCTAACCTTCCGGACCGCTGGTCGGCCAAGGAGAACGTCGCCTGGAAATGCGAGATTCCAGGCCGCGGCTGGTCATCTCCGATCGTTTGGAAAGATCGAGTTTTCCTCACGACCGTGATCAACTCGGGCAAGTCCGAGGAACCGAAGAAGGGTCTGTACTTCGGCGGCGATCGACCAAAACCTCCCGGCACGATACATCAGTGGCAAGTCTTCTGCCTCGGCCTGAACACCGGTAAAGTCCTTTGGATGCGGCAGGTCCATGAAGGCAAGCCCGAGACCTCCATCCATCTCAAGAACAGCTATGCGTCCGAAACGCCAGTCACGGATGGCGAGCGTGTCTATTTCTACTTCGGCAATCTCGGCGTTTTCTGCTTTGATTTCGACGGCAAGCAACTTTGGAAGCACCGCCTCAAACCAGAATCAACCAGATTTGGCTGGGGGACCGCGGCCTCGCCGGTGCTCTACCGGGATCGCTTGTACATCGTGAATGACAATGAAAAGGAGTCCTACCTCCTCGCCCTAGACGCGAAGACCGGCAAACAGCTCTGGCGAACGGCTAGGGACGAGAAGAGCAACTGGTCCACCCCCTTCATCTGGGAGAACGGCAAGCGCACCGAAATTGTGACGCTGGGAAGCGGCAAGGTGCGCTCCTATGATTTGGTGGGGAACTTGCTCTGGTCGCTGAAGGGGATGTCAAGCATCACCATCGCCACGCCCTACGAATACAATGAGCTTCTTTACTTTAGTTCCGGCTATGTGGGGGATTCGTCGAGACCGATCTACGCGGTCCGGCCAGGGGCGAAGGGCGACATTTCGCTGAAGACCGGAGAATCGTCGAATGAGTTTGTCGTCTGGTCTCTCCCGAAAGCTGCGCCCTACAACCCGACGACGCTGATTTACCACGACCGGCTCTACGTGCTCCTCGACCGCGGGTTCGTGAGTTGTTTTCGCCCGCGCGATGGCAAGGAGATCTACTCCCAGAAGCGGTTGCCCAACGGGCGTGCGTTTACCTCTTCACCCTGGGCCTGCGGCGATAAGGTATTTTGCCTCAACGAAGACGGCGTGACCTTCGTCCTCCAGGCGGGCGACGAATTCAAGGTGCTGCACACCAACACCCTGGCTGAGGACGACATGTGCATGGCCACGCCGGCGCTGGCAGGGGACCGGCTTTTGATCCGCACCGCGGCCCGCCTCTATTGCATTGCCGCCAGTGCAGCAAACCTCAAAGAGACGCGACCGGCGGCCGCGCGTCGATCCGCCGCGGATCGAGCCCGCTGACTGGCCAATGTACAACCACGACTAAGCCGGCTGGTGCTTCAATCCGGGCGGCATCGTGGTGACGGCCTGCACCACCGACGTTCCGTGCGCCAGGCAAAACGTCAACTGCAAATGGAGCACGCGCTGGAGGACTCCGCCAGGGCGCGCGAACAGGCATTGACGCACACCGACGATCCTTATCGCTGAGAGGTCGCGCTGACCGAGGCGGCATCCGCACTCAAACGAGTCCAGGAGTTGGATGCCCGGGACGAAACGGCTATCGACCCTGACCTCCACGAGCGATTGCAAGCGCTGAGTTCGCTCAAGCGATGCTCGTAGGATACTGAATAATGCAAATCCATTCTCGCTACTCACTTCGCATCCCGAAAGGCGGTCGGACTGCGAGGGTGCAACGGTCTACCTCGTAAACTTGCTCTGGTGTTGCGAACGAGTGGCACTAGCCTAGACGGGCGCTCCCCACTTGATCTCCGCTGATGAGAGCGGGCGGTTCGCTACCCCGAGCGACCCGCACAGGATTATCTCCTGTACCGACAGCCCGCACCCGTGGCGCGGACCAGCAGCAGCGGCCCTGGGGAATACGGCTCTTTGGGCCAAGCCGCGCGGTGACCGGGCAAAGAGGCTTCTTGCGGCGACACCGAGGAGAGAATAAGATACGGATCGGCTCTGATTCGCCCGGACTCCGCCCACCGTTGGCTACTCCATATGGACCTTTGCCGCCTTGTCGCGCGGATAGGACTGCTCACACTGGCCGCGATCGCCTTGGCTGTTCACCGCGCGCCCAGTGCCGGGGGGGCGACCCACTGGGCGTTCCAACCTTCCCGGCCACAGTCCCTGCCTGCCACCGCGGATGCCGCCTGGATCCGCACTCCCGTTGACGCTTTCGTGCTCGCCCGGCTGGAGGCAGCCAGGCTCCGGCCCGCGCCCCCGGCCGACAGAGCGACGCTGCTGCGTCGCGTCACCTTCGACCTGATCGGCCTCCCCCCCACGCCAGACGAGACAGACGCCTTCCTCCGTGATGACCGACCGGGTGCTTACGAGCGCGTCGTGGAGCGTCTGCTGGCCTCCCCGAATTACGGCGAGCGCTGGGCCCAGCATTGGCTGGACGTCACCCGCTACGCCGAGTCCGATGGCTACGAGGCCGACGGCGAGCGGACGCACGCCTGGCGCTACCGCGACTACGTCATCCGTTCCTTTAACGAGGATAAGCCCTACGACCGATTCGTAACCGAGCAGCTGGCCGGCGACGAGTTGGCTCGCGGCCACGACCCGCGCGAGGCGGCCGAGTTGCTCGTCGCGACCGGTTTTAACCGCTGCGGGCAAGTACATCTGGTCGGCGGCAACACGGACCGGGAAGTGAACCGCCAGGAGGTCCTCACGGAGATGGCTGACGGCGCCGGCGCGGCCTTCCTGGGCCTGACGGTCGGCTGCGCCCGTTGCCACGACCACAAGTTCGATCCCATCACGCAAGAAGATTACTACAGCCTCCAGGCCTTTTTCGCCGCTTCCCGATTCCGCGACGCCGATATTGCCACGCCGGGCGAGAAGGCGGCATACCGGAAGGCGCTGCAGAAGTGGGAGCAGCAGGTCGCGCCGCTGCGGAAGGATGTGGCCGCCCTGGAGGCGCCCTACCGCAAGCGACTGACGGAGGCCAAGAAAGCCAGCCTGGACCCCGTCCACCGCGAGGCTCTGGGTACCAGCCCCCAGCGCCGTACCGCGGGGCAGAGGAAGCTCGCCGAGCACGCGGCCATCCTCATCAATGTGTCATGGGACGAACTACTGGCGACGCTGTCCCCTGAGCACAGGGCTCAGCGAACCTGTTGGCGCAATCAGATTCACGAATTGGAGGCCCGCCGCCCCCTGCCGCCTCCCACCGCCTGGGCGATCGGCGACGACGGTCCCCCGCCCCCGTCCTATGTCCTGAAGCGCGGTAACCCGCACCGCAAGGGGCGCCGGGTAGAGCCTGCCTTCTTCCACGCCCTCCCCGGTCCAGCAGACGGACGGTTCGGGCCGGACGCTGTGGGGCCGCCGGCGCGCCTCACGCGGCGCGACCTTGCCCGGTGGCTTACGCGGCCGGACCACCCCCTGACGGCCCGCGTCTTCGTCAACCGCGTCTGGCAGCACCACTTTGGCAAGGGACTGGTGGCGACGCCCAACGACTTTGGTCTCCGCGGCACGCCCCCCTCGCACCCGGAGCTGCTTGACTGGCTGGCCCGCGAGTTCGTCGCACATGGCTGGTCGATCAAGCATCTGCACCGGCTGATGGTGTTATCCGCTACCTACCGGCAGGCTGGGCACAGCTCCGAGGCCGCACGCGCCCGGACCGTCGATCCCGACAATCGCCTGCTCTGGCACATGCCCCGTTCCCGGCTCGAAGCTGAGACGCTGCGTGACGCCGCCCTGGCAGTGAGTGGCGAATTGAACCCGGCGGTCGGCGGGCCGATGGTGCGCCTGCCGCTGGAGCCGGAGGTTTACCAGCTGATCTTCACCGAGGGCGAGCCGGACGGACTGTGGCCGGTGACGCCGGACGAGCGCCAGCACGCCCGCCGCAGCATCTATCTGTTCGCGAAGCGCAACGTCCGCCTGCCGCTTTTGGAGGCGTTCGACCAGCCGGACCGGCTGTTCTCCTGCCCGGCCCGCTCGCAAAGCATTTTCGCCCCGCAGGCTCTGATCCTGCTCAACGGCCCGTTCATGCAGGGGCGGGCGAAGGCGTTCGCCGGCCGGCTCGCCCGCGAGTGCGGCCCCGACCGCCGCAGTCAGGTCGAGCGGGCCTACCACCTGGCCCTCGGCCGGTCACCCGCTCCGGAGGAGGTGGCCACGGCGCTGACGTTCTTCACCGACCAGGAAACACTGCTTCGCCGGGAAGGACGCACGCCGAGTGAGGCCCAAGGCGCGGCGCTGGCTGACTTCTGCCTGGCCCTGCTCAACTGCAACGAGTTCCTTTACGTCTCCTGACTAGTCCGGGTGCTAATAGCGATGCCCTTACCGATGAATCCTGGGACCAAGGTCCCCCACTTCCCTCGGGCGTTGTCGCGGCGGGACTTCCTGTACCATGCCGGCGGCGGAATGGGCGGGCTGGCCCTGTCCTGGCTGCTGGCGCGCGACGGCTACGCCTCCAGCCCCGCGACGAACCCCCTCACCGCCCGCCCGCCGCACTTCCCTGCAAGGGCCGACGCTGTCATCTTCCTATTCATGGTCGGGGGTCCGAGTCAGGTGGACTTATTCGACCCCAAGCCCGAGCTGGCCCGGCGGCACGGTCAGCCGCTGCCAGCGAGCTTCGGCCGGCCGGTTAGCCAATTCACTAAGGGTGATACGCCGCTGCTGGCCAGCACACGCAAGTTCACTCGCCACGGCCAGAGCGGCCTGGAGGTGTCCGACCTCCTGCCGCACCTGGCGACGTGCGTCGATGACATCGCCTTCCTTCGCTCCTGCTGGTGTACCAGCACGATCCACGCCCCGGCGATGTACGAGTTGCACACCGGCCGGACGCTCATGGGCCACCCGAGCCTTGGCTCCTGGGTGAGTTACGGCCTGGGCAGCGCCAGCGACAACCTGCCGGCGTACTGCGTTATGCCCCAGCCGGAGGGCGTTCCCGAGGGCGGGGCCCCGTGCTGGGGGGCCGGCTACCTGCCGGCCGTCTACCAGGGCACGCTCTTGCGTCGCGGCTCCAGTCCGGTCCTCAATCTCCGGCCGCCCGTTGGCGTCAGCCCGGAGCGGCAGCGGCGCACGCTCGACCTAATCCAACGAATGAACGATGTCGGTCGAGATTCCGCGGACGGCGAACTAGCCGCCCGGATCGCTAGCTACGAGTTGGCCTTCCGCATGCAGCGGCACGCGCCCGAGGCGGTAGACCTGAACCGCGAGACGGCTGCGACGAAGGCGGCCTACGGCCTGGACGACTCGCGCACCGCCGACTTCGGCACTCGCTGTCTGTTGGCCCGCCGGTTGGTGGAGCGTGGCGTGCGCTTCGTGCAGCTCTATTCCGGCGGCGGCCCTCTCATCACCCAGTGGGACGCCCATGACGACCTCAACGCCAACCACGAGAAAATGTGCCGCCATGTGGACCGGCCCATCGCGGCACTGCTGAAGGACCTCAAGCAGCGCGGCCTGCTGGAGCGGACGCTGGTCGTGTGGGCCAGCGAGTTCGGCCGCACGCCGATGTCGCAGGGGGGCAAGGGCCGCGATCACAACCCGCACGGCTACACGATGTGGCTTGCCGGCGGCGGTGTACGGGGAGGTCAGGCGATTGGCGCGACGGACGAGTTCGGCCTGCGGGCGGTCGATACACCCATTTCCGTGAACGACTTCCACGCAACCATCCTGCACCTGCTCGGACTGGACCACGAGAAGCTGACCTTCCTGCACGACGGCCGCGACGAGCGGCTGACCAACGTGGCCGGCCGGGTAGAGGAGCGTGTGTTCGACGGCCCCGCCTGAGCGGGATAGAGGACATCGCCTGCCCTGAGACCAACGACATGAATCTCCAACGACTTGCCTGGCTCCTCGCGCTGTTTGCCTTTATTTCAACCATCCGTCTGACTGCCGCCAAAGCACCGAATCTAGGGTCTCCGATACGCTTGTCGTCAGGCAAGAAGCCCGAGCCGGCAGCGAAGCCCACTTCTTATATCGTGCGCGACATCGAAGGGTGGACAGTCCGTGTTGATGTGCGTCTGCTTAACGTGCCGACCGATCGGATCGGTACTCGCACGCTACGCTTTCTCGAAGGCAAGCTGGCCGACATCAAAGGAGTGGTGCCCGCGCATCGACTGAAAAAGCTGCAATCGGTCACGATTGTCCTGGATTTGACGCACGGCGGGCTGGGACCGATGCAATATTACCCCAGCGCTGGTTGGCTCAAGGCCAACGGCTATTCGACTGAACTGGCAAAATGCGTTCACATCCCCCGAGCGGCTGAGCTTCCAACCAAACGGAACATCAACGAGCAACCGTGGGTCATCCTGCACGAGTTGGCCCACGCCTACCACGACCAGGTGCTGGGCTTCGACGAACCGCGCATCAAGGAGGCCTACGACAGATACAAGAAGAGTGGCCGGGGCGAGAAAACCCTGCAGTACGATGGCCGGCGCGTGCGGCACTACGCTTTGACCAGTCACAAGGAATTCTTCGCCGAGATGACCGAAGCCTACTTCGGTGTCAACGATTTCTTCCCGTTCACTCGCGCCGAACTGAAAGAAACCGAACCGGAAATCTACGCACTGCTCCACGACATCTGGGAAACGCCTCCGAAGGAACGCAGCGCCGCATCGAGTCGGCCCCTTCAGCAGCAACTCCTCCAGGAAGATGTCGCCGCGCTGGCCAGAGCCGCTCGCGAACAGGGTGATGCGACCCGCGGAGCCATCATCTTCCACCGTTCCGACCTTCTCTGCACGCGCTGTCACCGGACGGGGGAGGATGGCGCGCATCTCGGTCCCGACCTTAGCAGACTCGGGAAAGAAGCAACGGACATTTATCTCGTTGAATCGGTTTTGCTACCGGCGAAGATCGTCAAGAAAGGATTTGAAACCATCGTCCTCACGACGACGACGGGCAAGATGGTGACCGGCCTGCTCGCCGAGGAGCGCGCCGATGCCCTCGTGCTGCATGACGCCACGCAAGATGGCAAGCCGATCACTATCCTGAAAAAGGCTATCGACGAGCGCAACGACCACGGACCATCGTTGATGCCGGAAGGACTCATCAATATCCTCTCCGGGCGACAGGAGTTCTTGGACCTGATACGCTACCTCGTGGAAATTGCCGAGAAGGGGCCCGAGCGGGCCCGACAATTACGTCCCGCCGCATCCCTGCTTGTTCCGCCGCCGTTGCCGGACTACGAGCGCGACCTCGATCATGCCGGTATCATCCGTTCTCTAGGTCAGCAGAGTTTCAAACGCGGTGAGGCGATCTACAATCGCGTTTGCGTCAACTGCCACGGCACGAAGGAGCAAGCCGGTTCTCTGCCGGCCTCGTTGCGCTTCGCTGAGGGCAAATTCAAGAACGGTGCCGATCCGTTTCACCTATACCAGACGCTGACGAAGGGGTTCGGGATGATGACCCCGCAGAGCTGGATGGTTCCTGAGCAGAAGTACGACGTGATCTACTTCATCCGCGAAGCCTACTTGAAGCCGCATAATCCCGACCAATATACGAAAATCGATGACGCTTACCTGGCGAGCCTGCCGAAGGGCTTTTCTCGTGGCCCGAAGGCGTCCAACCTTGAGCCGTGGGTAATCATGAACTACGGCCCGAGCCTGATGGCAACTCTCGAAGTCGGCGACAAGGGTAACTTCGCCTATAAGGGCATCGCGGTTCGTCTGGACAACGGACCGGGCGGCGTGTCGCGTGGCCGGCACTGGATGCTGTACGACCACGACACGCTCCGGGTAGCGGCGGCGTGGAGCGGCGAGGGATTCATCGATTGGAACGGCATCAATTTCAACGGCCGGCATCAAATTCATCCACGCATTGCAGGAACGATACACTTCGCCAATCCGGTCGGACCGGGCTGGGCCAATCCCAAGACGGGCCGTTTCGACGAAATACGTTCGCGGGGCCGCGATGGCAAGCCCTACGGCCCGCTGCCGCGCTCTTGGGCGCAGTACAAGGGAATGTACCACTACGGCAATCAGGCCATTCTCTCCTATACCGTCGGCGCAACGAAAGTCCTCGAGATACCTGCGTACGAGTTGATGGCGGGCGGGAAGGTCACCTACACACGTACGTTGGATATAGGTAAGTCGCGGCACGACCTGCTGATGCGCGTTGCTCCCACGGCAACGGCAGTCGCTTTGGTCGGTGACCAGGTGCGCCTGGAAGAAAGGGATGGCTACACTCTGTTGCACATCCCCGCCGCGGCGACACCGCTGTCTCTCAAACTCCTGCTGTCCGATGGCGACCGTGATGCTCTTCGAGCGTTCGCGAAGAGCTCGCCTGCGGCCTCGTCCTTAGAGCCATTTACGAAGGGCGGTCCCCGACGATGGCCGGAAGTAGTGAAAACGCAGGCTATTCTCGGCGATGACTCCCAAGCATTCGCCGTCGACGTGCTAAACCATCCGGCGAACAACCCGTGGAATTGTCAAATGCGTCTCAGTGGCTTTGACTATTTTGCAGATGGTCGTCGCGCCGCCGTTTGTACCTGGGATGGTGACGTGTGGCTGGTCCGTGGCATCGACGATCCTGGCCAGGGACTGACCTGGCAGCGTATCGCGTCGGGGCTGTTTCAACCGCTCGGGTTGAAGATTGTCAACGATCACATCTATGTGAGCTGCCGAGATCAGATCGTCATCCTGCATGATCTCAACGGCGATGGCGAGACGGATTTCTACGAGTGCTTCAACAATGACCATCAGGTAACGGAGCATTTTCACGAGTTCGCGATGGGCTTGCAGACCGACGCGGAGGGGAATTTCTATTACGCCAAGGCCGCCCGACACGCCCTGAAAGCCGTCGTGCCACACCACGGGACGCTGTTGCGAGTCAGCAAAAATGGGACGAAAACGGACATCCTCGCGACCGGCTTCCGCGCTCCCAACGGCGTGTGTGTCAACCCGAATGGCACGTTCTTTCTCTCGGATCAGGAAGGGTTCTGGGTACCGAAGAATCGCATCGATCTCGTGGAGCGTGGCGGCTATTACGGCAATTTCTGGGGCTACCACGACGTGACGGATTCATCCGACGCGGCCATGAAGCAGCCACTGTGCTGGATCACGAACACCTTCGACCGTTCGCCATCCGAGCTGCTATGGGTCACGGGCGACGGCTGGGGTCCGTTGAAGGGATCGCTGCTGAATTTCTCCTACGGCTACGGCAAGGTGTATGTGGTGGCCCATGAGAAAATCGCTGGCCAGATTCAGGGTGGGATGTGCGAGTTGCCGATGCCGCCGTTTCCCACAGGCGTGATGCGAGGCCGATTCCACCCAGACACTGGGCAGCTGTATTGCTGTGGTATGTTCGCTTGGGCCGGCGATCGGGCACAGCCAGGCGGCTTTTACCGTGTTCGCTACACGGGCAAACCGGTTTACTTGCCAGTAGGTTTAAACGCCAAAAAGCATGGGATGGTCATTCAGTTCAGTGGAGTGCTGGACCCGAAGAGCGCCGGAGATCAAAAGAACTACACGGTAAAAACTTGGTCGCTGAAGCGGAGTGAGCAGTATGGTTCCAAACATTACAACGAGAAAGCGGCGAAGGTGACGGCTGCAACCGTTTCGGCGGACGGCAAGACCGTGACGCTGGAAATCGAGGACATCAAACCGACGTGGAGCATGGAGATCAGGTATGCTCTTAAGGCGTTGGACGGATCGATTGTGAAAGGCTTCTTGCAGAACACGATTCATCACCCGGGCGAGTGAGTCAGTCGGTTTGATCATGGAAAGCTTCCCACCTGCAAGCGATGCAGCTTCTCCAGTCGCTGGTTCATCACATGGTCTCGGGCGTCTGGCTGGAATAACTAGATCCTTGCGACTCCTACCAGCTCGCCGTAGAATCGAACTGCGACTTTGTGTTCGTGTCTCGGAGAGTTACTTTGTCGGGAACCTAGATGACTCGCACGGGCTGCCGATGGCTGGTTGTCCACGTGACGCTTATTGGAGCGGTTGTCTTCGGTGCAATTAGCCGCTTCGATGCCCTGTACGCCGGACAGCAACAGGAGCGGCCACACGCAACTGCCAAGGTGTCGCTCTTCGAGACAAATGCCTTACCACTGCTCCGGGCGAAATGCCTGCGCTATCACGGCGATAAAGCGAAGAAGGCTGAACTCGACCTCCGCACGCGCGCGGGCATCCTCAAGGGGAACGAATCGGGACCAGTGGTCCAGCTTGGCGAGCCTCAGGAAAGCCCACTCTATGAGATGGTTCACGGCGGGAAAATGCCGCCTGGCAAAACCGACAAACTGTTCCCAGCGGAGGTAGAATCCATCCGCCGTTGGATCGAAGCCGGCGCTCACTTCAATTCCGATCATGTCAGCGATTCCTCAACGACGATCACTCAGCACGATGCCCTACCTATCCTGCTGCGCCGCTACACGATCTGTCATGGACCGCGGCGGCAGGAAGCCAGTCTCGATCTGCGCAGTCGGGCGGCCATGCTGCGCGGCGGCAAGTCCGGGACGGCCATCGTTGTGGGAAAACCGGAGCAGAGCCTACTGCTTAAGAAGATCCGCTTAGGCGAAATGCCGCCACGCCGTCGCATCATTGAAGTGAGCATCAAGCCGATCGAGGCTGCTGAGACGGAATTGCTGACCCGGTGGATCGCTCTTGGCGCACCGGAGGGCCAGCAGGAGCCGGAAGTCGCCAACAGCCGGCCCGATCCGCTGGTCACGGATAAAGACCGCGACTTCTGGGCGTTCCAACCGCCGCACGCCGACACTCCTCCCGTCGTGAAGCAGCCCGATATTCCAGCGAGGGCCAGGGCCGTCATCCATCTTTTCATGAACGGCGGCCCCAGCCAGCTGGACTTGTTCGATCCCAAGCCGATGCTCGACAAGCAACACGGCAAGCCGTACTTCGACCGATCGGCGTCAACGAAGCCCGGATCGTGAGGGGGATCTTGGCATGATCCGCCTCAGGACCTGCGCTTGGCGCCCGCAGATGGCCGGAAAGTGACGGAGCCAATGGAAGCCTTCCTCAGTTCGGCCCCCTCGCCCGAGCAACCTGACCCGGTGTCCTCCAGTCCAGAGATCACGCGATTGCGTGACCTTTCTACACAGCAGTGGAATGCCGGTATCGCTGCCTGGCTTGGCTGGCTATTCGACGGCCTCGACATGCACCTCTACGTCCTCGTAGCCGCGCCATTTGTCGCCGAATTGTTGGGGGTCCACAGTGAGAGAGATCCGCTGGTCGGTTATTATAGCTCCTGGATTCAGGCTGCCTTTCTGATCGGGTGGGCATGTGGGGGCGGGTGGTTTGGACGCATCGCGGATCGGCTGGGGCGAAGTTTCGCCCTGATGCTGACTATCCTCACCTACGCTTTGTTTACGGGGCTGTCCTACTTCGCGCAGACGTGGTGGCAGTTGCTTCTATTCCGATTCTTGGCGGCCCTGGGCATCGGCGGCGAATGGGCGGTGGGCGCATCACTGCTATCCGAGACCTGGCCGCGTCATTGGCGGCCGTGGATCGCAGCGATACTCCAGACCGGCGTGAACCTCGGCGTGATGCTCGCGGGACTGGCTAACTTCTTACTGGCCGGATACCCCTCCCGTAGCGTGTTCCTGGTCGGTGTACTTCCGGCCTTCCTGGTACTCTGGATCCGCCGCGCCGTACCCGAACCACAGGAATGGCAAAAGGCCAAGCGGCTGTCTGCCCAGGTCGGTCCGGGTTTCCCGGATCTTTTTCGCGGACCCATCCGTCGGATCACTGTATTGACGCTTCTCGTGTGTTCCCTAGCGCTGACGGCACACTGGGCCTTCCTGTTCTGGTACGTACAGCAATTGCGCAATCTTCCGGATTTGAGCGATTGGACCGATTCAGACAAAAGCCAACTGGTCAGCAAGGTAGTTTGGCTGGTCACATTGTCTTCCGTCGGGGGAAACTTCCTTGCGGCCTTGCTCGCCCGCTGGCTAAAGTACCGCCGGGCCATCTCATATCTTTGCTTGGCCTATTTTCTATCGATGCTGGCAACCTACAGCTCGTCGCTTGACCACGAGAATTTATGGTACGGGTTCACAGCGATCGGCCTCTGTCAGGGCGTGTTTGCCCTGTTCACGATGTATCTGCCGCCGCTCTTCCCGACCCTGTTGCGTAGCACCGGCGCAGGCTTCTGCTACAACATCGGCCGCATTGCCGCCGGCCTGGGTACGGTGTTCTTCGGGCTTTTCTCACGAGTGGGGGATTACCGCCTGGCGCTCCTCTACGCAGGGTTCTTGTTCCTCCCAGCAGCGGCAATTGCCTGGTTCCTGCCGGAAGGGACGGGCGAGAAATCGGCGATGCTGGTCGAGAAAGGAAAGGATGAGTCATGTCTTTGAAACAACCTACCGACTTGGATCCAGCCCTGACCGCCGCTTGTTGGGAGTTAGGCTACGAAGCTAATGACCACTGGGCGAAATTGCCGCCCGGCTGGGGTTGGACGGAAGTCGCTGCCGTGGCCACCGATAGCCGGGACCGGGTTTACGTATTCAACCGCGGCGAGCACCCAGTCATGATCTTCGATCGGGATGGCACGTTCCTGAACTCGTGGGGGGAGGGACTGTTCGCACGACCGCACGGCATCGCCATCGGGCCGGATGATACTGTGTACTGCACCGACGACCTCGGCCACTCCATCCGGAAGTTTACTCCCGACGGCACGCTATTGTTATCCCTGGGCGCGAACGGCATGCCCTCGGACACCGGGGCAACCAGTATGGATTACCGCACCATCCTTCGCGCCGGTGCGCCGTTCCATTATCCCACCAACGTGGCGCTTTCAACCGAGGGAGACCTGTACATCAGCGACGGGTACGGCAACGCGCGGGTCCACAGGTTCTCACCCGATGGGCGGCTTCTCTTCTCCTGGGGGGAACCGGGAAGCGGCAACGGCCAGTTTCACCTGCCTCATGGCATTGCGGCAGACCGAGAGGGAACTGTGTATGTGACCGATCGCGAAAACAGCCGGATTCAACTGTTCACGGCCGATGGCCGTTTCCTTTCGGAATGGATAGACGTCGCTCGACCTTGCCAGGTCTTCATCGATGATGAGGGGAATGTTTATGTGGCTGAACTCGGCTTTCATGCAGGAATGTGGCCCGGTACGACTGCCCCCAGCGCCGACGCGCCGGGCGGGCGAGTGAGCATCTTCGACCGTTACGGGAAACTGCGGGCGCGCTGGGGTGGCGGCCGAAATCCTTGCATGGCAGGGGACTTTTTCGCACCGCACGGGATCTGTGTTGATCGGCACGGGGACATCTACGTCGCCGAAGTCGTCGTTTCGGCCGGCGGCAACCGTGGTCTTGTGTCAACCACCTGCCACACGCTACAGAAATTCATCCGCCAGGCAGTTATTGCGGAATCGAATCGATGCGCGAAGGTGAAGTAACGACACCTTCTCGGACGCCCGAAGCGAAATCATGCGATCTCGTTTCCTTACCTGCATCTGTCGGCGGAGGACCGAGAAATGAAAGCGTGGCGTTTTTACGGCTTCAACGACATGCGGCTCGATGACGTACCTGAACCCCGCTGTGGTCCGGGACACGTTCTGGTGGAACCCCTTTGTGTCCAACCGAGCGTTACCGAAGCACAACTTGCTCAGGGAATCCCCACTTTAGCCTTTGACCGCATCAAGCGCCGCCTGGAAACGGAGGCGCCCATTCAGCTCTTCGGGCATGAATTTTCTGCCCGAGTCCTGGAAACCGGATCAGGCGTCAGTCGGTTTCGGCCCGGCGACCGTGTGGCGGCGCGGGCCAAATTGCCTTGCCAAGAGTGCCCACTGTGTCGAACCGAGCGAAGCGATCTCTGTCGCAAGGGGCCGGTTATCGGCTTTGACCTCCCCGGTTGCTTCGCGGAACGAGCTTGCTTACCAGAGATCGCCCTCGTCAAAGTGGACGAGCGCATCTCCGATAATGAAGCAGCCTGTCTCCAGTCCCTGAGCGATAGCGTGGCCGCGGTCGAGACAGCCCAGCTGCGAATAGCGGATTCGGTAGTGATCTTTGGCCAGGGCAGCATGGGACTGGAGTGCTTACAGATCGCCCGTCTGAGTGGCGCGGGCCTGGTTATCACTGTAGACGTACGCGAGGAGGCGTGCCGGATCTCCCGCGAGCTGGGAGCGGATTATGTCCTGAATGGTCGCACAAGTGATGTTGTAGCAGCAATCCACGATCTAACGGAAAGTAATGGTGCGGATGTTGTTTTCGAGTGCGCAGGCGGCAGCCCGAAACAAGGTCTGGCCGGCCACCAGACTCTCCTGCAAGCACTTGACGCAGTCCGCTCCGGAGGGAAGGTCGTGGGTGTCTCCTGGTTCGGCACTCCCCTTCAGCTAAACGTCGATCTCCTCCGCGAGAGGAGTCTGCGCTACCTCTTCCCGGACATTAGTACCCGGGCGCATCTTGAGCATACTGTGCGCCTCGTCGCTTCCGGTCGTGTTCGTTTGAAAGCGAGCATCACTCATGTACTTTCTGGAATCAAGTCTGTTCCGCGAGCCTTCGAAATCACGGCAAATAAGGGCGGATATGGGGCGATCAATCCTGCGCAAGTCATGATGTGTAAGCAGGTCAGTGAAGGACAACACGCGACCGAGCTTGCTCCCGACAGAGGGCCGGAAGATCGATGACGACAACAAAGAAATCGACATCGGCAGACAACTCGCTGCTTCCGGATCATTCCGCGTTCCTGAAGGGTGGTGGGCGGCACTCAACGGTTCTTCTGCCAGTCCCCGTATTCGCGCAGTGTCTCCTTCCGCGGGCACTGCTCGCGATAAACCAAGCGTACGCGGAAGATGTATGCGGTGTTCACCTCGTAGCTGGGAAGGAGAAACTGGAAGTACTAGGCGGGATTGGTCGTCTGCGCCCATCCCCAGGAAAATGGCCATGAGTGTTGTAGAACACGCAGAGGTGGTGAGATCAATGGATAACAGCCAGGACCGTTCAGCGTGGTCTGGGAAATCCGCTCCCAGAGGCAACCGCCATGAAGAAACTAATCAACCGTCCCGAGGACGTGGTCGAAGAGATGGTCGAAGGACTGGCAGCCGTCTACCCCGGTTTGCAACGAGTGCCCGGCCAAACCGTTCTTATTAGGTCCGACCTTCCGGACCCAGCCGGGCGGCCGGTGGCAGTGATCTCCGGCGGGGGCAGCGGCCACGAGCCAACTCACGCGGGATATGTAGGACGCGGCATGCTGAGCGCCACAGTCGCCGGGGAGGTCTTCACTTCTCCCAACCCCGACGCCGTGCTGGCCGCACTCCGCGCTACGAGCGGGTCGCGCGCCGCATTGCTGATCGTCAAGAACTACACCGGCGATCGACTGAACTTCGGCCTGGCCGCCGAGTTGGCCCGCACCCAGGGCATTCCGGTCGAAATGGTCCTCGTGGCCGACGACGTTGCGCTGGCCGACTCGGTCGAGCACGCGGGGCGGCGGGGTGTGACCGGGCCGGAGCTATCTCCCGCCCCCGGTTACGGACAGCTCCGCCCTCGGAGGCATTGCCTGTTCCTACCGCGCCGCCGGCGGCGACTCGGCGATACACTTGGCTGGGAGCGGCACTGGAAGCGGTGATCCAAGCCGGAGCCCAGGCCCTAATTGTGGAAGGGCCTCGTCTTACACAGATGGACCAGATAGTAGGAGATGGCGACCTTGGCATCAGTTTGGAACGAGGCGCTCGTGCCGTGCTGCAGGCCTTGCCGTCGTACCCGCTCGACGACCCCGCAGCCACGCTCCATGCCCTCGGTGTAACTCTGCAGCGCGCTCTGGATGGTACATCCGGCCCCCTGTATGCCGTGTTTTTACTGCGAGCTGCAGACTCCCTGCGTCGCGGCGACCCGGAAAAGCCCAGAACATGGTCGGAGGCATTTCAGGCAGGCTGTTCGGGGATCGCCGAGCTGGGCCGAGCCAGTCGGGGGGATCGGACCATGCTCGATGCCCTCCTGCCCGCTGCCGAAGCATTCCAGGAGGCTGTTCATTCCGGTCCATCCGTAAGCGAAGCTCTACGGGCCGTCGCGGCCGCGGCCGGTGCCAGGGCTACCAGCGATATGATTCCCCGCCGCGGGCGGTCGAGTTACCTGGGGGTCCGCGCCCTGGGGCACCCGGATCCGGGCGCCGAGGCAGTCGTGGTCTGGCTCGGCGCCACGTCTCACATCGTTGCCAATCTCGGAAGTTCCTGACGGATTAGCTCTCGCAAATACGCATCGAAGTCCTCCTCTATCTGGCGACAATATCCTTGTCTTGGGTAGTCGAATGTCCCCCTATCAGTTCCGCATTCATATTCAGCGCCGTTAACCAGGCCGCTTCGCGTTATCCTTTGCCGTCTTGGCAACCTTGGCCGGACACGATCCGTTCCCGCCACGCTTCTTGGTGGCAGGCTCCGATTTGGTCGACTTCGAAGCGGTTTTCTGGGCGCTCGTTGGCCTGGAGAGACTGGTTTTGCGCTTGTACTTCTTGACACCGTTGGCGGAAGAGACCAGGAGAAAGCCGTTCTGGCCCTTAGCTGGTCGGACAATGCCCTGAGTCTTCAAGTCCTGAAGCCGCATTGGCGCGGAACACGACATCGGCGGCCGCGCCGGATTCGACGGTGCCTCCTACAATATCAGCGCTGCTAACATCGATGCCTCGCCTCTTCACTTTTTTTCCAGGGAGCCTCTCCGATGGAACTGCAATCGAGACGGTCCTTCAACAAGACAATGCTCGGATCGCTGCTTGCCTATGGTCTGATCGAAACACTCGCCAGGGGCAACCTATTCGCCGCAGACGTTCAGCCGGTCGTCAACAAGTGGCTGCGCGATCTGGCCGAACTCAGCCAAGATCTGAAAGACCAGAAACTGAAAGATGTCGATTTTCAGACAAAGCTCGAAACGCTCTACCAGCACGTGGAGCTGGGCGAGCTGGTCCGCTTCATGGACATTGACCGCCTGGCCCAGAATGTGAAATTCCCAGCGCGCGGCGCGGCGAACCTTGGCCTTGATTTAAGTAAGGTCGAAGGGCTACCGGCCCGGCTGGCGTTCGGCAAGCAGATCTTTGCCTGCAAGAAGGGCCGTTCGATCGTGCCTCACGGCCACGACAATATGGCGACCGGCTTTATCATCTTGCGCGGCAAGTGGCTCGGACGGCATTACGATCGCGTCGAGGACAACAACGATCATTACCTCATCAAGCCGACCATTGATCGGGGATTCAAGCCCGGCGAGTGCTCAACCATCTCCGACCACAAGGACAATGTGCATTGGTTCAAAGCGGAAAGCGAAACCGCCTTCATCTTCAACATTCACGTGATGGGCTACAACCAGGAGAACAAGAAGCGAGCGGCGCGGGTCTACGTCGATCCAGATGGCGTCAAGACGGCGAATGGCCTCATTGTGGCCAAAAAGATCAACTCCGCGGAATGCCACCGAAAGTACGGGTGAGCCGGATCTTCGTTCACCCTACCAAGAGGCTAATGCAACACCCCGCCAACAAGGATTTGCTGGCTCGCCGGGCAGCTCTTCACTAGAGCTGGCGGTTCGCGCGAGAGACGGATGGCGTGTCAGCGGGACTTCTCAGCTCGTATGGCGCTCCGGACTGACAGCCATGTCCCTTAAGCTAGTGCCATTCGGCCACCACACCTGCGTGAGTTCGTGTCATAGCGTGAAGCGCAGAGGAATGATCGGACCAGAGTATCGATCGTCATCGTCCGCAACCACGGGCATAGTGATTCGTGCGTCAGCTTGTGCTGACGATGCGCCGCCGAGGTCGCCATCTCGTTGCAGTGGCTTGGAGAGCGGAAGCCACAATCTTGCCGCGCGGTCCGCTCACCGTCTGACTTGTCAACCTCAGTGGCGAGAGCGTTTGCGGTCCGAGCAACCGGGCTCCCATGCGAGAGCCTGCTCCCTGCAGGCGTGCTGGCAAA
>Ga0070738_10001467_pt1 | contig 46601 bp, 43 predicted proteins | sample Coa_R2_2_FD_66446 | JGI IMG/M metagenome (GOLD analysis project Ga0070738, IMG submission 66446) | Surface soil microbial communities from Centralia Pennsylvania, which are recovering from an underground coalmine fire - Coalmine... | ecosystem: Environmental > Terrestrial > Soil > Unclassified ...
ACGCTCCAGGCAATGTACCGGTTCGTTCGAGCTCCGCCGGCCAGGCTGATGTCGCCGGTCGCGCCTTTCCGCACCGCGTAAATCGGGCTGCGCGGGCCATGCGCGCTCATCAGGAAGATCAAGTCGTTCCAAACCAGCGGGGTGGGCACGGGACAATCCCCGCCACCGGACAGCCGCCAAATCTCGGTCCCCGTTTGCAAATCGTAACCGCCCATGTGTTTCCAGCCGTTGACGACAATTTGAGGAGGTGTGCCCTCCAGCCAGAGTGCAGGAGTGCTCCAGGACGCTGTGTCATCCCTGGGCGATCGCCAGATCTCGCGCCCATCAACGGCATCCAACGCCGCGATAAAGCCATTGGTTAAGACGTCGCATTGAATGAAAACTTTGTTGTCGTAGAGGATAGGCGAGCTCGCAAAGCCCCACTCCAGGGTCCAACCATTTGTGTCAATTGCGTCGTTGTAAACGCTTGGACTCGACCGCAGCGTTCCCAGGTCCTTTTGCCAGCACGGCCGCCCCTCAAGGTCATAACAATACAAGCCCTCGGAGCCGAAGAACGCAATGACACGCTTCCCGTCCGTGGCCATTGTGCAATTGGCGTGTGTGGCCTTGGGATGCCGACGAACCTTCGGCTTGCCCTGGTGCGCGGTTCGCTGCCAGAGCACCTTGCCGTTCTTTTTGTCCAGGCACAGGACCTGCCATTGCTGGGGATCGTCGTCCTCGGCCGATTCGGGCTCGCCGTAGAGGCCGACCTTAAGGGGCGCACTCTTGGTTTGGTTCACCGCGGTGGTCACGAACAAGCGATCTCCCCAAATGATTGGGCTGGAATGGCCCAGGCCGGGAACCGGTGTGCTCCACTGGACGTTTTGTCCCTTGTCCATGTTCCAAACCTCCACGGTTTGGCACTTCGCCATTCCGGTCGCAAAAGCGCCTCGAAACGTCGGCCAATTCGTTTGGCCCAAAGCGAGCAGATCAAAGCAAATGCATAAGAGGATTCCAGCCAGGAAGCGCATAGTTGGTTGTTCAGGAGCCCACCATGAACCGATTGGAAAGTCAATTGAATGCCGCGCTAACGGGACCACGCGCAAGAGTCCACTCTTGAAGCAGGCACGCGCCTGCGCTATCCCAGCCTCATGCAAAACCCAGCACGCTTCCAAATCCGAGCACTCGGGTTCTGCCTGTTATGGATCGCGGGCGGGGCTTGTTTGAGCTCCGGACAAGATCGTACCCAGGCCCGCTCCATGGTGATGACTCGGTACGGAATCGTTGCGGCGGAACAACCGTTGGCCTGCCAGATCGGAGCGAGGATCCTGGCTCAAGGAGGTAACGCGGTCGATGCGGCTGTAGCGGTCAATGCGGCCATGGGCGTAGTCGCACCGATGGCAAACGGCATCGGCGGCGATTTGTTCGCCATCGTTTACGAAGCAAAAACCGGAACGCTTTACGGGCTTAATTCAAGCGGGTGGGCTCCGGCAGGACTGACGCCCGGGTTTCTTGAAAACCGCGGAATCAACGAGATGCCGCAGGCCGGCATCCACTCGGTAACCGTGCCCGGCGCGGTTGACGGCTGGGACAAACTATTGCGGCGATTTGGGCGCAAGAAGTTGCCGGAGGTGCTGGCCCCGGCCATTCGCTACGCGCGGGAAGGATTTCCAGTCACCGAAATATTCTCGAGCTACTGGGTGGCCAGCGAGGGCAAGCTCAAGCGCGACACCAACGCAGCGCACACCTTTCTCCTCAACGGACACGCGCCGCGCCCGGGTGAGATGTTCCGCAACCCGGACCTGGCGTGGTCGCTGGAGCAGATCGCGCGTCACGGTCGCAAAGCGTTTTACGAAGGCGAGATTGCGAAACGAATTCTAGCGACTTCACACGCCCTTGGCGGGACCCTGGAACGGGAGGATCTGGCGAAGTTCTCGGCGGAATGGGTCCAACCCGTGTCCACAACCTATCATGGCTGGACGGTGTATGAATTGCCGCCCAACGGGCAGGGGATCGGGGCCCTTATCATGTTGAACCTTATGGAGCGCTTTCCCCTTGGGGAGTACGGCGCCGGCTCGGCCAATGCCCTCCACGTCATGATCGAAGCCAAGAAGCTCAGCTATGCGGATGTGGTTCGCTACGTGGGCGACCCGCGAATGAACCGGATTCCTGTCACGGGGCTGCTTTCCAAAGAATACGCGCAGCAACGGGCGGGCCTTATCGACTTGTCCAAAGCCAACTGCGATGTTCCGGCCGGCAAACCTCCACCGATGGGAACAGACACCACCTATTTTTGCGTCGTCGACTCCGAGGGCAACATGGTTTCATACATCCAGAGCAACTATAATTCGTTCGGATCCGGTGTTGTCGCCGGGGGAACGGGGTTTGCCCTGCAAAACAGAGGGGGATTGTTCAGCCTGGACCCGGCCAGTCCCAACGTGCTGGCAGGACGCAACCGGCCGCTTCACACCATCATCCCTGCGTTTATGAGCAAAGATAACGTTCGAATCGCCTTCGGGATCATGGGCGGTTGGAACCAGGCACAGGCACATGCCCAGTTTGTTTCCAACGTTGTGGATCATCACATGAACATACAGGCTGCGCTCGAAGCGCCGCGCTTCACCAAGCAAACCTTCGCCGGCTGCGATGTGGAGATCGAGGATCGCGTTGCCAAATCCGTCCGCTCCGAACTCGAGAGCCGGGGACACCAACTCCAGGTGCGCGGGGCCTTCACGGCCTCCGTCGGGGGAGGCCAGGCGGTGTTGAGAGACTTCAGCACCGGCATCAATTACGGCGCGTCCGATCCCCGCAAAGACGGCGCCGCTGTTCCCGAGCGATGACTCAATCCCGTTGCGGCTGAAATCTCTTTGCAGCCAGCGGCTGCGTTTATATAGTCGATCAACGTCAACACCCCTCAACCGCATGAAAAGCTCCCTGCTCCTGGGTTGGATCGCCGCTTCGACCACGCTTGGACTCGCCGCCGAGGCCCCGCCCGACGATGGCAAACTGCGCATCATCTGCTTCGGTGCGCACCCCGACGACTGCGAAATTCAGGCCGGCGGCGTCAGCGCGATGTGGGCCGCCAAAGGGCACCACGTCAAATTGGTTTCTGTCACCAACGGCGACATCGGGCACTGGCGCGAGGCGGGAGGCCCATTGGCGCGACGCCGCAAAGCCGAAGTCGAGCGAGCCGACGCGATTCTGGGGGTGACCAGCCAGGTGCTGGATATCCATGACGGCGAATTGCTGCCCACAATCGAAAATCGCCGCACCATTACGCGCCTGATCCGGGAATGGAAAGCGGACGTCGTGCTGAGCCCGCGGCCGAACGATTACCACCCGGATCACCGGTATACTGGCGTGCTGGTCCAGGACGCTGCCTACATGGTTACCGTGCCATTTTTCTGCCCGGACGTTCCCTACCTGAAAAACAACCCGGTCTTCCTGTATTACCCGGATTCGTTCCAGAAGCCCAACCCGTTCCAGCCGGATGTTGCGGTTTCGATTGACGAGGTGATCAGCAAAAAGCTCGACGCCCTGGACGCGCTCGAATCACAGTTTTATGAAGGCGGCGCCAATGGTTACCCAGAACTTATCCCCAGTGACCCTGCAAAGCAGCAAGAGCGTCATCGCCAGGTCCGCGCCGGCTTTGAACGACGCTACGTGGACCAGGCCCAAAGGTTCAAAACGAAGCTGGCTGAATTCTACGGCCCGGACAAAGCCGGCTCGATCCATCACGCGGAAGCCTTTGAAATCTGTGAATACGGCCGGCGCCCCAATGCCGAGGAACTGAAGAAGCTGTTTCCGTTTTTCAGCGAGTAGAACCCAAATGAGGCCTCGGCTCAGCTCCGCAGCGTTGCGAATCGACGTAGCCCCAGGTTACGAATCGATGAGCCGGCGGGCTGAAGCGTGGATTGTGGAGGAGCTAAAAAACAAGCCGTCTCTGCTGCTTTGCGCGTCCGCCGGGGGCACGCCAACTCTCCTTTATGAACTCCTTGCCGCTCGGGCCCGTCATGAGCCGCGTCTCTTTGCTCAAATGGGCATCCTGCAGATCGACGAATGGGGTGGCTTGCCTAAAGCGCATCCCGCCACTTGTGATGCGGACTTAAGGGAAAAGCTCGTTGAACCTTTGGGAATTGACGCGCGCCGCTACAAAGCATTCGCCACTGACGCCGCCGACCCGGAAAAGGAGTGCCATCGGATTTCCAATTGGCTCAGTGCAAATGGGCCGATTGATATCTGCATTTTGGGCCTCGGTAAAAACGGGCACATCGCGATGAACGAGCCGGGCGAAGCACTGATGCCGCGCACGCACGTGGCGCGACTCACTCCAAGCTCGCTCAATCATCCAATGCTGCAACAATTGCCGCGCAAGCCACGCTACGGCCTGACTTTGGGCATGGCGGATATCCTCGCATCGCGCCAGATTTTGTTGCTCGTCAACGGAACGCACAAACGCGAGGCGATGAAACGTTTGCTCCGTCCCCAGATCACAACCGCATTCCCGGCTTCGTTCCTGCGGCTGCATTCGCAGGCAATCGTCCTGTGCGACCGGCTGGCCATGCCGGTGCGCAAATCAAAGTAGCCAAGACCATTTTTCCAAGTATGAAAAACTCGAATAAGTCAGAGCGAACCAATGGGGTTTCACGCCGCAACTTCCTGGCGGCCACCGGTGCGGTCACTGCATTTATGGCCGTGCCCGGACACGTTTTGGGCCTGGGCGGAGAAACTTCACCGAACAACAAATTGAACATAGCAGGAATCGGGGTGGGTGGGCAGGGAGGGAACGACATCGATGAGGTCAGCGCGGAAAACATCGTTGCTCTTTGCGATGTGGATGAGGACCACGCTGCGCACATGTTCAAGAAATATCCAAAGGCGAACCGCCACAAAGACTACCGCAAGATGCTCGATGAGGAAAAGCAGATCGATGCGGTCGTGGTGGGCACGCCAGACCACCAGCACGCCATCGTGTCCATCACGGCCATGAAGCACGGCAAACACGTGTATTGCGAGAAACCTTTGACGCGGACGGTCCACGAAGCGCGGGCGGTGGCCCAGGCCGCGCGTGACGCAAAAGTGGTCACCCAAATGGGCAATCAGGGCATGGCCTTCGAAGGAAACCGGCTCATCAATGAATGGCTTTGGGACGGGGCGATCGGCCCCGTTCACGAGGCTCATGTGTGGTCGGACCGGCCGACACACCGAGGCAAAATGCCGCTCTGGTGGGCGCAAGGAATCGAGCGCCCCAAAGAAACGCCATCCGTGCCGCAGACGTTGGATTGGGATCTCTGGCTCGGCCCGGCCCCGCACCGGCCATACCATCCCGCCTACGCGCCGTTCCGGTGGCGAGGTTGGTGGGACTTCGGATCGGGCGGGCTCGGCGATATGGGGATCCACAACCTGGCCCCCGTTTTTTCGGCCCTCAAACTCGGCGCACCAGAAACTATTCAAGCCAGTTCGACGCCTGTGTTTCCAGAGACGGTCCCGGTCGCCGCGATGGTTCACTACCAGTTCCCCGCGAGGGGGAATATGCCTCCGCTCAAGCTCCACTGGTACGACGGAGGCCTGCTGCCGGAACGGCCGGCGGAGTTGGAGCCCAACCGCGAACTGGATCCTGAGGACGGCATCCTGTTCATCGGTGAAAAGGGCAAGATGCTCGTCACTGGCTGGGGCGGGGAGCATCCGCGACTATTGCCGGAATCGCTCGATAAAGAATACAAACGGCCAGCGAAAACACTCCCGCGTTCGCCCGCCGGGCATTACCGGGAGTGGGCGGAAGCGTGCAAAACGGGGTCGCCGACGCGTTCCAATTTTGATTTTGCCGGGCCGTTAACGGAAGCCGTTTTGCTGGGCAGCGTCTGCATTCATAACGGGGGCGACAAACTCGTTTGGGACAGCCCAAACATGAAGTTCACCAATGACCCGGATGCAAACAAACTTTTGCATTATGAGTACCGGAAAGGCTGGAGCTTATGACACGCGACAAGGTCCAGGTCGGCCTGGTGGGCTCGGGTTTCATTTCAGCGATCCACGCCGACGCGCTCAAACGCTGCGCGGACGCGCACATTCTGGCGGTCGCATCGCCTTCGCAAGGCAAAGCGGAGACCTTCGCCCACAAGCACGGCATTGACTACCACTTCACGGATTACCGGCGATTGCTCGATTTGAATGAACTGGACGTGGTCATACTCGGGATCCCCAATGACCTGCATTGCGAATGCACCCTCAATGCCGCGGCTGCAGGAAAGCATATCATCCTGGAAAAGCCGATGTGCTTGAGCATGGCCGAAGCGGACAAGATGATCGCGGCATGTGAAACAGCCAAAGTAAAGCTGATGTACGCCGAGGAACTTTGTTTTGCGCCAAAATACGTGCGACTGAAACAACTGTTGGATAGCGGCGCCCTGGGCCAACCGGTTCTCCTGAAGCAGTCCGAAAAGCACGATGGCCCACACGCGCCGCATTTTTGGGATGTGACCCGGTCCGGCGGGGGAGTGACCATGGACATGGGTTGCCACGCGATCGAGTTCTTCAGGTGGATACTGGGACGGCCGGCAATCAAGTCAGTCTACGCCCAAATGGGCACTCACGTGCATGGAGACAAGACGAGAGGCGATGACAATGCGATCCTGATTTTGGAGTTTGCCAATGGCGTCACGGCAATCGCCGAAGAGAGTTGGACCAAGCTGGGAGGCATGGACGATCGCGCGGAGATTCACGGGTCCAAAGGCGTGGCGTTCGCCGATCTTCTGCACGGGAATGCGATCGAGACTTATAGCTCCGTTGGCTACGATTACGCGGTCGAAAAGGCCGGTTCAACACTAGGCTGGTCGTTCACCATTTATGAAGAGATATGGAACTACGGCTTCGTGCACGAAATGGAACACTTTATCGACTGCGTCAAAACGGATAAACGCCCCGAGGTAACCGGCCACGATGCCCGGGCGGTAATGGAGGTTTTATTTGCCGCCTACGAATCGGCCGGAACGGGGCGCAAAGTCATGTTGCCCTTCAAAAGCTCAGCAGCGCGGCCGTTCGATTTGTGGAAAAAATAGCCTGGGAAGGGGTTTAATAACCGGCTTACATCGTTCACGCGCGCGAAGCCACAGGATTGACGGGTCCTATTGGCTGAATCACTCCCCAGAGGTCGATACGCCTTGAGCAACTTAATCCGTGGGCGGGGTCTTCTGCAGTTCATCCGGAGTGAAAGGAGCGCTGCGATCCTTGATTTTATCGCGAACCGCTTTTACCTGCTCGGGTTTGACTTCGGGAGCATTGTTGCCCCACTCCTTGTTTTGGCGAATGTAAGTCAAAACGGCGGCGATTTCTTCATCGCTCAAGACGTCTTTCCACGGAACCATGGTTCCGTTAAAGCTCTGGCCTTTCACATTGATCGGGCCGTTCAGGCCATTTAAGGCGATCCGGATCACGCGGCCCGGGGCGGCTTCGTTGACCCACTCCGATCCCGTGAGGGGAGGATTCTGACCGGGCACACCGTTGCCATCGGGCTGATGGCAGGCAACGCAGGTCGGTTTATTGTAAACCGCCTTGCCCTGCTGAGCCAGGCTCGGCGCACCGGTTACCGGTTGCCATACCTCGACTTCGGCCAGGTCATGGTAAGGAGAGTAAACCTCGGGCTTGAACCATCCGCTATGCTGGTCGAAATAGACCATCCCCCAATACAGCATCAGGAACATCACGACCAGGAGCCAAATGGGAACATGCTCCCGGCGCGCCTGCGGGGGCGCGGGGTTGAAATCGAGCGGGTCCGACTTGTTCGAATCAGAAATCATTTGGCAGGCGCATTCGTGGACGTGGTGGCCTGCGCGGGCGCGTTCGTGGAAGCGGTCGTGGCTTCGGCCACCGACAAAGGCGCGTCGAACAACGGTTCGCTGGCGCGCAAGCTGAGCAAGTAGGCTACGAGCGCTGAACCCTCGGGGTTAGGCACAATTTCATAACCGGGCTCGGGTGCGAGCTCCGGCGGCAGATTCACGGCGTCAGGCGATGGGCTCCGTCCGATGCGGCGTTTTTCAAATAGAAACCGGTAAGGAGGCATGAGCGAGTCCTTAACCACCGAGCGAGGCGCATACAAGTGGCGCAGTTGCCAATTGGCATCCGGGAGTCTCATTCCGACATTGGCCAGATCAGGACCGACGCGCTGAGTTCCTGGTAGCACCGGGTAATCGAATAGAAAATCCTCAGCCACAGTGCGGCGGGCTCCCCAATGCTCCGCGATATCCGGCCCAACGGGAACGATCCAGGCGGTTGCTTTTGCCCCGCTCGCGTTAATAACCTTTACCGCGGCATCCGCGGCTTCTTTGGTTATCCCTTCGCGAATGGTTTTTGGTAAACCAGCCAGGAGCTGACGGTCTTGCGCTTCGGAGAAAGAAGGCCTGACTTTGCGCAGGGCAACCAGTGTCGAGGTCTCGTTGGTGCCCGCATCGGTCAAAACCACATCGCAAATCGTTCCGGTTTGCCCCACTTGCTGGCTGTGGCAATACTGGCACCCATTGGCCCGGTATACCGCCAGGCCTTGTCGGGCGAGACCCGGTCGTTGCACCGGGTAGACGACACCCGCCGGAATCGTGTTTGTCTGTTGAAGCCGGCCAATCTGGATTTGTGGAGTTAGAACCAAGCCAAGCCAAGAGCAACACAGCCCGAAGAACGCCACTAGAAAAATGATCGGACCGAAGTTCATGGCCTCGCCCCCGCGGGTTTAAACAAGTCGGCTGTCAACACCGAGTAAGCCGTTCGCGCGCGGAGCCGGTAGAATCCCACCACAGCCCCGGTCAGGTTTGCCAAAAACAGAACGTGTCCCAGCAAAATCAATAAATCGCCCATTGTGCTGATTCGCAGGAAAACCATGGACGAGCGCATGATAGTGACGAACGGCTGCGCAGCGTCCAACCTGGCTTCCTCAATCGCCCCACAAATCGCAAAAGGCACCACCACCAGCAAAACGCCAATGGCCGAAACCCAGAAGTGAACCCGCACCAGCTTTGGCCAGGGAAAACTGACGCCAAGCAATCTGGGCAGGATGACATAAATCGCGCCAAACCCCGCCATGGCAAAAAAGCCATAGTAATCCAGCAACTGGACTGCGGGGCCAAACCACGTCAGCCGCAAGGTTTGTTCGGTGACGAGCAATGCACTGGCGGCTCGCATTACCCCGGCAAGCACGAACGCGCACCCTGAAAAAACCAGGAACGAAAGCTGCGGCAGTCCTCGAACCGGCCGCAGTGAACAACCCAACGTGTGGCACACGTTGAGTCCCACAGCGATAGCACCCAGCACGGACAGCACCGAAGCGACCGCGCTGATCGCGGGCATCCAGGCCGGGACCGGGGCCGACGCGGGAATACCGCCCCATCCCGCGACCATAACCAGGATCCAATACGCGAACAATGCAAGATAGTGGTTGTGCAAATCGCGTCCGCTGAGCTTTGGAATGAAGTAGAACAAAGTCCCGAGCCCAAGCAACCCAAGCCAGGTAACAAGAAGATTCTGGGAGTACCACCAGGCGATCACAGCTTGCGCAACGCCCCGCACGGGAAAGCTCACCAGCAGGAGGTTCGCTGTCGAATAAATCCACGGAAACCAAAAAAGCGCGGTGAATAAAAACCAATGGGACGCGGTTAGCTCCCGCCGACGCCGCTCATGAAGGGTGACCGCTGCCCAAATGGCGATTGCCAGGTACCCGATAAAAACCAGTATCGAAGCATACCCAGGCATTTCCAGGTGTTCGAAACCCGTGCTGTCGCCGGCCAGAATGCCGATGATTCCCACCGTCACCCCCAGGTTCCAAATAATCGCGCCCACCGTGACCAGCCAGCGGTTCGCCAACGCAACGCCACCCATTTGCGCGAAGAGCCAGAGCATGACGCCCAGACCCGCTTGAACGCAAAAGCCGTAAACAACAGCGTTGGTGAACGCAGGGTGAACCCGGCCATAAGTGAGCCAGGAGTAATCCGCCAAAAATCCTGGATTATGAAACTTCAGGGAGCCGATCAGCTCGAAGATCCAGCCAATCACGAGCCACTTTGCGGCGCTGATGAACAGGACCAGCAAAGGAAGGCGGCAGGACAAGTCGATCTCCGAAACCTCCGCCAGGCCGCGAGGCATGACAGGCGCTCCTGGCGCCGGTTGAGAGGAGGGCGAGGTCATCTCGAAAACAAGGAACTATTCAAACTGGCTGGGCTTTTCAGGCGCGCGCGGAGGCGGCGCCGTAGCCTTGTCCACGCGGCTGATCAGGTTCGAACGAGCGGCGGCCGGGTTCTGACCCCAGTTCTGTTGCACCCATGCCATCGCGTCCTCGATTCGGAGCCGCACGATGCCTTTGCTGGCGTCGACCCAACCGGTCGTATTGAGCGCCTCGGCCTCGGCAGCGCGCAACTCCGCCAGCGCCTTGGCGCGAACCGCCGCGCGGTCTTCTCCCAGCGGCGATGGCAGCGTGTAATGTTTCATCGCCCATACCAAGCCGGCCACGATCAGGAACGCGCCCAGAACCGCCAGAAAGTACGCCGGCCCACTCCGTTCGTTTTGGATTTCTCCGTTCATTCAACACCTCCGGGAAATTGCGGCGGCGCATCCGGCAAATGTTGCATTTCACCCACTTCGCCACCCGAAATCTGCGTCGGGACCGGGTGGTAAAGCCCCATCGCCTCGACGAGCCTTGGATCCTTGATTGGGAACGGCGGGTGCGCGCGATAGCTGCGGAGAAACAAGATTGAAACGTAACCGGCCATAACAGCCCAGCAACCCGCATGCAACCAAAGCCATCTGAACGGAAACCCATTCGGGTGCAGCACAGGCATGATATTGAACGAGAGATCCACCCAGCGCATCAGCCAGGCCCAAACGCACAGGGGCACCATGTAGGAGAAAACATTTTTCACGTCGATCCTCAGCAGGGCAAGAAAAGGCACAAAAAAATGACCGAAGATGATCACCATCCCGATCCACCACCACGTTCCTTTCTCCCGCACGACGTACCAGAACGTCTCTTCAGGCATGTTCCCGTTCCAGATGATGAAGTACTGCGCGAAATGAATGTAGGCGTAGAACACCGTAAAAGCGAAAAGCAGAGAACCAATGAAATAATACTGGTGTTCGTGCAGCACGTCACTGATGACGCCCTGGCGATCCAGGATCATGGTGATGACGTAGGCGGTGGCAAGCGCCAGCCACGCGCTTCCCGCGAAGTAATAGACGCCATACATGGTCGAGAACCATTGATACTGAAGCGCCTTCATCCAGAGTATCGCCGCCAGCGTGAGGGTGAGCGCGAACAAAAAGACTCCAACTCCTGAATAGAGCCGCATTCTATATGTGGGCAATGCGTCTCCTGTTTTATCCTGCTGCAGCGACCAGTATCGAAGCCGATACGTCAGGATCCACCAAATCACGAAGCAAAGCCCCGATACGACATAGAACATCGGGACGGTAAAAAGAGGCTGCTTGGCGGCCAGGGCGTGGTCGGTCGTCGGATTGGAGGACATCCAACTATAGATCAGTTTCGCCATCAGCGCGATTGGGATGAACGGCAGCGCCATCCACGGCAGAATGCAGGCGATATGCTCACAAAAGCGCCGGATCGGCACTGACCACCCCGCGTCAAACAAGTGATGCGCCAGCACCAGGAACAAGGCCCCAAGGCAAAGGCTCAGAAAGAACATGAACGCCAATAACCAGGAATAAGCAAACTCCTTCCTGTCTACCAGAAGGCCCAGCACTGACAGAACGCCGCCGGCCACGAGAAGGATGACCGGCACGTTGCGCCACTTCGAGAGGTCCAGCGGCGCGCCGGCTGCTGTGGGTTTGTGTTGCATAGTTACTTTTTCAGCGTTGCCCGCAACGCCTCCGGCACATCGTCTATGGATGCCAACTGGCTGAATTGCAGCGCGCGCAGGTACGCGACAATTGCCCAGCGATCTTCGACTGCGACATTGGGACCGTAAGCGCCCATTAAGTTGCGGCCATTGGTAATCACGTAAAAGAGTTCGCCGTCAGTCATTTTCACAATGCGCGCGTCATGAAGGTTGGCGACCACTGCCATGGCCCCGATTTTTTTGGTGATGCCGTTGCCGTCAGCGAGTTGACCATGGCAAGGCGAGCAGTTGATGGTAAACCGTTGCTGGCCGCGTTTGAGCAAGCCCGCGGTAATCGGCAGCGGGTTGGTTTCCACGAAGTTGGTGGTGCCCGTCACCCGTCCTGTGTTCACCGGTGAATCTTCATACGGATAAACAGCGCCGGCGGCAGTTTGCAGGGCAACGCCCCGCGCGATCGTGCCGGGAACAGGCAGTTGCGATGTGCGCCCATTCGCAAAAAAACCACTTGGCTTCTGCGGACGCAGCTTCAACTGCCACTCCATATCGGGGAAAATGTAAAGGGGCGGTTTGCGAAAGTGCGTTCCGCGAAACCCGAGAACTCCGATCGTGGCGACGGTGCACAAAACGAGGATGCCTAGAAAATAGCGCATTATTCCTCCACGACCTCGATGTGCCTGCTGCCGAGGTTTTCGAGCAGCTTGCGGGTTTCATTTTCCGAGTACTTCGGATCGGTGCATTCGATCACAACAAAGAACCGGTCGTGGGTTACCAGTGAGAAACGTTTGTTTTTAAGCAACGGGTGGTGCAATCGCGGGAGGCGGTTCAGGAACAACATTCCGAACAAAGAACCAAACGCGCCAAAAAGAATCGTGAGCTCGTAGGACGGCGGGAAGGCGGAGAACGGGCTGAACAAAGGTTTGCCCCCGATCACGATGGGATAGTCGAACGTGTTCATGTACCAGATCATCAACATGCCCGTGGTGTACCCGGTTACGCCGCCAATAAACGCAAACCAGCCGACCTTGGAATTGCGCAAGCCCATGGCGCGATCCATGCCGTGAACCGGGAACGGCGTAAAGACGTCCCACTTGCGAAAGCCGGCGTCGCGCACCTTTTCCGCCGCGTGCAAGACACTGGCCGCGTTGGTGAACTCGGCGACGATCCCGTACTGTTGAGAGAGGCCGTTCATTGCGCCGTGTGCTCCTTGACCTTGGCGCCGCCCAACGGATGATGCGGGTCGGACTGCGGAGTTACGCCTTTGACTTCCGAGATGGCGATCATCGGCAGGAATCGGATGAACAAAAGGAACATTGTGAAGAAAAGGCCGAACGTTCCCACATAGGTCCCAATATCGACCCAGGTGGGATGGTAGTAATTCCAGTTCGAAGGCAGGAAATCTCGATGCAATCCGATCACAATAATCACAAACCGCTCGAACCACATCCCGACATTCACCAGGATCGACATGATGAAGACGATAAACAAATTGTGCCGGATGGCCCGGAACCAAAACAATTGCGGGACCAGGACATTGCAGGTGACCATCGGGATCCACGCCCATTGGTAGGGACCCAGCGCGCGGTTGAGAAAATGAAACTGCTCGTTGGGGTTGCCGCTATACCAGGCGATAAAGAACTCCATCGAGTAGGCGTAACCGACGATGGATCCCGTGGCCAGGGTCACTTTGCACATTAGATCGATGTGGCGCATCGTGATGAGATCTTCGAGTTTGAAAATCGACCTCAACGGAATCAATAGCGTCAATACCATCCCAAATCCGGAGAAGACCGCCCCGGCGACGAAGTAGGGCGGGAAAATGGTCGTATGCCAGCCGGGCAACTGCGAAACAGAAAAGTCCAGCGACACGATCGAGTGCACCGACAGGACCAGCGGCGTCGAAAGTCCCGCAAGGATTAGATAGGCCTTTTCGTAGTTGCTCCAGTGCCGATTGGACCCGGTCCAACCCAGAGCAAAAAGACCGTAGAAAAACTGGCGAAGGCGCGTCTTGGCGCGGTCGCGCATGACCGCCAGGTCCGGCACCAGGCCCATGTACCAGAACAGAACCGAGACCGTGAAATAGGTCGAGACGGCAAACACGTCCCACATCAGGGGGGAACGGAACTGCGGCCAAATGGAATTGGCATTCGGAATCGGAAACAGCCACCAGTCGTACCAGACACGGCCGACGTGCATGGCCGGGTAAATGCCCGCGCACATGACGGCAAAAATTGTCATGGCTTCGGCGGCGCGATTAACCCCGGTACGCCAGCGTTGCCTCAAGAGGAACAAGATCGCGGAGATCAGGGTGCCGGCGTGGCCAATGCCGATCCACCAGACGAAATTGACGATGTCCCACGCCCACATCACCGGGTGTCGATTGCCCCAAACGCCCACCCCGGTTGAGATTTGGTAGCTGAGCATGAACAGGAGCATCCCCAGGCAGAGGGCGCTGGGAATAAAAAGGATCCACCACCAAACCGGCGCCTTATCTTCGCACAACGACGCCACGCGGTTGGAAATCCACCCGAAACTGCGCAGGTTGCCCACCAACGGAACCCGCTGCAGTTCCGCCGGCGTCTCGGGCACAACCACCTGGGTTGGTTTGATCGATGTTGTTCCCGCGGCCATTAGTGCGCCCCCTTCCCGGCGCTTTCTGCGCCTCGTTCGGCGGCCGCGCCTTCTTCGCGGAACGGATCGGCATGCTTCTGATCGTACTCCTGCAATGTCGACGGTCCTTCGGAATAATAATGGTCAGGCATCTTGGGATTCGGATTTCGGATCCGCGCCAGGTACGTGGTGCGCGGGCGGGTGTAGAGCAACTCGAGCACCGAATAGTCGCGATCGAGCTGTTTCAGTTTGGACACGCGGCTTTCCGGATCCTTCAAATTGCCGAAAACGATCGCGCCGGCAGGACACGCCTGGGCGCAAGCCGTCGTAAACGAATCCGTGGGCACGACCACGTCGCCGGAGGCCCCGGCCCGAGTCTTTTGAGCAATCTTCGCCTGCTCAATCCTCTGGATGCAGTAGGTGCATTTTTCCATCACCCCGCGCATCCGCACGGACACGTCAGGGTTCTTGATCATTTTGATCAGATCCCATTCATCGTCCTTGCGATGTCCAAACGGACCGAGGTAGAGCTCTTTGAGAGGCCTCTTGTTGTAATCGAAATAATTGAACCGGCGGACCTTGTACGGGCAGTTATTCGAACAGTAACGAGTCCCTACACACCGATTGTAGGTCATTACATTAAGCCCTTCCTGGTCGTGGGAAGTGGCATTCACCGGGCATACGTTCTCGCAAGGGGCCGCTTCGCAATGCTGGCAAAGCATCGGTTGGGTGACAACCTGGGGGTTCTCGATCCAGTCTTCGAACTGCTGCTCCTGCTCCCGATGAAATGTTTCGAGGAAATTGACGCGTGCCTGCTCGGTCCCTTTGGGAGCAAGCGGCCGGCCGGAGTAGTACCGGTCGATTCGCAACCAGTGCATTTCGCGGCCGCGTTTGACCTGTTCCTTGCCGACAATCGGGACGTTATTCTCGCTTTGACAGGCAACCATGCAGGCCGAACAGCCGACGCACCGGTTAAGGTCAATCGACATGCCCCATTGATGCAGCCCCTTCTCCTTGAGCTGATCGAACGGGTTCGGATACATCGAGCGCTGCTCTTCGCCGTCTTCGATCTCCATGCCCTTGGCAAACCGCGGCTTCTTTCGGAACTGCTCGAGGTTGGCTTCCCGGATGATGGGCCGGCCTTCCATCGACCAATGATCCTGGGTGCAACTTAGCGGATAGGTCTCTCCGGTGCTCCGCAAGGTTGCCCCCGGCGCAAACCCGAATGTTTGGCTTGTCCGAATTGCGTACGCATTAAACCCGGTGCCGGTCCCGACACGGCCGGTTTGCTTTCGGCCGTACCCGAAGGCCAATCCCAAGGTGTAATCTGCGAGGCCGGGTTGAACCCAAATCGGGCCGCGAACCGATCGGCCGCCCACCGAAATCTCGACGACCTCAGAATTCTTGACCCCGAGTTCAGCGGCCGTCTTGCGACTAACCAGCACCGCGTTATCCCACACCAGCTTGGTCGCCGGGTCCGGCAGTTCCTGGAGCCATCCGTTGTTGTTGTAGCGCCCGTCGTCCAGGCTGTAATCGCGGTGGAATGCCACTTCCAGCTTGTCCTTGGTCGGAGCCTCAACCTTCATTGCGGCCAAAGACTGGCTCACCGCGCCAGTGTTCAATTGCGCCTGAACCGGCTTGCTCGAGGAGTTTTGAAGGAACCCGTCATGCAGGAATTTTCGCCAACTCGCTTCCAAATCTCCTCCACCGACAAATCCCGCAAAAGTCTCGCGCACGATCGAATAGGGATCCGCAACTGCGGCGCCGGCAATTCGGGCAAGAATTTCGATGTCGGTCAAACCGCCGAACAAAGGAGCGATCAAGGGCTGGATAGGAACCAGTGTGCCATCGGCAGTGCGGGCGTCGCCCCATGACTCAAGGAAGTGTGCGGCGGGAAAGTGCCAGTCACATCCTGTGGACGTCTCGTCCTCATAGTACCCAAGGCGAGCAACAGTCTTGGCCTTTCTTTGGGTTTTCGCCCAGTCAAGGTCCGCAGGGGCGTTGTACGCGGGATTGCCGCCGAGAATGAAAAGCGTGTCCACGCGGCCCGCGTTTAACTCCTGCGCCAATTCGACGATTCCTTGTTCGGCGACCTGTTCTACCGGCAGCAGCATCACCGTAGATCCGACGTTGCCAAGGGCCGCGTTGATCGCGTGGGCCAGCAAATGCACCGCCAAAGGCTGACGATGCCCCGCAACCACAAGCGATTTGCCCCGGTTCTCCAACAGGTCTTGCGCGCAACCCGACAACCACGCGGGATCTGCTCCGGCAGGTTTACCCGCGTTTTCCAGCCCGTTGGGAGCGCCTTGCTTAATGATCTCGGCTGCGAGCGCCGCCGCTGCCTGAAGCACGGCGCTGCCCGCTACACGCAAACGATGGTCCGCGTTGAAACCCGTCACCGTCATCAGGCTTTCAATCACGTAAAGGCGATTCAGCGAGTCAGACGGCTTCTCGATCCCGCGCCGGCTTGAGAACTTTGCAATGTGATTGTGGGAATCTTCCTCGGAGCCGAGGAAATCGCAGTCCAGCGAGACAATCACGTCCGCCTTGTCGAAAGCGTAATACGGCCTGACCGATTGACCGAATGCCTGGGAAGCGGCCCGCCGATGCAGGTCAAGGTCGACCGGCTCGTAAGCGTACCACTTCGATTGCGGCAGCTTGGTTTGAATCAGCTTTTGCAAACGCAGCCGTGAGGGTGAAGATGTTCGGTCGGCAAGGAAACTCAGGCCCTGGCCCCCGTTGGATTGGGCGTTGCGGGAAAGTTGTGCCAGGAAATCCAGCGCTGCTTCGGCAGGAGCGTTCTTGCCGCCGTTCAGGAACCGGGTCGCGCGGTCGGGATCGTACAAATTGAGAATTGTCGCCTGGGCATAACGATCGGTTCCACCGTTGCTGTCCGGGTGCAGCGCGTTGCCCTCAAGCTTGGTAGGACGCCCGTCATTGGATTTTGCCACCAGCGGGATCGCGCTGGTCTGGGTCGGCATCGCCGTGGCGTAAAACTGCGGCAAGCCGTGAATATAGTTCTCCGGCATCTTGCCAAACGGCTCCAACTTCTCGACCGGACGCCGGCAGCCGCCCCCCGCCAGGCCAAGCCCGGCCAGCAGGAACGAAGCAGACATGATCTTCGTGAATTGCCGGCGTGAGACCGGGTCCGTCCATTCGCTGGCCCCTTCGGGAAATTCGCGTTCGACCCACAGCCGAAACTCCGGCGTTTCCGCGAGCGCATCCAGGCTGCGCCAGTAGGCGCGGCCCGATTCCTGTTGGAAACTGGGAACGGAATGGGTTTTCATCGATGACAGGCTGAGCAGTTTTGCAGCGATTCCACATGCCATTGCGCGATGGCTTTTTGCCCAAATTCCCGCTGCTTCTCTTCGGATTCGGGTTTCCAGTTCAAATCTGTGATTTTGTCGAGGGGCCGCAGCTTGTTTTCGGGATGCCGGTGGCAGTCCAGGCAAAAGGTCATGCTCAACGGCTGATAATGATAAACCTCATCCATTTTATTGATTGGGCCATGGCATTCCACACAGCTTATCCCGCGGTCCACGTGCACCGAGTGGTTGAAATAAACAAAGTCAGGAACACGGTGGATCTGAACCCATGGAACAGGCTGGCCGCTCTGGGCGCTCTCCCGGATCAGTGCCAGGCGCGGGTCATCCTTGAGCACCTGGTTGTGGCAATTCATGCAGGTCGAGCTCGCGGGAATATTGGAAAACCAGGCTTTCTCGACCGCGTTGTGGCAGTAGCGGCAGTCCACGCCAAGCTGCCCCGCGTGCGTTGCGTGCGAAAAAGCCACCGGCTGAATCGGCTGATAGCCCACCCGCGAATATTTCGGGGTCAGGTAATACCAGGCGCCGGCACAAAGGCCGGTGCCGATCAGAATCGCGCCGATAATCACCATGACCGGCAATCGATTCGTCCATTTAGGGAAGATGGCTGACATCGAAAAGTTTCCCTGACTAGCAGAGACGGCCGGCCGCTGCGCGGGAAAAGCCGCGCAGACCAACATAAGACGAAACAATGGAACCGCGTTGAGAGCGTCTCAGCATAAGCTCAGGAGCGATGGATTGTTGTGCATCGGCAGTAAACGTCAATTGTTTTTTTTCGGACAATTTTTGTCCACCCAGCCCGCGACAAAGCAGCGAACGCGCGCGCTGAGTTTTGATTGCCGGCGCAATAGATACCCTGCTGTCCACAAGCCCGCAAGATGGCCGGAGACGATTTCGGTATCATTAATAGTCCATATAAGTAGCGCGGAAGAAAATGCAAAGGCCAAAGCGTAGCGCCGAGCAGGCGGATCAACGCGACGCTACCAGGGCTGACTCCTCAACTGGAATCGACGCGTTGCCGGGATCGAAAATTCTGGTTTCCCGTCTTCCCCTCTCGGCCGGCTTATCTCTCCAGCCAGGACGCGACTTTCTCGTGCTGCCAGATTTCTGCGGGGTCCTGGCGCTCACGGACCAGCGCGGCGCTCTTGCCGCGCACGAGAACCTCGGCTGCCAGGGCGCGGCTGTTGTAATTCGAGCCCATGACCGAGCCATACGCGCCGGCGCTCATCAGCGCCAGGTATTCGCCTTCCTCGGTTTTGGGCAAGGGGCGGTCCTGGGCAAAAAAATCGCCGGACTCGCAAATTGGGCCAACGACGTCGGACTTGATCCGGGTGCCGTTCCTGCTGCGCAAGGGAACGATCTCATGATACGCCTCGTAAAAAGCCGGACGGATAAGATCATTCATGGCCGCGTCCACGATCAGGAAGTTTTTCTTCCCGGTGCGTTTGACGTATTCGACCCTCGTGATGAGAACGCCGGCGTTGCCCGAAATAAATCGGCCGGGCTCGAGAAGAATTCGCAAGCCGAGCGGCTGCAGCAATGGCAGCAGCCGTTCCGCGTAAGTGGCCGGCGTCAGGATTTGCTTTGCGCGTTGAGAACGCCACCAGGCTGGCCCGCCGCTCGCCAGGGCCGGATCGTAAACAATCCCAAGCCCGCCGCCGATGCTCAGGAACTCGAGCCCGTAGCGCTCGGCCAGCCGTTTTGCAAGGGGAAGAACCTTCCGCACGGCCTGTTCAAACGGCTTCACCTCGGTGATCTGCGAACCAATGTGCATTTGCACTCCGCGCAAACGCAAATGTTTAAGCGCGCTCGCCCGGTGGTAAACCGACTCCACCTGGTCAAAAGCGATGCCAAACTTGTTTTCGTACGTGCCGGTCGTGATCTTTTTATGAGTATGCGCCTCAACGTTGGGATTGACTCGAACGGCGACCGGCGCCTTGGTCTTAAGCCGGCGCGCAATGCGATCAATCCGCTCCAACTCGGGCTCGCTCTCCGCGTTGAAACTGTACACCCGGTGCCTAAGGGCGAACTCGATTTCCTCCTCGGTTTTGCCGACCCCCGCGAACACGCATTTGGCGGGGTCGCCTCCGGCGGCGATGACTCGCTCCAGTTCGCCGCCGCTCACGATGTCAAATCCCGCGCCTAGTTTTGCGAGGACCCTCAGCACGGACAGGTTCGAGTTGGACTTGGTGGCGAAGCAAACCAGGTGATCGACCGGCGCCATTTCGCGATCGAGCTTGTTGTAATGCGCGGTCAGCGTGTTTTGCGAATAAACGTAAAGAGGCGTTCCGAACTTGCGAACCAGGGATGCCAGCGAAACTCCTTCGCAATACAGATCACCGCCCTTGTAATGAAAGTCGTGCATAAATTAATGAACCTGTGAATTAAACCTTAACAGAGTTGGTTGTGCGACCTTGAACTGCGCCGCCAATGCGGCTTGGAACACGGGACGAACCCCAGGGAGACCGGGGATGCTCCGCAACGAAATGAATGCTTCCGCCGGCCCTTATGCGGGAACAACCCGTGAAGTCATTGCCCCGCCAGAATCTTTGCCCGCTCGGCCTGGTACTGCTCCGGAGTGACCTGGTCAGCTTTGTAGCGCTGGAGCAATTCGTAAAGGCGCTGTTGTTTGTCCGATGAGATCGGAAGCGGCGGGCCTTCCAACGGAGGGAAATTGGTACCGGGTTTATTGCCGGCCCGCGACGTCGGATCGGCGTACGTGATCGAATCCATCCTCTGGCGAACCGCTTCGCGAGCCTTCGCGATCGAGTCGTTATCCGCCTTGGGGCCTGGCTCGAAATTTTCATTCATCTGTTGGCGCAGGGCACTGCGGGCCTTGGCGATGGCTTCAGAATCGGACGCTTGCGCTGCCGCAGGTTGCGTGGATTCGACCGGGGCCGCCGCAGGAGCCGAAGTTGGGGGCACCGTCACAACCCGCTCGGGGCCCGACGCAGGAGCCGGGGCTGGGGCAGGCGTCGGGGTGGCAGGTGTGCTCGCGACCGGCGGGGGAGTCGCGGCGCTTTCTTCGATGCGTTGGCGAACGGCTTCGCGGGCCTTTACGATAGCCTCAGGGTCTGCCTTTTGGGCGGGCGGAGCGGCAGGCGGCACCGGGGTGTCGGTATTCGCGGCAGCTGCCGGGGCCGCGACGGGAGCAGGAGCAATGGGCGCAGCCGCAGGTTGTGGGGGCACGGCAGGCGCTGGAGTCGGAGCGCTCACCGGTGCGGGAGCACTTTGCAATTGCTGGTGCAGAGCTTCGCGTGCTTTCGAAATGGAATCCGAGTCCGCCCGGTTTATCACTGCGGGCGCAGCTGGAGTTGGAGCTGGCGCCTGCCCCTGGTTATTTTGCAACTGCTGGCGCATGGCCTCTCGGGCTTTGATTTGAGCGGGAGTATCGGTCCCACGAGCGGCAAGGGTGGTCGCGCAAGCGGCTGCACACGCGACGAGGATTTTTCGCGAAATCTGCATGCCTGCGTTTTACGTCAAACCGTAATCGGATGCAACAAGTTAATGAGTGCTACAAGGACCTTGAAAGAGCCTGTTCCAACGGGCCGGCCACAGGTAATACAGAACCGAACGCCACATCACTCCTTTGACTTCTCTCCGGCTCAGTTTAATGCGCTGGCCAGGATCGAGGATTCGGCCCTGGCGCAGCAAATCAATCGTGCGCCTGCCTATGATGAGGGGCCACGCGCAGGCCAGCCGCACGCGTATTCCACTGCGGGGCAAGCTGTTGGTATATTGCCAGCCGGCTGCCAGGTGTTCCGAAGCCACTTCAAGATAGAAATCATACACAGGCCTCAGCCGGTCTTCATTCCGGGGTTCAAGCAAATCCGCGGGCGCCAGTCCCTTGGCCCTTAGCTGGGTTTCCGGAAGATAACACCTGCCCTTGCGAAGGTCCGCCGGCAGATCACGCAGAATGTTCACCAGTTGCAACCCTTTGCCGAAGCGGATGCCCCTCGCCAATAAGCCAGCCACATCCAACTGCGCTGACGCGAATAAGTGCGCGAGACACATTTTGGTCCAAAATTCCCCAACGCAACCGGCGACTCGATACGTGTAGTCGTCCAACTCCTCCGCGGTTTGCAAAGCGCGAACCTCGTGCGATTCCGAGCCGAACCTGACCAGGTCCAATTCCTGTCCGCCGATAATTGTCCCAAGCACTTCAACAACCAATTTGCAGTCCGTGACGGACAAACCCCGAAGGAGCTCGAGGCTGGTTTCGTAACGACTGAGCAATGCCGCTTCGGCAACAGAGGCCTGGTGCTTTGACCATTCATGGAACTGTGGGGCTGGACTAGTTCCGGCGATGCTCTCTCGAAGGGCTCGAAGGGCGGCAAGACGTTCATCGACACGAAGGAGGTCGGTGTCGGCGATGGTATCCGCGGTACGGGCCAAAAGGTAAGCCAGGCCGATCTGCGGACGAATCGACGAGGGCAGAACCCGAAGAGTCAGGTAGAACGAGCGCGAGACATCGCGCAACAACGACGTGAGAACCTGGTTCGAGCCGTATTGCATGGACTCGGCCCCGCGCGTTCGTTAGGCGGGTGCGCCGAGATGACGGCGCCATCGCTTGAGCTGGGCGGCCACCATTCGCGTTCCGGGTGCGCCCGCGATCGTCCGAGCCGCAAGCGCGCGCTTCAAGTCGAGCACCTTCAGTGAATCCGGCCCGAGCTCCTTGCAAACGGATTTAAGTTCGGGAACCGTAAGCTGATTGAGCGGTCTTCCCAGCTTCTCAGCAAGCAACACCAGCGCGCCAACCGCATGGTGAGCCTGGCGGAAAGGCAATCCTTTGCGCACCAAATCATCCGCGAGGTCGGTGGCCAGGAGCGAAGGATCAGCGGCCGCAGCCGCGCAGGCCTGGCGATTGGCCCGCACGCCCCGCAGCATGCCGGCACAAACCCGAATGGTTGCCCGAACGGCGTCGGCGGTGTCAAAGATGGCCTCTTTATCTTCCTGCAAGTCCCGGTTGTACGTCATCGGCAGCCCCTTCAATAAAGTGAGCAGCGCGACCAGGTTCCCTATGACCCGCGCGCTTTTGCCACGGGTCAACTCCGCCACATCGGGGTTTTTCTTTTGGGGCATCAAGGAAGACCCGGTGGTGTACTCGTCTGCAATTCTGATGAAGTTGAATTCGGCGCTGGCCCAAAGCACCAGGTCCTCTCCCAGTCGCGACAAATGCACGGCCAACAACGCTGCCGCAGCGCAGAATTCAACGGCAAAATCACGGTCTCCCACTGCATCCATCGAATTCTGCGAAACGCGCGCCCGGCCGCGCTCATCGACAAACCCCAGCATGCGCGCGGTAAATTCCCGGTCCAGAGGTAACGTGGACCCGGCGAGGGCGCCGCTTCCCAGCGGGCAAACATTAAGCCGGCGCGAACAATCTTCGAATCGTTCGAAGTCGCGCTGGGTCATCTCAACATAAGCGAGGAGATGATGCGCGAAATAGACAGGTTGACCGCGCTGCAGGTGCGTGTATCCCGGGAGCACAACGTCGCGTTCCCGTTCGGCAAGCTCGAGCAGGGAAAGCTGCAGCTGACGCAGCTCCAACAAAAGCCCGCTGCATTCGTCCCGCAACCAAAGGCGCACGTCCAGTGCGACCTGGTCGTTGCGCGAGCGGCCGGTATGCAGCTTGGCTCCCGAAGGCACGCGACGCGTCAACTCGGCCTCGATGTTCATGTGGACGTCTTCGAGTTCGCTCCGCCACCGGAACTTGCCTGCCTCGATTTGTGCCTCAATCGAGTCGAGGCCGCGCAAAATGTCGTTCAATTCGGATCGGGTAAGCACGCCTATCCTCTGGAGCATGCTGGCGTGCGCGCGAGAGCCGCGAATGTCGTGGCGCCACAGCCGCCAATCAAAGGAAACGGATTCCGTAAACCGGGCCACCTCAGCGGCAGGCCCGGAAGCAAATCGCCCGCTGCGCGAGACAGGGGATGCTTTCTTCATGGGCTTCACAGGAGGGGGAGGAGAGGCCTCAGTGATCGCTCCGGCGTCCTTCGCAGTAGATTTAGGTACCCGCTTAAGAACGCTATTGCGGCCGCGAGGGTTACTCTCAGTTCGCGCGAGGGATGCAGGGATCCGGGACGAAATTCCAGAGATTGCCAATAACCAATTTTCAATTTCCAATTATCAATACCTCGCCGTCGGCTGTCATCCCAAAAATGACACAGGCGCCCGACTCTCCTGGAACCCAGGCGTGTAACGTTTGCGTTCTCCACTGCGCCTGTCGAAGAAAGCCGGGTTTTATGGGGGTTCATCCGCCAACATGCTGCAAGCCGCTGCGGGTCAGTGCCATAACGCGCCCGCCTGCCGGGTCCATTCTGATTTTTAATTGTCCGAGACTCGAACGTGTGGGATGTTGAATATGACAGATGAGCGAGTTTAAATTTGCGTGCCCGGTTTGCGGGCAGCATATCACCGCTGATTCGACCACCAGCGGCTCGCTACTGGAGTGCCCGACCTGCTTCCAGAAGTTGATAGTCCCCCAAGCGCCTGTTTCCAGTGAAGCTAAGCTCATTTTAACCGCTGCCAAGGCCAGCGCTCCGCGCAAGCCTTTCGATTCGAGCTCGGCGATGGAGGACACGCCGGGGCGCCGCAACCTCAAAGCGGCTTTAGGCCCACTTCTGATGCTCGTGGTGACTGGAGGCGCGGCGTTTCTTCTCTGGCGCAACGAACTCACTGGCCTGGCGAACGGATTGGCAGAAAAGGCGACCAACGCGCCAAAACCTCAACCCCCTGCCGCCTTTCAATCTTCCCATCCAATCCCGACCGGTGTTGCATGGACATTGAACCTGACAAACGCTTCAATCCCGAATGGCGAAGTGGTTGGCAGCATCCACGGGAACGGGTTTCTATGCGAGCGAGCTACGTTTAAGGAGGGTCGGTTGTCGTTGCGCCAGGGCACGACTGGATTGCCTGACCTTGGCATAACAATTTCGATGGGCGTTCGGCAACCCGAAGACCTGGCGGGAAAGGCCGTCATCGTCACGCCCAGTAACAACCCTGCTCCGCGAGTCGTGTTGCGTTGGAAGGATGACCGACAGGAACCGGTGACACAGCACATTCACGGCGGCTACGCCATGAAGCTGACTTTTGGCCCGATCCTCAACGGGCGTCTCAAAGGCCGAATTTTTATTGCCCTGCCTGACGAACGGAAAAGCTTCGCCGCAGGCAATTTCGAGGCGGAAATAGTCCGCGTGAGCCAGCCTCTTGCCGGCAAGTAATCATTCGTAGCGCAGAGCGTCGATTGGATCCAGCTGCGAAGCTTTGCGCGCCGGATAGAATCCAAAAAAGATTCCAACGGCCGCGCTGACGAAGAAAGCACAAATGACCCACTCGGAAGGCACGAGGGTCGGCCAACTGGTCTTGGCTGCAATGATTTCCGACACTCCAAACCCGGAGCCGATGCCAAGAATCCCGCCGATAACGCTCAGCGTGACAGCTTCAATCAGGAACTGAAGCAGGATGTCGCGCCCGCGCGCGCCGATGGCCATCCGGATCCCGATTTCGCGGGTCCGTTCCGTCACACTGACGAGCATGATGTTCATGATGCCAATGCCACCAACAACCAGGGACACCATGGCGATGGCCGCCAGCAGCAGGGTCATGGTCTTGGATTGCGCGGTCGCCATCTCGGCGATTTCCTGTTGGTTGCGAACGGTGAAATCATCGTCTTTACCCGGCGTGATTTTGTGATTTTGGCGCAGCAACTCGATGATTTGCTGCTGGACGGGATTCAGCAACGAAGGCTTGGCGGCCTGAACAATGATCGAGCCGAGAGTCGTTACCCGCTGCACACGCTTCATCGCACTGGTGTACGGGACAATAATCAGATCGTCCTGGTCCTGTCCCTGAACTGACAACCCTTTGGGTGTGAGCATTCCCAGAATGATGAACGGGACATTTTTCACTCGCACGACCTGCCCGATGGGATCTTCGCCGGGATAAAGCTGGTCGGCGATGGTTTTGCCGATGACGGCGACCTTGTTGGCACTGCGCACATCCTGGGCGGTGAAAGCCGAGCCGGTTATGATGGGCCATTGGCGAATATCGAAGTACTCGGGCGACTCGCCCTGGATGGACGTGTTCCAGTTCTGGTTGCCGGCGGCGATCTGCGCGCGGGTACGGATTTCAGGGGAGATGGCCGTGACGCCGGGAATCTCACGAAGGATCCCTTCGGCATCGTCGATCGTCAGCGTCCCCGCGCCGCCCCAGCCCGAACGAATGCCGCCGCGGCTGAAGCTCCCGGAAAAGACAAGCACGACATTCTGGCCCATGCTGGCGATTTGAGCTTCGATCTGGGACTTCGCGCCGTTGCCGATGCCGACCATGGCGATGACCGCGCCGACGCCGATAATCATACCGAGCATCGTCAGCAGGGTGCGCAGCTTGTTACGCTTCAAGGCGCGCCCGGCGATTTTCAACGTGGCAACAAGCCGGATCATACCGTTAATTGAACCGCTTGTTGCGCGTCGCGCAAGGCTTTAAGTTCCAACTCGGCATTCAGCCGTTGGGCGACAACGGTGTCACTGACAATCCGCCCGTCGCGCATGATGAGGTTGCGCCTGGTGTAACGGGCAATATCCAACTCATGCGTCACCATCACGATCGTGATGCCTTTGTCGTTGAGAGTCTGAAATACGCCCATGATCTCGATGCTGGTCTGGCTGTCGAGGTTACCTGTGGGTTCATCGGCCAGCAGCAACGCGGGCTGGTTGACCAGTGCCCGGGCGATGGCAACGCGCTGTTGTTGTCCGCCCGAAAGCTGGTTGGGGTGATGGTCGGCGCGTTCGCCCAAGCCCACCAACGTCAGCGCTTCAGTTGCCCGCGCCCGCTGCTCCCGGCCCGAAAGGTGTTTGTGGGAGTAGAGCATCGGCAGTTCGACGTTCTCGAGAGCCGAGGTGCGGGAGAGCAGGTTGAACCCCTGGAAAATGAACCCGATCTTCTGATTACGAATATCGGCCAGTGCATCGCGGTTGAGGCCCGACACGTCCGTTCCGTCGAGGAGGTAGCTGCCTTTGGTCGAGCGGTCGAGGCACCCGATGATGTTCATGAGAGTTGACTTGCCCGAACCGCTGGCTCCCATGATTGCCACGAACTCACCGGCCTGGATCTCTGCGGAGACCCCGCGAACGGCGTGAACCTCAACGCTCCCGGTGCGGTAGGTTTTATGAACATCCAGAAGCTTGATGACCGTGCTCATGGGGCTTCTATTTGGAATGCAACCGGTTCATCTGGCCGGTCCCGGCGAAGCCTGGGCGCGATCGCGCCCCTGAACCAGGAGCAGGACGATCAGCGCGGCCACGGAGCAGACAATTGAGCCGACAGTCACGGCCCAGCGAACCCCCAGCCAATGGGACACCGCCCCCGCCTCTAACCCTCCCAGCGGTGTCGTTCCTCCGAACACGAGAGTCCAAATGCCCATGACCCGCCCGCGCATTTCGTCCGAAGCGCTGGTTTGAAGCACTGTGTTGGTGGTCGAAAAGAACAGGAGCATGCCCCACCCCGCCAACGCCAGGAACAAGAGGGCGAGGTAATAATTGTGAACCCAGGCAAGCAGAAACAACATCGCCGAGAAAAACCAAAGCCCCCCGAGCACCAGGAACCTTCGGTTGGCTTGAGAACCTACGGTCGCGACCGTTAGCGCACCGGCCAAAGCGCCAACGCCGTTGGCGCTGAGCAATGCCCCGTAGCGCGCCTGGCCGACGTTCAGAACGTCCCGCGCGAAGGCAGGCATCAACACCGAATACGACCACCCAAATACTCCCACTACGGCAAACAGCACCAGCAGCGTGCGCATCCGCCACTGGCCCCAAACGTACGAGAAACCCTCGACAGCATGAGCCCAGGTAGAGGCCGTCCGCTTTGGCGGCACGAATTGAGGAAGCCGCATCATCAGCAGGCCCGCAATGACGGCCAGAAAACTCAGGCCATTCAGAAGAAAACACATCGCGATCCCCACTTTGGCCATTAGCAGCCCCGCAACCGACGGGCCGATCACTCGCGCGCCGTTGACAATGGAACTGTTCAGGGAGATGGCATTGATCAAGTCTTCGCGGCTGGTCATTTCCACCATGAACGCCTGGCGCGCCGGCATGTCGAAGGCCAGGGCGCAGCCGCCCAGGGCGGCCAGCACCATGATCTGCCAGGCACGAATCTGCCCGCTCCAGACCAGGGCGGCAAAAATAAATGCGAAGAGCATCATCCCGGTCTGGGTGAAAAGGACGATGCGCCTTTTGGAATGACGATCGGCCACCGACCCGCCCCAAACGGACAGCAACATCATCGGTGCCGACCCTGCCGCCGCCACAACGCCCAGAAGGATCTTCGATCCCGTTAGCTGGTAAACCAGCCAGCCCTGGGCCGTGTTCTGCATCCATGTCCCAATCAAAGAAATGAGCTGTCCGCCGAAAAACAGGCGGAAATTGCGATGCCTCAGCGAAGCGAACGTTTTGCGCCAGAGCTGTTGCTTCAAAACGATTCGCCGAGGCTGGCCGGTAACCTCCTCGGGCACGCTCGCGAGAGCCGCGCTCTCGTTCCCATTGTCTCGTGGCATGACGCATTAACCTAAGAGCAGCGTGCCAGTTTTCAAAATCTGATTGTGTTCCACGCACCTAAAATCTTCGGAATGGGCCGCCGCCGAAAGGATTGGCCGCTGGACGAGATCCATTGTCGCCGCTGCTCAATGTACCCGTGACAACCTGCATACCCTCTTCGAGCCCTTCCAGGACCTCAGTGGAAATGCCGTCCGTAATGCCGGTCTTGACCTGGACGGGTTTGAGTTTCGGGGACGCGCCGTTTTTGGGGTCGCCGTCCGAGCTCAGCACATAAACCGTTCGAACCGTCTGCCTGTCGGCTCGAGGCCGAGCGCGCTGGCCTGCTTCGCCTCCACCTGGACCTCGGGGTCCGCCGCCGAAACCTCCCGGGCCGCCGCCTTCGCCGCCGCGTTGACGAAAGCCTCCGCCGCCGCCCTCCCCGCCGGGTCCACCGCCACGCAGACCCTGGCTGGCAAACCCAGGGCCTGAATTAGTCGAAGCAGGAAGCCCGGCCGATTCGGGCGGTCGAAATCTTAAGGCGGCATTGGGAATCTTTAGGGCGCTATTGCGCTCAGCGATGATGATTGAAACATTGGCCGTCATGCCCGGCAGCAGCTTCAGGTCGTCGTTCTTCACCTCGATCACGCAATCATAATTGATCACGTTCTGGTTGGTGATAGCCCCGTAACGAATCTGGCTCACCCTGCCTTTGAAAGTACGGTAAGGAAAAGCGTCTACTGAAAAATTCACGTTTTGGCCAACAGCGGCGTTGCCGATATCGGCCTCGGAAACCAGCGCGTCGATTTGCATTTTGGCCAGGTCATTAGCGATAAGAAAAAGCGTTGGCGTGTTAAAGCTGGCGGCCACGGTTTGACCAACGTCGACATTGCGGGAGATCACCACCCCGTCAACCGGGGCATAAATCGTGCAATACGAGAGCTGGACCTGGGCATTCTTGAGAGTTGCTTCGTCGCTCTGAACCTGTGCCTTGGCTTGAAGCATCTGAGCGCTGGCGATGTCGTGGTCAGCCGCGGAGATAAGGTGGTTTGTATAGAGCTCGTCCGCGCGTCGCGCCTGGACTTCGGCCAAGGTTAGATTCGCCTTTGAATTGGCCAGTCCGGCCTGCGCCTTGAGGACGTTCAAATCGTAGGTGGATGGGTCAATTTCGGCAATGACCTGGTTGGACTTGACCACGGAATTGAAATCGGCAAACAGCTTTTTAACGATGCCCGAAATCTGGCTGCCAACCTGGACGTTGAGGACGGGACCCAACTGACCGGTGGCGGTGACCGCCTGGGTCAGGTCACCTCTGGTGACGGCAGCGGTCTGATATTCGGCCGGAGTCTCGTGTTTGGACTGGTAGTACCACCAACCGAAACCGCCAATTGCCGCCAAGAGAATTAAGGTAAATATCCACTTCATAAGTTGCCGCCCAGACTACACTTCGAAGAAATTAGACACCGGATATGGCGTTGAGGTTACCGGTTTTCGAAGCGATGTCCATAGTCTCGTGCGCGAACTGCAGGAGCACACCATCACGACGCTGAGAACTACCACCACTGAGCGGCCTAATCCCGCCAAGTAAATTCCTGCCGTTTGCCAGCGATTGCACCCGGCGCTATGGTGGCCCATGTTCATAGTCGGCCTGGGCACCGCGGCCCCTCCGGAAAGATATGCCCAGCGGGATTGTTGGGATGCTGTTCAATGCGTCGGCGCTTTTCAGGCTCTCGGCAAGCGATCGCAAGCCATCCTGAAAAAGATTCTGACCGGTCAAAACGGGATTTCAACAAGGCACCTTGCGCTGAACCGCCTCGAAGACGCATTCGAACTGAAACCGGACGCACTCCATGCGAGGTTTTTAAAAAATGCGCCGATTCTAGCCGCACAAGCCGCCGAGCGAGCCCTCAAAGATGCCGCCGTTGACACCAGCCTGATTGATGCCGTGATCATCAGCACTTGCACGGGCTATTTGTGTCCCGGGCTCACCAGCTACGTGTCCGAACGGCTCGGATTAAAGCCAAATGCGCTGAACCTGGATCTCGTGGGGCAAGGCTGCGGCGCGGCGATTCCCAATTTAAGAACTTCCGAGGCGTTGCTGCGCTCAGGCTATTGCCGATACGTCTTGTCTATTTGCGTTGAGGTTTGCAGTGCCGCTTTCTTCCTCGATGACGACCCCGGGGTGCTGGTCAGCGCTTGTCTTTTCGGCGATGGCGCGGCCGCGGCCGTGCTGTCTCTTAAGCCGGGACACAATCGACCCGTTGAATGGAAGGCCAGCGGCTCGATCCTGTCGCCGGGCAACCGGGACTTGTTGCGCTTTGAGCAAAGACACGGGATGCTGCGCAACATCCTGGCCCCGCGCGTTCCTGAACTGGCCGGGAAGTATGTGGAACAAGTGTTGGAGCAGGTGCTTGATCAAGCGAAGGTCAGCCGCAGCTCAATCCGTGGATGGATACTGCACCCGGGTGGGCGCGATGTCCTCCTGGGCCTGCGTTCGCGCCTGCAATTGACCGACGAGGACCTCCACTACAGTTCCGCCGTGTTGTCGGAGTACGGCAATCTGAGCAGCCCCTCGGTTTATTTTGTGTTGCAGGCCGCCCTGGCTGCAAAACAGGCTGCCGGGTATTGGTGGATGAGTTCCTTTGGCGCCGGGTTCAGCAGCCATGGCGCCCTGCTCGAGGTCGGTTGAGGTTTTCAGCCACAGTCCGGATTGCGAACAAATGAATCGGCGCCTGGAAAAGGAGTGGCTCGACGAGATGTCAGTAACCGATCCGCGCGCTGTCAGGTCCCGGCGCGACCTGCGGAAGTTAAACGCGTGGATGGGCAATGCCCGCATCCTCGCAGCGCAATTGGCCCGGGTTCGAAACAGTTCAACGGTTTGCCTTGCCGACATCGGCGCCGGCGATGCCTACTTGTTGCTTCGGGTTGCCCGTCGTTTGGGCAAGGGCTGGCAGGAAACCCGAGCGACCCTCGTTGACCAACAGAATCTCATCACGCCGGCGGTGCTCCAGGATTTTCGCACGCTGGGTTGGCAAATCGACCTGGCTTGCATGGACGTTTTGGAATGGTCGCGAGAAGAAAACCGCCCACCCCGCGACATCATCTTAGCCAACCTTTTTCTGCACCATTTCGAGAAGGATACGCTTGCCGCGCTCTTTCAAAGGTTGGCGGCCCGTTGCACGTGCTTCATCGCACTGGAACCGCGCCGTGGGTTGGTGCCCCTGTTGTTCAGCCATTTGATTTGGTTCATCGGCTGCAACAGCGTTACCCGTCACGATGCGCCTGTCAGCGTACGGGCCGGCTTTGCAAACGCAGAACTCTCCGCTTTGTGGCCAAACCACACGGACTGGAGCGTGTGGGAGAAACGCGCGGGCCCGTTTGGGCATTTGTTTGTTGCCCGGATGAAAAAAGCCTCGACCCGCACATGAACCGTCTTCGCTCCATCACCATTGCGGGCGGTGGGTTGGCTGGGCTGACGCTCGGCATAGGACTCCGCCAACGAGGCGTGCCCGCCACGATCTGGGAAGCCGGGCAATACCCCCGGCACAAGGTTTGCGGCGAATTCATTAGCGGCAAAGGTCAGGAAGTCTTGAAAAGGCTGGGCCTGGATGACCTGGTTAAGAACGCCGGAGCCATCCCGGCCCGAACAGCTCGGTTTTACTTTGGCGATTCAGCTTCGCCTGTACGCGCTTTAAATCCCGAGGCAACCTGCATTTCGAGATTCAAATTGGACAGCGCGCTTGCCGAGTTCTTCATCGGGCAGGGTGGCGAACTGCGTCAGAACTCCCGTTGGGACAAGGACAGTTACGGTGAAGGGGTGGTTCGGGCCACAGGGCGGAGGCGGCAGGCATCCGACAAGGACCGACGTTGGTTTGGGATAAAAATGCATGTTCGAAACGTAGAGCTCGATGCGGACCTGGAGATGCACGGTTCGAACCATCATTACGTGGGCCTGTGCAAACTCCCTGACGGCGAGGTGAATATCTGCGGGCTGTTTGCAGCAGGCAGCGGAGTTAAGCTGTCCAAACCGCGTGAATGGCTGCTCGGGTCAGAGGGTACCCAACTTCGAGAGCGCCTGGTCGGCGCGAGCCTGGACGAGAATTCGTTCTGCTCCGTTGCCGGACTTTGCCTCGAACCTCAACTAGCCGCCGGCCAGCGCGAGTGTCGCCTCGGCGATTGTTTAACTATGATCCCGCCGGTGACCGGCAACGGAATGTCGATGGCATTCGAAGCGGCGGAGATTCTGGTCCAACCGCTCTTCATGTATGCGAATGGGGATTTGTCCTGGAGCGACGCGTGCGGAATTGCCGCGGCCAATTGCGATCGCGCGTTCCGGCAAAGGTTGCGCTGGGCCCATCGCCTTCAAGCCCTGATGTTTTGCCCCGTCATGCGCGGGCCGGTTGGAAACTGGGTGCTCCGTTCGGAACTGTTGTGGCGCGCTATTTTCAGCCGGACGCGTTAAAAGGCGCGGTGGTTCATTGCTTTTAGCGCTCCGCATTGGTACCGCTTAGACCAAATGAAGGCACTGTCGGACTGCCGGTTATACGCATTCGTGGACACAGCTTACCTGGGTGGACGCGCGCCGGATCGCGTTGCGGCGGAGCTTTGCAATGGAGGTGCCGACTTAATCCAGCTGCGCGCTAAAGGAATGACACAGCCGGAGGTCCGGGCACTGGCGGAACGCATCATTCCAATCACGCGCCGGGCAAACGTCGGTCTCGTCATAAACGATTTTCCCAGCCTGGCACTCGAATTGGGCTCCGAATTCTGCCACCTCGGCCAGGAGGACTTCTTCGGTGGGGGCTACAAACATGTGCAGGATATCCGGCCTCCCGGTTCACGCCTTGGCATCGGCCTTAGCACACACCGGCCGGATGACGCACAACGTGCCGTTGCGGCCGGCGCCGACTACATTGCCATTGGGCCCGTGTACGCCACTGCAACCAAACCGACCGCCAGCCCCGTGACGCTCGATTACGTGCGCTGGGCAGCAGCGACGGTTTCGGTGCCATGGTTCGCGATTGGCGGCATCAACATGAAAAATATTGATGATGTGTTGAATGCCGGAGCGCGGCGCATCTGCGTAGTCTCGGCGATCCTCGGAGCCGCGGACATTGCGCGCGCTTGCGGCGAGTTTCGTTCCAGGCTCGACCGTGTCGCCTTAACCTGAACACGCCAATCACCACGAAAGAAATCACCCGCAGGGCATTTGAGATTGCGACAGCCCGGCTCGTTTCCTACTTTCCCGCCGTCCAAACAACCGGAACGGTTGGCAGAAACATTTATGAGCGTGTTGATTGTAGGTTCCACGGCGCTGGATTCCATCAAAACTCCAAAAGCCGAAAACCCCAGGCTCCTGGGCGGCTCAGCAAGCCATGCGGCCGTGGCGGCGAGCTTTTTTGGGCCGGTAAGCTTAGTCGGTGTTGTCGGAGACGATTTCCCGAAGCGGTACATCCAACTGTATCGCCGGCACCGAATTGACTTGGAAGGATTGCAGGTACGGAACGGCAAAACCTTCCATTGGTCAGGTGAATACGAGGAGAACATGAATAATCGGAGAACACTCCTGACGGAGCTGGGAGTCTTCGAGACCTTCACACCCACCCTCCCGAGTTCGCACCAGGATTCGCCGTTCGTGCTCCTGGCCAACATCGCGCCATCCTTGCAAAGCCACGTGCTGGACCAGATGCGGCGGCCTAAATTCGTTGCGGCCGACACCATGGACCTCTGGTTGAACATCGCCCTACCCGATCTCCTCAAGCTTCTCAAAAGGCTGGATGCCTTTGTGCTCAACGACAGCGAAGCTCATCAGCTCACGAAGGAAGACAACGTGTTCTCGGCATTGAAAAAGATCCACAAGCTCGGCCCCAAATACGTCATTATCAAGAAGGGTTCGCACGGATCGCTGCTTTCGAGTCCAAAGGGTTATTTTATCTGTCCTGCGTACCCGCTGCATCAGGTAGTCGACCCCACCGGGGCCGGTGATTCGTTCGTCGGCGGGATGATGGGATACCTCGCCTCGGCGAAAGGCGGAATCGACCAGAACATTCGCCGGGCAATGATTTACGGCAGTGTCGTCGCCTCCTTTTGCTGCGAAGGATTCGGCCTGACGCGAACCACAAAGGTAAAACGCTCGCAAATCGATCAGCGCGTCAGGGAGCTGGAAAAATTGACGCGGTTTTAGGCGGGCGGATCTATCGGTGGCGGCTTTGTGGCTGAATTTTTAGACCGTGAAATCGGGGGAGCCCTTGTCACGGTCTTTCTTGCTCATGACCTTCACGTTCGCTTCCTCCTGCACAACCAGGGAATGCGCCGGCACGCTTGAGGTGAGAAAGACGTTTGCCCCAATAGTGCTATGCTCGCCGATGACGGTATCGCCTCCCATGATTGTGGCGCCAGCGTAAATCGTCACGTGATCCTCGATTGTAGGATGACGTTGTTTGCCCCTCAGGGCTTGTCCAGCAGCTAACGACCGCGCGACGAGGCCCACGCCTTGATACATCTTCACATGATCGCCGATAATGGTCGTCTCGCCAACCACTGTGCCAGTGCAATGGTCCACGAAAAAGTGTGAGCCGATGCGCGCGCCGGGATGCAAATCCATCCCCGTGCGAGTGTGGGCCCATTCGGTCATGATGCGGGGAATCAGAGGGACGTTCTTGAGATAAAGTTCGTGTGCCAGCCTTTGGACAGCGATCGCCTCGATGAACGGATAGGCGACAATCACCTCTTCTTTGCTCAGCGCCGCGGGGTCCCCGTTGTAAGCCGCCTGCGTGTCGGTCTGGAGCAGATCGCGAATCCTCGGCAAGCTGCCAAGGAATTCGAGAGTGTATGTCCTGGCAATAGGCCGCAAATCCCGTTTGGGAACCTGCAACTCGGGGGGAGGATTGTACTCGATGCTTTTGGCGACCTCGGCTTCAAGGCTCGAGAGCACTGACTCCAGCAGTTGACTTGTTTCTGCTTTCAATCCCGAGGAATGGATGAGTTGCTCGTCGAAGAACCCAGGAAACAAGAGCCTGAGCAGGTCATGCGTGATCAGGGCAATGGCGCGCTTGGAGGGAAGGTTCTTTCCATCCAGATGGTTGATTCCGCCCGTGTGGTGATATGAATCCAGCAGGCGCTCGGTTAATTGGGTTACTGTCAACTGCACCCGGCCATTATCCCTTAACTCAACTGCCAAGGCAAGTGACCCAACTGCCTGCAGGGAACCTGAGAACACACGCTGATCCTGAAGCTTGTCTCCAGGCTGGACCAGGCCCTTGCCATTGATGCACCTGTCCCATGGGGCGAGGAAACATCGCTGGGCATTTCGGCGGCCGCAACCTAAGCTCGCGCGGTGACCGCGTATCTTCAATGGCCACTTTGGTTCGCAACCGGGCTGTCCGCAGGATTCGTCGATTCCATTGCCGGCGGGGGCGGCCTGATAACGTTGCCGGTTCTGATCAGTTCCGGACTCGAACCCAAAGAAGCCCTGGGCACGAACAAGCTCCAGGCAACGTTCGGGTCAGCCAGCGCGGCCGCCCATTACGCGGCCGCCAAAACCGTGTCTGTCAAAGAGTGCTCAAGGGGATTCGCCCTCACCTTTCTCGGAGCCGCAATTGGAACATTCGCGGTGCAGCGACTTGAGCCTACATTACTCCGTCGCATCATTCCCGTTCTGCTAATGGCAGTGACCGTTTGTGTTCTCCTCAAACCCGATTTGGGACAATCGGACACGAGGCCGCGACTGAGCAGGAACCGGTTCGATTTGATTTTCGGATTGGGCCTTGGTTTCTACGACGGATTCTTCGGTCCTGGCACCGGCACATTTTGGGCCATGGCCTACGTTCTGGGACTCGGATTCAACCTGGCGCGAGCGACCGGACATACCAAGGTGATGAACTTCGCAAGCAATTTGAGTTCGTTGATCTTCTTCCTCTTGAACGGCAAAGCGCGTTTCATGGTCGGTCTCACGATGGGGCTTGGACAGCTTCTCGGGGCGCGCATAGGTTCGCGGATGGTCATCGCGCGAGGAACAAAATTCGTGAGGCCGGTTTTTCTGGCGGTTGTTTTCGCGCTCACCTTGACCCTGCTTTACAACAGCTTCAAACATTAGAGCCCGACCCTCGCACGTCAGTTAAACAGCTCGTCGCAGTGAAGGTGTTTGAGAGAGCAACCCTTTGAGTTGACGCTATGGCAAAGGCTTGCATTGTTCCAACCGTCTCCGCAATCTGCCCTCGTGAAACCGAGTACCCAAACTCCTGTTTCGAAGCCAGTTCCCTCGGCGCACCCTCCTGACACCCTTCTCCCGCGGCGGGCATTTCTGCGCGCAGGGTTTTGCGCGGCCCTATCGTCGCCTCTCCTGATTTCATGCCAGACGAAAAAGGAGGTTCCCGAGCCCAAAGCGGCTTCGCCGAACGGCCGTTTGAACCATGCCTGCATCGGGGTGGGCGGGATGGGTTGGGGAGACCTGCAGAATTTTCTCCAGCATCCGAAGGTGGAGATTGCCGCGTTATGCGACGTGGACTCGGTGAACCTCGAGAAGGCGTCCAAGGCGGCCCCGCGCGCGAGGCTTTACGCGGACTGGCGGGAGTTGCTTCAAAAAGAATCCGATATTGACTCGATTAGCGTTTCGGTGCCCGACCACATGCATTTTGCGATTGCCTACAGCGCGATCCTGAAGGGCAAACACGTTTACTGCCAAAAGCCGCTTTGCCACGACGTGGCCGAGGTCAGGGCCCTGACGGAGATCGCGGTTCGCCGGAGCGTGGTAACCCAGCTGGGAACGCAAGTGGCCTCTTCCGTCCATGAGCGCACGGCGGTGCGTTGGCTTCGTGAAGGACGGATTGGCAAGATCACGCATGCATACCTGTGCTCGAACAGACCGGGAGCAGTCGAGGCGTATCGCTTAAAAGGCCCCAGGCCTCCTGGCGGCAGCCCGGCTCCGCCAACCCTCAGTTGGGGCCTCTGGCTGGGCACAGCCCCCGAAAGGCCCTACGTGCCGGACATTTATCATCCTACAAAATGGAGGGCATGGCAGGACTTCGGCACGGGTTGGGCGGGGGATATCGGATGTCATATATATGATCCTGTGTGGAAAGGACTTGAGTTGGAGGCCCCGTCCAAGGTCATTGCTGAGGTTCAGGAGTCATGGCAGGCATCGCCGGAACGACGGGCCGATAATTGGCCGCAAGGAGACTATATCAGATGGATCTTTCCGGGGAATGACAGGATAGAGGGACGGGAGCTTGTAGTTGAGTGGTTCGACGGGGAGTATTATCCGCCTGTCCATATTCGCAAGTTGGTGTCACCGAACGTGAAAGAGTATCCGCCGGAATGCTCGCTCCTGATTGGCACTGAGGGATCGCTTCTCATTCCGCATGGGTATCCGCCGCAACTATTTCCAGAGACCAAGTTTAAAGATGTGCGGCCACCGGACTTGCCGCAGCGCAACCATTATCATCATTTCGTCGACGCCTGCCTTGGGGGCGAGAAGACCGAATCGAACTTCGGCCAAACCGGGCCCATGACGGAGGCGATTCTGCTGGGGACCGTGGCCATTCGAGTGCCTGGAGTGGATCTGAGCTGGGACGCACCTGGCATGAAAGTCACGAACAGCAGGGAAGCAAATCGATTTTTACAACGGAAATATCGCGAGGGTTGGCACTATTCGAGGTTTTAGGCGACTACTTTCCCGCACACGAAGCGGAGTGTGGAGCCCGCTGGTTGAGCGGATTGACACCGTTGGAGAGGGGAAGTGGCCAGCCCCGTCACCCCGGCTGGCCAAAGTTCCAGGAGCAACCCGGTCGAGGGGTCACTGGGGTGTTAATCTGACGCCGGATTCCTTCAGTTTGTTCAGATTAAAATGCGTGGATCAGCTGGAAAGGTGGCAAAGCGCGCAAACCAGGATTGGGAGTCGGCCTCGTAACCTGCTCGGAAGCGGGGAGCGGAGGCTTAAGCCAACACTTGCTAGCCGTTCTTTGTTAGGGCAAGGAAGACATCCTCCAGCGGGCCGGCCTCGCCACTTTTGCGACGGAGTTCATCGCGCGTACCGACTGCAATGAGCCGGCCGTGGTGCATGATTCCGATGCGATCGGCCATTTCCTCGGCCACGCTCAGTTGGTGAGTGGACAGGAGCACGGCCATTCCGGCGCGGGCGCGCTCTTTGAGGATGTCCTTGACGACACGGGCGTGCTGGGGGTCCAGACCAACCATTGGCTCATCGATAATGAAGACTTCCGGGTCATGCAGGAGGGCCGAAACGATGGCAACACGCTGACGCGTTCCGTGAGACAGGCCGTCAATCGCTTTGTCGGCAAACGGCTCAAGGTTGAACCGGGCAATCAACTCGCCCACGTTCGTTTGCAGCTGCGCTTCGGTCATGTGAAACAACTGGCCGATGAAGCGGAAAAATTCGCGTGGAGTGAGTTTTTCGTAAAGAAAAGGGAAATCCGGAACGAAGGCCATTCGGCGTCGGGCCTGGAGAGGTTGTTCCTGGATATCAAACCCGGCGATCCTGACGCGGCCCGAAGTGGGTTTCATGAGCCCGGCAAGAATTTTCATCGTGGTGGTCTTGCCGGCGGCATTGGGGCCGAGCACGGCGAAGAACTCGTTGCGGCCGACCTTCAGGCTGAGATCGTCAACGGCGAGCAAATCGCCGAATTTTTTCACGACATGTTCCAGCTCAATCATGGCAAGGGCTTAATTGCCGCCGAGCTGGTCGTTGGTTAAAACGATGTCGCCGGGAAGTTCCGCTCTTAAGATTTCGCCAACTCTGCTGACGAAGATGACCACGGAAAACCGGTCCAGAATTCGCGATTGGAGCCGATAGACCCGAGTTGTAGAATGACCGAGGCGGAGGGATTCGTCCCGGGCTTGCCATTCGAGCGCGGGGGCTTTCAAAGCTTTCGTTTCTCCACCCAACGAGGCGCCCAGGCTGCCGAAAAGTGCCGCGGCGGCGGGCCCTCCAAACTCCTGCAACAACGCCTCGGGATGTTCCAATTCGGAAAATTTGATCACGCGCTCGGTTTTGCCTGAGTCATCCTGCCAGCTGAATTTCAGCGTTTTCTGGGCGGCAACGGAACGCAAGTCCAGGGTCGAAGGCCGCAGGTTCAGGCGGATATCGAACTCTTGCCATTGCTCATTGCGGCCGAGAGTCAGGTGACTGTCGAATCGAACTCGATCACCAGGATTATCCCACAAAACATTCCCATCCAGCTCGAGGCGATAGTTTACGATCCTGGGGACCATCCCTTCGGGCGGCGCCTCGGCGGCGCTCAACTTGTTCAGGTCCTCGCCGACGCTGGTGATCCAATGACAGAACCCGATCTTTTTGCCCTGCCGAAAAACCGTGAGCGAGGAGCTGTCGGGCGCGGTGAGGATTTTTTCCCAAACCACTCGCGGCGGGACGGCACTGCCCAGGCCGGCACGTCCGCCGTATTCGGCGCGCCACAACAGCACATTCATGGTCACCCAGAAGGCCGTGAGCGCCAGGAGCCAGATACGCGCGGCCATGCTTTCAGGAGCCCGGGATGCGCAACACTTGGCCGACGCGCAAGCGCCTGGCATCGAGCCCGGGATTGGCGGACATAAGCGCATCCACTTTAAGGCCGTACTTGCGCGCGATAAGACTGGGTGTTTCTCCGGCTTTGATCGTGTGAGTCCGGTTGGTTGCGGGGGAGGTTGGCTGCGAAGCGGCGGGGGAGGGCTTGCTCATCACCAGAATCGGCGTTGAGTCCTGGCGCACCGGAAGGATGGGCTGAGGGCTGCTCGCTACCGGCGCGGGCTGATTGGTCAGCGCCTGCAATCGAGCGGCGTACCCGGCCCACTTTTCCAAATCCTCTTTCAATCGTTTGTTGTCATCGGTCAGTCGCTTGTTTTCCTGGCTTAGTTGCTCGAACTGTTTTTGAAGCTTTTCCGTGACGGGGCCGAGCGTGACTGTTTCCGCCAGGGCTTGTTTGCAGCTCATGATTCGCTGCCGGGCCAGGTCTGAATTTTGAGCTTTCGGCTGCAAGTTGAGGTAATGCTGGTAATGATAAATGGCGGCTGCGGGATCTGATTCGCGCTGGTCATAAATCCAGGCCAACTCGAAATGTGCGGCAGACGACTGCGGATTGACCTGCAGGGCCTTTTCGAAACATTGAACCGCTCCCTTAAAGTCGTAGGCGTTGGCTCGATTTTTCCCCGCCAGAAAATGCGGCTCCTTTTCTTCGTCCTGCTGTCCCGGGCCCGACGGGTTGCACCCGGCCAAGGCCAGGCAGGTCAGCGCCAAGGCAATGGCATAAAGCGAACGGGCCTGAAACATCATCCGCCGAAGCTAATCAAAGGAATGCGTGGATTCAACCATCGCTTGGGCGAAACGGGTTGGGACGGGAGATTTCGCCAGGCTCAGCCGGGGTGGAAGGCGCGGAAGGCGGGGCGGGCGTAGTGAACGGATTTTTCTTTGGAACCGCTGACTCTGGAATGACAGGACAGGCGAGAACACCGAGCACGAGGTAAACCCATCCGAGCAGAAAGTGAAGCGCGAATGCGGCGCCAAGGCGAATGAGATCCAGCTGCGCAAATCCATAAAACGCCAGGGCGGCGGCCATCACCAAAGCCCCTGGCATGAGGGCGGCGCCGGACAGTCGCCAACCGCCGCGCAGCGTCAACTCGCGATTGGCATAGAGTGCCAGCAGCCAGGCGACAACGCAGTAAAGCGTCGAAAGCGCGGTCCAACTGAACAGCAACCAAAGGATCGTAGCAAACACGGTTATCGCGAGCAGGATCGGGGCCCAGGCCCCAAACCAGGGTTTTAGCTCCCGGTAATTAAACGGAAAAGATTGCGCGTGTGGGTAATTCCATTGAACAAATCCGAACAACGAATAGAAACGCAAATCGCCCAGGCCGAACTCGGCCTGGACATGGGCGGGGGAGCGGGTTTGTGCGCTGTGGTCCAGGTCAACGGCAATCGCGAGGGAACGTCCTTCGGCGAGCAACTGCGGCGAATCCGCGGTCCAGGTGAGCCGGCCGTTATTGATTTCTCCTTCCTGCGGCAAGCGCTCGATTGCGGCGGCGATGATCGGAAACGATGTTGAGCTCAACAGCCACGCGCAGATTCCGCCGGTCCCCAGCGCGACAATCAACTGCACCAACCACAACCTGCCGAACGTGGCGGAGGCGAAAGCCGCGACACCTTTGGGTGTCAGCGGACACCAGGCAAACGGGCGGGGTTGGTTGATGGCTTCCATGATTGAGCCCGCGGATAACCGCGCATAAACACGGATCAAGCGCAGACCGACAATGCCGCAAGCGCTTGAGCTTTTCTCAAAAAACCGGTTCCGTCCGAGGTCCGACTATGCGGCAGGAGGGGGTTGCGGCGCAGCCGGGGGCGGTTGTCCAGGGGTCTGCGGGGGCGCGACAATGACCGGGACCGGGTAACGCAGCTTCATGACGTCGTCGACGAGCACCTCGACGTAGTACGTTCCGGGCACTTTGAATTCGACCTGGGCAAAAACAGTGACGTTGGTGGCGTGCAGCGCCGCGTCCTGCAGGGCGAACTTCACTTCGCCTTTGCGCAAAACCGTGGTTTGGTCCGGACCGATGAACCGAACACTTTCGGTAAATTGGCCAACACCGGCGGTCCAGCGGTTGAACAGGCTTAATTTAAACGCCACGACCGGCAATTGCGGAACGCGGATAAAATTAACCACGCCGATCAGAAAGAAGTTACCGGTAACCTCTTGTCGGATTTCTTCGCATAGGAGAGAGCATTGCAGGTCGGGCAAAATTCGAGTTGGTTGCATGGATCCTTGATTGATAAATGGTGGAGAGGTTGAGAATCAGAGCACGCTTTTTTCCGCAGCCCAGACAGTGTTGTGCATGAGCATGGCGATCGTCATCGGGCCCACGCCGCCGGGGTTGGGCGTGATTTTGCCGGCCAACGGCTGGACAGCGTCGAAGTCGACGTCTCCAACGAGCCGCGAACCGCTCTGGGACGACGCATCGCTCACACGATTGACGCCGACGTCGATGACCGCCGCGCCTGGCTTGACCATGTCCGCTTTGACGAACCTGGCGACGCCCATGGCCGCGATGAGAATGTCGGCCCGCCTGCAATGCCCCGCGATGTCGCGGGTCGAGGCATGACAAATCGTGACCGTGGCGTTCGCGCGCGCGTCTTTCTGACACAACATGACGGCCATCGGCTTGCCCACGATGTTGCCCCGCCCGAGAACAACGACGTCCACGCCCCGGGTGCTGATCCCCGAGCGAGCCAGCAATTCGATAACGCCGGCAGGTGTGCACGGGCGGAAACCGCTGGGATCATTGAGCACCAGTTTGCCGATGTTGACCGGGTGAAAACCATCGACGTCTTTCTGTGGCGAAACGCTCGAATAAATCCTGGCCGAGTCGATATGCGCCGGCAGCGGCGCCTGAACCAAAATGCCATGGAGCCGGCGATCGTCGTTCAAGCGCGCTATCAGCGAAAGCAACTCGTCTTGCGTCGCCGCTTCAGGCAGCACGAACGTCTCGGAAAAAATGCCAAGCTCCTGGCAGGCCTTTTCCTTGCGGCCGACATACACTTTCGAGGCGGGGTCTTCGCCGACCCGCACGAAAGCCAGCCCGGGTTGGCAACCACGGGCTTTGAGGCCGCCAATGCGGTCGGTCAACTCGCCTTGCAGTTGTTTGGCTATCGCCCGTCCGTCGATGAGGTTGGCCAAAGCCATTTACTCGATAACCTGGATCTTCTGGATGGTAAGAACGGGCGTGTTGCCCCAACGTTCTTCGAGCCCTTCCTCGCCGCTGACGACGATGTGCAGTCCCTTATAGCGGCGCAAATCCAGGTTAGGCGAGGTGGTATAGAGGTAATCGATCGTCCGCTTGTTTTCGGGGCTGATGAGAGCGAAATGAGTTGGCGCCTGGATGCTGGTGGTGCCACGAACAATGCCTTCGCGTTCGACAATGCGCACGGGCGGAGGTTCATCGGCGGCGGGCGCGGATGGGGCCGGAGTAGCGGCGGCAGTCTCGGGCGCCGCATTGGTTTCCGGTGCGGTCACCGGAGCGGTGGCGGTGGCGGTGGTATCCGCGGGAGCGGCTGCAATGGCGGGCTCGTTTGTCACAGTGGCCGAAGCGATCGGCTCGGCCGTCGTGGGCGTGGCCGGGGCAGCGGGTTCCTGTTTCAAGTACTGCGCGGCGACAAAGGCGTAGGCGTTTGTGGGAGCTTCGATCTCAATCCAATCTCCTTTGGCGTTGACCTGGGTGACTGTTTCCCCGTGCTCAAGGCGTCCCAGGACGCTGAAATTTTCTCCCGGCCCGCCGCGGACATTGAGCTTCTTGGGTTTGACCGTTTTGTTGGTATCAATGAAGCCGTTGTTAACCCAAACGTGAACATCGGAAGGGAGCGCGATTTTGGCCCAGGCGGAAGGCTCATCGGGTCCGGAATTGTTGTGGGTAATTTCCTCGAGCACCGTCACGTTTTGGCCCTTGGCCAGCCGTGCAACAACCTCGCTGTTGAGCCTGGGCTGGCCCCGCACATTCACGTGGTTGGCATCGACCGTCGCGGGACCGGCCACCAGGGGCACTGACTTGAGCTCGGCGGCGGGGTTCTTCTTTTTGACGACCGACTTTTTTGAGCGCTTTTTACCCACCGCCTTTTTCTTGGGAACAGCATTTGTGCCGGTCGACTCCATGCCCGGGGCCGTGGGCGCATTGGTCACCGCGGGAGCTGCCGCCGGAGTTTCAATGGGCGGCGGCGAACTGTTGGTAGCCTGCTGCGCAAACAGGCTTCCTGAAAGCAGCACTGCAAAAAGCAAATAAGAGTTCATTCTCATAATTCACGACAGTAGAGATTTAATCTCAGCCGGTGTCAATGTCCGCCATTTCCCAAGGCGCAACTCACCGAGTTTGATAGGACCTATTTGGATCCGTTGCAAGCGCTTGACCTGGCGGCCCTGGGACTCAAACAAGCGCCTCACTTCGCGGTACTTGCCTTCGGCCAATTCGAGTTCGACCACGCTTTGGGAAGAGGTAGCGGAAACCAGGCGGGCTTTCTCGGCCTTAAACCGCTCGCCTTCATACCAGAGGCCCTGGACAAATCGCTTGAGGATCTCGGGCTCGACGCGGCCTTCGACGGTGGCAACGTATTTCTTTCGAACACCGTAGCGGGGGTGAGTCAGGTGAAGACTGAATTGGCCGTCATTGGTGAGGAAGAGCAGGCCTTCGCTGTTGAAATCGAGCCTGCCGACCGAGTGCAGGTGCGTCCATTCTTTGGGAAGCAGTTCGTAAATGGTGGGGCGGTCATGCTCATCCTTGCGCGAACAGACGAGCCCCCGAGGCTTGTTCAGCGCAAGATACAACTTGCGTTTGGCGCGGACAGGCTTCCCGTCCAGGCTCACGTGGTCGTGCGCGGGGTCCACCTTGGCGCCCAGTTCCTGGATAATCCGGCCGTTCACACTCACCCTGCCCTCCAGGATGAGTTGCTCTCCGGAACGGCGCGAAGCAACCCCGGCTTCGGCGAGGAATTTTTGGAGTCGCTCTTTCAAGCCACGGGTTAAAACTCAAGCGCGGAGTGGATACCCTGGCCGGCATGGCCAGGACGGCTTCCACTCCGCGCTCGACAGGTACAGCGGGGCGTTAGGCTTCGCCTTTTGTCTTGCGCAAACCGGTAATCCGGTCGCCCTCTTTCCATTGCCCGCGCTTTTTCAAAAGCTCGATTCGCTCAAATCGCTTGAGCACATTTCGTTTGCCGCCCAAAGTGGCGGCGGCGCGCAAACTCCGATGCTGTGACATAAATCGTTCTGGTTGACAGTTGACCCGCCCCAGGTTGGAAGCGGACGGTGTATTTATCACAGGCCAGCCCCGAACGCTAGCGGAATTTTGGTGGTTGAATCCGCCCACCCGGAACCCGTCCAGCAGATCCGAAATGCGCGCGGCATCGCAACCGAGACGCTCTCCCGGCGTTGGCTCAAGGCGCTAATTTTAAAGATGGATGCCGAGGCCGAGCTCGACCGGCCGGGGCCGCAAGCCGCCGGTTCAAGTCCGAAGCCTCACTCACTCGAAAGAAAAACCATAATTAAGGAGCCATGTTCACAATCGTCATCCGCGAGATTCCTGGCAATTGGCAGACTCCGGAAATCATCCGCTTAAGGCACTTCCTCAAATCGGCAAAAAGAGCCTGGGGTTTTCAGAGCGTCGACATACGGGAACATAGCCAGCTATGCGCTGTTCAAGGCACACGCAACGAAAGAGCCGGCCCGGGTGTCAGCACAGCGGACCCCATCGACAAGATGCGTCCTGGGGCAAATGATGAGGATCCGTCTTATGAATTTCGATAAAATGCTAAACTCAACTCTTTAAACATCGTTTTGCGCATGCTCTCTACGGCATCAATGGCTTGGTCTCGGGAAGTTTGGCTTTTAGCTTTAGCCACTTCATCTAGCGCATCAGACATTGTTTTTGCGAACACACCCCCCACCGGAGCCGCTTGATCCTCCCCGAGCAATAGCAGTTTCGCGTGGGAGGAAAATATCTGGTCAAACTTATCTGAAAACGCCGTGTAGAGTTCAACTTGCTCCGCTTCCAATTCTTTGACGCGTGGATGATCTTCGGCTCCGCGTTCCTTCGCCATAGAAAGACCGGCTGCCAACCCCTCTATTTGCCCCGCCAGCCTTAGCCACGCTTGGAACAATCCTTCGTAGGCGCTACTGACGTCCAAAAGTATTTGAGATCGTTGCTCTATTCGCAATTTAATGATTGCGCTCTTGCTCGCGTGCCTAGCAACCAGCCAAGCAAAGAAACCCGCGATCAGGGAACCGGATCCGATCTTAACGGCGTTGTCTGCGACATCGATCCAAGTTGCAGGCATAAGGGCGAGTTTGGTTAGCCACGCACGAATCACAAGCCGAAAAGCAAAACCCCGGATTTTTGGCCAGGCGTGATTCAAAACTGATTCAGTTCCGCTTCACCACTCGTCAAAAGGTAAATCGCATTCAAAAGGGTGTCGCGTGCTTCCGCTCGCAAGTCCTTGACCAATTAAGCCGAGCGAGCCAGTTTAATACCCCGTGCCAATTACCAAATCATCTCCAATATATGAGCGAGGCCAAGAAAGAGACAGCCACGCCGGCAAATGTGCCGGTGAGATTTCAACACCAGCGCGCTGGGTACTTTCGCGCGATTCACGCGGACGGCGTGTGGGGTGCGTTGAGCAACACATCGAACATACATCTTTCCTTTTACAACGAACGTCCGCCAATTCCGAACGCTGTCATTCAAGAATTGGGGCCGGACGGCCAATGGGTGAGGGACACCATGCGGACGGAGCCTCCTACAGACGTGAGCATAGTTCGCCAATTTGAAGTCGACGTCATTAT
>Ga0070738_10001468_pt1 | contig 46563 bp, 49 predicted proteins | sample Coa_R2_2_FD_66446 | JGI IMG/M metagenome (GOLD analysis project Ga0070738, IMG submission 66446) | Surface soil microbial communities from Centralia Pennsylvania, which are recovering from an underground coalmine fire - Coalmine... | ecosystem: Environmental > Terrestrial > Soil > Unclassified ...
TATCGGTGGGCTACGCCAAGGCGATCGGCACACATGCCAACTTCAACATCGGCGCGTCGTTCAGCAGTTCGGAAACCTCGGGCGGTGTGGGCTTCGGGGTGGATATTCCATAGAGAACGGGTTCCTTTCTCCTTTCGCAAGCAGGGGAAGGTTCACACCCAAGCCGGCGTGCAAACGCCGGCTTTTTTGTGTCTGTCCCGCTTTTTGAGCGCGGCAGGAATTTTGCCAGAAAACTGCCAGCAAGACGGAGACGACGTTCCGCGCGCCTTCGTCCACGCTCGGCGCCATGAACACGACCGTCGAACAGCCACCGCGCAAACGCAACGATGGATGGCTCGCGGGCGTCATCGTCGCCTTCGTCCTCGGCTTTCTGCTGGCGTGGTGGCTGTTGCACCAGCAGCCGGTCGCAAAATCCGTTTGCCCGCAGCCGTCGCAACCGGCGAGCACATCCGCTGCCCGGGCCACCCAAAATGGCGGCGGTGGAAGTGGAAAACACGGCGCGCCGGCTCAAGGCAGCCCCACCGAATTGAATGGAAGCGGGCGCGGCAATAACGAAGTCGTCGGCAACGGCGCACCGGATACCGGCGGAGCGGGCGCGCCCGCAGGCGCCGGAGGCAGCGGCAGCGGTAAGGTCAACGGCGGCGGGAGTTACGACCTCAGCGGCAAGCTGACGGTCGACAGCGCTTCAAGCAAATCGGGCGACGGCAACGGCGCCGGTGACACACCTTCGGGTGGCGGCGGCAACGGCGACATGAAACTGCCGCCCGCGCACGGCAGCGCCGACGGCGATCTGGCGATGAAAGCCACGCTGGGAAACGCACACGGTAACGGCCCCAGCGAAAACGGCGAGATGGATGGAGGCGGCGCGGGAAATCCGCCGCAAGGCGATGCGCCATCGCAACCGCCATCCACGGCATCCTCGGTCACGCCCGTGGCAGGCAACTCACCCGTCACGCATGAGCGCGGCGGCGAATTGCAACTCGGCCCGCCGGTGGACGATGGCGATCTCGGCGCGTCGAAACCCGCGGGCAAGGTGGTCGCCGCGCTCGATTATCGCTACGACAAGAGCGGGCTGCCGCACTATCCGAATGCGGTGAAAGTCGCGAGCGGCACCGATGCCGCGCAAGCGGCGGCCGCAGCGGGCCCGAACAGCAAGAATTTCAGCGTCACGGAAATCATCACCGACGATCCGCCTGATGTCGCCGCGGCCTGGTACCACGATCATCTGCCCGCCGGCTGGAACGAATTGTCCATGCCGAGTGCGGCGGCGATGAATCAGGCGATCGCGCAAACGAAGTCGCCCGCGGCGAACAACGATCCGGTCGGCGCGATGCTCAACGCGCTGGTTGTCGGTCCGCAATTGCAACAGTCGAAACCGGGCATCGATGCCGCGCGCGCTGCAGGGCTGACGATCTTCCAGCCTGCTGATCCCAACACCGATCACCGCATGATCCTCGTGATCCGCGATGCGAAGACAGGCAAGACCGGCGTGTTGCTGATGAAGAAGGCGGACACGCAATGAACGCGCGCTGCAACTCGCATCGTCGCGCGGCCGTCGTCGCACGAACTTCGCTGCTCTGCGTGTCCTTGCTGCTCGCCGCATGCGGCCATCACGCGAACGCGCCGGCGCAAAGCGCAACCGATGACGCGCGGGCGCAAGAACAAGCGCGTGCATCGTGGAACGGATTCGTGCCTGGCGTGCCGATCCAGATCGGACACGCGCTCAGGGCCGTCGATCTTTCACCGACCGAATTGAAATACGGTGTCGCACCAAAGCAAGCGCCCGGCCTGATTTATCGCGATGGCATCGTGTTGCTGGAAAACGGCGACAAGCTGGTGCGCCGCGACGGCGGCGACGGCATGACCTGGATGCTCGATGCAAGCGACCCGAAGGTTGCCGCGCTCAAGACCGGCGACATCGTGTTCGCCACCAGCCGTTGTGTAGGCCGCGTGCTGTCGGCGCAGCGCGATGGCGGCAACCTGCAACTGATCCTAGGCCCGGTGCAGCTCACGGATCTGATCAAGCAGGGCAATTTCCACTACGACCAGCCGGTGGATCTGGATGCGATGGTGCGGTACTCCGCGCCGGATTATCCGGGCGCGCCGAATTCCGACGTGCAGCAGAAGATGGCGTCGCTGACTAACGACGGCAGCCCATGGTGGAACGATCCGGATGCCACTGCCGCCGACACGCGCCTGGCGGAAGCCATCTGGCATCCGGGCGGCAGCGGCGACGCGGGCTGGTTGCGCACCGGCGACATCCCCGGCGTGCCCGGCGTGGACCTGCCGCACGATCCCGGTTTCGGCGAAGCCGCGCGCAATGCGCCGCCGCCGACCGTCGACATGGTCAACGGCATGCAGATGTACACGTGCTCGTTCGATTGCGGCGGCCTGGGATTGAAGCTGTATCAGGAAAAAGACGGCGTGAAGGTCTGGCTCAACGCGGTCTTCCATCTCGCCAATCCGCATTTGGTATTCGATCTTTCCGTCAGCCCGAACTTGAGCGTCAACGCGCACGTGGAGCTGAGTGGCGGCACGGGTTTCACCACCACGTTCGATGCGATCGCCGCACAGGACATGCGCGCCAACATCAAGGAAACCGGATCGGTGCCGATGGAAGCGACCATTCCACTGGGTGGCATGGGCGTGCCCTTGACGGCCATGTTCCAGCAGAGCTTTTCGCTTTCGACCGGATTCAGCGCGCGCACCTCCGTGCTACACGCCAAGGGGGATTTCGCGGCGAGCGGCGCGTTGACAATGGATTACAAGCACGGCTTCTGGGACATCCCGCCGCTGCAGATGACGCTCAGGAACAATCTCGCCGATGCGGTCAGCGGTATTTCCGTTGGGATCAACTCGCTGGTGTTCGCGGTGGATCAGCGCTTACTGGTCGGCGTCGGCGGGCTCGGTTTCGCAACGGGGCCTTACGTCAATCTCATTTCGGACGTCACCGCATTGAAGCAAGCTTCGCAGGCGGTCGATTGCCGGCAAGGCACCTTTGGCATGCAGCTCGGCGGCGGCATCGGTTACGCGATGCCCAAGGTCGTAGCCAAGGTCATCAATTTCTTCCTCGGGCTGGTGCACATCGATCCCGTGCCATCTGCCAGCTACATCGTCAAGCTGAAGAACAACATCCCGCTCGTCGATTTGCGTCAGGAGATACCCGATCACTGCGCAGGATGACTCGATTCCGCTGCGAGACACGCAGCGCCGTTGCAGCCTCTATCAACCGGAGGAACTCACGTGAAACGCACCACATTCATCTGCCTGATCACGCTCGGCTCCGCTGCGGCGCTCGCTGTCACGCAAGTCAACGCACAGGAGAGCAAACCGTCGGCATCCGCCGGCCAGCTCGACAAGTTCGTCGGTAGTGGAACCTGCAGCGGCAAGTCCATAAACGAAGACATGAAAGGCTTCCACGAGACCACCGGCAAATACACAGCCGAAAAGGTCCTGGACGACAACTGGGTGCAGGTCCACTACGACGAGGACCAGAGTGCGGCCGTATCGAAGCCGTACCACGTCATCCAGTACATCGGCTACGACGTAGCAAAGAAACGCTATATGGCTGTGGCCGTCGACAACTCCGGCTCCGGTTACAGCACCGGCACCAGCACGGGCTGGAAGGGCGACAGCATCACCTTCGACGAATCCATGGGCGGCAAGCCTGCGTCGATGCGCGACACATTCACCACCAGCGGCTCCAGCATGTCGAGCCACACCGAAACGATGCGCGACAAGACCGGCAAGTGGATCAAGACCGACGAGGAACACTGCAAGAGTTCCTGACGATCCACCTTTCGCAACCCGGCCGTGGCGCCGGGTTGCGTCCACGATTCGGAGGACATCATGAAGAACCTACTGCTGATTGGCGCTTCGTTGCTGCTCATCCTCGCCAGCATCGCGCGAACCACGCCGGTCAGGGCCGCGAAGCCGATCGATGTCTGCACCCTCCTGCCCGTCGCACAGGCGGCGCAGCTCTCCGGAGAGCCGTACACCACCGCCGCGTCTACGGGAGCCGCGCAAGGATGGACCTCCGGCTGCGCCTACAACAACGACGATGCCACCGCGCAAGGCGTGACCGTCAACGTCGATACCTCCGACCGGGTCGCGGATACATGGAACCTCGTCCACGCCGGCAACGTCGTCGAGGTCCGCGGCGTTGGCGACAAAGCAGTCTGGGACAAGGACAACACTTTATACGTCTTGTCCGGCAGGACCCTGATCCAAATCAACGGGCTCGAAAGCCAGGACCAATCCGAAGCCCTCGCCAAGGCCCTCATCCGCGCACTGCACTGAAAACGGTGCGCACGCCAGGAGAAAACCCATGAACCAGATTGCAATCCCGTTTGTCACCGTGCTGCTCGCAAGCTTGCCAGTCATCGCCGCGCACGCCGACCAGGCCGCCTGCAACAAGATCATGGCCGCCAACGTGAAAACCGGCAGCCATGGCGCGCAGATGAAAACATCTGGCTACGCCTTTGCCGCGGACACACCGAAGCTCTACGCGTTCGGTGATCACACCTGCGTCTACCTGCGCGACGAAACGGTGGACGGCCAATCCACGTCCGTCTATCGCGAGCAATACACGGGCGGCAGCGGATCAACGACCGCCACGATCTGGATTTCCAAATCCAACGGACGCCTTTTGAAGGAAGAACAGGACGGGGACATCCCCGGCAAGGGCAAGGGGCACATTTCGTACTCATGGCCTGCGCAACCTTGAAGCTAATCAAGCCAAGGCAAATCGTGTCGTGAAACAGCGCCGATTACGTAATTAAGGATGCGGCCGCGGTGCTCACGCGCCGCTCACGACACCATCGGAGAGACATCATGAATTGTCCCAACTGCCAACATGCCAATGCCGAAGGCGCGCGTTTCTGCGCGCAATGCGGCGCCGCGTTCAACCAGCCTGTGGCTTCCACGGCACAGTCTCAAACCGCTTCGCCACCATCTGGCAACAACAAGACCGCGTTGATCGTGCTGGGCGTGATCTTCGGAATCATCTTGCTGTTCGTGGTCGGCGTGTACAGCTTCTTTCACATGGTCGCCAACAAGGTGCGCGCGCTGGCGGGCGACACGCAGACCTCGTCGCAAGGCACTTCCGATTCCGACACGCAGCAGGGCGCGCAGGTCACCGGCAACGTGATCGGCAACCTTCTCGGCACCGACGCCAAGGGCAAGTCCGACATCGGCAAGGCGCTGAACAACATGGCGCAAGCCGGACAGCAGATCGAGCAGCACGACAAGGCAACCGGCAACATCAACGGCGCGCCGGATGCACAGGACACGCAGCAAGCCATGAACGCCGCAGGCGGCCTACTCGGCGCGCTCGCGGGTTCGCTGGGCGGCGCGCATCGCCATGATCCGGTGGATTTCCATACGCTGGAAGCGTTGCTGCCCTCTTCGCTGTCCGGCATGCAGCGTGGCACGCCGCGCGGCGAGGCCGATCAGGCGATGGGCATCAAGGCCAGTTCTGCGGAAGTCGATTTCAACGGCGCGAACGACGCACATATCAATGTTTCGATCAAGGATGCGGCGGCGGTGTCTGGTCTTGCCGGCTTGGTGGAAATGGCCAATTCGCAGGAATCCGAACAAGGCGACAGCTACGAGAAGAACGAAACGATCAGCGGGCACAACGTGCATGAGAAGTGGGATGCGCAATCGAAACACGGCGAGTTGTCCTTGATCGTCGCCAAGCGCTACGGTGTGGACATCGTCGGCAACAACGTCGACATGGATGCGCTGAAAAGCGCGTTGTCGCAGATCGATCTCGGCAAATTGGAGTCGATGAAGGATGCCAATCCGAGTGCCCAATGAGTGAGAGCGACCGGTGCCATGAACGCACTTCGTCACGCCCTGCTCCTCGCAACGATGCTCGCGCTGGCCGCGTGCCAGCGCGCGCACACCGCGCCGCCGCTGCCGGCGATCGACTGGCGCACCAGCCCGCTCGATCTGAACCTGCGCGGCATGAACGGCAAGAGCTATCTGTTCCGTTGCCCGGCCGGAAAGCCCGCGCCGGAATCGGTGACCGGCAGCGGCGTGTACACGGATGCGTCTTCGATCTGCGCCGCCGCCGCGCACGCCGGCGCGATCGACTCGCAACGCGGCGGCGTGGTGATGATCCAGATCCTGCCCGGCCAGGACGACTACCGCAGCAGCACGCAAAACTTCATCCGCAGCGCCGAATACGCGCACGCCTGGGGCGGCAGCTTCGCTGTGTTGTCGACGACGGATTTCGACGCGGGAAGAAAACCCTGAAGCGTACCTCGCGCTTTCATCAAGGAGAAAACGTCATGCAAGGCTCGAAGATTCGATCGCATCGGCATGGTTTGACCATCATCGCGTGTCTGTTCGGCATCGCGGTCGCACAAAACACCTTGGCAGATTGCACGCCCGGTTACAAGGACAATCCCAATTTCAATTGCAATCCGCCCGCTTCGCCGGCGCTGCATGCCTTGTCATCGCCTCAGGCGAAATCCAACCTGCCGCCGAACACCAACGCGATTCAATTCACCTGCCCACCCGGGACGCAGCGCTATCAAGGCCATTGCGTCGCCGTGCCGCACAGACAGCGACAGTCCGATACGCGAACGCAGCACTCAAGTAGCGCGAGCGAGCACGGAATCATCTTCGTCGGTGGCAAGTCGTCGCTGAATCCGCAGCCGATTCCGCCGGGTCATGCGATGAAAAGGCTGCCCCGCCCTGGCTCGCCGGTCGAACAACCGTTCGGGCATTGATCTGCATCACTACCGGAGAAACCCTATGCAATCGAACTACACAAGACTGCTTGCCGGCCTGTGCACGCTGGTCGCAGCAATGGTCGTCGCGGAATCGGCGTGCGCAGCCGACGCATGCGATCCAGTCTATGAGGCCACCATCAAGGCATTGCAAACACCGAACCACGCCTATCTCACGATGATCCACAGCGACGGCGAAATGGCCAACAGCAACACCTTCAAGCGGCTCACCGGGAAGGCGATGTACGCAAGCAAAACCGAAACCAGCGAGACGATCTTCGATGGCAAGACCGCATACCTGCTGTACCACGGCAAATGGATGCGCAGCCCGATGCAACCGAAGGATGTGCTGAATGATGCCCAGGAGAAAGCTAAAGCGCACGCGGCGACTTGCACGCTCGTCGGCGCTCAATCAATCGATGGCCAAGCAGCGACCCTCTACAAAGTTCACAACAGGGAAACGGACACCGACGAACAAGTATGGGTTTCGAATTCCAGCGGATTACCGGTGCACGTCAAGTCAATGGATGCTAGCGGCAATGGCGACGAGATGCGTTACGAATACACCAATGTGCACGCTCCGGCTGGCGTGCAGTGAATGAGAAACATCCTGTCCTGCAACTGGAAACTCGCTTTATCCCGGCAACCTTCGGCGCATCCCGGTTGCCCGAATAGTTCGGGCACGGCCTGACGTTCAATGGTGCCGATTGGGTGGCTGGATCGACAGCGGCTGCGACGAGTAGTTCGCCCTCGCACGCGGATGCCGAAGCCTGAGGCACTCAATTGTCATCCGGTGCAATGCAGGATGAAAAATCCCGCTGAAACTATTCGAGAACGGAGATTGCAGCAAGGCCGATAGAGAGATTTGCGGGCTGCGCTCGCAACACGGTGACCACTCGAACGAGGCGAACGACTCAGGCTTCGGCGGTCGCCGGCGACCCGCGCGACGCGACGCGCTCCAGCGTGCCGATCGAATGTCCCTGCTCGCCGAGGTATTCCAGCCAGCGGTTGAGGAAGGAATTCATTCGCAGCCGGTGCTGCAACACGTTGCGTCCTGGCGCGAACGGTCCTAGCACCTGCCACAGCTCGCGGCCGGGTTCGCAATGCAGCGCTTCGGTCGTATGCGCGTCCAGATACATGCGCAATTGCGCGGATGGCGCGGGCTTGCCGGTGGATTTGTCCAGCAGGTCGTAAGTCAAACTCAACTCGAGCGTGTAGGGATGGCGTTCCCGGATCGTGAGGCGCAAATCCAGCCCGTCGCCGACCGAGGAAACGTATTCGCCCACCGGCAACCGCTGCGGCGCAAACAGGCGGATCAGGCGCTGATGGTTTTCCGCATACAAACCCATCAGCCAGGAAAAACGGCCGGGCAGCAGCGCCGTCGCGCGCGAGCTGCGATGGAAGAATTTCTTGCGTACAAACGTGACTGGCATGGGCCGATCTTAGCGTGCGAATCCGATTTGGCGAGTCTTGTTTTTTCGCGCAAAAGGGTTCAACGTAGGGGCTCTCGAGGCGGGAAAGTTCCCGCGCCTTTTGTTGCGACGGTATCGCGGGAAGAGGCGCGCTCCTACAACGAAACGAAAGTCTCCAGCGCGCAGCACCGTCTTCGGCAACGAGCGAAACCCAAAAGCGATCTCGCGAGCAGACGCAAGACACCCCTCACCCGCTCGATCGCTTGATCCTTGTGTGGTGTGATCGAGCACGCCCTCCCTCAAACAGGAGAGGGAACAGCTAGAACATGTGCCGCTCGATGCCCAGATGCGCGAGGATCTTGCTCGCGATCTCCTCGATCGATGTGGAGGTCGTGTTGAGCGAGGGCAAGTGTTCGCGGCGGAACAACTGATCCGCCAGCGCGAGTTCGCGCTTGCACTGTTCGAGCTTCGCGTAACTGCTGCCGGGGCGGCGCGCTTCGCGCACCTGCGCAAGACGATTCGCATCGATGGTCAAGCCATACAGCCGATCGCGGCAAGCTTTCAGCCGCGCCGGCAACGCGTCACGCTCGAGGTCCTCTTCCGTCAAAGGGTAGTTTGCCGCCTTGATGCCGTAGTGCAGCGCCATGTATAGGCAGGTCGGCGTCTTGCCGACACGCGACACGCCGACCAACACCACGTCGGCCTCGCGATAATTCGGATCGATGCCGTCGTCGTGCGCCAGCGCGTAATTGGTGGCGTTGATGCGCGCCTCGTACTGCGCGAAATCCACCATGCCGTGCGCGCGATTGATGGCGCCCGAGCGCCGTGTGCCCAGTTCCAGTTCCAGCGTGCCGATAAAGGGCGCCAGCACGTCGATCATCAGCGCGCCGCTCTCGGCGATGATCTCGCACAACCGGCTGTCGACCACCGTATTGACCACGATCGGCCGCTCGCCGTTTTGCGCATACGCCATCTTGATGCGCAGCGCCGCGGCCTCGGCCTTCTCCTTGTTGTCCACGAAGGCGATGCGGTGGCCGTCGAACTGCACGCCCTCGAACTGCGCCAGAATCGAATTGCCGATCGTCTCCGCGGTGATGCCGGTGGAGTCGGAAACGAAGAAGACGGTCTTGCGCTCGCTCATGCTCAACCTACCTCGGATGAACGACCAGTTTAGCCGAGCTTGTCTCCCCTGCCCGCGCCCGCGAAAATAAGCAGCTTTGCGGGTTTCAGCCCATCAGATCACAAGGAGAAAGCCGTGACCGAACTCGTCCTGTGGCTGGACAAACTTGGCATGAAGGATCTTGCCAAGGTCGGCGGCAAAAACGCCTCGCTGGGCGAGATGATCGGCAATCTCTCGGAACTTGGCGTTTCGGTGCCAGGCGGATTCGCCACCACCGCCGATGCGTACAAGCAGCATCTGCACGACACGGGGCTCGACAAACGCATCGCGGCACGCATGAAAGACCTCGATGTGGAGAACGTGGACGCGCTCGCCGCAGCCGGCAAGGAAATTCGCGGCTGGATCGCGGACGAACCGCTGCCGAAGAATCTGGAAGACGCGATTCGTGATGCTTACAAACAGCTTTGCGAAAAAGCGGGCTCCCAAAATATTGCCGTTGCCGTTCGCTCCTCAGCCACGGCCGAGGATCTGCCCGACGCCAGCTTCGCCGGCCAGCAGGAAACTTTCTTGAACGTCTGCGGCATCGACGACGTGCTGCACAAGGTGAAGGAAGTTTTTGCCTCGCTCTACAACGATCGCGCGATCGCTTACCGCGTGCACCACGGTTTCGCGCACGAGGATGTGTTCTTGTCCGCCGGCGTGCAGTTGATGGTGCGCTCGGATGTCGGCGCGTCCGGCGTGCTGTTCACGCTGGACACCGAATCCGGCTTCCGTGACGTCGTCTTTATCACCGGCAGCTATGGTCTCGGCGAAATGGTGGTGCAAGGCGCGGTGAACCCCGACGAGTTCTACGTCTACAAGCCGACACTGAGAGCGGGCAAGCAGGCGATCCTGCGCCGCCAACTCGGCGCCAAACAGCAGCGCATGGTGTATTCGCAACAAGCGAACGAGCGCGTGCGCATTGAGGAAACACCGGCCGAGTTGCGCAATCGCTTCTGCATCAGCGACGAAGAAGTCGCGGCCCTGGCGAAGCAGGCGCTGACGATCGAAAAACATTACCAGCGCCCGATGGACATCGAGTGGGCCAAGGACGGCACCACCGGCAAGCTCTACATCGTGCAGGCGCGCCCGGAAACGGTGAAGTCGCGCGCCAAGGCGACCACGCTGGAACGCTACGCGCTGAACGAACGCGGCAAGGTGCTCTGCGAAGGCCGCGCGATCGGCCAGAAGATCGGCTCAGGTCAAGCGCGCGTGATCAAGTCGCTCGATCGCATGAACGAATTCAAGGAGGGCGACGTGCTGATCGCAGACATGACCGATCCCGATTGGGAACCGATCATGAAACGTGCGGCGGCGATCGTCACCAATCGCGGCGGTCGTACCTGTCACGCCGCGATCATCGCGCGCGAGCTGGGCGTGCCGGCGGTGGTCGGCACCGGCAATGCGCTGCAGGCAATCCCCGATGGCGCGGAAGTCACCGTGTCCTGCGCCGAAGGCGATACCGGCTACATCTACGAAGGCAAGCTGTCATTCGACAAGACTTCGGCAGACTTGGGCGACATGCCGCCCGCGCCGCTGAAGATCATGATGAATGTCGCCAACCCGGAGCGCGCGTTCGACTTTGGACAATTGCCGAATGCGGGCATCGGCCTCGCGCGGCTGGAAATGATCATCGCCAGCCATATCGGCGTGCATCCGAAGGCGCTGCTCGAATACGACAAACAGAATGCCGAGACGAAAAAGAAGATCGACGAGCGCATTGCGGGCTATGCCGATCCGGTGTCGTTCTACGTGAACCGGCTGGCCGAAGGCATCGCCACTATCGCGGCGTCGGTGAATCCCAAACCCGTGATCGTGCGCCTCTCCGATTTCAAATCCAACGAATACGCCAACCTGATTGGCGGCGGGAAATATGAGCCGCACGAAGAAAATCCGATGCTGGGTTTCCGCGGCGCGTCGCGTTACGTGGACGACAGTTTCGCTGAAGCATTCGGTCTCGAATGCAAGGCGGTGAAGAAGGTGCGCGAGCAGATGGGCCTGGACAACGTCTGGGTGATGATCCCGTTCGTGCGCACGCTGGAAGAGGGACGCAAGGTCGTGGAAGTGCTGAAGACCAATGGTCTGGAACAAGGCGCGCGCAGCGGCGATGCGAAACCGCTGAAGATCATCATGATGTGCGAGCTGCCATCCAATGCACTGCTGGCCGAAGAATTCCTGGAAATCTTCGACGGCTTCTCGATCGGCTCCAACGATCTGACGCAATTGACGCTGGGCCTGGACCGCGACAGCGGTGTGATCGCGCATCTGTTCGACGAACGCAACGCCGCGGTGAAGAAACTGCTATCGATGGCGATCAAGACCGCGCGCGCCAAGAACAAGTACGTCGGCATTTGCGGACAGGGACCGAGCGATCATCCGGATCTGGCCGAATGGCTGATGGAGCAAGGGATCGAATCGGTGTCGTTGAATCCAGACACCGTAGTCGATACGTGGCTGCGACTGGCGAAGAAGAAAGCGGCGTGAATGATGCGGTCGATCGCCTAGGCCCGGTGCGCGTGTGCGGCACCATCGCGCTGATCGGTATTGCGATATTTGCCATTACCTGCACCGTTGTGCAATTTCTGCGTCCCGACTACAACTGGCTCGGGATGCCGCTGAGCTTCTACGTGATTGGCCCGTACGGCGGCACGGTCGAGGCGAGTTATTTCGCGCTGGCGCCCGGATTGATCGCGCTGGGCGCAGGCTGGTATCTCGCGCTGGCTCGTCCTGCACGCAGCGCGGCGCCGTTGTTGCTGTTCGTGGTTTCTGCGATCGCGCTGTGCCTCACCGCGATCGAAATCACCGACGTGCCCGGGCGGCCGCAGACCCTGCACGGACTGATCCACGTGCTCGCCGCGCTGACGACTTTCGTCTGCGTCACCGTTGCAATGCTCTTGCAGTCGTGGCGCATGCGAGCCGATCCGCGCTGGCGCGCGCACTTCCGCTCCGCCTTCGCGCTCGCCGCCATCGCTTTTGTCGCGTTGTGGACTTACGCACTGATCCGCCACATCCCGCGTGGCCTGGGCGAAAAAACCGTGATTGTGCTGATCCTCGCGTGGCTGTGGCGCGCGGCGTGGTGGCTGATGCGCGGCGATCGCGCCCTGCCCGGCTGATTCCCTTTGCGTTTGCGCTTGCGCCGGCGCCTTTGCGGCGCCGAACTCGCCGACGTGTCGCAATGTTTCGGCAAGGCGCTGCGCTGATAAGCTCCGTGCATGAGCACAGCCTCGCTGCTCTGGGGAATGCTGTTCAGCGCCGTCGGCGTAGGTTTCTTCGTCTATGGCAAACGTCAGCAGATGTTCGTGCCGCTGATCTGCGGACTTGGATTGATGGTGTACCCCTGGTTCGTCGCCAGCGCGGTGTGGCTGGTCGTGATTGGCGTCGCGCTGATGGCGGTTCCTTGGTTCCTGCGCTTCTGAAAGCATTTTCCGCTCGAACGCGTGCCTTACGCGCGCTTCATCGGACGCGCACGCGCTTAGTGCTTGCATGCCTCATCGCACCCGCATCCTGGGCGCGAATGTTTCAGCAACACAGCAGCACGCACATGGATATCAGAGACGTGATGACCTCGGATCCCAAATGCTATCCGCGCAACGGCACGCTGGATCAGATCGCTCAAATAAAGTGACACCCTTGACCGACTTCCGCCAGAGCCCCTCGCGCACTACATTGGCGAGATGGCCGGGTTCCCCTCCCTCTCCGACATCCGCGCCGCGCGCGAAAAGCTCGGCGACCGCGTGCGTGAAACGCCCGTGTGGAACTGGCGCGGTGGTGCGATCGCACAGGCCGCGGGCACCGACACGCAAGTCTTTCTGAAACTGGAGCTGTTCCAGTACACCGGCACCTTCAAGGCGCGCGGTGCGCTGTTGAACGCGATGGCGCTGTCGGACGAACAGAAGCGCAACGGCGTCACCGCGGTGAGCGCAGGCAATCACGCGATCGCGGTGGCGTTCGCCGCGCGCAGCATCGGCACGACCGCGAAAGTGGTGATGCCTAAAACCGCCAACCCCGTGCGCAGTGCGCTCTGCCGCACCTTTGGTGCGCAGATCGTGCTAGTGGACGACGTGCACCAGGCCTTCGAAACGGTCAAGCGCATCGAATCGCAGGAAGGCCGCACCTTCATCCATCCGTTCGAAGGCGAGTTGACTGTGCTCGGCACATCCACGGTCGGGTACGAGTTGTGCAATCAAGTCGTTCGGCTCGACGCCGTAATCGTGCCGATCGGGGGCGGCGGCCTGATCGCCGGCATTGCCAGCGCGGTGAAGCAGATGCAGCCGAATTGCAAGGTGTACGGCGTGGAACCACTGGGCGCCGACAGCATGTCGCGCAGCTTCGCCGCGGGGACGCCGCAATCGATCGAAAGGGTGAACACCATCGCTGACAGCCTCGGCGCGCCCTACGCCCTGCCCTACAGCTTCGACATCGCGCGCAAGTTCGTGGACGAGATCGTGCTGATCAGCGATGAGCAAATGCAACGCGCGATGGGTCTGCTTTTTGCTGACATGAAACTCGCCGTGGAACCGGCCGGCGCCGCCGCGACCGCCGCGCTGTGCGGCCCACTGCGCGAGAGACTGCAAGGCAAACGCGTCGGCGTGATCATGTGTGGATCGAATATCGATCTCGCGACCTTTGCGAAGCAGGCGATTGCGTATCGGCCGCAAACAAGTTGATCCAGAATACCTATCGGTACGATGGTCTCAACGGACGGGCGATCATCCAGCGAGAAGCTGGATATCCTTGAGGCGAGACTCCCGTAATTGAAGCCGCTGTAAAGCGCGAACACGCTTGTGTCAGTCCACTCGCAATTCGGGCTTTGGGTTACGGCCTCTTGTAAACCACACCACCCTTCATCACGAATGGCACGTGTTCGATCGCGGTGATGTCCTGCGTCGGGTCGCCCTGCGCGGCGATGATGTCGGCGTCGAGGCCTGCGCGTAACTGACCGAAATGATCCGACTGACGCAGGATCTTCGCGTCCACCGCGGTGGCGGCAAGCAATGCCTGCGCGGGGCGCATGCCATCCTTCACCATCCACTCGATTTCCTTGTAGTTCTCGCCGTGCTTGAATACGCCGACATCGCTGCCGCAGCCGATGGTGACGCCAGCCTGCATCGCGAGCTTGAACGCATTTTGCGAGGCGCGCATTTCTTCGTTGGGCGGGTCACCGGGTTTCCAATGGTCGAAATATTCTGCGTACGCGACCACGGCTTCCAGCGTCGGCAGATACGCGACGTGGTGCTTGGCCATCATCTCGAATACTTCCCTCGTTCCATTGAAGCCGTGCTCGATGGTGTCGACGCCCGCGAGGATCGAGCGGCGCATGCCTTCCGGCGTGGTCGAGTGCACCGACACCGGCAAACCCAATGAATGCGCGGCTTCCACGCCCGCGTTCAATTCTTCTTGTGTGAAGGTCGGCACCGATCCGTGCGATTTTCCGCAGTGGTAATCGGCGTAGATCTTAATCCAGTCCGCGCCGTGGCCGGCCTGGTCGCGCACCGCGGCGATCATTTCCGGCACGCCCGCGACGGGAATGCCGCCTTGCGGAATCGTCATGTCATCGCGAAAACCCATCGGGCCGGGTCCGTAGCAATCCTTCGCGACCGTCGCGCGCGTGGCGACGAATAGATGCGGACCGGGAATCAGGCCATCGTCGATCGCTTTCTGCACCTGCACGTCGGCATAACCCGCACCCTCGGTGCCGAGATCGCGCAACGCGGTGAAACCGGCCATCAGCGTGTCGCGCACGTGGTTGACCGCCTCGATGGTGCGGTACGGCAGCGGCTCCTTCAGCACCTGATCGTTCCACAGCGTCTCGTTGTACGGATGCAGGAAGATGTGCGAATGCGCGTCGATCAGTCCGGGCATCAGCGTGGTGCCGGGCAGATCGATCTCCTGCGCATCCGCGGGCGCGTGGATCTGGTCGGCCGGACCGACCTGCGCAATCTTGTCGCCCCGTACCAGCACCGCCCAGCCTGCGTGCGTCTGTTCATCGCGTGCATCGAACACGCGATCGGCTTTCAATAGATACGTGGTGATCGGCATGGCCGGCTCGACCGGGAACGCGGCGCTGGAAAGCGTTGCGCCGACAAATAAAGTGGCCAGCGCGCGCTGAAATATCGGCATCGGCATCGTCACCCCTCTTCCATTCTCTCACGAGCATACACTCGTGCACGCCCGCGCCGTGTCTGAAGCGGGTGCTGCGTTCGCCGCCATCGCTCCCCTTTAGGTCAGAATTGAAGCCAGCTCCTGCTCGTCGAAGCCTGCGGCACGGCGCGCGTCCAGGTTGAACGGACCGCGCAGGCCGCCAGCGACGCGCTCGCGCAATAATTTCTGGAATGTTTCGCGCGGGTCGAGCTGCTCACGTTCGCAGCACCAACGGAACCAGCGCGAGCCCGCTGCGACGTGCGCGACTTCCTCGCGCAGGATGATTTCCAAGATATTCGCGGTCGCGTCATCGTCCACGCTGCGCAGGCGCGCGATCATGCCGGGCGTGACGTCCAGCCCGCGCGCTTCCAGCACGCGCGGCACCAGCGCCATCCGCGCCAGGCAGGAGTCAGAAGTCTTTACGGCCATTTCCCAGAGACCGTTGTGCGCATCGAAATCACCGTAAGCATGACCGAACTTTTCCAGCCGCTCTGCAAGCATCCCGAAATGGCGCGCCTCGTCCGCGGCGACGTTCGCCCAGTCGCGGTAGTACTCCTCCGGCATCCCGGAGAATCGCAGCACCGCGTCCCAAGCCAGATTGATCGCGTTGAATTCGATATGCGCGACCGCGTGTATCAACGCGGCGCGGCCTTCGACGCTACCGAGCCCGCGCTGTGGCACGTCACGCGGCGGCACCAGATTCGGTCTCTCTGGCCGACCGGGCGTGTCTAAGGCGAGCGGCAACGTATCGGCGCCGGGCACACGCAGCCATCCGTCGAACAACGCAGCGAGAGTCTGTACGGTCAACTCGCACTTGCGGTGCGGATCGGTGCAGACGAAACACTCTCTCGCCGCTTCGCGCAGGTCTTGCGTCTTGAGCATAGCGTTCACGCCATCCGTGAAATATCCGGAGGCGGTGTCACCACGCCGCCGGCGATCGCGCCGGTCAGAGGGGGCGGTCGGTAAACGGCGACCTCGCGCCAACGCTGCCAGACACTTTCATCGATCGTTTCGTTCACGCCTCCGCCGATGGTGCGATTGAACGGCTGCTTGAAGAGCTCGTAGAGGCCGTACATGAACTGCGCGTAGGAATTGTTGGGCGTGCCGAGTTCCGCGTCCGGCAATGGTACGAACGGCGCGACGAAAGCGAGCCCGGCGTCCGCCGCCTTCCGCTGCATCCACGCCAGCGGCAGATCGGGCAGCGGATCGGGCCTGCGGCCCGCGCCATCGGTTTCCTCGCCACCGCCCACGTCGGAATGACAACCGATGAACCAGCGCTGCTCCACGTCGATCTGCGAGGGCTTCTTTGAAGTCGGCGATTCGCCCGGCGCCAGATTCTGCGGCAGGCGCGTCCATTTGGTCGGCGCAAAATCGGCGCGATGCTCGTCCAGCGCCAGTGCTTGGTAGGCGTAGCGTACGCTGGAACTCAATTCAGTATCGTGGAAGCGATAGCGGCTGCGCGCGAACGGAAACCACGACGCGACGTCCGGAATGCCCAGCGCGCCGACCGTATCCCACACGCCGATGAAGTGGATCAGGATTTCGCGTGAATGCTGCGCGCGATACGCAATTGCCTGCGGATCGTCCGGCTTGATGTCGTTGCGGTAGAAATCGTAGGCGTCGTCGACTGCGCCTTGCGTCACTTCGCCCTTCGCGTCGGGCTTCAGCAAACCGCATTTGCGGATCAGGCCGGCGGCACTGCGCGCGCTGTAGGCCCCGCGGCTGAAGCCGAACAGGAAAACTTCGTCGCCATCGTTCCAGTTCTGGCACAACCAACGGTAACCCTGCTCGATGCTGGCCGACAGCCCCAGCCCGAAGGCGCCGCCTAAAAGGTGCGTGATGCCCGGCTTGACGCCCACGCCCTCAATGTATTGCGTAATCTGCGTGATGCCGGCGTCATCCACGGGCGCGATCAGTTTCCACAGGCGTTCGACGTTGGTGTGTGTCTGCACCTTGTTCCAGGTACCGTCGAACAGCACGATCAGTCGGCGCGGCATGGTGTTTATCAACGCATGAATTCGATGTCATGCATTGTCGCGCGCCGCCTGCTCAGCCGGCGAGACGCCAATCTCGCTCGCAATGAAAAACCTTCGTATAAGCGTAGCGAGCGAAGGCAGGTTGAGCGTCGCCGGAGCACAGGTCGAAATTTCTGCGCTTTCGCGATGCCTTGAATGGCATCGCGTGCGGAAATTTCGGGTGAGGCATGGATGCCGATCGGAGAACGCGCCAAGGACGGCTGCTTGCGCGAAGCAGCTTCTGAGCGCAAGCTGCCGAGCGCAGTAGCTTATACGGAGGTTTTCGACTAGTCCCGCACTTGCGCTTGCAGATACGGCGTCAATCCGAGCTGACCGATCAGGCTGAGCTGGGTTTCCAGCCAGTCGATATGTTCCTCTTCGGACTTCATGATCGAACAAAAAATTTCGCGGCTGACGAAATCGCCGATCTGTTCGCAATGCGCGATCGCGGCTTTCAGGTCCGGCAGGGCTTCGCGCTCCAGCGCGAGATCGCATTCGATCGCCTCTTTCGGGCCTTCGCCGATTTTCAGCTTGTTGAGTTTTTGCAGATTCGGCAGGCCTTCGAGGAAAAGAATGCGCTCGATCAGGCGATCGGCGTGCTTCATCTCGTCGATCGATTCAGCGCGCTCATGCTCGGCAAGTTCCTTGTAGCCCCAGTTGACGTGCATGCGGTAATGCAGGAAATACTGGTTGATCGCGGTCAGCTCGTTGCAGAGCACGCGGTTGAGAAATTCGATGACCTTGGCATCGCCCTGCATGGTGATCTCCCTGCGAACTGCGCGATCGTGAAGTGCACACTATACCGCCGTGCTGCGGCTTCACATCATCGCAGAATGGGCTTTGACTCTTTGCCCCTTGCGTCAAGGGAGCGGAAACCCTGCGCGGCAAGGTTCGGGTTTGTGGAGGAATAAGACCGCTCGACGAATGAGAGCGGAACGCTTGCTTGGAGTTGTCGTCAAGCGGCCAGCGGCATCATCGCGCCGGCGTTTTCGGCACGCGCCTGCTCCAGCAGCAGGCGAGCCTCGACTTCACAGCAGCCGCAGCAGTTGCCGCAGCCGGTACGCGCCTGCAATTGCTCGAATGACTCCACGCCTGCGTCCGTGGCGCTGCGGATGTCGTGATCGGTGACGGCGTTACAGATGCAGACGTACATGCTGGGCTCTCGGTTCGGCGAACCCATTTCAATGCAAATGCGAATGATTGTCAACTAGATTCGTCGCGGCGTTCAGGCACTTCGCCTGTGGGCCTTCGCCTCGTCCGACCGCACCAGTTCAATCTGCTCGAAATAACCTGGATCTACGCCGGTAACGTATTGACCTGAAAAGCATGAGTCATCGAAGTGCTTCAGTGATTCGTTACCCTCGGCCACGGCCTCGCGCAAGTCTTCCAAGTCCTGATAGATCAGCCAGTCGGCGCCGATGTACTGGCGAATTTCCTCGACGCTGCGGCCATGCGCGATCAGTTCGTTGGCCGCCGGCATGTCGATGCCGTACACGTTGGGATAGCGCACCGGAGGCGCGGCCGAGGCGAAATACACCTTGTTGGCGCCGGCCTCGCGCGCCATCTGGACGATCTGCTTGGACGTGGTGCCGCGTACGATCGAGTCGTCCACCAGCAGCACGTTCTTGCCGCGGAACTCCAGCGGGATGGGATTCAACTTGCGCCGCACCGAACGCGCGCGCTCGCCCTGTCCCGGCATGATGAAGGTGCGGCCGATGTAACGGTTCTTGACGAACCCCTCGCGGAACGGCACACCGATCGCGGCCGCGAGCGTCGAGCCCGCGGTGCGCGAGGTGTCCGGGATCGGGATCACCGCGTCGATGTCATGGTCGGGCCACTCGCGCAGGATCTTCGCCGCGAGTTTCTCGCCCATGCGCAGCCGCGCCTTGTACACCGACACGTCCTCGATCATCGAATCCGGACGCGCCAGATAGACGTATTCAAAGATGCACGGCGCGTGCACCGCGCCCTCGGCGCAGCGGCGCGAATGGATGTTGCCGTCGAAATCGATGAAGACTGCTTCGCCCGGCGCGATGTCGCGCAGGCGCTTGAAACCGAGGATGTCGAACGCGACCGATTCCGATGCGACCGCGACCTCCTTGCCGCTCGGCGTCATGCGCTCGCCTAGCACCAGCGGACGAATGCCGTGCGGATCGCGGAACGCCAGCAGGCCGTAATCGAGAATCAGCGCGATGCAGGCGTAGCCGCCTTTCGCTCGCGCGTGCACGCCCGCCACGGCCTTGAAAAGATGATCCGGCGTCAACTGGTGGCGCTCCTGGATCTGTAATTCGTGCGCGAGGATATTCAGCAACACCTCCGAATCGGAATCGGTGTTGATGTGACGGCGATCGTCCTCGAACATCTCGCGCCGCAGTGCCTCGGTGTTGATCAAATTGCCGTTGTGCGCGAAAGCGATGCCGTAGGGCGAATTGACGTAGAACGGCTGTGCTTCCTCGGAAGATTCCGCCCCGGCGGTGGGATAGCGACAGTGGCCGATACCGGCGTGGCCGCGCAGGTCGCGCATGTCCTGCGCGCTGAACACGTCGCGCACCAGGCCCGGCCCGCGGTGCAGCCGCAGGCGGCTGCCGTCCACCGTGGCAATGCCCGCGGCGTCCTGTCCGCGATGCTGCAGGACGGTCAGGCCGTCATACAGCGCGGTCGCGACTTCGGTTCTGCCGACAATACCGATGATGCCGCACACGTTGCGATTCTCGCCTCTAGTTGCAAGCAGCCGTCATGGCGCGCTTTGGTCGGCATCCTGCCTTCTAGGAAGGCGGTTCGACGTGCCACTACGACATGTCGAAAACGCCTCATTTCGACCAGTGACTCTTTACAGCGATCCTATTGTCCCACACCGCCCTCTTCGTGATGATGATCGCGTTTCGCTTCGCTTGCACTCGAAGACGATGCGGGCAACACGTTGCCGGGCAATTCCAGTCGCGGCACGGATATGGGGACGTGGGGCAATTCCGGCAAGGCCTTGGCGCCCGTCTGCACGTATTGCGCCGCGTCTTCCGGCAGGTGCTGCGACAGCCAGCCCGTACCCTGCGCGAACACCGGCAGCAATTGCGAACCACGCCACCATAGCTCGTGCGGCGCCGGCGTGAAGCTCAGCGCCCATACGCCAACCAGTACCAGCAATGCGCCGCGCACGAAGCCAAACAACAACCCGAGCAGGCGATCCCCTCCTGACATGCCAGCGCCGCGGATCAATTTCCGCAATAGCCAGCCGACCAACGACCCCGCCGCGATCACCGCCAGGAAGCACGTCAGGTAACCCGCCACGATGCGCGCGGCCGGCTGATGCAACCATTGGCCGTACCACATCGCGACTTCATCGCCTAACATCCACGCGACCCAGAACGCCGCGATCCAGCACGTCAAGGAAAGCACTTCCGCGACGAATCCGCGCATCAGCCCGAACAACACGGAGATCGCGAGGACGGCAAGAATGACGATGTCGGCAGGGTTCATTTTGGGCAAGCTATCGCGCCCGGCATGCCGCGCGCCGGCAACACGCATCCTGTCTTCTCACTACGCTTTCCTGGGCACTTGTCGACCAAGTGAGTGCCGGGCATCGTCATGACTGCGTAACTATGATCCCGGTCATCTTCATCTTCACCGCGATCTGCGCTTTCAATTCTTCCGCGCGCGCGCGTTGATTCACCGGGCCGGCGCGCACGCGATAGAGCTTGCCGTTGCCATTTGGCGCGCTGTCCACGTAACCATCAAAGCCCAGCTCGCGCAGACGGTCGCGCAACTTGTTCGCATCCGCTTCATTGCCGAACGCGCCGAGCTGCACGGCCCATCCGCCGGCCTTGTCGGCGGGAACCGCGTTCGCCGGTGCATCGCTGGTTTGATTTCCGACATTCGCCATCAGCGCGGCCGGAACTTTCGGTAGTGCGCTCTTCAGCTTCAAGCGCGCGGCTTCGGCCGCAGCGCGGTCGGCAAATGGCCCGACCACCACACGTGTCGCGGGCTTGCCGTTATAAACGGTGCTCTCGCCGTGTGCGGAATATCCCTGCTTGGTCACCGCTGCGATCAGCTTCTCGGCGTTGGCGTGTTCGCCGTAGATGCCGAGGTTCAATGCGTACGACCCGTTCGCTGCGGTCCCTGGCGCATCCGGAGCTGCCGGCACAGCGGCCGTGGGCATCGTCGGCGGCGGCGTCACTTTCGCGATTTGAAGCGGTGCGCTCTGCTGTGTCGGCTTCGCGGTGGCACTCGCCGCCGGCGCAGGCTGCGAGGGTGCCACGGCTACGTCCAGCGGCGATGACGCGGGCTTGCCCGCATCCGCATTCACCGTCGTCACGCGATCGGGATCATTGGCGTTCGCGCTGGCGCTGTCCGGGCCGACGCTCAATGTTTTCGTCTGCAACTGCGCATCCGGCTGATCCGGAATTTTCAGGCTGACGGTTTGATCGCCGGTAACCTTGTGCGTCGTGCTGGAAAAAAACATTGGCACGAAGATGATCGCGAGCGCAACGAGCACGGCTGCGCCCAGCAGACGGGTTTTCAGGGCGGGTTCCATTGATGTGATCCCAGGCGAGCGGCGGCGCGTCCGATTATACCGACGTGTTATCGCCGCGCGTCATGCATGCACATCGCAGGCACGCATTACCGCCGCGACTACGAAGAATGATCCGAACACGAGAATGCGATCGTTACTCCCTGCGTCACTGCGCGCAGTTCGCAATGCCGCGCCGACATCACGATGTTCGCTGATGTCGGCATCGGGCATGAGATCGCGTACACGGCGCGCCAGTTCCTCGACCGGCAAGCCGCGCGGTGATTCGCTCTCCAGTCCGGCCAGATGCCATTGTGCAATGCGCGAATGCAGTGCGCGCAGGATGCCTGCGACATCCTTGTCAGAGAGTGCACCGAAGACGGCGAGATTTTTTCCAGCGACCCGATTCGTATCCAGCCACCGCGCGAGTTCGCGTGCGGCCTGTGGGTTGTGTGCCACGTCCACGATCACCTGCGGCAAACAGGCAATCTGCTGCAAGCGGCCGGCGACTCGCGCTACGCGCACGCCATGCGCAATCGCCTCCGGATGCCAGCAGAGCGATTCGCGCAGCGCATGCAACGCAGCAATCGCCGCGGCGGCATTGGCGATCTGCGCAGGCGCGCTCAGCACGGGCATGGGCAAATGCAATTGCGTGCCGCCGCTGCGCCAGGTCCAGCCATCGTTTTCGACCTGTGCCGCGTAATCACGGCCATGTCGCATTAAGCGTGCGCCGATGCGCAGTGCGTTTTCGATCAAGCTGTGTGGCGGATCGCTTTCACCGATGATTGCGGGTTTGCCGGCGCGGAAGATGCCAGCTTTTTCGCGCCCGATACTTTCGCGATCGTTGCCCAGCCATTCCATGTGATCCAGATCGACCGTCGTCACGATCGCCGCATCGGCATCGATGAGGTTCACCGCATCCAGCCGTCCGCCCAAGCCCACTTCCAGCAACGCGACATCCAGATTCGCGCGCGAGAAGATGTCGAATGCGGCCAGCGTGCCGAATTCGAAATAAGTGAGCGGAATGGCATCCACACGATCGGCGCCGCGCGCGGTCTCGATGCGCTCGAAAGCGGCAATCAGCGCTTCGTCCGCCGCTTCCTCGTCGTTGATCCGCACGCGTTCGTTGTAACGCAGGATGTGAGGCGAGGTGTACGCGCCCACATGCATGCCACCGGCGCGCAGCATCGCTTGCAGGAACGCGACCGTCGAGCCCTTGCCGTTGGTGCCGCCGACCGTGATCACCGTGCGCGCGATCCGCGGCGCACCCATTCGCCGCCACACCTCGCGCACACGGTCCAACCCGAGATCGATCCCGCGCGCGTGCACGCGCTGCTGATAATCCAGCCAATCGACCAACATCGAGAAGGTGGGCGGCATTGCTGCAAAGGCTCCGGGGGCGCGCAGTTTCGCAGAGATTTCGTATCCTTGCGGTATCGGAGATTCGCGGGCGCCGCAAGCGTCATCGCGCATGCAGACACCGCGCCGACTGCAGGCTGTGCAAGCCATGGGAAACAAACGGCGTGCACACCGAATCGCTCGCCGGCGAGAAGATCAGCGACCATCGCCGCCGCTTGAGCGGAGACTTGCTTCGATGCCGCTGAGCTGGAACGAAAATCACGCGTTGCTTTTTTCGCGCGAATGAGTGGATGAGGCACCGGAAGGTGCCGAAGCTCAACCCTTCCTCAACGACTTTTCGACATGTTCCGCGTCAGCGCCGCCCGTCGCGTCAATTTCGAAAAGAAGGTCAAGAAGATCAGCAGCAGAATGCGCTACATCAACCTTTGACTCGGTCGGAGCAAACGCAAAAGACACTCAATTCCCGCTTGTGCGGGATAACCAGCGAACATCAGCTCTCAAGCCGCTTTCGGCTGCTTCATCAGGATCGCCAGCAAGTCGGCGACGGTGTCGCGCATCTGGCGGCGGTCGACGATCATGTCCAGCGCGCCGTGTTCGAGCAGGAATTCGGAACGCTGGAAACCTTCCGGCAGGGTTTCGCGTACGGTCTGTTCGATCACGCGCGGCCCGGCGAAGCCGATCAGCGCTTTCGGTTCGCCAATGTTGATGTCGCCCAGCAAGCCGAGGCTGGCCGATACGCCGCCGGTGGTGGGATTGGTCAGCACGCTGACGTAGGGGAAACCCCCTTCACGCAGGCGCGCCAGCGCGGCGGAGGTCTTGGCCATCTGCATCAAAGAGAGCAGGCCTTCCTGCATGCGCGCGCCGCCGGTGGCGGAAAAACACACCAGCGGCACCTTTTCGGCCAGCGCGAGTTCCGCCGCACGCGTGAACTTCTCCCCCACCACCGAGCCCATCGAGCCGCCCATGAATGCGAACTCGAACGCGCACGCGGCGAGCGGTATGGACTTCAACGTGCCGCGCACTGAAATCAGCGCGTCCTTCTCCCCGCTAGCCTTCTGCGCAGCGGCGATGCGGTCCCGGTATTTCTTCGAGTCCTTGAACTTCAGCGCATCAACCGGCTGCATATTCTCGTCGAGTTCGGTGACGCTGTTCTCATCGAGAAACGAAGCCAGGCGCGCGCGCGCGCCGATCGCGTGATGATGGCCGCATTTGGGGCACACCATCAGGTTGCGCTCCAGCTCGGGCTTGTACAGCACCGCGCCGCAGCCCACGCATTTTTCCCACACGCCTTCCGGTACCTTGCCCTTGCCGCCGGCATTGCCTTTGCCCCCGGAGTTCTCGGTGCGGATGCGCGGGGTCATCAGTTTCTGCAACCAGGTCATGGGCAGGAATAGAATGAAAGGAGATCAAAGGATACCGCAGCAGCGTGCGCTGCGTGCAGGTCCTTTCGCTGTATGGAGTACGCGCTACAGAACGGCGCGAATCGGCGCGAGAAATTCGCGGGCGCGGCGGCATGCCTCATCCGCACTCGCGCTACCTTCCAAATGCGACACCAGCGCCGACCCGATCACCACCGCATCGGCGAACGCACCGACGCGGTGTGCGCCGGCTGCATCCCTAATGCCGAAGCCCACTGCAACCGGCGTCTCGCACAATTTCTTCAATGCCTGCACGCGTGTTTCGACCTCATCGACCCGCAAGCGCGCCGCGCCGGTGATGCCGGCGAAGGAAACGTAATACAAATAACCTTCCGCTGCTGTGGCGATCTGCTGCAGCCGCGGATCCGAGGTGGTCGGCGCGGCCAACAGGATGCATTGCAAACCAGCATTGCGCAGCGGTTTTAACGAGGCGTCTTCCTCGATCGGACAATCCACAATCAGCACGCCGTCCACGCCGGCTTTGCTCGCTTCGCGTGCGAATTTTTCCAGCCCGAAAATTTCGATCGGATTGAGATAGCCCATCAATACGACCGGCGTGCGCGTATCGCGCTGACGGAAATCGCACACCCACTGCAAAACCTGCTCGGTGCCGATCCCTTTTGCCAAGGCGCGCTCGCTGGCGTGCTGAATCACAGGGCCATCCGCCATCGGATCGGAAAACGGCACACCCAGCTCGATCGCGTCCGCGCCGGCTTCGACGAGCGCGTGCATCACTGCGACCGTGGCTGACGGCAACGGATCGCCGGCGGTGACGAAAGGGATCAGCGCGGTGCGTTTTTTAGCACGCAAGGCCGCGAAGCATTTTTCGATACGCTGGCTCACAATTCGATGCTCTCGCGCGCCGCTATCGTGTGCACATCCTTGTCGCCGCGGCCCGACAGGTTGCACAGGATCAATTTGTCCTTCGGCAATCCACGCGCCACTTTGATCGCCTGCGCGACGGCGTGGCTGGATTCCAGCGCGGCGAGGATGCCTTCGGTTTTCGCCAGCAGATGGAATGCTTTCAGCGCCTCGTCATCGGTGACGCCGACGTATTCCGCGCGGCCGCTGTCTTTCAGGAACGCGTGTTCGGGGCCGACCCCGGGATAATCCAGGCCAGCCGACACCGAATGCGTCTCGGTGATCTGACCGTTGTCGTCGCACAACACGTAGGTGCGATTGCCGTGCAACACACCGGGACGGCCCGCTGCAAGCGACGCCGCGTGGTGTCCGCTGGCCAGGCCTTCGCCCGCCGCTTCGGCGCCGACCATGCGGACGTTCTGGTCATTCAGGAAGGCGTGGAACAGGCCAATCGCGTTGGAACCGCCGCCGACGCATGCGGTAATCACATCCGGCAAACGGCCGTACTCTTCCAGCATCTGCGCGCGCGCTTCGCGGCCGACCACGGCGTTGAAATCGCGCACCATCATCGGATACGGATGCGGCCCCGCCACCGTACCGATGATGTAGAAGGTGTCGTGCACGTTGGTGACCCAGTCGCGCAGCGCTTCGTTCAGGGCATCCTTCAACGTCTTCGAACCCGAAGTTACCGGCACCACTTCGGCGCCCAGCAGTTTCATGCGGTAGACATTGATCTTCTGTCGCTCGATATCGACCTCGCCCATGTAGACGACGCACCGCATGCCAAAACGCGCGCACACCGTGGCCGTGGCAACGCCGTGCTGGCCCGCGCCGGTTTCGGCGATGATGCGGCGCTTGCCCATCGCGCGAGCGACTAGCGCCTGCCCGACCGTGTTGTTGATCTTGTGCGCGCCGGTGTGATTCAAATCCTCGCGCTTCAGCAGGATCTGCGCGCCGCCGACGTGCTGCGACAAGCGCTGCGCGTGATAGATCGGCGACGGCCGGCCGACGTAATGCTTCAGGTCATGCTCGAACTCGGCGGTGAACACCGGATCGTTGCGCAATCTGACGTACGCCGCGGTCAACTCCTGCAGCGGCGCGATCAAGGTCTCGGCCACGAACACGCCGCCGTAATCGCCGAAGCGGCCGTGCTCGTCGGGAAACGCGTGATAGTCGATCTGTTTCATCGGGATTAAAGATTTTGCCGGGCGCGCTGTTTCAATTCTTCCACGAGTTCTGCCGTGAACGGGCCGAGCACGCCGCGACGCGATTCGGGAATATGAGCGGCGGGATTTTCGTCGCCAAAGACGTAGTAATCGAGCAGATTGCGCCATGCGGCGCGCTCCGCCGGCGGCAACGCCCTGAAAGCGAGCAGGCAATGGAACAGCGCCGCGCGCGCGTGACCTGTGTGATAACCCGGCACGCCGACCGCATTCCACCAGTAGTTCACCAGCGCGTTCAACTGCTCACGCGATTCGACGTGATGCCACCACAGCGGCGGGATGTAGATCGCATCGCCTTCATGCAGTTCGGCCACTTGCGCAGTAGCCAGCGCGAGCTTCAATCGCGGATAACGCGGATCGTCTGGCCGGTCCAGCCGTGCCAGGCTGATCGCCGCGCCGGTGGGCGCGAAATCCAGCGGCCCGACATACAGGTTCGGCAGTTGATCGGGCGGAAACAAAGTAAAGCGACGCGTGCCGCACACCACGCAGGCGATGTTGTGCTGCGAATCGAAATGCGTGGGCGTGATCGTGCGGTTACCCATCCACAAACGCGGCTCGATTCGCGGATCGAGGAACGGCAACGTGTGATCCGTCAGCAAACCAGGCAGACACTCGCGCAGCGGCACGCTCTGTATTACCAAGCCCGGCGCGTGCTCGCGCTGGCTGTATTTCGCCAGACGTGCCAGGCCCCACGTCACCGGCACCTTGAAATGCTGGTAATTGAAATCGGAAAGATCGGATGTGTAGCCGATGATGCCATCGACCTCCGGCGCGAGCATCAGAGTCGTGACGTCGACGCCGCTGTCGAGTTGCGCCAGCCGCTGCGCGAACGCAGTATCCGATTGCAGCGAAAGTTGCACGATCGGCCAGTCGCGCACCAGGCCGCGGATCACTAGCGGCTTGCCGCGTGCGAGTGCGGCATCGAGATCGAACGCGCGCGGGTCGCATTCCTCAATGGGTTTGAATTGCGATGCAGATACGGCTGCGGTGTTCATGGCGATTTCGCACTGCGCACGGACGCGAAGAACGCGCGCAGTTTCTTTTCGTCCTTGATGCCCGGCGAGGATTCCACGCCGCTCGCCACGTCCACCGCCCATGGTCGTACTTCGACGATTGCGCGCGCGACGTTGTCCGCATTCAAACCGCCGGCGAGGATGATCGGACGACCGAGATCGCGCGGAATGCGTGACCAGTCGAATGTCCTGCCCTGCCCACCTCGCGCGCCGGGCGCGTGCCCGTCCAGCACGAAGCCGCGAGCGTGCGGATGCATTGCCGTCATCGCTCGCACATCCACTTCACCCGCCATGCCGATCGCCTTGATGTAGTGCACACCGAAGGATTCGCAGAACGTCGCGTCTTCGCTGCCATGGAACTGGATGAGGTCGGGTTGCACTGCGTCGATGAGCTTGGCAAGGTGATCAAGCGGCAGATCGTGCGTCAACATCACCGCCGAAACAAATGACGGCAAGGCATCACGGATCCTGCGCGCACGTTCCACCGACACGCAGCGGGGACTGCTTGGCGTCATCACTAGACCGATCGCATCCGCGCCGAGCTCGCACGCGAGCAGCGCATCCTCGGTGCGGGTGATGCCGCAGATTTTGATTCGCGTGCGGGACATCGATCGATCCGAATGCAGGAGCCTGCTTGCAGAGGACTCATGTCGGTGCAAGCTTCCGGTCGCGAGCCCACTCGCTGCTACAGGGTCACCTCGGCCGGAAGCCGCCATTGTGCCGGATACTTCGGTCCGATGAAGGTCAAGCCTTGCGGTGGCGCGGTGGCGCCGCCCAGCGCGCGGTCGCGCTGCTCCAGCACGCGCGCGATCCATTCGATCGGCTGCTCGCCGCGCCCGACTTCCAGCAGGGATCCTGCGATGTTGCGCACCATGTGATGCAGAAAGGCATTGGCTTCGATGTCGAGGATCACGCGTTCGCCTTCGCGCTTGACGGAAATCGCCAGCACTTCACGCCGGGCGTGCGCGGCCTGACACGACAGCGCACGGAATGCGGAGAAATCGTGTTCGCCGACCAGCGATTGCGCCGCCGCATGCATCGCCTCGGCATCCAGCCACCGCCGCTCCCAGGAAACGTAACGCGCTTGCAAGGCAGGCCGCACCGCGCGATTGAGGATCACGTAACGGTAGCGGCGTGCACGCGCGGAAAATCGCGCATGAAAATCCTCGCGCACGCACCGCGCCCACAGCGCAGACACGCCGCCCGGCAAACGCGAATTCGCGCCCAGCGTCCAAGCGCGTTCGTCGCGCTGCGCATCGCTGTCGAAATGGATCACCTGACAGCGCGCGTGCACGCCGGCATCGGTGCGGCCGGCGCAGATCACTTCGACCGGGTGATCTGCCACAAATGACAACGCGGCCTCTACTTCAGCCTGGATGCTGGGAGCGTGGGCGAGCCGCTGCCAGCCGAAGAAATCCGTGCCGTCGTACTCGATGCCGAGCGCAATGCGCATCAAACGCTTTCGAGCAGCCGCTTCGCCTCGTCCTTCTGCGTCTGCGAACCTTCGTTGAGAACTTCTTCCAGCATCGCGCGCGCGCCCGCTGGATCGCCCATATCGAGATAGGCGCGCGCGAGATCGAGCTTGGTATCCACCGGATCGTCGCTGAAGGCCGGCGCGTTCTGCTCGCGCACGATGTCTTGCTCTTCCTCCGGCATCAGCGGGGGCAATTCCTGGCGCTGATGAACCGGTTCGTCCACCGTATCCGCGAATCTCGCGGCGCGATGCTCGCGGGTGATCTCGTCAGCGCCGGCCACGGGAGGTTGCGCCGGCGGCATGCCGGGTTCGGCCACAGGCTCTTCCTGCGGCAATTCGTCGAAGGCGAAATCGTATTCATGCTCCGGTGCCGGCTCCGTGGGTACGGCGGCAATGGGCTCGTCTTGCGCCCCGGCTTCTTCTGCGAACGCCTCTGTGTGCGGCGTTTCGTCTTCAACCAGCGCGCGCGGTGGCAACGGCGATTCGCCGAAGTGATCGGCGAGCGACGGCGTCTCGGGCTCCAGATCCGGCAATGAGCGCGGGCGGCGGCGCAACAGGCCGAGCAGGATCAGCGCGAGGATGACGATGCCCGCGGCTACCCAGGCGATCGGTCGCTGATACCACGGCACTTCCTCGGCCGGCGGGTTGTGCACGGCCGGCGCGACATGCGGCGCAGGTTTCCCAGTTGCCGCAGGTTTGGCGACCTGCGCCGATGCCGCGCTCGCGGCTGTCGCAATGTTCGCGGCCGCGGGGCTGCTCGACGCGGGCGCCGATGTGACGGCAGATTTCGGCGCGGCGGCCACGCTGGATGCAGCCGGCGCGGCGACGCTCGCCGCCGGTTTCGGCGCCGACGACGCCCCAGCAACCGATGCGGCCGGCGCAGCCACGCCGGATTTCGCGGCGGCTTGCGCTTCGGCCAGCTTGCGTTGCAGTTCGGCGATCTGCGCGTCCTTCATCGCCAGCAGTTTCTGGTTCTTGCCGCTGATGTCTTCCAGATCGTGCACGCGCGACTGCAATTCGCTGTTTTCCTGCTTCAGGCTGGCCAGCGATTCCTTCGCGGTCGCAAGTTGCTGCTTGATGCCCGCGACCTGCGCGGTGTCGGTGCCGCCCTTTTCGCCTGCGCGCGTCGCGGCCGAACCGCCGCCCTGCGTCGGCGGCACCAGCGCGAGCCGATCGCCCTCGCTCGCCGCCGGTTTCGCTTGCGCGCTTTCCGCGGGCGCCTCCGCAGTGCCGGCAACGGTGGTGGCCTGGTGCGCGGCAGCACCACGCCAGTCCTCGATCTGCCGATGGATTTGCGCACGCGCCTGCTTTCCGGCCGGTGCGGAATCGATCTCGTCGCGCGTGGGGATGCGCAGGATCGCACCGCTCTTCAGATTGTTGATGTTGTTCTTGTAGAACGCGTCGGGATTGGTGTTCTGCAGGGCCAGCATCATCTGATCGACGTTGACCTGATCGTCGGGGCGCGTTTGCGCCGCGATGCGGTACAACGTGTCGCCGCGCTGCACGGTGTATTCGCTGGCACGGGGCGAGGTGATCGGGGTTGCGGCGCGCGGCGGAGCAACCGGCTGCGGCGCGGGCGCGGGTTGCTGCACTGGCGCCGAATACACGCTCGGCGGCGGGCTCGCGGGCGCGGTTTGCGCTGGCGACTCCACGGGCGCAACCGGTTCCTGCGGTGCCTGCGCAGCCGTGGGCGCGCTCGCTACCTGCGGTGGCGGCGATGCAATGACCGGATCGAGCAGCACGGTGTATTCGCGCAATTGCTTGCCCGTGCTGGTATCGATTTCCAGCAGGAAATCCAGATAGGGATCGCCGATCGGCTGGTCGCTGGTGACCAGCACCAGCTTGTGGCCGGTGCTGTCGCTGACGATGCTGAAGCGCAGGTGTTCCAGACCCGCTCGCGTCAAACCCGCCTTGCTGAAATCCGCGGGCGAAGCCAGTTCCACGCGCAGGTCTTTCGCTTCGGAGAGATTGTCGAGCTGGATCGGGATTTCCGCGACCAGCGGTTCGTCCAGCGCGGATTTCACCTGAATCTGCCCGAGTTGCAGCGCCAGCGCGGGTGCGCTGCCCAGCGCAAAGGCAATGGCCAGAGGAAGTTTCAGGCTGGACTTCATGTTATTTCCCCGATCAGCCGCGACGCGATCGCAAGGGTAGTCCACAACGCCGGCTCTGAACAGGGTTTGTGACGTTCAGCGGTGGCCGGCGCCTGAACGGGCTGCGGCCGGCGCGGATGCGCCGTGCCCTTGCACTGCGTCCAGCTTGCGTTGCAGTTCGGCGATCTCGCGGTCGCGCTGCGCCTGCTGTTCGCGCGCCGCCGCGCTACGGCGTTCCAGCTCGTCCACGCGGCTCTTCAATTGGGCCGACTGTGCACGTTGTTCCTGTAACTGCCTTTGGGTGTCGCGCAATGAATGTTCGTCCGCGCGCGGCGCTGCGCTGGAAGCGGGCACGGGCGGCGCGGCCAAGCCCACCGGGGTGGTCAGCAACGAAACCGTGAAAATGACGGCCCGTAGCATGCGGATTCCCGCGACATGTTCGATTCGAATCGGAGTATTCCAGCGCATTTCACCGCACGCGTTCGCGACCGCCGTCAAAGATAATCCCGCACCAGCAATTCCGCGATCTGCACCGCGTTCAGCGCGGCACCCTTGCGGATATTGTCCGACACGATCCACATGTCCAGCCCGCGCGGATGCGAGATGTCCTCGCGGATGCGCCCGACAAACACTTCGTCCTTGCCCGATGCGTGCCCCGCCGGCGTGGGATAACCGCCCGCCTTGCGTTCGTCGACCAGCGTAACCCCCGGCGCCTTCGCCAAGAGCGCGCTCGCCTCGTTCGCGCTCAGCTTGACGCGCGTTTCCACGTGTACCGCTTCCGAATGGCCGTAGAACACCGGCACGCGCACACAAGTTGGATTCACCTGGATCGATTCGTCCTCCAGGATCTTGCGCGTTTCCCACACCATTTTCATTTCTTCCTTGGTGTATCCGTTGTCCTGGAAGTCGTCGATGTGCGGAATCAGATTGAACGCGATCTGCGCGGGGAACTTGCTTGGCGTCGCGGGCTGGAAGTTCAGCAATGCTGCCGTCTGCCGGCCTAGTTCATCCAGACCGGAACGGCCTGCCCCCGAAACGGATTGATACGTCGCCACGTTGATGCGCTCGATCTGTGCGGCACGGTGGATCGGCGCCAGCGCCACCAGCATCTGCATGGTCGAACAATTGGGATTGGCGATGATGCCGTGTCTTGTGTAATGCGCGATTGCATGCGGGTTGACCTCGCTCACCACTAGCGGCACGTCGTCCACGTAGCGGAATTCGGAGGTGTTGTCGATCACCACCGCGCCCGCTTCCGCCGCCCGCGGCGCGTGTTCGCGGCTCACCTTGCCGCCCGCGGAAAAGAAGGCAATGTCGATGTTTGCGAAATCGTAGTCGGCGAGGTTTTGCACCGTCAGCGATCTGCCGTCGAAATCGACCTTGCCGCCCGTCGAGCGTTCGCTCGCCAGCGGCACCAGTTGTTCGATCGGAAATCCGCGTTCGGCCAGGATCGAAAGCAGCGCTTCGCCCACTGCGCCGGTGGCCCCGACGACGGCGACGTTGTAGCGGGATTTCTTGCTCATCAATTTGCAATGGAAGAATGGTGGCAGAAAAGATTCGCCGCGATGTCGACACCGTCAAAATGACGAGTTGTCATTTCGACGCCAGCAACGTCGGCGGATTTCATCGGCCGTCCGGCACCAGGCCAGCGCGGCGCCGAACGACACAACGAACAGCCGCAGTTGGCTGGCACCAGTGTCGCCCCCGCTCGCGAAACGCGCAACGCTGCATCGGCACATCCGCGACATACGCCGCGCAATAACAGACGTTGGCGAGCACCGCCAGAACCACCCGCGCCAGAATCGGCTCGAAGCCCAGATCTACACGGATCTGCGTCCAGAAGATCACCGCGAGGGCGGCCACAACCGCCGCAAGCGCGGCATTGTAGATCGGCTGGCACGGCCCCCAATAAGCGATCGCCTCGCTCGATACTTCGTGAAAGGAAATCCCTGCCTGTGCAGTCATCGCATTCTCCTATGCGATTCGGGGCTTCACCTCGCCCACATCGCCGCATTGCGCGCGGTGACGGAGCGCCTGATCTATTAGCACCAGCGCGACCATTGCCTCGGCGATCGGCACGGCCCGGATGCCGACACAGGGATCGTGCCGGCCTTTGCTGCGCACTTCCACCTGTTCACCGGCGAGATTGACGCTGCGGCCGGGCTTCAAGATGCTGGACGTCGGTTTCAGCGCAATCGAGGCGAGCACGTCCTGCCCGCTGGTAATTCCGCCCAATATGCCGCCGGCATGATTGGACGCAAAGCCGTCCGAACGCAATTCGTCGCGGTGCTCGCTGCCGCGCTGTGAGACGGATGCGAAACCGGCGCCGATTTCCACGCCCTTGACCGCGTTGATCGACATCAGCGCGGAGGCGAGCTCCGCATCCAGCTTTCCGTACACCGGCTCGCCCCAACCTGGCGGCACATTGCTGGCGACTACGTCGACACGCGCGCCGACCGAATCGCCGTCCTTGCGTAATGCATCGATGTATTTTTCGAGCCGTGGCACTTGCGCGGCCACCGGCCAGAAGAATGCGTTGCTTTCAACGATATCGAAATCGATCACGGCGCCTTTGGACAAGTCCGGCATGACATCGCCGATCTGCGCGAGGTAGCCGCGCACCTGCACGCCGAATTTCTCGCGCAGCCATTTTTTCGCGATAACCGCCGCGGCCACGCGCATCGTGGTCTCGCGTGCGGAAGCACGGCCGCCGCCGCGCGGATCGCGGATGCCGTATTTCTGCCAGTAGGTGTAATCAGCGTGACCGGGGCGAAAGGTGTCCAGTAACTCGTCATAGTCCTTCGAACGTGCATCGGTGTTGCGGATCAGCAACGCGATCGGCGTGCCGGTGGTCTTGTTTTCGTAAACACCGGAAAGGATTTCCACTTCATCTGCTTCATGACGCTGCGAAGTGAAACGCGACTTGCCGGTGGCGCGGCGCGAGAGATCGTGCGCGAAATCCTGCGGCGCGATCGCGATACCCGGCGGACAGCCGTCGATCACGCAACCGATCGCCGGCCCGTGCGACTCCCCGAATGTGGTGACGGTGAACAGTTTGCCGAAGGAGTTGCTGGACACGCTTTTCTCCCCCTCTCTCGCTTGCGGGAAAGGGCTGGGGTGAGGGGAATTGTGCCGCAAGCGTTCCCTCATTCGCCTGTCGGCATCTTCTCCCGCTAGCGGGAGAAGGGGTGATTCTCAAACGACTCGTTCCATCTGCACCTTCTCGATTTCCGCCGCGTGTTCCACCAGCTGCCGCCGCTCGATCGCAAATACGCCCATCGGCCCGACCTTGAACTCGATCCAAACGAACGGCACCTGCGGCAGCAATTCATTCAACGCACGCTCGGCTTCGCCCACTTCCACGATCAGCACACCATCTTCGCTCAAATGCTCCGGCGCATCGCGCAGGATGCGCAGGGCGAAATCCAATCCGTCCTCACCCGCAATCAAGCCTAGCCTCGGCTCGTGACGGTATTCGTCCGGCAACGCGGCGAATTCCTGCGCGGTGACGTACGGCGGATTGGAAACGATCAGGTCGTAGCGCTCGCCTTTCAATCCGTCGAACAAATCCGAACGGATCGCGCGCACACGATCCTGCAACTGATGCAGCGCGATGTTTTCGCGTGCGAGGCTCAATGCCTGTTCGTCGATATCGGCCAGATCCACATCCCAGTGCGGCTGGTGCGCGGCCATCGCAATGCCGATACAACCCGAGCCGGTGCACAGGTCGAGTGCGCGTTCCGGTTCGCGATCATCCAGCCATGGGGAAAAATCGTTCTCGATCAGTTCCGCAATGGGAGAACGCGGTACCAGCGCGCGTTTGTCCGACTTGAACGGAAGGCCTGCGAACCAGACTTCGCCCACAAGATATGCCACCGGCTCGCGCGTGGCGATGCGCCGCTCGATCAGCTCCAGCACGCGCGCCTTTTCGTCAGCAGTCAATCGCGCCGCGCCGTAGGCGGGCGGCAGATCGGGCGGCAGATGCAGCGATGAGAGAACCAGATGCGTGGCCTCATCGATCGCGTTGTCGTGGCTGTGGCCGAAGGTCAACCCGGCCGCGTTGAAGCGGCTGGCCGCGTAGCGGATGCAATCGACGATGCTGGAAAGTTCGGCAGTCATTGCGAAATCTGGAAGCGCATTCATGGAAGACTGCTTCTTGATCTTTGCACCCTTGAATGAACGCAAGAAGTTTTCCACGAGCGCCGCAGTATAGATGAGCCCGAATCGCTACACTCCGCGCATGTCGCCATCCATTGCGCTGCAATATCTGCTGCCGCAGAAAACCCTGAGCCGTATCGTGCGCGCGGCGACGCGCTGTACCTGGAGCCCCTGGAAGAACTTCCTGATTGCACGTGTGCTGAAGCGCTACCGCGTCGACATGAGCGAAGCCGCGCAGCGCGACCCGTTCGCCTATCCCAGCTTCAATGCCTTCTTCACCCGCGCCTTGAAACCCGGCGCGCGTCACGCGGGCGGCGGCCAATCGGCCGTACTCTGCCCCGCCGACGGGCGCATCAGTCAAGCTGGCCGCATCACGCACGGGCGCATTCTGCAAGCGAAGGGCCGCGAGTTCACCGTGGCGGAATTGCTGGGCGATGGCGATGCCGCGGAGGCATACCACGATGGCCATTTCGTCACCGTGTATCTCTCGCCGCGCGATTACCATCGCGTGCACATGCCGCTGGGTGGCGAGCTGATCGAAACCGTGCACGTGCCAGGGCGACTCTTCAGCGTGGCGCCCGCGCCGGTGGCGCAAATCCCCAATCTCTTCGCACGTAACGAGCGGCTGATCTGCCATTTCGATGGCGCGCACGGCCCGTTCGCAGTGGCACTGGTCGGCGCGATGCTGGTGTCGGGCATCACCACGGTGTGGCACGGCCACGAAGTGCCGCCCTACGCGGCGCATGTGGTGCGCAGCGACTGGCGCGGACGCGGCGTGAAACTCGCCCGATTCGCCGAGATGGGCCGTTTCGAAATGGGTTCCACCGTGATCGTGCTGCTGCCGAAGGGTTGCCTGCTGCGCGCGGGTTTGATGCCGGAAATGCCGGTGCGGGTTGGCCAGAGACTGGGGCACTTTCCCAAGCCATGAAGCCCCGGGTTTGTCCTCGCGCCCGGATCGGCGCAGAATGTAACCCTGTTGATGGCGCCGGCCGCGCGTTAGACGGCCAAGGACTTGCGGGGAGCAGTTCATGCGACTTGTGATGAGGATTCTCGCCTTGAGCCGTGCGGTGCGGCTGAAGCGCCAGTTCCGCGACATTGAGCAACGCGCGCTGGCGCTGCCGTCGCCGACCAGCGCCCTGCTGGCCGAATTGATCGCGCGCGAGTCCGCCGCCGCGGCCAAATTGGAAACGCCGCATCTTTACGGCTCGCCGCCCGATCTCAAGCCCGGCAGTTGGGGCACCGGCATGGATCTGGGCTTTGATCGCGCGCGCTCCGACAACGCGCAGGTACGCCTGCGTGGCATCGCGCTGTGGATCGCGGTGGCCTATCACGAAACCAAAGAAGCCAGCTTCCCGGAATTCGCCGACCTGCATCGCGAAGTGCTCGGGCTGATGCGCAAAATCAAGGAAAACGCCGCGCGACCCGCCGACCGCAGTGCCGCGTGGATGAAAGACGGCGATGAGGCCGCGGCGTAGTTTGCGCAAGATCAAGAGCTGCATCAGACGGGACAACCAGAATTGGCAGCCAGTCCCGGCATCTCCTGCTCTCTCCGCTGGCCGGGCAAAATTCGGGCGTGACAATCAAGACCGACTGGTGGAGTGGTCAGATAGATCGAACTATTCTTTCAGCGGCACTTGTATTCACTATTCCCGCCCACACCCGCTCAACGTCAACTCCTGTCCCGGTTTCAGTGCGTAGTGCGGCGCGTGCAGGTGGTTGGCGCGCGCCAGTTCGCGCGTGTCTTCGCAGCGGAATTTGTGCGCGACGGACGAGAGCGTGTCGCCACGTTTGACCGTGTAATACCGCGCACGCGGTGATGGATCGTCATTGGCATGCGCGACGAGTTGCGGCGGCGGCATCGGCAACACCGCCGAGTGCAGATCGTCCGCCAGCGCGACCCATTGGCTGTTGCCGGTGCAGAGGCGTGTGTAATCGTCCTCCAGCATCTTCGGCAATTCGATGCGCGCGCCCATCGGCTCTTGGATTTGCGGATCGAGTTGCGGATTGAGATTGCGCAGCGTGCGGAACCAGCCATAACGCTGGCCGCCGGCTTGGCCCAGGCACACCGCCAATTCCGTCAACGACGCCGGACGCTGCAGGATCACGTGCCCGGGCGCGCCATCGATTTGCGGGAAGCGTAAATTGTAGCGCTCGGGATGCATGAACAGCCACGCCGCGGCCAGCACCATAGGCACGTAGTCGCGCGTTTCCGGCGACAGCGAAAAATAGATCTGCGGATCCCAGAAACTGACGTTGGGCTGGCTGGTCGCCAGGCGCCCCACGCGGCCTTCGCCGCCGTTGTAGGCGGCCAGCACCAGTTCCAAATTGTTGTTGAACTGCGCCAGTTGCTCGTTGAGATATTCCGCGTTGGCGCGCGCGGACATCGTCGGGTCGAAACGCTGATCAAACCCGTCGATCGTGGTCAGGCCGAAACGCGCGCCGGTGGCGGGCATGAACTGCAAGGGCCCCGCCGCGCCCGAACGCGAGACCGCGTGCACCTTGCCGCCGGATTCCTTGGCGAGGATCCCGAACAGGATCGCTTCGGGCAGATCGGCCTTCTGGTACTCCGGCCACATCTCGAAACGCAGGTATTGATAATCGACATAGGCCTGCATCAGGTTCGGCCGCATGCTGGTCAGCCAGGTTTGCAGCGCGGCCTTCACCGGGCCATTCATCGCGATCAGGTCGGACAACTGCCGCCCGCGCAGCAAGCTGACGCTGCGCTGCGTCTGCGGCACCGCGTTCAACACCGGAGACGAGTTTTCGCCGGCGTTGGTGGTGTCGGGTTGATCGGAGAGTTCGTCGCCTTCGTCGCCGCCGAGGAAACTGCCATCCTTCAGGCGCAACGCGCGGTCGTAGCTGCTGATGAAACGCTGTACGTCGCAGCCCGGCAGGTTGACGCACTGCGCGGCGGTGTTGCGCATCGTGTCCAGCGCCACGCTGATCGCGTGCTCGGCCTGCGCGTTGTCGTTACGGCGCGCCAGCGTCAGCGCATGATCGTAATCGCGGCCGGCCTGGTCGAGCCTGGCGTATAGCGCATCCAGCGCGGAATTGGCGGAGGCGCTGCGCGTAGGCGTACCGGAACAACCGGCCAGCAGCGCGAACAGCGACGTGACGAGGAGCGGAAGCGAGCGCGGTGCGCGCGTTGAGGCGGACATCTTCGAACAATCCCGAGACAGTGATGCGGCACCGGAACCCTACCCCGTGCGCACGCGCGACTCAAGCGGTTGGCCTAGTAGAATGGACGATAGTTTGTAGGAAACGACATGTCTCGCTGTCGACCGCCGCCGCCGCGTTCCACCGCGATCATCACGCGCGCGGGTTTTGAAAAATTGAAAGCGGAACTGGACCACCTCTGGCACACGCTGCGGCCAGAGGTCGTGCGTGCGCTGGCAGCCGCCGCCGCGGAAGGTGACCGTTCGGAAAACGCCGAATACACCTATCGCAAGAAGCAACTCGGCGAGATCGACCGCCGCGTGCGGTATCTCTCCAAACGCATTCCGTCGTTGAAGGTAGCCGAAGGCGCGCCGGCGGATCGCGAGGCGGTCTACTTCGGGGCGACGTTCGAAATCGAAGATGTCGCGAGCGGTGAAGCGAAACGCTACCGCATCGTCGGCCCGGACGAAACCGATGCGAGGCAGGGCTGGATCAGCATCGACTCGCCGCTGGCGCGGGCGGTGCTGAAGAAACGTGTCGACGAGGAGTTCGAGGCGGAGTTGCCGGGCGGCATGGCGAGATTCGTGGTGGTGACGGTGAGTTACGAAAAATGAAATAGGAGGCTGCTTGCAGCCGACACGTGTAAGCGGTCACTTGCAAGCAAGTTCCTACAAGAGCACCGCTTCCAGATCATGCGCATCTGCGCCGCTAATGCGTACCTGCGCAAACTGTCCCGGCTTCAATGCCTGATCACCCGTAATCCGCACCACACCGTCGATTTCCGGTGCATCGGCGGATGATCGCGCGATCGCGCCACGGGCATGCACTTCGTCCACCAGCACCTGCATCGTGCCGCCGATCTTCTTGCGCAACTTCGCAGCCGAAATCTCCGCCTGCACTGCCATGAAGCGCTCCAGCCGGTCTTCCTTCAATTCTTCTGGCACCGGATCGGGCAGTTCGTTGGCGCGCGCGCCGTCCACCGGCGAATAGGCGAACGCGCCGACTCGATCGAGCTGCGACTCACGCAGGAAATCCAGGAGCTCCGCGAATTCGGCATCGGTTTCTCCGGGAAAGCCGACGATGAACGTGCTGCGGATGGTGATGTCCGGACAGATTTGTCGCCATGCGCGAATCCGCTCCAGCGTCTTTTCGGAATGCGCGGGACGCTTCATCAACTTCAAGATTCGCGCGCTGGCGTGCTGGAACGGAATATCGAGATACGGCAGAAGTTTTCCTTCCGCCATGAGTGGTATCACTTCGTCCACGTGCGGATAGGGATAGACATAATGCAGCCGCACCCATACGCCAAGTTCCGCCAGGCCATTGCACAGATCGGTCATGCGCGTGCGGTAGGCTTTGCCGCGCCATTCGCGTGATGCGTATTTCAGATCCACGCCGTAGGCGCTGGTGTCCTGCGAAATCACCAGCAGTTCCTTCACGCCGCCGCGCACCAGTTTCTCGGCTTCGATCAGCACTTCGTCGATCGGTCGCGAAACCAGATCGCCGCGCATCGAAGGGATGATGCAGAAGGTGCAACGATGGTTGCAGCCTTCGGAGATTTTCAGATACGCGTAATGCTTGGGCGTCAGCTTGATTCCGGTCGCCGGTACCAGATCCAGAAACGCATCGTGCGGCCGCGGCAATACTTCATGCACGGCCGACATCACGCTGGCGTAATCCTGCGGACCGCTGATCGCCAGCACCTCTGGATACGCGTCGCGAATCAGTTCCGCGCGCTTGCCCAGGCAGCCGGTCACGATCACCTTGCCGTTCTCGTGCAGCGCCTCGCCGATCGCGTCCAGCGATTCCTGCACGGCCGCGTCGATGAAGCCGCAGGTGTTGACCACTACTGCATTGGCCTTGTCGTAGCGCGGCACGATCTCGTAGCCCTCCGCTTTGAGTTGCGTGAGGATACGTTCGGAATCCACCAGTGCCTTGGGACAGCCGAGACTGACGAAACCGATCTTGGGTGCAGATGCTGGCATTGCCGTGCGGGCGAAAACGAATCGGCAATTGTATCGGGAGTCGGGACGCGACTCCCGTTCCTGTTTCGCCGGTAGTACGCTGACGGAATTACCTCGGAAGGAGTCGTGTCATGGGTGAGCGTATCAATCTCAACACCGCTGGGATGCAATGCATCGGCGCGTATCTCGCCAAACCCGCCGGCGCGCCGAAGGGCGGCATCGTGGTGGTACAGGAAATTTTCGGCGTCAATGCGCATGTGCGCAGCGTGGCCGATCGATTCGCGGCGGCGGGTTTCACTGCGATCGCCCCGGCATTCTTCGATTTCGTCGAGCAGGACGTGGAATTGCCCTACGACGATGACGGCATGAGCAAGGGCCGGGAACTGATCGGTCAGATCGGCATGGATCGCGCGGTAGAAGCGGTCGCCAGCGCGGCGGATTCGATCAAGTCATCGGGCAAGACCGGCGTGGTCGGCTACTGCTGGGGCGGCACGGTCGCGCTGCGCGCCGCACAGGTGCTGGGTTTGCCAGCGGTGAGCTATTACGGCGCGCGCAACGTGTCGTATCTGGACCGGCCATTGAAGGCGCCGGTGATCTTCCACTTCGGCGCGAACGACAAATCGATTCCGCCAGAAGCGGTAGAGAAACATCGCGATGCCTATCCTGATGCGCCGGTGTATGTGTACGAAGACACGGGACATGCGTTCAATCGCGACGTCGATCCTTCTCATTACAACGAGGCCGCCGCGAAACTCGCTTGGCAACGCACACTGCAATTCTTCGAGAAGAATCTGTCTCAGTGACGGAATTCGTTCTCGATCCGCGTCTCGCGGCAGACACGTTGTTCGTCGCCGACTGGGAACTGTCGCGCGTGCTGCTGATGGATGATGGGCGCTTTCCTTGGCTGATCCTGGTTCCGCGACGCGCGGGACTGGTGGAGTTGAGCGATCTGGATCTCGATGCACAGATGCGACTACTCCGCGAAATCGATCGTGCGATGGCGCTGCTGCGCTCGCTCGCACCCTGCGACAAACTCAATATTGGCGCACTCGGCAACATCGTGCGGCAGTTTCACGTGCACGTGGTGGCGCGCCGCGAGAGCGACGCTGCCTGGCCGGGGCCGGTGTGGGGCTCGGGCGCGGCGGTGCGTTATGAAGTCCTCGCCCGTGATTTCCTCCTCGATCGGTTGCGCGCAGCACCATGAGCGAATTGACCGCCGAACCGCTGTCCGAGGACGCGTTGCTGCTGCGCTTCGATGATTCGATCGATCCGGAAGTGAACGCGCGGGTGCACGCCGCGGCGGCGCGGTTGCGGGCAGCGCATTTGCCCGGCATGGTCGACATCGCGCCGAGCTATGCCGGTCTGTTGCTGCGCTTCGATCCGCTCGCGTGGGAAGATGCACTAGCTGATGAGTCTGCCCACGCGCGTCTGTTGGCCTCGGTCGAGACGATTCTTCGCGACCCTTGCACGACGGCTAGGTTTCCGCAAACGCGCGTAGTCGAAATTCCGGTCTGTTACAGCAGCGAATTCGGCCCCGATCTGGATGAAGCCGCACGGCAAGCGCAGCTTTCCGCACGCGACTTCATCGCACGCCACACTGCGGCGGACTACAGTGTCGCGATGGTCGGCTTCGCGCCGGGTTTTCCGTATCTGCTCGGCCTCGATCCGATCTTGCACGTACCACGTCGCGCCACGCCGCGCACACGCGTGCCGGCCGGTTCCGTGGCGATCGGGGGCGCGCAAACCGGCATCTATCCGCGCGAGCTGCCCGGCGGCTGGCGGATCATAGGCCGCACACCGCTGCGCCTGTTCGATCCACAACGCGACCCGCCCTGTCTGCTCGCGCCCGGCGATCGCGTGCGGTTTCGTGCGATCGATGCAGACGAGTTTTCGGCACGCGTGTCACATCCGGCATGAGTATCGAAGTCCTCAAACCGGGTTTGTTGACGACACCGCAGGATTTCGGACGTCAGGGTTTCACGCATCTCGGTATCGGCCGCGCCGGCGCGTTCGATGCGCCCGCATATCGTCTCGCCAATGCGCTGGCAGGAAACGCACGCGATGCTTGCGCTCTGGAGATCACACTGCTCGGTCCGACGCTACGCTTCGATTGCGACGCATGCATCGCGGTCACCGGCGCGCCGTTGTCCGTGCAGATCGATGGCGTCGAACACGCGATGTGGTCGCCATTGTTCATCCACGCAGGCCGAACGTTGGCGCTGGCCGCGATGCGCAGCGGCTGCCGCACATATCTTGCGGTGCACGGCGGTTTTGATTTCGAACCCGTGCTGGGCAGCCGCAGTCTCGATGTCAACGCCGCATTGGGACCGCTGCAACGGCCGCTGCGCGTCGGCGACGCGTTGCGGATTCGAGAGACGGGGAATGGCAGCCGCGAGATGAAATTCAACTGGAGCATCGATCCGCGGCCCTGGTTCGATGCCGAATCGCCGCTGCGGCTACTGCCCGCCACGCACACGCATCTGCTCGATGCCGAGTCGCGCCAAGCGTTGTTCTCGCAAGCGTTCCAGGTCAGCAACGATTCCAATCGCGTCGGCGTGCGCTTGCGCGGTGTGCCATTGCGGCTCGACACACCGGTCGAATTGATCAGCGAGGCATGCGTTGCCGGCACGCTGCAATTGCCGCCGTCCGGCGAGCCGATTGCGCTGGGCGTGGAGCATCCGGTCAGCGGCGGCTATCCCCGTATCGGCCAAATCGCCGCGGTGGACTTGCCGCACCTGGCGCAACGCCGGCCCGGCGATGCGATACGCTTCGCGCCGTGCACACTGGACGAAGCGCGACAGGCGCTGCGCGAACGCGAGCGGGAGTTGCGCGAAATGGAAATGCTGATCGCGACACGGTTGCAGCAAGGCGCGTGAAAACGATTGATCTCAATGCCGATCTCGGCGAAGGCTACGATGATGCCGCGGTGATGCCCCACATCTCATCGGCCAATATCGCCTGCGGCTTTCACGCGGGCGATGCGCGGACGATGCGCCACACGGTTGACCTCTGCGTTGAATACGGCGTCGCCATCGGCGCGCACCCTTCGTTGCGCGATCGGCAGAACTTCGGCCGGCGCGAAATGGAGATCTCGCCGGATGAGGTGCATGCACAGACGCTCCAGCAGATCGGCGCGCTAGCCGCGATCGCAAGCGCCGCCGGCGCGAAACTGCACCACGTCAAGCCGCACGGCGCGCTGTACAACATGGCGGCGCGCGATCGCGCACTGGCCGATGCGGTCGCTCTTGCGGTGCGCGACTTCGATCCGTCGCTGATCCTGATCGGGCTGGCCGACAGCGAATCCATCGAGGCAGCTCGTGAAATCGGTTTGAGCACCGCGCGCGAAGCGTTCTGCGACCGCCGCTACCGCGCGGACGGCTCACTGGCGCCGCGTTCGCAAACGGGCGCGGTGATCGAGGAGATCGATGATGCAATCGCACAAGCGATTTCGATCGCCACGCACAATGAAGCGATTGTGGAGAACGGCTTGCGCGTGCGCATCGAAGCCGACACGCTGTGCGTGCACGGAGATCGGGACAATGCCGGCGATTTCGCGCATCGCTTGCGCGAAGCGCTTGAACACGCGGGCTTGCGCATTGCCGCGCCGGAGCACGCCTAATGCACTGGCTGCCACTGTTCGGCGTCCTCGTTGTCGTCATCGGCTTCGCGCTGCGTTTCAATCCGGTGCCGGTGGTGGTGCTCGCCGGCGTGGTATCCGGGCTGTGCGCGGGCAAGAGCATCGGCGAAATCCTGGGCTTGCTCGGCAACAGTTTCGTGTCCGAACGCGCGCTGCTGCTGTTTGCGCTGACCTTGCCCGCGATCGGCGTGCTGGAGCGTGCGGGCTTGCGCGAGCACGCGCGCAACTGGATCGCATCGTTGCGCAGCCTGACTTTGCCGCGTCTGCTGATCGCCTATCTCGGCGCGCGCCAGATCCTTTCGATGCTTGGATTGACCAACGTCGCCGGACAAGCACAAACCGTGCGCCCGCTGCTGGCGCCAATGGCCGAAGCCGCAGCCGGGAAGCGCGGCGCTCCGCTGGACCCGAACGAACGAAACGAGGTACGCGCTTTCTGCGCGGCCACGGACAACGTGGGGCTGTTCTTTGGCGAAGACGTGTTCATAGCGCTGGGCGCGGTGCTGCTGATCCAGGGCTTCTATGCGCAACACGGCATCGAATTGCAGCCGTTGCAGATCGCGCTGTGGGCGCTGCCGACCGCGATCGCAGCGTTTCTGATTCATGGTGCGCGGATCGTGCTGTTCGCGCGGCGAATCGCGCAGGACAAATTGACCTCGACTTCCACTCCCACGGTCGAACGCGATGCTGCGCATTGAGCACGCTTATTGGCTGCTGGCGCTGTTCCTCGCGGGTGCCGCATGGCTGAACCTGCGCGAGCGCCGCTGTTGGCACACCGCTTTCTGGACGGTTCTGGCGGCGCTCTTCGCGAGTGGGGATTACGTACTGACCGCAACGAAAGCGCAACACCAATTGCCCGCGCAACTCGCGGGCATCGGCGTGCTGGCGCTGGCCGTATTGGCGCCGCGCATGAAGCGCGGGCATATCACCGAACGCAGCGCGGAGGAACGCGAGGCGGATGCGCTGCGGCTGCGTCACAAACTGCTGATCCCCGCGTTGCTGATCCCGCTGGTGACATTGCTGGTCGCGTTGTTGGGAAATCGCCCGAACTTGGGCTCCGTGCCACTGTTCGCGCAGCAGCAAATGACGCTGACAGGCTTGGCGCTGGCGTGCCTGATCGCGCTGATCGCGGCGCTGATCGTGACGCGCGCGAAACCTTCCGCCGGTTTGGTCGAAGGGCGAAGATTGTTGGACACGCTCGGCTGGGCGGCCCTGCTGCCGCTGACGCTCGCCTCGCTGGGCGGCGTGTTCGCTGCTACCGGCGTAGGAGCCGCGATCGCAGACCTGGTGCGCACTGCGATTCCCGTGCAAAGCGCGCTCGCATGCGTCGTCGCCTTCGGGCTCGGCATGGTGCTGTTCACCGTGATCATGGGCAACGCGTTCGCCGCGTTTCCCGTGCTCACCGCGGGCATCGGTCTACCGCTGTTGATCCAGATGCACGGCGCGCATCCTGCGATCCTCGGCGCATTGGGCATGCTGACGGGTTATTGCGGCACGTTGTTCACGCCGATGGCGGCGAATTTCAATATCGTGCCGGTCGCGCTGCTGGAACTGCCCAACCAGAACGACGTGATTCGGGCGCAATGGAAAACCGGCGCGGCATTGCTCATCGTCAACTTGTGCTTGATGTATTTCCTGGTATTCCGTTCTTGAAACCGACGACCCCCAAACGGCAACCCGCCGTCCTCCTCACCGGCTTTTCCCCGTTCGCCGGCGAAACTGTCAACCCATCGTGGCAGGCCGTGCGCGCGCTGAATGACGAGGTCATCGAAGGTTGTCGCGTCGTGGCGCGCGAATTGCCGACCGAATTCGAAGGTGCACTGCGCGAACTGCGCAAAATGTGGCGCGGAACGAAACCGTGCATCGCGATTGCGGTGGGTCTGGCCGGCGGGCGCAAAGGCATTTCGCTCGAGCGCGTGGCGATCAACGTGATCGACGCGCGCATTCCGGATAACGCGGGCAATCAGCCGATCGATGTGCCGGTCGTGCGCGGCGGCCCGGCGGCGTATTTCTCGACGTTGCCGATCAAGGCGGCGCTGGCGGCATTGCAGAGCGCCGGCATCGACGCGCATGTTTCGCAGACCGCCGGCACTTACGTCTGCAATCACGTGTTCTACGCATTGATGCACGCCGCGCGACGCAAGAACATCCGCGCGGGATTCGTGCACGTGCCGTATCTGCTGGAACAGGCCCAGCGGCACGACGCGCCGGGCATGGCGCTGGATGAGATGATCCGAGCGCT